>JGI12635J15846_10000060_pt1 | contig 69679 bp, 63 predicted proteins | sample BlaSpr_A8_OM2_M2_FD_15846 | JGI IMG/M metagenome (IMG submission 15846)
GGACTTGGGCCAAGCCGGCTGGCGTTGTTCACCAGCAAGCAAAGCGGCCCGGCGTTGACTGCGGCGGCGACCAGTGCGTCGCGATGCGACGCGTCTGTGACGTCGCCGGATAGGGCGATCAGCAGAGCCGAATTCAGCTCCCGAGCAGTCGTTTCCAGTTCTTTAGCGCGGCGCGCGTCGCCGACGACGGTCCAGCCGCGGTCGAGCAGAGCGGCAGCCACCGCCCGTCCGAACCCGCGTGATGCTCCAGTGACGATCGCGACAGGGTGAGTGTTCTCGTATTGGGTCATACGACCATACTGATAGTTGAAGTAAACTTTAAGTCAAGCCTCATACTGAGTAGGTCGCATGAACACCCGGGAATTGTTTACCGTCGGCGAGATAGCGGATCGCAGCGGCTTCGCGCCATCGGCGATCCGGTTCTACGAAAGCCAGGGCCTGATCACGGCGACTCGGACGGCCGGCGGGCAGCGGCGGTTCGAACGACAGATGCTGCGACGGCTGGCGTTCATCCGGGCCGCCCGCAACGTCGGTTTGACCCTGGACGAGGTCGCGGCCGCGCTGGCAAACCTGCCGGACGGGCGCACCCCTACCCGCGCGGACTGGACCCGTTTGTCGAAGGACTGGCGGGCACGCCTCGACGATCAGATCGCCGGACTGATGGCGCTTCGCGACAACCTGGACTCGTGCATCGGCTGCGGTTGTCTGTCGCTGAAGCGCTGCGCCATCTCAAATCCCGGCGATTCGGCCGGGGTCGTCGGGTCAGGCGCAGTCTACCTGCCGAAGTCCTTGCGGCGGAACACGATTAGCCGCGAGACCCCGCGCGCTTAGCTCGATTCAGCCAGCCGCTGCTTGAGCGCCTCGAACTCGTCCTTGACGCCGGTGGGCAGCTTCTCACCGACGAACTCGAACCACTCCTCGATCAACGGCAGTTCGTTGCGCCACTCGTCCGCGTCGACCGCCAGCGCTTTCGCTACGTCGTCACTGTCGATGTCGAGTCCGTCCAGGTCCAGATCCTCGGCGGTCGGCACGACACCGATCGGAGTGTCATGGCCGCCGGCCTTGTGCTCGATGCGGTCGACGATCCACTTCAGCACCCGGCTGTTCTCGCCGAAGCCAGGCCACAGAAAGCGGCCGTTGTCGCCGCGGCGGAACCAATTGACGAAGAATACCTTCGGGAGCTTGGACTCATCGGAGTTCTTGCCCAGGTCGATCCAGTGCTGGAAGTAGTCGCCTACGTTGTAGCCCAGGAACGGAAGCATGGCCATCGGGTCGCGCCGCACGGTACCGACCTTGCCCTCGGCGGCTGCGGTCTGCTCGGAGCCCAGAGTGGCGCCGATGAACACGCCATGTTGCCAGTCGCGGGCCTGAGTCACCAGCGGCACCGTGGTCTTGCGGCGGCCGCCGAACAGGATCCCCGAGATCGGCACCCCCTGTGGGTCGTCCCACTCCGGCGCCAGGATGGGGCACTGCGACATCGGCGTGCAGTACCGCGAATTCGGGTGGGCTGCCGCGGTTTCCGTCTCGCGGAAGTACCAGTCGTTGCCCTTCCAGTCGATCAGATGCTGCGGGTCGCCTTCCAGGCCCTCCCACCAAACGTCGCCGTCGTCGGTGAGTGCAACGTTGGTGAAGACGGTGTTGCCCGCCTCGATGGTGCGCATGGCGTTGGGGTTGGACTTCCAGTTGGTGCCGGGCGCGACGCCGAAGAAACCGAACTCGGGGTTGACCGCATACAGCCGGCCGTCCTTACCGAAGCGCATCCAGGCGATATCGTCGCCGAGCGTTTCGGCGCGCCAGCCCGGGATCGTCGGCTGCAGCATCGCCAGGTTTGTCTTGCCGCACGCCGACGGGAATGCCGCGGCGAAGTAATACGCCTTGTTCTCCGGGGAGATCAGCTTGAGGATCAGCATGTGCTCGGCGAGCCAGCCCTCGTCATGGGCCATCGCCGAGGCGATGCGCAACGAATAGCATTTCTTGCCCAGCAGCGCGTTGCCGCCGTAGCCCGAGCCGTAGCTCCAGATCTCGCGGGTTTCCGGGAAGTGGGTGATGTACTTGGTGTCGTTGCACGGCCACGGCACGTCGTTTTGGGCAGGATCCAGCGGGGCTCCGACCGAGTGCAACGCCTTGACGAAGAAGCCGTCGTCACCGAGCTTCTCCAGGGCGGCCGTGCCCATCCGGGTCATCACCTTCATCGAGACGACGACGTATTCGGAGTCGGTGATCTCGACCCCCAGCTTGGGGTCGTCCGCGCCGAGCGGGCCCATGCAGAACGGCACCACCCACATGGTGCGACCGCGCATGCAGCCGCGGTACAGGTCGGTCATGATCGACCGCATCTCGGCCGGATCCATCCAGTTGTTGGTCGGCCCGGCGTCGACTTCCCGCTCCGAACAGATGAACGTCCGGGACTCCACCCGCGCCACGTCGGACGGATCGGACAACGCGAGGTAGGAGTTCGGGTGCTTCTTCTCGTTCAGCTGCTGGAACGTGCCGGCCTGGACCAGCTGGTCGGTGAGCCGCTGCCACTCCTCCTCGGAGCCATCAGCGAAGACCACCCGGTCAGGCTGGGTGAGCTCGGCGACCTCCTCTACCCACGACAGCAGCCCCTGGTGCTTGGTAGGCGCGGTATCCAGACCGGGAATGGTCGCTGAGGTCATCGAACTCTCCTGAATTCTTCTGGTTGCTTATGGGCGTTTATTCGTTACTTACGTACTCACCCAATACAACTGTTGACATGCACGGCGTTAACTACAGGTTATCGTGATCCCCTTGTTAGGGAAGGCTCGGGCGGGTATAAGCCTCCTCACAACAACGATTCAGAAGCCCCCCGAAAAGCCTCGAAAGTCACAGATCATCGCCATCTCCGCTCCTCGAAGTCGATTCGTCGATCTCACCGATCCCAGCATCCGCCTGCGAAGCCGTCTCGGCCAGGCCCTTTGTTTCGGGAATACCCGGTTCGCCCAGTTCAGCACGTACAGCGTCGAGCGCGGCCCGCAGCGTCGGCATCTCCCGGTCACGCACTGCTGCGGCCCGCGCCGCGGCGATGGCGTGCTCGCGCAGTTCGCTGTCGATGGCACTGACCCGTTCGCCTACCTGCGTGTTTTCGGCCTCATCGCGGGCCGTCNGGGCGGTGCTCAGCACCGAATCGACGCGCAGCACACGCGTGGCTACCAACTCCTCCNCCACGGACCGCAGCGACGACGTCGCGTCACCCGCCCANCGGTCCAACAGCGCACGGTCATGCAGCANGCCACGGATATTGACCACCACGAGGGTGGCGGCGAGTCCCACCACCGCGCAGGCCACGGCCCCGGCTATCAGGAGCCAGGGGTTGAGCCCGCGGGCCAAACCGGCCAGCAGCCTACTCAGCGTCAGGGCTATACCCACGCCGAAGCCCGCGCCCAACAGCATTATCAGCAGGGTTTCCAGCCGCCGTGATTTCAGGGGCGGCGCGGGGATGTCGACCGTCGGCAGCTTCTCGAGGACCGGTAGGTCTACCGGCACACCCATCTTCTGCGCAACATCGGCAAGGTGGGTGGCGGTGCCTTCGCTCACCTCGGCGACCACTTCCGCCAGCCGGTTGTGCGTGTACGTCTCGAAGCCGGCCATGTCGCGCCGGGACAGACGCGCGGCGTCCTCCTGCAGCTCGCTGCGCACCGACGAGCAGCGATTGCGGGCAAAGTAGGACAACTGGACGCGAGCCTGCTGGACCTGACCGCGCAGCGTGATGGTGCGCTCGGATTTGGATTGGCGCCGCTGCCGCAGGACGGCGCTGCGCTCTTCGCGCAACGCGTCCACTCGGGCCCGCCGGCCGGCGCCCTGGGCGTCGCGATCAAAACGCTGCGCGGCCGTCTGGAGCCGGGATTCCCACGCCCGCAATCTATTTCGCCGCGCGACATCCGAATCCGCGAGTTGCCCTGAGACTGTGTCGACCAAGTCATCGACAATCAGCTCGCCCAGGTCAGGCACCGCGGCCGCACCTACCCAGGGCACCTGGCCGTAGCGCGGCGCGTACGCGGCCAGCAGGTCACGGTTGGCCGCGAGCACGCCGCGCCAGCCGCGGTGCACGTCGATCTTGGACACCACGCCAACCACCAGATCAGTGTGCTCGGCCGCGGCGTCCAGCAGCGCGCAGTCAGACTCGGTCAGCTGGGCCGCGGCAGAAACAACGAAGACCACCGCGGTCGGCGCATCGGCGGGTTCCAGATCCGTCGACTCGACGAACTTGTGCTGCGGAAGCCGTTCGCGCAGCGCAGCGACCACACCGGTTACACCGGCCATCCACGGGCCGGTCACCAGCACCACGTCGCGCCGGCTGATAACAGGTGCACCCAGCCGGGGGCCGATCGATGCCACCAGTGCATCCACCTGGCCGGCCGGATCTTCGTTTGCCGCGGCGGTCACCGTGACTCCCCAGATCCACCGGGCGGCGGTCCGTAGGCCTGCGACCAGAGCCGAAGCGATCCCCTGGTGATATCGGCACCGCACCAGCGGTGAAGATCGCTCACCGGTCCCCGGCTGTAGCGCTGCCATCGCAGCGCCCGCGGCAGGTGCGCGGCCGGATCATCGCAGTCCAGATCGGCGGGGCCGACTTCCAGCCCAGACGCATGCGCCAGGTCAACGGCAGCGGCCATGCGAGCAACCACCGTGTCGTCGCCCGAGAGGAACTCGCGGATCCGCTCGCCGATCCCTGCTTCGGTGACGGTCAGGGCCTCCAATTCCGTGACGGCCTCAAGCACCCGACGGTAGCGCACCTGGGCGCCGAGGCCATTGACCTTGTCGACGACGGCATCGACAGAGCTCACCCGGCGCAGCATGGCCTGTACTTGCGAGGCTGTCCCGCCCCGACGCACCACGGCGACGGCGAGCGCGGTGCCGAACAAGTCAAGCTTGTCCAACAAGCGCTGCCGCACCTGCCTCGGTACCGGGTTGTTCGACGCCAGAAAACCGGCAAATGAGCCCGCGAAAAGCGTGTCGACAGATGCAGAGCCGTCAGGATCAACGGCCAGTAGCCGCAGCGCGGTCCACAGACCCTCATCCAGATCATCGAACGCGGCGACGGCGAGCAAACCGATCATCGGCTCCATGGGTACCCCTGCGAGCACCGACAAAAGCGCGCAGCGGGTCTGCGCGGCCCCAATCGGCCCGTCCCCGGCCCGGCCTGACAGCGAGCCGGCTAAATCGGCTTTGTTCAGCACCCCCAATACCGGATGCCGCGCTGCGGCGATGGCTTCGATGTCCTCGGGTTTGAGCACCTCAGTGGTGACGTAGACGACCAAGTCGATGTCAAGGTCGGCGTCGCATGCCTGGATCACCGTGATGCCCGACGCGATTCCGGCACGGCCCAGGGCACCTGCCACTGTGCGGCGGCCGACTCCCCGACGTCCGCGCACAACCACGCGCAGCGGCGCGGCGGCTCGCTCGGCAATCGCCGTCACCCGCGCGTCAGCAACCCCGGCAGCAAATCGTGCCAGCTCGTCGATGAAAATCTGATGCCCTTGTCCTCGCATGTCCTGCCCGCTCGATCCGATTGGCCCGATCACCCGATCCGGCGTTGCCTGCGCCGGATGCCGGGTCGTCGTCGCCAGTTCAATTTGCCGAGCGGCCGATCGGACCACACCGAATGGTGACACCTGAGTCGACGAGATGCGAGCCACCGTCTATCTGTTACCAGTTGAAGGCAACTGTTGGATATCAATCTGGACCAGGAGAGGCAACATCGGGCGTTCATGGGCCACCATGGACCAATGCGTGTGCCAACCCGGGCTGGGGATACGTCCCTCCGGTGGAGGTGGGGATGACACCCAACCTCCATGCCTATCGCCAAGCCCATGGACAGGACTTGGACGACCTACCACCAGCACCGAATCCGGCCGACCTGGACCAGGGTGAACACCGTCTCCCGGCCACAAGCTTTCGCTCGCGGCGCTCGGCGCTCTCGGGCGCCCAGCGCCAGACCTGGGAGCGGCTGTGGCCAGAACTAGGCAAGTCGGAAGTCCGGCCCCCACACGCTGAGCCGCTGGACGCCACCGCGTGGTTTGGCCGCCAGGCGCCGTTGGTGCTCGAGATCGGCTGCGGCAGCGGCACGTCGACGATGGCGATGGCACAAGACGAGCCCGATATCGATGTGATCGCGGTGGAAATCTACCGGCGTGGCCTGGCGCAGCTGCTGAGCGCGATCGACCGTGAGCAGGTGCGCAATATCCGGTTGATCCGCGGGAACNCGCTCGACGTGCTGCAACATCTGATCGCACCGGGGTCGCTGACNGGTGTCCGAGTCTTCTTTCCCGACCCGTGGCCGAAGGCACGCCACCACAAACGCAGACTGCTGCAGCGGGGAACGATTGGCCTGATCGCGGATCGGCTACTTCCCGGNGGTGTCCTGCACGCGGCGACGGACCACCCCGGCTACGCCGAGCAGATCTCCGAAGTCGGCGACGCCGAACCCCGGCTGNGTCGCGTAGATCCGGGCAACCGGCTGCCGATCTCGGTCGTCCGCCCAACCACCAAGTACGAAACCAAAGCCCAAGAAGCGGGCAGCGCCGTCACCGAGTTGATTTGGGAAAAACGACGTTGATTTGGGAAGAAGCGACGTTGATTTGGGAAGAAGCGACGTTGATCCGGGAGAGACGATGAGCCTGACAGAAGAAACCGCAGCACCAGAACCGCTGACAGCACCTGCGGTCCTGTCCGACCAGCTCGGCCAAGGCCTGAACGGCCTCGCGGCACCGGCTCGTCGAGTCCTGCTGGTGTGGGACGCACCCAACCTCGACATGGGCCTGGGCTCGATCTTGGGACGTCGCCCGACCGCCCTGGAACGTCCCAGGTTCGATGCACTCGGTCGCTGGCTGCTGGCCCACACGGCAGAGGTCAGCGCCGACCGTCCAGGCGTCGTGATCGAACCCGAGGCCACCGTCTTCACCAATATCGCACCAGGCAGCGCCGAGGTCGTTCGACCGTGGGTGGACGCACTGCGTAACGTGGGGTTCGCGGTCTTCGCCAAGCCGAAGATCGACGAGGATAGCGACGTCGACCGCGACATGCTCGAACACATTGAACGGCGGCGCCAAGAAGGGCTCGCGGCGCTCGTCGTGGCCTCGGCCGATGGCCAAGCGTTCCGCCAACCGTTAGAAGAGGTGGCCCGCGACGGGATCGGTGTTCACGTGATCGGATTTCGTGAACACGCTAGTTGGGCACTAGCGTCGGATGCCTTCGACTTCGTCGACTTGGAAGACATCGAGGGTGTTTTCCGGGAACCGTTGCCGCGAATCGGCCTAGATTCGCTGCCTGATCAGGGGGCATGGCTGCAGCCCTTCCGGCCGCTGTCAGCGCTGTTGACCGCGCGTGTGTGACACTGGAAAACCAATGTGCGGGTCGTTAGCGATCCAGTAAGGAGCTTAGGTGTTCGCCTGGTGGGGTCGAACCGTGTACCGCTACCGGTACATCGTAATCGGAGTCATGGTGGCTCTGTGCCTCGGCGGCGGCGCATTCGGGCTGAGCCTGGGTAAACACGTCACGCAGAGCGGTTTCTACGACGACGGCAGTCAGTCCGTCAAGGCATCCATCATCGGCGACAAGGTCTACGGCCGGGACCGAAGCGGCCATATAGTTGCGATCTTCAAGGCCCCAGACGGCAAAACCGTCAATGACCCGGCCTGGGCGAAGCAGATCACCGATGAGCTCAACCAATTCAAAAACGACCATCCCGCCCAGGTGCTGGGATGGGCCGGCTATTTGGCGGCGCCCGACACGACCAACGCGGTCGTTCAGGGCATGACCACCCAGGACAAGAAATACACATTCGTCAGCATTCCGCTCAAGGGCGACGACGACGACACCATCCTCAACAACTACAAAGCCATCGCGCCGGACCTGCAAAAGCTCGACGGCGGCACGGTGCAGCTCGCCGGCCTGGAACCGGTGGCCAACGCCTTGACCGGCACCATCGCCACCGACCAGAAGCGCATGGAAGTCCTGGCTCTGCCCTTGGTGGCGATAGTGCTTTTCTTCGTGTTCGGCGGTGTGATCGCGGCCGCACTGCCGGCGATAGTCGGCGGGCTGTGTATCGCGGGCGCGCTGGGCATTCTGCGGCTGATCGCCGTCTTCGGGCCGGTGCACTACTTCGCCCAGCCGGTGGTCACACTGATCGGTCTCGGTATCGCCGTCGACTACGGGCTATTCGTGGTGAGCCGATTCCGGGAAGAGATCGCGGAGGGCTACGACACCGAGGCCGCGGTCCGCCGCGCGGTGATGACGGCCGGCCGCACGGTCACATTTTCGGCGGTGCTGATTGTTGCGTCAGGGGCCAGCCTGCTTCTGTTGCCGCAGGGTTTTGTGAAGTCGCTCACCTACGCGCTCATCGCGGCGGTGACGCTAGCGGCGCTGCTGTCGATCACGCTGCTGCCGGCCTGCCTGGGCGTCCTCGGTCGCCACGTCGACGCGCTCGGCGTGCGGACCCTGTTCCGGGTGCCCTTCCTGCGGAACTGGAAAGTTTCGCGCGCTTACCTCAACTGGCTCGCGGACCGCCTGCAGAAGACCAAGACCCGCGAAGAGGTCGAGGCCGGATTCTGGGGCAAGCTCGTCAACTTCGTGATGAAGCGGCCGCTGGTGTTCGCCATCCCGATCGTGGTCGGCATGATTCTGCTGATTATCCCGCTGGGCAAACTGTCGTTCGGCGGCATGAGCGAGAAGTATCTACCCCCGGACAATTCGGTGCGCCTGGCGCAGGAGCATTTCGACAAGCTCTTCCCCGGCTACCGCACCAATCCGCTGACGCTGGTCATCCAGACCACCAATCATCAGCCGGTCACCGACCAGCAGAGCGCAGATGTCCGCAGCAAGGCGATGGCGATCAGCGGGTTCAGCGACCCGGACAACAACCCCGCGAACATGTGGCAGGAGCGCCCGGTAGCGCCCGGTGCGTCGAAGGATCCGTCGGTCCGGGTCCTGCAGAACGGGTTGATCAACCAAAATGACGCCGCAAAGAAGCTCACCGAGCTACGCGGGATCTCGCCGCCCAAGGGAATCACGGTGTGGGTCGGCGGCACTCCCGCACTGGAACAAGACTCGATTCACAGCCTGATCGCGAAGGCTCCGCTGATGCTGGTCGTGCTGATCACCGCCACCACGCTGTTGATGTTCCTGGCGTTCGGCTCGGTGGTGCTGCCGATCAAGGCCACCCTGATGAGCACGCTGACGCTCGGATCCACCATGGGCATCCTGACCTGGATCTTCATTGACGGGCACTTCTCGAAATGGCTGAATTTCACGCCCACACCGTTGATGGTGGTGATCATCGCTCTGGTCGCCGTGGTGGGTTACGGTTTGGCCACCGACTACGAGGTGTTCCTGGTGTCCCGGATGGTGGAGGCGCGAGAACGCGGCATGTCGACCGCGGAGGCGATCCGGATCGGCACGGCAACCACCGGACGCCTCATTACCGCGGCCGCGCTGGTCCTAGCCGCGGTCGCCGCTTCGTTCGTGTTCTCCGACCTCGTGCTGATGAAGTACCTGGCGTTCGGGTTGATGGCGGCGCTGCTGCTGGACGCGACCGTGGTGCGTATGTTCCTGGTGCCGTCGGTGATGAAGTTGCTCGGCGACGACTGCTGGTGGGCTCCGCGTTGGATGAGACGCCTGCAGACCCGCATCGGACTCGGCGAGATTGACCTGCCCGACGAGCGCAAGCGGTCTGCTGTCAACGGGCGACCGGTGCGGCCTCCCGTCGCGGCCAGCCTGGTTGCCGCAGCTCCCCGCCCGGCGCACGACCCCACTCACCCCGGCCCGCCGGAGTCGCCGCTGCCACGTCCGGCCACCCGGCCGGAGATCAGGCCTGCCCCGGAGCCTTCTGGTGCTAACACGACGCGGATTCAGACCGGGCCACCGACGGAAGCCAAGACGACCCGGTTCGCAGCACCGGGCAACACCGCGAACACCAACGCGGCTCCGAGTAACCCCGCCGCTCGCCCGGCCGGCCCCGCACCACCGGCGCCGACACGTCCCCCGTTAGCCGGGCCACCAACACCGCCGCCGCCGCCGAAACCATCCGCCGGTCAGACCCGGGCCATGCCGATCCCGACCAACAGCGACTCCGAGGCAGCCACGCAGAAGCGCGACGCCGGCGGACAGGGCGAAAATAGTGTCCAAGGCGACAACGGCGACAACTCGCCTCAGCGTCGCCGCGTCGCCGGCGGCCTGTCCGCCCAGGACCTCTTACGCCGCGAAGGACGGTTGTAGGTCCGTTCAGTTCGAGCCGCCATCTTCGGCGCTGTCCGATTTCGCCTGCATGATGGGAGCATCGCGCGGCTGCTGGATCTGCTGCTCGGCTTCAGCGGCCGGGTCTTTAGCGAGCAGCACCTGTATCGCGTTATTGAAGAAAGCGACCGTGGGAACGGCCAGCAAAGCGCCCACAATCCCCGCAACCACACCGCCGGTGGAAATAGCCAGCACCACCGCGAGCGGGTGAATCGAGACCGCGCGACCCATCACCAGCGGCTGCAGCAAATGCGCCTCAATTTGATTGATCAGTATCAGCAAACCGAGCGTGGCCAGCGCATAGACGATCCCCTTGGCGAGCAGAGCGACGATCACGGCCAGGAAGCCGGCGATCACGGCACCAACCAACGGGATGAAGGCACCAAGAAACACCAACGAGGCCAGTGGCAGCGCAAGCGGCACACCCATGATCGCCAACCCCGCGCCAACCCCGGCCGCATCGGTCAGGGCCACCAGAAATGTTGCCCGCACGTACCCGATCAGCGATCCGTATCCGGCACGGCCGCCGTCGAGCACTCGCTCACGGACGTCGACCGGGAAGATCTTGACCACGTATTGCCAGATGTTGCGGCCGCCGTAGAGGAAGAAAATCAGCGTGAACAGCACTAACACAGCCGCTGTGACCACCTCGGTGAGGGTGGCCGCGGTCGACAGCGCACCACTGGTCAACTTCGCCTGATTGTTGTGCAACGCCTGGATCGCAGCGTTGCCGGCATTTTCGATCTGTTCGCTGCGCAAATGCGCCGGCCCGTGGATCAGCCACCTGCGGGTGCTCTCGATGCTGCGGGTCACCTGCTCAGTCAGATCGGGCAATCCGACGATGAACTGGCTGACGACGAACGTCAGGGTGCCGCCCAGAAACGCGAATCCGCCGAGCACCACCAGCGCCACTGCGGCGCCACGCGGCAACCCCCGCCGGTCCATCCAGTCGACCGGCGGCACCAGCAACGCGCTGAGCATCAACGCAAGCAACACCGGAACGACGATGATTTCAAGCTTCTGCAGGACCCACAACACGGCGATGAACGCGGCCAGGACGACCAGCAAACGCCATGCCCAGGCCGCTGTCTTGCGGATCAAGGGTGCGACCGCAGCGTCGTCGAAGTTTGCCGACATTCGGCCAGCCTAGCTGCCGGGGTGCCGCGCAAGGCCGCCCGAAGTCTGGCTCAGGGGCCGTGTGGCCGGCACGATCCGGTTACGACCGAGACACACCGGAGACACACCCAGAGATCCGTAACGATCGTCGCGCCACCTGCACGGTTACCCTAAAGTACGTGTCGTATGACGCCGCCATCCGTAGGCTTGCCCGCGCGCGCGAGGAGGCGCCGCGTGGCAAATACTGGTGGGCACGCTGGGTGGTGCTCGGCATCGTCGGAATCGTGCTTGCCGTCGAGGTCGCGCTGGGCTGGCACCAGCTGGCCAAAGCCTGGACGAGTTTGTACGAAGCCAACTGGTGGTGGTTACTGGCTTCCCTAGTCGCTACGGCCGCGTCGATGCACAGCTTCGCCCAGATCCAGCGCACCCTGCTGAGGTCGGCCGGGGTACATGTCAAGCAGTTACGCTCGGAGGCCGCCTTTTACGCCGCCAACTCGCTGAGCACCACACTGCCCGGCGGGCCGGTGCTGTCGGCCACGTTTCTGCTCCGTCAGCAACGCATCTGGGGCGCCTCGACCGTGGTGGCGTCCTGGCAGCTCGTGATGTCGGGTGTATTGCAGGCGGTGGGATTGGCACTGCTCGGACTCGGCGGAGCATTCTTCCTGGGCGCGAAGAACAACCCGTTTTCGTTGTTGTTCACCCTCGGTGGCTTCGTCGCGTTGCTGCTGCTGGCCCAGGCGGTGGCGTCGCGACCCGAGCTGATCGAAGGGATCGGCGGCCGGGTCTTGTCGTGGGTCAACTCGGTTCGCGGCAAACCGGCCGACACCGGCCTGGAAAAGTGGCGCGAGACGCTCACCCAGCTCGCATCGGTGAGCCTGGGGCGGCGCGACTTGGGTGTGGCGTTCAGTTGGTCGCTTTTCAACCGGGTCACCGATGTAGCCTGCCTCGGCTTCGCTGCGTATGCGGCCGGCGACCACGCGTCGGTAGCCGGGTTGACGGTCGCCTGCGCGGCCGCTCGTGCGGTCGGCACGATTCCGCTGATGCCCGGCGGGTTGTTGATCGTCGAGGCGGTGCTGGTGCCCGGCCTGGTATCCAGCGGCATGACCTTGCCGAGCGCTATCTCGGCGATGCTGATCTATCGGGCGATCAGCTGGTTGCTTCTCGGCGTTATCGGTTGGGTGGTGTTCTTCTTCATGTTCCGCACCGAGAACAGCGCTGACTCCGACGACGACCCACCGACCGGACCTCTCCCGGCTCTGCAGGGTCCACTACCGCAACCCGAGCGAACCCCCGGAAGCGACGGTTAGCCGACGTTGTTCTGCCGCGACGGGCCCGGGAGCGTTCCGCCCGCCGCGGGCGGAACCGGCCCGGTCACCCCGGGCGGGGTCCCCGGCGTTCCGCCCAACGGCAGCGCGCCCCCGGTACCACCGGGCAGTGCAGGCATTCCACCCGGCAGCCCACCAGCGCCCTGCGCCTGCTGGATGAGGCCCATGGCCTGGGGGATGCTGATCGGCAGCTTGCACTGTGCCGAAAGGCCGGCCAGCGGTTGCGACATGGACGTCATGTCGGTGGCGACCTTGGGGTTGGCCTCGAAGTAGGACTTCAACGATGTCAGCGATTGCGGGCCGGCTTGCTGCTGCAGCATGGTGGTCATCGTCTGGTTGGTCTCTGGATGCGAGTCCAGGTAATCGCCCATCGACTTGGCGACCGAACCTATCGTCCTGGCGATTTCACTGGCCGCGCACGGGTCGTTAGCGCCGGTGGCCGCAGGCCCAGCCATAACAGCGATGGCAGCGCCCGGCACTGCGGCGGCGATCAGCCCCGTGAAGAGCCTGCCGCGCCTGGTTGCAATGCGTGTCTTCATGCAATAGCTCCTAACGAATTGCGAATACGCGCGTTGCGCAACCGGCTGCGATAACGATTGGAGTCCCCCGACACCCGCGCGGCCATCTGACATCCTGCCATCTCTGAGGTCTTGGTTGCCAACTCGGGCGACCGAGATCCTGCTTCGCAGGTCTCTGGCCGCGACCGAATCGTTGCAGTTCAGCTGCCGATAAGCCGCCCAAGCACACAGTCCACTGGGGTATCCTCGCGCGTGCACGCACTGCGTACCAATGCGGGGAGTCTGAAATCCAGCAGTTCATGATGCGCCTAAGCCGCAACCTGCGCAGGCACCGCTGGTTAGTCTTCACAGGCTGGTTGCTTGCACTGGTTCCAGCGGTCTATTTGGCGTTGACGCAGTCCGGGCATCTCACCGGCGGTGGCTTCGAGGTTCCCGGGTCGCAGTCGCTGGTGGTCCACGATCAGCTCCAGGATCAGTACCACGACCAGGGGGTGTCCTCGTTGGCGCTGGTGGCCGCCCCCCGCCCCGATGCCAGCTACCAGGACATCAATGACGCGGTCGTGCTGTTGCGACAGATCGCCGGCGAGTTCCCCGGCGTGACGGAGATGCCCAACACCACCCAACGCCCGCCGCAACCGGACCGGCCGTACGTAGTGTCGCTGCGGCTGGACGCGCGCAATGCCGGCACGAGTGACGTCGCCAAGCGGCTCCGCGAAAAAGTGGGCATCAGAGGCGATCAGTCCGGCCAGACCGCCAACGGCAAGGTACGGCTCTACGTCATCGGGCAGGGCGCGTTGAGCGCCGCCGCGGCGGCAAACACCAAACACGACATCGCCGAGGCCGAACGCTGGAATCTGCCGATCATTCTGATGGTGCTGCTCGCGGTGTTCGGTTCACTGGCCGCGGCGGCCATCCCGCTGGCCCTCGGTGTCTGCACCGTCGTAGTCACCATGGGCCTGGTTTTCCTGTTGTCGTCATTCACCACTATGTCGGTGTTCGTGACCTCGACGGTGTCTATGTTCGGCATCGCGCTCGCCGTCGACTACTCGCTGTTCATCCTGATGCGCTTCCGCGAGGAACTGCGCGCTGGCCGTCAGCCACGCGGAGCCGTGGACGCCGCGATGGCTACGTCCGGGCTCGCGGTGGTGTTGTCCGGCATGACGGTCATCGCCTCGCTCACCGGGATCTACTTGATCAACACGCCGGCGCTGAAGTCGATGGCTACCGGAGCAATTCTTGCTGTCGCGGTCGCGATGCTGACGTCGGCCACCTTGACGCCGGCGGCACTCGCGACGTTCGGCCGGGCGGCTGCCAAGAGGTCGGCGCTGCTGCACTGGTCACGCCGACCGGAGACCACTCAGTCCCGGTTCTGGAGCCGCTGGGTCGGATCGGTGATGCACCGGCCTTGGATATCGGCGCTGGCGGCCTCTACCGTCCTTTTGCTCATGGCAGCGCCCGCATCGTCGATGGTGCTGGGCAACAGCCTGCTGCGTCAGTTCGACTCGTCGCACGAGATCCGCGCCGGGGTGGCTGCGGCGGCCCAAGCGCTCGGGCCCGGCGCGCTGGGCCCCATTCAAGTGCTGGTCACCTTTCCCGACGGCGGTGCGGCATCGCCGGAGCACCGCCAGACAGTCGCCACGATCCGTCAGCGGATGACCAAGGCCCCCAACGTCATCTCGGTAGCACCGCCGCAGTTCGCCGACGACAATAGCAGTGCACTGCTGACCAGCGTGTTGTCGGTCGATCCCGAGGATATGGGCGCTCGGGAGACGGTCAGCTGGATGCGCGAACAGCTACCCAAGGTTCCAGGCGCAGGTGCCGCACAAGTGGACGTGGGCGGCCCGACCGCGCTGATCAAAGATTTCGATGACCGGGTGTCGGCGACCGAGCCGCTGGTGTTGCTCTTCGTTGCACTCATCGCATTCGTGATGCTGTTGGTCTCGATCCACTCGGTGTTCTTGGCCTTAAAGGGCGTGCTGATGACTTTGCTGTCGGTGGCCGCGGCCTACGGCAGCCTGGTGGTGGTCTTCCAGTGGGGCTGGCTGGAGAGCCTCGGGTTCCCACAGATCAGTTCGATCGACAGCACCGTTCCCCCGCTGGTGCTGGCGATGACCTTCGGGTTGTCGATGGACTACGAGATCTTCTTGCTCACCCGCATCCGGGAGCGTTTCCTGCACTCGGGCAACACCCGCGATGCGGTCGCCTACGGCGTGAGCACCAGCGCGCGCACGATCACCAGCGCCGCCGTGATCATGATCGCGGTTTTCATCGGCTTCGCATTCGCCGGCATGCCGCTGGTCGCCGAGATCGGCGTGGCGTGCGCCGTCGCGATCGCGGTGGATGCCACCATAGTTCGGCTGGTCTTGGTGCCGGCGCTGATGGCGATGTTCGCCCAGTGGAACTGGTGGCTGCCCCGTTGGTTGTCCCGTGTCTTGCCGTCGGTCGACTTCGACAAGCCGCTGCCCGAGGTCTACCTGGGTGACATTGTGGTCATTCCCGATTACATATCGGCGGCGATAGCGCCCAATGCGGACCTGCGGGGGGTGCTCAAGTCGGCAGCGAAGCTCAAGCGCCTGGCGCCCGACGCCATTTGTGTGGCCGACCCGCTCGCCTTTACCGGCTGCGGACGCAACGGCGGCGGAATCCAGGAGCTCGAAGAGCTGGGAGAGGAAGCGCGGGATGGCCGGGAGGGTGAGGCAACCGCCGCGCCCGGTGTGAGCCTGACCGACGCGAAGACCAGCACCAATGGTCACCCGGCCAGGAAGCTGGTCGGCGACCTGCCGTCTCGCAACGGCATCGCCCGGGCGATTCCTTGGGGTGGCCGGCCGGTTCATCCCGTCACGCTGTGGCGGGGGCGGCTGTCGGTCGCCATCGACGCGCTTCAGATCAAAGCCGACAACACCGTCCGGCCAAGATACGAGCGACGCAGCCCGGTGGAGACCACCCACGTGCAATTGCCCACCGGCGACCGGCTGCTGATCCCGACCGGCGCGGAAACGCTGCGTCTGAAGGGCTACCTGATCATCTGCCGTAACAGTAGCCGCGATTACGCCGAACTTGCTGACATGGTTGACACCTTAGAACCGGAGACCGCTGCCGTAGTACTGGCCGGAATGGACAGGTATTACTGTTGTCAGTCACCCGAACGGCAATGGATCGCCACCCAGTTGGTCCGTCGGCTCGCGGATCCACATCCATCTGATTTCACCGACGATCGGTGGTCCCAACCGGATGCCAAAGCCGACTGGGAGGAGGTCAGGCAGCGCTGCCTGTCAGTGGCCGTGGCGATGCTGGAGGAGGCGAGGTGACGTTGGCAGCCGACCGACGCCCCGCACCGCCGCGTCAGCCCGCCGTTGAACAGAGCGGGCCCGGTGCCGATCCCGAAAAGCCGGTCGAGTTCTGGCCGACCGCCGCCATCCGCTCGGCCCTGCAAGGCGGCGACATCGCCACCTGGAAGCAAATCGCCGCCGCACTGAAACGCGACCCGTACGGGCGGACGGCCCGACAGGTTGAAGAAGTCCTCGACGGTACTCGGCTGTATGGCGTCTCCAAGGCGCTCTGGGAGGTGCTGGAGCGCGCCCGCACCCACCTGGAGGCCAACGAACGCACCGAGGTGGCCCGCCACGTGCGCCTCCTCATCGACCGATCCGGCCTGGGGCACCAAGAATTCGCGTCCCGCATTGGGGTAGATCCCGAGGATCTGGCCGCTTGCCTCGACGGCAGCACCAGCCCGTCGGCCTCCCTGATGATCCGGATGCGTCGGCTGTCGGACCGGTTCGTCAAGGTGAAGTCCGCGCGTTCAACCGACGGGGATTAACGGGAGTTGATCGGCGCCAAGTCGAGCACCAGCCAATCGTTGCCTCGTTTGGTCAGTGTCACTCGCAGTGCGGGCGCCGCCTGACTGGGCGGCTGACCGGGCGTGGTCTGGGTGACCCGCAGGATCACCGACACACTGGCGGCCGACGGCCCGAGGGCCTCGAGTCCGGCCGCCAGAGTGGCAGCCTGTGCGGTGATGTTGTGCTGGACCAGATCGGCACTGGACTTGGCGTACTGCTGCCTGAATGGGCCCGCTTGCTCCGGCACCATCATCGCCGCGGCCCGGTCGATGGAGCTCGTCGGGGCGCTCGGGGTGAACGATGCAGCCGCCTCCGCCATCCCGGTCGCGATCTGGACCACATCTCGGGAATCCCTTTTGAAGTCGCGGTCCGACTTCGTCCAGTGCGTGTACCCGGTCAGCACCGCCGCCGACAGGGCGGCCGCGCACAGGAACACAACGGCCAATCGCAGCCCGGGCGCGTCGTCATCGGTACCCACGCTCACCGAATCGCGGCGCAGCAGCCAGAAGTTGACCGTCACACCTTCGACAATCAGCAGCACCAGCACCGAGCAAAGCGACACCCACCACAGGGGCCAGCCGAGCACCGCTCCGATAAACAACAACGCCGCGATCGCGGCCAGCGGGGCCACGATGTCGAAGGCCAGCAGCCGCCATAGGTTTCTCATCGGATCGACGCCAGCCCGGAGATCATCAGCTTGTCGTCCACGTCCGAGACATCGAGGCGCAAGTTCCAGTGCACCGTCTGCGGCTTGGCACCGGCGTTCTCGCTGACCGAGGTCGCGACCAGCATCACCGAATCTGTCCGGGTGGCCAGCGGTGGCAATTTGGTGGTGACGACAGGCCGGGCCATTCCGGGCCGGGTGTCCAGGTCGTGATGCACCGTGTCGACGGCCACCGCCTCGATCTGGCCGGCGCTCCGCGACTGCAGCTTCTCCACCACCTGCCGGTACGGCTGCACGGCGGCGTCGAAGTCGACGTTGAGTTCTCCGACCGTCCCGTCATGCAGCCGCTGCAGGCTGGCGTCGATGTTGCCGGCGTTCATGTTGATCAACACACCCGTCCAGCCGGCGGCGGTCTGCATGACGCGGGTGAGGTAGCTGCGTTCGGCAACGTCATCGCGGTGTGCAGACCAGATGATCACGCCGAGCGCGACTGCGGCGACCGACAGCAAGGCCAGAATGGTCGACGCGATGCCGTAATTGGAGAACATGCCGTCGTCTGAGGATTCGGGCTCCGCAGCAGCGTCATCGTCAGAGTTGTCGTCGTTCGGTGGCTCGGTTTGCTCGCCGTCGGGCATGGCCCGATCGTCGCACCTAAAAACAGATGGAAGGATGGCGGGGTGACGTATGCGACCATTCGCTCGGGCATCGATCTGAGCTTTATCGACGAGAACTCGCGCCCCCAAGACGACCTTTTCGGTCACGTCAACGGCCGCTGGCTGGCGGACTACGACATCCCTGCCGACCGGGCCACCGACGGCGCCTTCCGCTACCTGTTCGACCAAGCCGAAGAGCAGGTGCGGGACCTGATCATCGAAGCCAGCCAGAAAGCTTCCGCAGTGGCAACCGCGGACACTGATGCACAACGCATCGGCGATCTCTACGCCAGCTTCATCGACGAGGACGCCGTCGGACGCAGGGGCGTCCAACCGCTGCTCGACGAGTTGACCACGATCGACGACGCCGCCGACGCCGACGCGCTGGCCGGCGTCATCGGCGCCCTGCAGCGCACCGGGGTGGGCGGCGGCGTCGGAGCGTATGTGGACACCGATTCGAAAGACTCGACCCGTTACCTGGTGCACTTGACCCAGTCCGGCCTCGGGTTGCCCGACGAGTCCTACTATCGCGACGAGCAGCACGCCGAGGTGCTGGCGGCCTACCCGTTGCATATCGCGCGAATGTTCAGCCTGGTGTTTGGCGGGGACTCAGAAGACCACGCCGAAGCTGCGGCCCGCATCGTGGCGCTGGAGGCCAAACTCGCTGCGGCGCACTGGGACGTGGTCAAACGTCGCGATGCCGACCTCAGCTACAACCTGCGCACTTTCGCCGAGCTGCAGACCGACGCGGGTTTTAACTGGGCGGCCTGGGTGACTGCACTGGGTGCCACGCCGGAGGGCCTGGCGGAACTGGTTGTGCGCCAACCCGATTACCTGACGGCTTTCGCCGCGCTGTGGGACAGCGAAGACATCGAAGACTGGAAGCGCTGGGCGCGTTGGCGTTTGATCCGTGCCCGCGCCCCTTGGCTGACCGAGAACCTCGTTGCCGCGGACTTCGAGTTCTATGGCCGCATGTTGACCGGCGCCGAACAAATCCGTGACCGCTGGAAGCGGGCGGTGTCGCTGGTCGAGAGCCTGATGGGCGATGCCGTCGGAAAGCTGTACGTGCAGCGGCATTTCCCGGCCGGCGCCAAAGCCCGCATCGATGCGCTGGTGGAGAACCTGCAAGCGGCGTACCGGATCAGCATCAGCGACCTGGACTGGATGACACCGCAGACCCGGGAACGCGCGTTGACCAAGCTGGACAAGTTCACCGCCAAGGTCGGCTACCCGACGACGTGGCGCGACTACTCGAAGCTGCTGATCAACCGTGATGATCTCTACGGCAACTACCAGCGCGGGTACGCAGTCAACCACGACCGCGAGCTAGCCAAGCTCGGCGGTCCGGTGGACCGCGACGAATGGTTCATGACGCCGCAGACCGTCAATGCTTACTACAACCCGGGAATGAACGAAATCGTGTTCCCCGCAGCGATTTTACAGCCGCCGTTCTTCGACACGGACGCCGACGACGCCGCCAACTATGGCGGGATCGGGGCAGTGATCGGACACGAGATCGGGCACGGCTTCGACGACCAGGGCGCCAAGTACGACGGCGACGGCAACCTGGTCGACTGGTGGACCGACGACGACCGCATCGAATTCGGCGCTCGCACCAAGGCGCTGATCGAGCAATATGAGGGCTACACGCCCAGAGGACTCGACAGCAGCCAGCACGTGAACGGCGCATTCACCGTCGGCGAGAACATCGGCGATTTAGGCGGCCTGTCCATCGCGCTGTTGGCTTACCAGCTGTCGCTGAACGGCCAACCCGCCCCCGTCGTCGACGGCCTCACCGGCGTACAGCGGGTGTTCTTCGGCTGGGCTCAGGTATGGCGCACCAAATCGCGTGACGCGGAGGCGATCCGGCGGCTAGCGGTGGATCCGCACTCACCGCCCGAGTTCCGGTGCAACGGCGTCATCCGCAACATGGACGCGTTCTACCAGGCCTTTGACGTAGCCGAGGACGACGCGTTGTTCCTGGAGCCGCAACGCCGGGTCAGGATCTGGAACTAACGTTCGCCCGCAGTCCCCGCGAGCAGACGCAAAATCGCCGAATTTCCTATCGAAATGGGCGATTTTGCGTCTTCTCGGCAAGCCGAGAACTAGTTCTGCCAGTCGTTGGAGCCGTCGTTCTTGGGGGTGCCGACGGAGTTCTTCACAATGATGGGATCGCCGGGGCCGAAGTTGTCGAAGAACCATTTCGCATTGGTCGGGCTGATGTTGATGCAGCCGTGGCTGACGTCACGCTTGCCCTGGTCATCCACCGACCACGGAGCGCTGTGCACGAAGTTGCCACCATTATCGAATCGGACGGCCAGGTCCACCGTCACCTTGTAGCCATAGGCCGAGTTGACCGGGACCCCGTAGGTCGAAGAATCCATCACCACTGAGGGCATCTTCTCTTGAACGTAGTAGGTGCCGTTNGCCGTTTGGTGGCCGCCAGCTGCCATACCCATCGACATCGGGAAGGTCTTCTCCACGGCGCCGTTGCGGGTGANGGTCAGTTGGTGCGTGGCGTCGTCGGCNGTGGCCACCAGCGTGTCTCCGGTCCGGAAGCTGGACACAGTACCGCCTGCGTCGATGGTCACCGCGGTCTGGGCGGGCCAAAAGCTCAACGGGCGCCAGCGTAGCTGGGTGGGAGTCATCCAGTAGAACTTGCCTGGTACCGGCGGAACCGACGAAACGTGGACCGCGCTTTCGGCTGCGCCGGCGTCATCGACCCGCCCGGGGAAGTTGATGATGATCGGCTGGCCCACCCCCACCGTCGAGCCATTGGCAGGGTTGAATTTCGGCGGGCCGAACGGAGCCGCCCCGGTGAACGGTGTGGGGTTCTGCCCGTCGGCCATGCCCGCTGCGGCCGGTATCGCAGGTAACCCCGGAATCGTAGGTAACCACGGCAGGGGCGGTGGTGCCGGTGGGCCAGCGGGTGCCGCAACCGCACCCGGATCGGGCGGAGTCTGGTCTGGGTCAGCCAGGGCGGTACCGGTGCCCAGTACCAGCGCTAAGGCCAATGCGGAAGCCACTCCGGTGGCCAGTCTTGCTGTGTTCCGGACGGCGAGCAGGCTTCCCCTCGTCCAGCGCGACATATGCATCCCTCCCGTTACATTCTTCATCCAGTGTGGCATAGCGGGGAGGTTAGCTACCTATTCGTCGACCGCCCGAAGCCGACGAACGACTCAATTCACGCCGCTGAACTGCTGCGATTAATCAACGTGGAGTTGTGGCCGGAACGCCCAGCATATGCCGATTAGCCGCCAGACCGACCAGCGCAAGACCCATCAAGCCCGCGGAAGCGCTCAGCATCATCGCGACACTGCGCTCATACAGCAGTCCACCGGCCAGCGAACCGGCCATGATGCCCACCTGAAACGCCATCACGTACAGGCCCGACGCCCCGTCGGGGTCATCAACCCCGCTGCGCATCGCCGCGGATTGCATCATTGGCGAAACGGCGGTGGCCATGGCGCCCCACAGCACAATCGCACCTGTCCCGATCAAGACGGTCGCGGTGTTGGTGCGGCCTTGAAAGAGATTGAACGCCAGCGCAGTGAGCACGGCGAACGCTGCCGTCAGAGCGGCCATACAAAGGAGGATGGAGCCCTTGGGACGGCGGTCCAGCGGCCGCGCCAACAGGGTTATCGAAAGCAAGCCTGCGGCCCCGTAGACGGCCAGCATCCAGGCCAGGTTCGCCCCGCGNACGCCGACGACGTTGCGGATGATCACCACGATGTACGTGTAGGAAACGAAATGACCGGTGACGGCAACCATCGCGAGCAGGCTTACCGTGATCAACCGCCTATTACGGTGATGACGCGAGCGTGGGCCCACGTGCGCCAGCTGGTCCTCGGTGAGCACCATGGCCGGCAACATCACCCGGGCGGCCACCGTGACGATCGCTGCGGCAACGGTGACGGACACCACCGCCAGCCGCCAGCCCCACATCCAGCTCATGGCCGCCGTAAGCGGGCTGCCGACCACCAGCGCCAGGCTGGTCCCGATGTAGATCGACGTCGTTGCGCGTCCAGCGTGGCTTGGCGGCACCAGTCGGGTGGCGATCGGGGCGATGACCGACCACAGCAGGCCGTGGGTGATCGCGCAGAGCACCCGTCCGGCGGCCAGCACCGCGAAGTCAGGTGCCAGCGCCGAGATGAGCTGTGAGGCGGTCAGGCAGGTCAGACTGAGCATCAGCGCCCGCCGGCGTGGCCAATGTGCGGTCCAGCGCACCAGCGGAACAGTTGTCAGGGCCGCCACCAGGGCATACCAGGTCAGCAGGGTTCCCACTAGGACCAACCTGACCTGCAGATCGCGCGAGATCGCCGACAGTGCGCCCACCGGCAGGATCTCCGCGGTGACATAGGTGAAGGCCGCCGCCGCCAATACAGCTAGTTGCGCCGCGATCCGTGGCGTCCACGTTCGCGCGGTAGCGGTGGCGGTGGCGGTTCCGGTAGTCATGGCGTCGGATGCGGAATCGGCGTGGCTTCGAGTTTTCCCGGGCTTTTCCTGGGTTCCTGTGCCTGACACGATCACACTGTCTTACCGTACGCACCGCAGCAATGGGTTTACCCATCTTTGTGTTTCAACACGCCTATCAACAAACTCGTGATCAGGAGCGAACCAGACGTGCGATGGCGGCCGAGGCTTCAGCAAGCTTGTCGTCGGCCTCATCACCGCCATCAGCCACCGCGTGGGCGACACAATGGCTGAGGTGCTCGTCAAGCAGATTCAGCGCCACCGACCGCAAGGCACTGTTGACTGCGCTTATCTGGGTGAGGACGTCGATGCAGTACTTGTCCTCGTCGATCATCCGCGCGATCCCACGGACTTGGCCCTCGATGCGCCGCAGCCGCTTCGCGTAGTTGTCCTTCTGCTGCGTGTATCCGTGTGCGGTCGTCATCTCTTAACCCTCCCAATACGCAGCCAGCTGGTCGATCCCGGCGGGCAGGGCCGGCGCGGTCGACACATACCCCACAGTACCGTGTACCCCGGCGGGGTATAACCCGCAGATCTCCGCGTGATCAGGCCGCGCATACTTGAACGATGGCCACAACCGCTGATGCTGCTTCGGTCACCGACATCAAACCCCGCAGTCGTGACGTCACCGACGGCCTGGAGAAGGCTGCCGCCCGTGGCATGCTGCGGGCCGTCGGCATGGACGACGAAGACTTCGCCAAGTCACAGATCGGGGTCGCCTCGTCATGGAACGAAATCACGCCGTGCAATCTCTCCCTGGACCGACTGGCCAAGGCGGTCAAGGAAGGGGTGTTCGCGGCGGGTGGCTATCCGCTTGAGTTCGGGACGATCTCGGTTTCCGACGGCATCTCGATGGGTCACGAGGGGATGCACTTTTCACTGGTCTCTCGCGAGGTGATCGCGGACAGCGTTGAGACCGTGATGCAGGCCGAGCGGCTGGACGGCTCGGTGTTGTTAGCCGGCTGCGACAAATCGCTGCCCGGAATGCTGATGGCCGCCGCACGTCTGGACCTGGCATCGGTTTTCCTCTACGCCGGTTCTATCTTGCCCGGGCGGGCCAAGCTCTCAGACGGCAGCGAACGTGAGGTCACGATCATCGACGCGTTCGAGGCGGTTGGCGCGTGTGCGCGTGGATTGATGCCGCGCGAGGACGTCGACGCGATCGAGCGTGCGATCTGCCCCGGCGAAGGGGCATGTGGCGGCATGTACACCGCCAACACCATGGCCAGCGCCGCCGAGGCGCTGGGTATGTCGTTGCCCGGCAGCGCGGCGCCGCCGGCCACCGACCGTCGCCGCGATGGGTTCGCACGGCGCAGCGGTCAGGCCGTCGTCGAGCTGTTGCGCCGCGGTATCACCGCTCGCGACATTCTGACCAGGGAGGCGTTCGAAAACGCAATCGCGGTGGTGATGGCGTTCGGCGGCTCGACCAATGCGGTGCTGCATCTGCTGGCCATCGCCCACGAGGCCGACGTCAAGCTGTCGCTCGAGGACTTCACCCGGATCGGGTCGCGGGTGCCGCACCTGGCCGATGTCAAGCCGTTCGGCCGGCACGTGATGTTCGACGTCGACCGCATCGGTGGTGTCCCGGTGGTAATGAAAGCACTGTTAGGCGCTGGCCTCTTACACGGTGACTGCCTCACGGTCACTGGCCAGACCATGGCCGAGAATCTGACAGCCATTGCTCCGCCGGATCCCGACGGCAAGGTGCTGCGAGCGCTGGACAACCCGATCCACCCGACCGGGGGGATTACCATCTTGCGCGGATCACTGGCGCCCGAGGGTGCGGTGGTCAAGACAGCCGGTTTCGACTCCGATATTTTCGAAGGCACCGCAAGGGTTTTCGACGGCGAGCGAGCCGCGCTGGACGCTCTTGAGGACGGCACCATCGCCAAGGGCGACGTCGTGGTGATCCGTTACGAGGGCCCGAAGGGCGGCCCCGGGATGCGCGAGATGCTCGCCATCACGGGCGCCATCAAAGGAGCTGGACTCGGCAAAGACGTGCTGCTGCTTACCGATGGCCGGTTCTCCGGCGGGACGACTGGACTGTGTGTGGGACACGTCGCNCCGGAGGCGGTCGACGGCGGGCCGATCGCATTTGTGCGCGACGGCGACCGNATCCGCCTCGACGTNGCCGATCGCGTGCTCGACGTGCTGGCCGATCCGGCCGAATTCGCCGATCGGCAAAAGGATTTCACTCCTCCNGCGCCGCGCTATAAGACCGGTGTACTGGCCAAGTACGNCAAGCTCGTCAGTTCGGCGGCANTCGGCGCGGTCTGCGGCTAGCGCACTGACGCGATCGCAAATCCGTCCCAGTGCTTGGCTCCGACTGTCTGGATCACTGCCGTGTCCAGTCGCGGGTGTTCGCCCATCACCTGCAATGTCTGGCGCGTTGCCAGGACCTTAGCGTCGTCGGGCTCCGGCGTCAGGATCTGTCCGTCACGAATAACGTTGTCTACGACAATGACCGAGCCAGGACGTGCCAGGTTGACCGCCCACTCGAGGTAGGCGACGGAGTTCTCTTTGTCGGCGTCAATGAACACCAGATCGAAAGGACCACCAGTCACCGTAGGCAACGTGTCGAGCGCGGCACCGACCACCACCTGCACGCGGTCGCTGACGCCGGCCCGCTGCAGGTTGGCCCGTGCGACCTCGGCGTGCTTGGGGTCGTATTCGAGCGTCACCACGCGCCCCTCCGGTCCCGCGCCGCGCGCCAGCCAAATGGTGCTGAAGCCACCCAGGGTGCCGATCTCGAGGATGCGGCGCGCCTGTATCGCGCCGGCCAGCAGCGACAGGAACTTGCCCTGCTGCGCCGAGACGGCAATGCGGGGCAGTCCGGCGGCATTGCTGGCCTCCAGCGCAGCGGACAGCGCTGGGTCGTCGCCGATCAGCGTGCTGTCTAAGAACGCATCTACATCTTGCGGGGTTGTTGTCTGCGTCATGCAACCAACGCTAGCCGTGACCGTTCACCGTCGCAGTAACGCCTGGTCGTACGAGCCGGTCGTTATGGACACCCAAGAAACTGAGCTTTCTAAGAGAGTGAGCTAGTCGAATCGCCCGAAGGCTAAGTAGTACCTCACGTGCAAACAGGTAGTGCAGTACGCGTGCACGCCGACCGTCCCCGCCTGCAAGATTTCCACCATGGGACGACCCGGACGTTCCCACAAGACCGAAATGGGATGCCGAAATGCCGCTTACATCAAATGGATCACCGCTACCCGTTATCACCCAACACGAGGTCGAGGGCGGGGATGCTTCCCGTGCCATAAGCCATATTCGGCTTGTGGACCGGCGACGCAACCGGCAACGCAGCCAATCGCCGATGACCACCTTGAAGCAGTTGCCGGCGTCGGTCTTGCTGAAGCGGATTGCGGTTCCCGTGCTCGCCATCGCACATGACGGCAGTGTCTTGTTCGCCAACACCGGATTTGCCGAGATGGTGGGCTGCGAGCCGGACGAAGTGTTGTCACTACGGTTCCATCAGATCTTCCGCCGGGTTCCGGCCTCGGAATCCCCGCTATCAGTTGTTCATGCCCTCTCGGACACGGTCGTCGAATTGGCTCATAAGGACGGGTCGGTCGTTCGAGCGCTGATGAGGAGGTCGGCCCTCGCGTGCGCGAACGATCAGTTTGCCCTCGCGGTGTTTCAGGATCTAACCGTGCAGTTTTGGGAGCGCTAATCGCCTTGGACGACGGCTTGGACGCGTGGGTCGACCGGTTCGGGCAGCTGCGGCAGCCGGTATTCGGGGTGGCGATGTATACGGTTGCTAATGACCGAATATCGCAAGATCGCTGCACTGGGCAGCTCATACGCAGCCGGGCCGGGCGTGCCACCCGTGGTGAACCGTCCCGCGATGCGATCAGGAAACAACTACCCGCATGTCCTGTCCTGCATGGTAGGAGCCGAACTTAGCGATCTCACCGTCTCCGGGGCGACGACGTCGACAATTCTCGACACTCCGCAGCGAGTGGGCCTCGCAAAGTTTGCGCCGCAGATCGCGTCGCTGCCCGCCGATGCCGATCTGGTGCTGGTGACGGCGGCTGGCAACGATCTCGAATACCTGGGCTCTGCGATCAAGCTCGGCCTCTATTTCACAATCGACCGATACACCGGGGGATGCCTACAACGCTGGAAGCCGCCCGTCACACCGACCGTGACTGCGCAGCAGCGGGATACCGCAGCCACCGGGCTGGCGCGGATCGTGACGGAATCGCGCCTGCGAGCACCGCGAGCTCGGGTCATCCTTGTGGACTATCTCCCTATGGTCGGGGAACCAACGGTTCCATTCAAAGATGTTCCGTTCGACGCGGCGTCCATCGAAGCGTTGGCATCTGTTCATGCACAACTGACCGGCGTGTTCGCCGATGTCGCCGACCGGACCGGGGTCGAGTTGGTGTCCGCGTCCCGGTTCGGACGCGGACACGAACTCGGCAGCGCCTCCCCTTGGATTCAGCCTCTGCAACCCATCTATCGCGTGGCGGCCTCGTTCCACCCTTCCGCCGAGGGGATGAAGGCGGTCGCCATGGAACTCCTGAGGACTATCACCTAGCCGTGACTCCCATGCCAAGCGGGGTACTCGTGACGTTGCGGCTACCAAAGGATTGCCTCTGCGGGCCAAGGGATTAACCTAGGCGGCTACCAACACAAGCTACGGCGGCGACGACGCAGCATGGTTTGAGGGCCTGCCACCGTTACACCATGCCAATCAGCGCCCGAACGCACGGCCGGCCAGCTCGACCTCGGCCGCCAGCTGCAGGGCCACCGCGGAAGCACCCACTGCCACCGCGTAGCCGCCCGGCTTGATGCGCCAGGTTCCGGCGCTGCCGTCATAGCGGGCAACCAGGCGCGGATCCGCCTCGATCGTCACCCGGCGAACTGCGCCGGGCTCGAGCTCGACCCGCTCAAATCCGAGCAGCCGCAACCGTTGCCCATCGGGCGCTGCGGTCAAATAAAGCTGCGGGATATCCACCCCGGTGTGGTCACCGATGTTGACGACGCTGAAGCTGGCCTGCACGGTATGACCGCCAGTCACCACCAAGTCGCGGTACTCGAACCTGGTGTAGGACAAGCCGTGGCCGAAGGCGAACGTCGGAACCAGGCCTAGCCTTGCGAACCAGCGATACCCGACATCGGCTCCTTCGAAGTAATCGATGGTGGTCGATGTGCCCCACGGGGCGCCGAGGCCGGGCAGCTCCGGGCGCGGGGTCGAAGCAAGGTCTACCGGAAAGGTGATCGGCAACCGGCCCGACGGATTAACGCGACCCGCGATGATCTCCGCGATGGCAACGGCACCGGCCTGGCCCGGGTACCAGGCCTGCAAGATGGCATTCACCGAATCTCGCCAGGGCATGGCTACCGGGTTGCCGGTCTCCAGCACCACAACGGTGTTCGGGTTGGCGGCCGCGACGGCGGCGATCAGCGCGTCCTGCCCCCACGGCAGCGACAGGTCTGCGCTGTCGAAACCCTCCCCCTCGACGCGGATCGCGAATACGATCGCGATATCTGCCCGCCGCGCAGCCAGCACCGCCTCTCCCGGGCTGATGCCGGGATCGAATTCAATTTGGGCGTGCGGGAATTGCTTTCTCAGCTCGTCGAGCGGGTTCGACGGCAGCAAGTAGAGATTGCGTGATCCGGCCATCACCCCTGGCCCGCCGATCGGGATTACCTCGGCGTAGCCGCCAGAAGGAACGACGGCACTCGATCCGCAGCCGGTCGGCACGCCGAGCTGTGCATAACCGCCAATGACGGCGATGCGTGTGCCCGACTCTGCCGCCAGGGGCAGCACGCCGCGGTTCATCAGCAAGACAATTCCCTGCTGTGCGATCTGCAAAGCAATTTCGTTGTGCTTGACAAGATCCGGCTGATCCGGTGCGGGCGAGTCCTCCCACTGGTCGATTCCCACGGCGAACATCGAACGCAAGATTCGCCGGACCATATCCGAGAGGCGCCGCTTGGACAGCCTGCCGTCGGCATAGGCGGCTCGCAGGCGGTCGGTGAAAGCCTCCGATTGCCAGAACAGGACGTCTAGCTGCGCACCGCATTCTTGGTCGAGGCCGGCAACCGCGCACTCCCAACCCGGTGTCGCGCCCCAATCGGACATCACCCAACCGCGATATCCCCAGGCGCCCTTAAGCACATCGTTGATCAAGACACCGTTGGCAGCGGCGTAATCGCCGTTGACCTTGTTGTACGCCGTCATCACCGCCCCGGGCTGCGACCGCTCGATGGCGATCTCGAAGACCAGCAGGTCCGATTCACGATGCGCGTCGGGATCGATGACCGCGTCCAGCCAGTGCCGATTGGTTTCGTTGCAGTTCAGCGAGTAATGCTTGACCGTCGAGATCACACCCTGTTGCTGTATCCCATTGATCGACTCGGCGGCAATCGTGGCGCTCAAAAGCGGGTCTTCGGAAAGGTATTCGAAGTTGCGGCCGTTACGCGGGTCGCGCGCCAGGTTGATTGCGCCCGCCAACTGCACATTGAACCCGCGGCTGCGCGCCTCCCGGCCAATCGCCTCGCCCGCGGCACGCGCGAGCGCGGGATTGAAGCTAGCGGCCAGCGCCTGACCGGCCGGCAAAGCGGTGGCGGTGTCCCCCGGGCGGTATCCGGGGTTGGTCACGCCCAGACCGGCGTCACTCATCAGCAACGCCGGCACACCCAGCCGGGGGACCCCGGGCACATACCCCGCGCTCAGCGGAACCCCCGGCGGGATCCGCTCGTCCCGCAGTGGCCACATTTCGCCGGCCCCCATCACGCCCACCAGCAGCGAGAAGCGCTCGTCGTCGGTCATCAGCGTCTCGACCTCGCGCGCACGAACGTCGGCTTCTAGCTCGACTAGCTCGTTCACCGCACACCCTCTTTGGCGTAGACGACGCGCAGCACGTGCCCAACTTCTGGCGCCATCACCAGCTCGGCCAGCGTGCATAGCGTCGCGACGAACTCCGGGCCATGCGAGGGCTGCGCTGGGCACAGGTGATGCGCCACCTCGTGCAGCACGACCAGCTCGCGCATTGCCCAGTCGGCGGTGTCACGGTCGGGGACTGCGATAACGCCAGCGCCGCCTCGGTTCTCATAGTGCGCCGCGGTGGCCGCTCGCCGCGCCCGCACGCGTACCGGCGGCAACTCCGGCCAGTGTTGCCGGACCGCCGGTAGCGCAAGTACGTCGTCGATATAGCGCTGGACGGACGCAACCGATCCAAAACGTCCCTCCGGCGGCAGCGTCAACTGCGCACCGAAGAACTGCACCGTGGGTGATCCATGCTCAGCGGCGCGGTCGAATAACGTCCGGACGAACTCCTCAGCCGCATACACCTTCGCGCGCTGGGAGTCCCGCTTGGCATCCCTCGGAGTCACCGGCCCAGAGCGGTTCGCGCCCCGGGCAGCTCGGGACTGTTACCGAGGCGCGCTCGTCTACCCGCCCGGTCACCCGCGCGCCGCGCCGCCGACGAATATCCGGCCGAGACCCTACTGGCCTGCCAGGTCCCGCGCGCTTTCGACGCGCTGCGGTAGAAGTCGTGCAGCTCGACGTCCTTGTCCCGCAAGGCGATAGCGGTACCCGGCGCATGGCCCCGACCCCTGGTGGCCTCTCGTCTGGCCTGCTCGCGCGCCTCGGCCAGACGCTGACCGACGCGGACCCCGAACGCCAGCTGGAAATTAAGCCGGGCGGTGATCGTCGGCGTCGGCCGGTGTGCGCCCGATGCGAGGTAGGCATCCGACGCGCGCACCATCTGGACAACCAGGCTGGCGTACAGGGCGTGGCTGGCGTCGATGTCCTCGGCGAACCCGTACGCGTAGAGGAATGTCGAATTCGACGCCACATCGCAGCGCACGTCGTTCGCCACGGCAATCCCGACGAAGAGCTGCACATACGTCCGGAGGCCTTTGGTGCCCGACGCGCCGATAGTGACGGTGCGCTGGGTCGGGCCCTGCGCGGCTGAGCGATTGGCCGCATGCGAACGGGCCACTGCCAAGTCGATGGATGCCGCCGTCGCCAGGCGCTGCGCGGCGCTCATGAACGCATCAGCCTCGTGCGCGTTGTCGGTGCCTTCGGCCTGACGCAGCAGTGCGGCGATGCGCGCCAGCATTTTGTCGTCGGTCATAGCGCCAACCTACGGGACGGTTATGACACTTCGCTCATAGGCGAAACTCACAGGCGGGCGGTGATCCACGAGACCACATCGTCGAGCACCTGGTCGCGCTCCGGCTCGTTGAAAACCTCGTGATACAGACCGGGATAGACCTTCAACTGGACGTCGGTGGATCCCACACATTCGACCAGGCGGCGGCTGCCGGCTACGGGGATCAGCCGGTCGTCGGAGCCGTGCACCACCAGTAGCGGCGCTGTCAGCGCCGGCGCCCGTTGGGGCATGGTCTCGCCCACCTGCAGCAGGGCCCGACCAATGCCGGTCGGGACCCTGCCGTGGTACACGAGGGGGTCGGCGTTGTAGGCGGCCACCACCGCGGGATCACGGGAGATGGCATTGACGTCCAGATCCTGCACCGGCAGGCCAGGCACGATGACTCCGAGGACTTTGGCGGCAAAGGCCAGCAGCGGTGAGACCTGGTCTTGGGCTGCCACCGCCGGCCCGGAAAGCACCATCATGTCGTAGTCGTCCGGGCGTTCGACTCCATAGGCGAAGACGATTCCCCCGCCCATGCTGTGCCCGAGCACGACGCGCTTGAGGCCGGGATGTTCCCGGCTCGCGATACCGACCAGGGTGGCGAAGTCTGCGGTGTACTCGGTGATATTCCGCACCAGCATCCGCTTGCCTCCGGAGCGGCCATGCCCGCGGTGGTCCAGCGCGTAGGTGACCAGGCCGGCCTCGCCGAAGCGCTGCGCGACATGGTCGTAACGGCGGGCGTACTCGCCGAGACCGTGTGAGTGCACCACGACCGCTCGTGGCGAGATGTCCGGCGTCCAGACGTCGTAGACGATGCGCACGCCGCCGACGCCGTCGAAATGCCGTTCAGTCCGGGTCGTAATCATTACGGGCAGCGTAATGGCTCCTGGGGCGGACCATTGATTCTAGGTGTCGGAGACGCTGCGTAGGCTCGTTGAGGTGAGCCTGCTCGCGGAAAACTCTGATGGTGACTTGGCGGGTGGCGGGGATTTCTCGACCCATGCCGAGCCGTACCGGCGGGAATTGCTCGCGCACTGCTACCGGATGACCGGGTCATTGCATGACGCAGAGGATCTGGTGCAGGAGACATTCCTGCGGGCCTGGAAGGCCTATGACCGTTTCGAGGGCAACTCGTCGCTCCGAACCTGGCTGCATCGCATCGCCACCAACACCTGCCTGAGCGCGCTGGAAGGCCGGCAGCGCCGGCCGTTGCCGACCGGGCTGGGGGGACCGAGCGCGGACCCGACCGCGGAACTGGTTGAACGCCGCGAGGTGCCCTGGTTGGAGCCGCTGCCGGAGTTGGCGGAGGATCCGGCCGACCCTTCCGTCATAGTCGGATCACGTGAGTCGGTGCGGTTGGCGTTTGTCGCTGCGCTGCAGCACCTCTCGCCCCGGCAACGGGCGGTACTGCTGTTGCGTGACGTGCTGCAGTGGAAAGCTGCCGAGGTGGCCACGGCAATCGGCACTACCACGATCGCGGTCAACAGCCTGCTGCAGCGGGCCCGGTCTCAGCTGGAGGCCGTCGGGCCCAGCAGCGACGACCGGCTGGCCGCGCCGGATTCGGCGGAGGCACAGGACCGGCTGGCCCGCTACATCGCGGCGTTCGAGGCCTACGACATCGACCGCCTGGTGGAACTGTTCACCACCGAGGCGGTCTGGGAGATGCCGCCGTTCGTCGGCTGGTATCAGGGCCCGCAGGCGATCAACTGGCTGATTCACCAGCAATGCCCTGCCGAGTCTCCCGGCGATATGCGCCTGCTGCCGTTGGTCGCCAACGGTCAGCCCGCCGCCGCGATGTACATGCGTGCCGGCCGGGTGCACGTGCCCTTTCAGTTGCATGTGCTGGACATGCGCAGCGACGGAGTGTCACATGTGGTGGCATTTCTCGACGAGACGTTGTTCCCGAAATTCGGGCTGCCCAGCTCCCTATGACCTGGCTATTTGAGCCGGCCGGGTCCAGATAGGGTAGGCAAATGACGGATCTTCTGGTGATCGAGCCTGCGCCGCCCGGGAAACCGCTCCTGCTGTTGGGCGCCTTTGACATTGGCAGCGTCGGCTATGTCGCTGAAGAGTTCTTCATCTCCGGGACCGCGTCGTCCTATGCCCCTGAAGCGGAGCTCAGTCCAGACGGTCGGTGGAATGTAACGCCCTCGGGTGCAGCTGATTACACCACGCGGATAGTGGTGCTGACGCCGGCCGATCGGGCACAGTGCCCCCCTTTCAANGGAACAGTTCTGGTCGAATGGCTCAATGTGAGCGGCGGCATCGACGCCCCGGCCGTGTGGATGATGGCGCATCGCGAAATAGTGCGCGNGGGCTACGCNTACGTGGCAGTCTCGGCCCAGCAGGTGGGCGTGACGGGCGGCGCGAGCCTGCTCGGCGCGGACATGTCCCTGAAGACCCAGGATCCGACGCGATATGCGTCCTTGCGCCACCCGGGCGACGCCTTCTCCTACGACATCATTTCCCAGATCGGCGGGCTGATCAGGAATGCCGGGGACAATAGCGTTCTGCCCGGGCTCAGCGTGCAACATGTAGTCGCCGTGGGCGAGTCTCAATCGGCGATGTTCCTGACCACTTACATCAACGCCGTCGATCCGCTCGCCCAGGTTTATGACGGCTTCCTGGTGCATTCCCGGTTCGGGGGTGCCGCACCAGTGGACGGCTACTCCATTTTCGAGGAACAGCAGACCAGCATTCCGCAATCGGTGACATTCCGTACCGACCTGCGCGTTCCGCTGATCGCGATCATCACCGAAACAGACCTTTTCGGCGGCGTGCGGCACGGCTATTACTTCGCGCGACAGCCTGACAACCAATGGCTGCGGGTCTGGGAGATTCCCGGGGCCGCTCATGCCGACAACTACACGATCCAAGTTGCGGCGATCGACACCGGCTCCGCGCCGCTCGACGACATCGTGGCGGCCTACGCGCCGACCAACATGCTGATGGGTCAGCAACTTGGCCACTACATCAACTTCGCACCACAACACCACTACGTGGTGCAAGCGGCACTCGCCGCACTGAACAGGTGGGTCCGCACCGGCGAACCGGCACCCGGTGCCGCAGGCATAAAGGTGAACGAAACCGACCAGCCCAGCCCCATTCTGGATGCCAACGGTCTCGCCCAGGAGGGCGTCAGGACCCCATGGGTGGACGTACCGATCGCCCGGACCTCCGGTGTCGGCGCCGAGGAGAGCGTTATGTCCATGATTTTCGGCTCGGGCGAACCTTTCGACGCCACCACTTTGGGCCGGCTCTACCCGGGCGGAACTACGGAGTATCTAGGAAGCTTCACGGTGGCGCTGGACACGGCGATCCAGTCAGGGTTCATCCTGGCAGCCGACCGTGCCGAGATTCTCGAGCTCGCCGCCGCGACGTATCCCGAGTCAGAACAGGCGGCTATCCGGTGACGGCCCATCCACCGGACGGACGAGACCGGCCCCGGTGATCAACGGCAGGTCCAGTGCGGACAGCAAACCGGGCGCTGCCGCGCACACCGCTGGGATGGCGTTGACCATGCGCGACGCGCCGGCCATGCGTGCACCCAGATCATGGTCATGGTCGTCGGCCATCTCGAATTCGCAGCGGATGCTCGGGGAGCCCTCAATCTCGACGCGGTACAGACCGCGGCCGGATGCCAACCCATAGCCCAGGTCCTTCGGCGGAATAGTGATGTGCGGCTGCGGCCAGTCCGGAGCGATATCGTCGCGCATCCGCGTCACGTGGTCGACGACGAACGTCGCTTTTTCGCCAACGTACCCGGTCAGCGTCGAGCGCATCGCGGCGATCGCCCCGGCCGCGATGTGGCCGGTGGGTGTGTCGAAGGACTCCGTGGCCGGGATCCGTTCGACGCTCTCGTCGATGTGGTCGATCTTGGTCCCCAAGCCGGCGGCGAGCTGGTGCAGCACCGGGCCCCAGCCGAAGGTGAAAACCCCGGGTGTGGCCGCGAACGCGGTGAATTCGGGTGGCTTGCCGAATCCGAGGATCTCGTACACCGCAGCCCTGTCCGGGTAAGTGGCGTAATTGAACATTTCTGTCACCCGTACCGATTCGATAACCCGGGAGACACCCGAAAGCACCAGCGGCAAAACATCGTTGGCAAAGCCGGAATCGATGCCGGTGGTAAAGAACGACACACCGCCGTCCAGTGCTGCCTGCTGCAGTGGTTTGGTGAACGCGCAGTGTTCCGGTCCTGGGGCAGCCGGGAACACCAGAGGGACCACCGAACACGACACCAGGTTCTTGCCGGCCCGCAGGATCGACACCATGTCCTCGACGGCGTCTAGCGGCCGCAGGTTGGCGCCGGCGGCATAGACCACCACGTCGGCATCGCCGGCGAGCAAGGGCGCTGGATCCTGGGTGGCAACCACCCCGACCGGCGCGATTCCACACAGCTCTCCGGCATCGTGACCCGCTTTGGCATCGCTGTGCACGACGACATCGACGAGCTCCAGCTGCGGGTGGTCAATCACCCCGCGCAGCGCGATCACACCCATGGAACCCGGACCCCAAACCCCCACCTTGAACACAAAATATCTCTCCTAATATTAGGAAGACTTTGCTATATTTAGGACGGATGGTAAGGAGCAAGTCATAGGTACGTCAACCGCCAAGTCGCCGCCCACCAGCCGGGTGATGGATGTACTTGCCGCATTGGCGGATTCACCGGACGGGCAGACCTCGGTCGAGCTCGCGAAGATGTGCGGGATCAGCACTTCGACCTGTGCTCTGGTGCTCGCCGAGCTGGAACGCGGCGCGTGGGTGGCCCGCCGCGAAGACCGTCGATACGGGCTGGGCAGCGGCTTGTTCGCACTGGTGCACGGCTTGCGGATGCAGTTCCCGCTGCTGGACCGCGGGCGTGCCGCGCTGCGATTCCTGCATGACACCCTCGGCGCCGGTTGTTCGATGTCGAAGATCGGCGGGCGGCACTTGACCACTGTCGACACCTTCGGCCACGGCACCGAGGGCGAGCACGCCGTCGGCCAGCACTTCCCTATCGGCCCGCCGTTCGGGTTGGTGGCGATGGCCTGGCGGGATGACGATTTCATCGACGCCTGGCTGCACCGGGTCATGCCCCGGTTGACCCGGTCCGAAATCGCCGATCATCAGCGGGTGCTCCGTGATATCCGCGCCCGCGGCTATGGCGCATGGCGATTCGACGATACCCACCAATCGCTACACTATCGGCTGACCAGTCTGCTGGCGTCGCTGGAGCCCACTGCGCAGGTGACCCGCCAGCTCACCACCCTGATGACCATGGTGACTTTGCAATCAGTCACTGATGCGCTCGAAACAGAGCTCGCATCAACGGAATTCGTCGTTCTACCGATTTTCGGCCAGGACGGCCAGCCAGAATACCAAATCGAGATCCACCTGGGCCGCTCAGCCGGGCTGACGCTGGCCGCACTTGATGCCGCGCTGCGGCACGCGCAGGGGCTGCTCACCGCCGGGGTGGCCTGAGTGCGTTCCCGATTAAGCTGAGCACGTGCCCGCCAACGTGGAGATTCGGCGCGCGGCCGACCGTGCCGTCACCACCACATCCTGGCTGAAGTCCCGACACTCCTTCTCGTTCGGCGACCACTACGACCCGGGCAACACCCACCACGGGCTGCTGCTGGTGAACAATGACGACTCCGTCGAGCCTGCAAGCGGATTCGACACCCACCCACACCGGGACATGGAGATCGTCACCTGGGTACTGCAGGGCGAACTGACACACCAGGATTCCACGGGTAATCGTGGCGTGGTCTATCCCGGACTGGCCCAACGGATGTCGGCGGGCAGCGGAATCCTGCATTCGGAGAAGAACGATTCGTTAACCGAACCAGTACATTTCGTGCAAATGTGGGTGCTCCCCGACGAGACCGCCATCACCCCGAGCTATCAACAGCACGAGATTGACGACACACTGCTGAGCGGCAACCTGGTGACCATCGCCTCGGGTATACCCGGGCATGACGCGGCCATCACCCTGCACAACCACAGTGCCGCGTTGCACGGCACCAGGTTGAACCCCGGTGACGCGGTCACCTTGCCGCCGGCGCCCTACCTGCATCTATTCGTCCCGCGCGGCCGGATCACCCTGGAAAGCATCGGTGAGCTCGACCAAGGTGACGCGGTCCGATTCGCCGACGCCGACGGCCTGCGGGTGACGGCGGACGACCCATCGGAAGTCCTGATCTGGGAGATGCACGCCAAGCTGGGCGGCTAGGACCGCATAGAGTTGGCACGACAGACAGGAGCCGGCATGTCTAAAGCGCAGCCGCGGCACGCGGCGCCGAACCCTAAGCACGACGTACGAGCGCTGCGGACCGTGCAGTTCTGGACGTTGCCCGTTGTCGTCACGTTGGCCCTGATGTCGGCGCTGTGCGCACTGTACCTGGGCGGCATCTTGAATCCCGCGACCAACCTGCGACATTTCCCGATCGCCGTGGTGAACGAGGATGCGGGGACCGCGGGCGCAAAAATTGTCGACGGCCTGGTCTCCGCGTTGGACAAGAACAAGTTCGACGTCCGGGTGGTTTCCCACGACGAGGCCAAGCAGCTGCTGGACAGGGCCCAGGTGTACGGCGAGGCGGTGATTCCGCCGACCTTCTCGTCGAATCTGCGCGAATTCGGTGCAAGCGCGGTCACAACCGACCATGCGGACCGGCCCTCAATCACGATCTCCACGAACCAGCGAGCCGGCACGTTGGGCTCAAGTATCGCCGGGCTGACCCTCAACCAGGCCATGGCCGTCGCTAATACCAAAGTAGGCCAGTATCTTTCGACGGAGGTCGCTGCTCAGACCGGCGGGGCAGCGTTGACCGGGGCGTCGCAGTTGGGGCTGGCCAATCCGATCGATATCAAGTCGACCGTATACAACCCGCTACCTAACGGCACCGGCAACGGCCTGTCTGCGTTTTACTACGCGCTGTTGCTGTTGCTGGCCGGCTTTACCGGCAGCATCGTGGTCAGCACACTGGTGGACTCATTGCTCGGTTATGTACCGGCCGAATGGGGCCCGGTGTATCGCTTCGCCACGCAGGCCAATATCTCGCGCTTCCGCACATTGCTGATCAAGTGGGGATTGATGGTGGTGTTGGCGTTGCTGACGTCGGCGGTCTACATGGCAATAGCCCACGGGCTCGGCATGCCCATTGCGCTCGGCTGGCAGTTATGGGGATATGGGGTATTCGCGATCATCGCGGTGGGTGTCACGTCCAGCTCGCTGATCGCGGTGCTGGGCTCGATGGGATTGCTGTTCAGCATGTTGGTTTTCGTGATCCTCGGCCTGCCGTCGGCGGGTGCCACGGTCCCGCTCGAGGCGGTACCACCGGTCTTTCGCTGGCTGGCCGAATTCGAACCGATGCATCAGGTGTTCCTGGGCGTGCGGTCGCTGCTCTATCTCAACGGTGACCGGGAGGCCGGTTTATCCCAGGCGTTGTTGATGACGTCGATCGGCCTGGTCATTGGCTTGTTGGTGGGCGGCATCATCACGAAGATCTACGACCGCAGCGGATTCCACCGGATACCGGGGGCCGTCGAGATTGCGATCGCCGGGGCACACCAAGCGCAACATCAAGCACGCGCAGGCAAGCAGGCAGGTTCGAACGAGTCGCAGCCCGAAAGTCCAAGCGAGCAAACTTAATTCCGGCGCCACCCAAGCGTCATTCGTTTGTGACTAAAGTTGACAGTGTGACTGGTGTGACTGATGATGTTTGGGTTGCATTCACATCAGGGCCGGAAGGGCTACAGTGCTGACACCAAGTGCCGGCTTGCGCCGCCTGGCGGCCTGGTTCTCTGCCGTGGTTGCGTGTGCGACGCTGGCGATCACCACGGGACAACCTGTCGCTCACGCCGCTGACGGGCGCGAGATGCTCGAGAGCGCCATCAGCACCACCAAGGGCTCATACCTGGTCTACAACTTCGGCGCCGGCCACCCCGCGCCGATGCTCAACGGGGCCGGCGGCTGGTATGAGGGGGACAACGGCGGCCATCTGATGATCATCAAAAATGCGGCGGGGCGTCTTTCGCCGCGTCTACTGGTGGACAGTCACCAAGGTGATCAGGCGCGCTGCGAGCGCAATCCCGGGGCGCGCACCAGCGAGGGACTGTTGCAGGCATCTGAGCTCTACCAGCCGCTGCAGGCGTGGCAGCGAATGGGGGAACCGACAATCGCGATCAACGCCAACTTCTTCGACATACGCCCGCAGAAGGGCGGCTCGTGGCGGACCACCGGCTGCAGTTCTCCGCTTGGCGCGTTTGTGGACAACACCCATGGCCAGGGCCGCGCCAACCAGGCGGTCACCGGCACCACGGCCTACCCCGGCAAGCAAGGCCTTTCGGGTGGAGGCGACAGCTGGTCTTCGCTGACGACGATGATCCTCCCGTCCGGCGGTGCGCCCTATGTGGTGTGGCCCAGGAGCAAGAACGACTACGACGCTGCGACTCCGGTGGTCCAGGACCTGCTCAACAAGAACGAGAGGTTCGTCGCGGTATCCGGGATCGGGCTGCTTGCCCCCGGCAACACCGGCCAGCTCCACGACGGCGGTCCAAGCGCGGCGCGAACGGCCATCGCCTACGCCAAGCAGAAGGACGAGATGTACATCTTCGAGGGCGGCAACTACACCCCGGACAACATGCAGGACCTATTCCGCGGCCTGGGCAGCGATACGGCGGTCCTGCTCGATGGTGGCGGTTCGTCGGCGATTGTGCTGCGCCGCGACACCGGGGGTATGTGGGCCGGTGCCGGATCTCCAAGAGGATCATGTGACACCCGGCAAGTGCTGTGCGACTCACATGAGCGGGCGCTGCCCAGCTGGCTGGCCTTCAACTAGCCGTCAACTAGTAAGAGCCGCAGGGTTTTTGCTATCGGCCGGCCCGAAACGGAAGATCAGCAGACTCAGCGTAACCACGGCCGCTGCGAGTGCCAACACCGGGGCCACGACGAATCGCGACATCGTCGCGCCGACGATGGCACCGCCGCACATTGTGAGAACAACGCTGAACCGCAGCTTTTCGCGGGCGCCGGTTCCACCGGCCAGTCGGCTGTCCACACCGAGGCCGACGATGGTCGACGTCAACACTGTGGTGGTGAGCTCTGGGATCCCGAACTGGCGAGCAGTGGAATGCTGCAGACCGAACGCCACTGCGAGGCCACCGATCAGGATGAGCTTGGTGTTGTCGTGATAGCAAAGCACACCCGTGCCGGCCAGGATCGACAACATCACCAACGCCGCGATCTCTAACCCCAGCGCCGTGGTGAGCCACCGCCGCGTCCGCTCTCCGAAGTGGCGCATCAATCTGCCGCCGAGGATGGTGGCACAAACGAAGGTAGGCAGCGCCACCGCGACAGCGGTCAGGTCGATGTTGGTCTTCGGGGCAAGCCAGAAGCCGAGGAAGATCACATTGCCGGTCATGTTGGCGACGAAAACCTGGCCGAGCTCCAGGACGCTGATCGCGTCGGCCAACCCGGTGGCAAAAGTCAGCAACAACAACGCGGTGATCAAAAAGCGCTCGGATACCGGCGAAGTAACGGCCATGGGGTGCAGTGCCTTCCGGAGCGGCCTCGGGGTTCGTCTCCGCCTGATCTCGCTACGAATGCGGTGTGAAGTCCAGCGAGGTAACGGTCGTCATCCTGGTCACCAGCCAGCGGCCGTTCGTACGCTTCATGAACAGCCGGTAGGAGAGGTATTTCAGCGACGGGACATTCTTGGTCAGTGGGGTGGTGGACGTGGTGTTGGTGTACACCATGACGACAGCGTTCGGATCCTCCAGCGACTCGACGGCTGCACCGGTGACCTCGGTGCTGTTAGTGATTTTGGCCTGTTTGTTGGGGGCCACGATCGCGTCCACGAATTTGCGGTACTGGGCTCCGAAATCGCCGCTGAGGTAGGTCGCCGCGCGATCAGCGAGGCTGTCCATGTTGTCCGGTGTGTAGGTCCACAATGTGGTGATCGCGTTGGCTGCGGAGCGCGCCACATTTAACTTGGTTGCGGCGGTGGCGCGATCAGCCAGGTATGGCTGCAGGGACGCGCCCGCGAAGGCCGCAGATCCGACAAATAGCAGAGCTGCTACTGCGACCACGATGGCGAACCGCATACCTGCCGGTCGTCTGGCGCGGGCGCCACCGTCTTCGCCGGGCGTCGTGGCCTCAGCGGCTTCGTCGTCGACCTCAGCGTCGTCGTCTGCCTGTTCTGCTGCCGCACCGTCGATCTCGCCGGGAGCAACTTCGTCAGATTCTGTGGTCGCTGAGGCCGCGTCGGCGGTCAGATCACCTGCAGCAGGTTGCTGATCTTCCACTGATTCCCTTCCTGCGTAACGGTTGCCGTCCAACGATTCGTGTTTTCGAATACCTGTTTTTCATCCGACGACTTCGAAGTGACATCGGTAGCCACCATCACATTGGCGCTGCCATCCTCGTTCCACCGTTCCACGCCGGCGCTGAGGACGGTGCCAGTGGCCGGTTCGGCTCGGGCGACCTGCAGGAGGATCTCGTTCGCCTTATCGTGGTACTGCTTGGCAAAGTCGCCGGTCGCTTGGGCCAATACCCGCGCTATGTAGTCGTTGGCGTGATAGGGGTCAATGGAGGTGAACTCTGCCATGAACCCTGTCACGTAGTTGAGCACCTCGCGGTCCTTCGACGCNGCGCGCTCCCGGGATTGATGTGAGACGAGCATCAGNGTGCATATCGTGATCGCCGCGGCCATCAGCAACCCGGCAACCGCGGTAGCGATCGGTANCCCCCANGCTCGGCGGNCCCGGACAGGNTGCGCGACGAGCAGTGGTCCCTCGCCAGGTTGAAACTTACGACGGGGACTCATTTTCCGTTCCCGGGCGGCTTGGGCTTGGTCAGGACGNTGAGATCGTCAACGCGCCAATGGTTGTCACCGTCTTCGACGAAACTCACCCGAACGGTCGCGCTGATGTAGCGTTCGCCGGGCGCCGCACCGCGCCGACCCTGCATGAACAACAGCATCGTCGCCCGATCCGGCGTCGCCGATTGGATCGAGCTGTCAGTCACCCAGTACTCGTTGATGACCGGGTTCCCCTTCTGCACCACGTCCTGCTGGGCTTTCAACTGGCCCCGATATTTGTCGGTAGCCAGCGACTGGGCTCGTGCGAAATCGTCACGCAGCGATTTAGGGTCGTACGTCAGCATCTGTGCGACGATCTTCGGCCCCTGCGTCGCAATCTGTGCGCGAGTTTGATCGGTCGTCCGATCACGGGAGTACACAACGGCATAGCTCACGCCAACACCTAACAGGCACAATCCCGCCGCAGTCAGCACCGCCGCCGCGGTCCACCGCCGTATGTTGGGCGGCCGCCCGTCCGGTTCGACGCAGCGCACTTCAGTGCGCATAAGTATGTCGGCGAAAGTGCGGTGCCGTGGATCCCAGAGTGGCCACAGCCATCCCACCATTACCGACGCGGTGTCAAGAAGGTGCGCCAGGTCCCTGAGCAGCAGCCCCCACGCCCCTGGGGTTGCGCCATCTCGCCGTAGCACCGCGATTCCAAAAAGCGCGCGTCCCAAACTCCAACCGAGGATGGTCGGCAGCAGCAGCCGGTTGACCAAGATCAGGAGGATGGCAACCCCGATCACGGAAATGCACAACCACCACCACACGCCGCGCGCCGGCACGGTCAACGAGACCAGTGCCATCGTGATGACCACTGCCGTTCCCGGCAGGACGTCAACGGCGAACGCGCCGACGCGAATATGCCATGGCGCCAAGCTATTCTGCGATGACTTCTGGATGACCGGGGTGGTCTGAATCTCCTCGACCACCACCGTCACTTGGTCACCTGGTCGAGTTTGGAAATCCTGTATTGGCCTTCGGCGAGTGCCATTTTCACCCGCAGGCGGTAGCCGGTTTCGTTTTGCGCCTGATCGCCGGATACCTTGACGCGCATTGCGACGAGCACGTCGACCGTGCCGTCGTTGTTGTTGCGCTCGACCGCTCCCCGCACATCAGACACCTGAACGTGTACGTTCGCAGCCTGATAAGCCTGAACGAGCATGCTGGAGTACAGGACAGCTTGGCTGCGGTAAGCATCTGTGCCACAGTCGATGATCTTCTGTTCAGTGGCGACCATCGCGTTGGTGTCTGGCGCCTGCGTCGCTGCAACACAATCAATCGCCACCCTGAGCGCCGCCGCGTCATTGCGCGCAGTGGCTTGGCTCTCCTGGTGGTAGCGCAGGACAAAGTAACCGCCGGCCCCGATGCCGCCGGCGATCAACAGCAGCGCCGCAGCGATACCGACCAGCCACCCGCGACCCAGGCGCGACGGACCGCGCTCGACGCCCGTCTCGGATGCCTCGGCTTCGTCCTCGGACTCAGACGAATCCTCGGCCGTCACCTCAGTGCCGGCAGGCTCGCTTCCGACCTCGGATTCTGGCGAATCCTCGGCCTTCGCCTCGGTACTGGCCTGCTCGGTTCCGACCTCGGATTCTGGCGAATCCTCGGCCTTCGCCTCGGTGCGCAACGAATCGTCCGCGTCGGTGGGGTTCAGCCGGCTGGCGCCAGCATCTCCTTCCATCCGTCGTCTCCTGTTTTGGTCGAGTTTTCGACGGAGTATTTGACTCCGTCTGGCCCCACCAGTTCACCGCTCTGGGGACTGTACACCGCCGTGGGAGGCCCGCTCGGAGTGTAGACGCACGGGTTGGGCTGCTGGCCGTTGCACTGCACGGTACCGGATCCGGGCCGAGACAAAGGATCGCTGGTCGGCGGGGGCGTTCCGGCCACCCGGTCGGCGGGTGCCGGGTTCAGACCGTTGTCAACCGACGGCGCCGGGATCACCATGCCCGGCCGCACCGACTGATCGCAGCGCGCTGAAGGCGCCGGGCAGGTCAGCAGCTGGTTCGGGTCGCCGAACCAGGGGTTGGTTCCCGCCGGAACGTACGGTTTGGGGTCGCGGCACTCCCGTGGCGAGGCCGCCCGCTTGCCCGGGACATCGACACACGGAATGTTGCGCGATCCGCGCACGCTGTTGGCCGGCGTGTCCATCGGGATCTTGCAGTAGGTGCCGGTCGGCAATGGCTGCAAACTGGTGTCCGCCGGGGACCGCCACTCCGACGCCGGAATAAAGCCGGTCAAACACGGCGGCGGCTGGTTGATCGACAACGCCAAGTCGAGTGCGGCCTGGTTCGGGAATGGCGCGGACACTGTCTGCCCGATCGAAGTACCCTGCGGCAGGAACACCAGCACTTGCTCCACACCGGCGTGGTACCGCTTGAGCAGGTCGAACACGATCTCGAGATTCGCCAGCACCTGAGGCAGCGAATCCCGGACGTCGCTGAATAAAGCGTTGACCTGATCGGCGGTCGGCGCCGCTTGGGTCAGAACGCTTCTCAGATTCTGGTCCCGTTGCGCGGCTTGCGCGGCCAAGTTGTTCAAGTTGCGCGCCCAGCGCTCGATCGCACTGCCCGAATCGACTTGGCTGTCCAGGACCGGTCCAGAGTTCTGGATGATGTCGTTGACGTCGGTGATGTTGGTCTTGAAATCGCCGACGATCGCCTGGGTGGAGTCGACCAGACGTTGCAGGGCTGGCCCCAGCCCGCCGACAGATTGCGCTGTCTCGTCGAGCAGCGTGCCGATCTTGTCCTTGGGCAACGCCTCAAGTCCTCGGTTAGCGGTGTCGAGCGCCGGCCCGATCTCGCTGGGCACCGTGCCCTTGGTGATGGTTTGTCCGGGCGATAAGAACTTGCCGGGGTTCCCGGTCGGCACCAAGTCCAGATACTGCTCACCGACCGCGGACACCGAGTGCACGTTCGCCGACACATCGATCGGGATTTTGTAGTGACTGTCGAGACTCATCGTCGCCTCGGCGCCCTGTTCGGTCGGCTCGACGTCGGTGACCTTGCCGATAGTGACGCCGCGATAGGTCACATTCGCCGTTGGATACAGGCCGCCCGATGCGGGCAGCTCAGCCTTAAGCGTGTACTGACCGATACCCACCAGGGTTGGAATCTGCAGGTAGTACACGCCCAGTACCAGCAGCGAGACCACCGTCAAGATCCCGAACAGGATCAGTTGGCGTCTGATGAAGGGAGTCAGCATTGGCTGGTGTCCGCCCTTTCCACCAGCGGTCCGCCCGGCGCGTCATTCGGGTTCGGCGTGTAGCGGACGTCGGGGATCATCGTCTCGGGATCGCGCCCAAACGACTGCTCGAGCGCGCGTAGAGCTCCGGAGAATCCGGTGCCAGTGAGGAACGCGTTGTCGATGGAGCTGTAGGTCACATCCAGCGTCAGCGATAGGTTCTGGTAGTCGCCGCGAATTATCTTCGGAATGGTCTCTATGTCGTACGGCTGGGTGAAGATCAACTTCAGCGCGCCGATCAGATACGGTGACGCGCGGCCGAGTTCCTTCAACGGGCATTGCAGCGACTGCAGGTCGGTGTGCAGGGGCCCGCGTGCTTCCGACAAGTACTGGTCGGCCGCCTGGCTGAGCCGTCCCACCGAATCGACGGCGTTGATGAGCAGGTTTTTGGTGTCGGCGAAATGTTTGATCAACGGCGGGATGTCGGTCAGCACTCGATCCAGGACGTCCGAGCGACTACCCACATAGACCAGCAGCCGGTTGGTGGAGTCGATCGCGTGGGTGATGTCATCGCGCTGCTCGTTGAGCCGGGTGGTGAAGGTATCCAGCTTGCCGAGGAAGGCCCGGATCTGGTCCCCTCGCCCGTTGAAGATGTTGTAGACCTCGTTCTGCAGCACTTCCAGGTTCGGGATGCCGCCACCGCGCAAGATCATCGAGAGACTGGCCAGTGTTTGCTCAGTCGTAGGATACGAAGACGAATTCTTCAGCGGGATGGTGTCGCCATCCTTGAGCAGTTCCGGCGACGGGTTCGGCGGCGCGGCCAGCTGCACGTGCTGAGAACCCAGCAGACTGGTCTGGCCGATCTTGGCGACGGCGTTCTTCGGTAGCTTGGTGTTCTTGTCCACACCCAGCGTCAGGGTGGCCACCCAGTTCTTCAAGTTGATGGCGCGTATCGAGCCGACAAAGACATCGGCAACCATCACCTTGCTGTTGCCGTTGATCGCCAGCGTGTCCGGCACCTGCACATAAACCGTGTAGGAACCCGCCCCGCTGCCCGGACCGCCCGGAATCGGCACGTTAGAGATTCCGCGCCATCCACACGAGCTCAGCACCAGCGCGGCCACCAGCAGCGCCAGCCCCTGGCAGGCCCGGTGGCGGATCGGGCGCGCCAGCCTCCTCGCGCGTACCGCGCTCATCGCGCGCCTCTGACGCTGTTGGTTCGGCTTGCTCGTCACTGGCTCGCTCCTGCATCAGTGGCCACCGGTGGACCGCCGGCACCGGGTGCCGGCGCGAATACTGGCACGGGCGTCGGAGCTACCGGACCTGGGGCCACGTCCGGTCCTGGGGGTGGCGGCTGTATTGGCACCGGAGCCCGCAATCCGTTGGGCGGCAACACCGGGTTCTCGTCGTACGCGTTCGGCGGTCCCGGTGGGGTCTGCAGGGTTGATTGGACAGGCTCGATGTTAGGCCCACCCATGAGTTCAGCCAGCGATTCGGGGGTCATCAGGCCCGCCGTGATCGGCCCCACCTGCTGCCCTTGCATGCCCGGGGCGACAATCCAGCCGTGCTGGGTGTTGCGGTACGAAAGCGGGGTATCCGGCACCCAGATCCCGGGGACGGTCGTGTCCTTGTATCCGTTGGGCGGCTGCAGCCGCGGCTCGGAGTAGGCGATCTCCTTCGGAAGGGTCTCGGCCGTGCTGAACGTGTTCAAGCCGAACGGGAAGTAGTTGAACTTGATCGCGTCAAGGATCGGCGCCAGATATTGCGCACAAAGTTCGGCGGAATCTTGATACCCGAGCCGGCTGCCGGCCTGAATCGAGCTGCAGATGAACTGCATCGGGTTCGCGAAGGTGATCGCCGGAATACCGACAATGGAACCGTGCGACGGGTGGTAAATCTGGTTGACGTTCGCTGCGGCCGTCGGAAGGACGTGCAGGGCGGTCTCCAACCCATTCAGGGGTTCCGATTGAACCAGCGTGTTCGTCGCGGTGGCCAGGTTGTTGGTGTCTTGAGTCAGTACCTCGCGGTTCTTGGCGAGCCACGGGCGCACGGTGGAAAGCAGACTGTCGAACTGCTGTATCGCATTGGCGAGGTCACCGTCGGACTGCGCGAGCCGAGTGGTGAACTGCGCCAGGTTCTGGTTCAGCGCGACAAACTGCTNATCGTCCTGGTGCAGTGCGTTGACGAAGAGCGCCAGGCTGCGCACCACCGCAAAGAAGTCGCCGCGACCTTCGTTCAATGCGGTCAAAGCCTGCGAGAGGCTGTTCAGCGTGGTGTTGATCTGCTTGCCCTTGCCGGCCAGCCCGTCGGCGAACGACGTGATGACCTCACCGAACGGCCCGGTCGGCTGCTCTTTTGTCGGGCCGAGTTTGGAGATGATGTTGGTGATGCTGTTGCGCAGCTCATCCCACTCCACCGGCACCTGCGTGCGCTCGAGCGGGATCACCGCATCATCGCCAAGCACCGGACCACCTTTGTAAGCCGGCTCCAACTGGATGGAGCGCGACGCCACCAAGGTGGGGTTCAGGATCACCGCAGAGGCATTGGCGGGGACCTTGTATTTGTTCTCGTAGTGGAAGGTCACCTTCATCTTGTCGCCGGCCGGCTCGATCTTGTCGATCGCGCCCACCCGCAAGCCCATGATCTGGACCTTGTCCCCCGCATAGAGCGCGTTCGCCGCCGGGAAGTAGGCAACCACGGTGTTGTTCGTCAGTTTCTCGTAAAGCCGCCAGCCGACGTACCCGACGACGAGGGCCAGTACCACCACCAGCGACCCGATGATCACCGACGCCCGGGACAGCGGCGGCAGCCGCAGGTTGCGGACATCAAAGATAGTGCTCAATTCTGGCTACCTCCCGCCGCGCCGCTCCCGCCCGAACCGCCGGGGTTGATGAACGGTGCCGGCAGCTGGTTGCCCGGCCCGGGCGGTGCCGGTGGACCCGGCGGCAGGCCCGGCGCGAACGTCGACGGTGGCGGCGTCGGGCCGGCCGGTGCCAGATGCTCGGTGCGCGCGCCCGGCGGTGCTTCCGCCGGCAGCGGCACCGGTGTGCCCGGAAGGTCCGGAGCCGGTTGGCCCGGCCGCCCGGCGATCGGGATACCTGGCGTGGGTGGCAGACCGTCAGGATTCGGCGGCGACGTCGCGACGTCGATCGGCGCCGGGAAGCCTGGGCCACCAAACGGGCCCATGGCCGCGCCCGCGCAAGGCAACGGGTTCCAGGGTCGGGGCAGACCCTCGTCCCCGACGGTGACATTGCCGCCGGGATTCGCCGGGGTATACGAGCACGGCGACCCGGGCGGGACGGCCGGTCCCGGATGTTCCGGGGTGCCTTCCAGCGCCGGTGGCGCCGGCGGCGGCGCGCCGTTGGGGAACCGGGTGCCGTTGGGGTCGGGCCAGCGGTATTCCGGCAAGCCGGTTCCACGCCAGAAGTTCTCGGGGTCAAGGCCACGTTTCTTGAACGCGGCATCGATAAACGGCTGCACAATCCAACCCGGGGCCAGGTTGTGCAGGACCGTTTTGAAGTACGGGCCCGACCCGATGGACTCATTCAACGACGGGAGGAACTTGCCGACCTCGACGAGCCCCGCGGCCAGGTCGTCTTTGCGCTGGACCAGGACCTCGCTGAGCGTGCGCAACTGTTCCAGCACGTGATTCAGGTTCGGGTTGTCGTTGAGGAGTCCCTTCACCTGCTGCGAGAACGCAGCGATGTTCCCCAACAACGCATCGATGGCCTGGCCGCGTTCGTTGAACGCGGCCAGCAGCGTCTTCGCGTTGACCAACGCCCGGTCGATTTGGTCGCTGCGGTCACCGAGCACACTGGCCACCTGGTTGGCCTGGGCCAGCAGATGCTTGACTTCCTCGTCGCGTTTGCCGATCGTGTCGGAGAACTTGGCCACACCATCGAGCGCAGCGCTCAGGTGCGGGTAGGTCTGATCAACGGTCTCCGACAGCACATGCAGCGACTGCTTGACCGTGTCAATGTCCCAGCCGGAGGCGGCCTTGGTGACGTCGAAGAACGCGTCGTAGATCTGATAGGGGGTAGTGCTTTGGCCTATCGGCAAAGTGGCCCCGGGCCGTAGCGACTGGTTGCCGCGCGTCTCGATCTCGAGGACCTTTCTACCGAGGAGGGTGTCGGTGCGGATCGCCAGCCGGCTCTCGGTGCCGATCGTGTTGGTGCCGATCGAGAACTTAATCGAGATGTGGTCGCCGTCAATCTTGAGGTCCTCCACCTTGCCGACGTTCAGGCCGGCAATGCGCACCTTGTCACCCGTGTTGATCCCGCCGGTGTCAGTGAACTGGGCGTAGTAGATCGGCTTGGCGAACAGTATCGGGACGCTGGTGATGCTTTGACCGACGCCGATGACCAGCGCAGTCACCAGGAGGCCCATCAGCCCGATGCGCAGACGATTATGAGGTTCCAGCGATCTCATTGCGGCGTGCACCTACCCGACGGCTGGTTGAAAAGCCGGACCGTGCGGACCGGGCCACCACCCTGCAGCCCGTTGAGCTTGAGCGTGATGTCGCAGACGTAGAAGTTCACGAAGTCTCCGTAGGAGCCGATGTTGCGCCCGATCAAGTTCAACGCGGTCGGCACCTTGTGGATCAGATCGCTGAGCTGGTCGCGCTGATCGACGAGAGGCTGCTGAACCGCGTCCAGGTAGTTAAGGCTCTTGTGCAGCAGAGCGCGGTCCTCGGCCAGCAGATCGGCCACCGTTCCGGCGGCATTGCTGATGTGCGCGGTTCCGCCTGCCAGCTGGTCACTGTGGTCCTTCAAGCCGGTGATCAGCACCTCAAGCTTGTCGACGCTCTGGTCGAATTCCTTGCGGTGCCGAACGGTGGTGTCCAGCACGATGTTCAAGTTCTTGATCACCTCGCCGATCGCCTGGTCACGCTCGCCGATCTGCGTGGTCAGCTGCGCGGTTTGGTCGAGGATGTCGTTGATGGTGCCCCCTTGACCCTGGAACACGTTGACCAGGGCCGACGCGATGGTGTTGACCTTTACCGGGTCCAGCGCCCGAAACAGCGGCTTGAAACCACCAATGAGTGCGTCCAGGTCCAGGGCCGGCGACGTTCGCGACAGCGGGATGAATCCGCCCGGCGGCAAGACCTGGTCAGCGCCTTCACCCTCGCCGCGTTTGAGCTCGAGGTAGCGGTTGCCGATCAGGTCGAGGTAGCGGACCTGTGCGGTCGTTGACTGATACAGGGGCACCGATTTGTCAACATTGAACTCCACCCGCGCCCGCTTGCCGCCGTCGACCAGGTGTATCGAACTGACCTTGCCGATCTCCACACCCGAGGCGCGGACGAACTGACCCGGCCGCAGCCCACTGACATTGCTGAACTCCGCCGAGAACCCGTTGCTGCGGTCGAAGCGCATCTGACCGAACACCACGACGATCATCACGGTGAACAGCAACAGCACCAACGAGAAGATGCCGAGTTTGATAAGGGTACCGGTCATTTTCATGGGTTGATCGTGTTATCCCCTACTTGACGGCCCCACACGTACTCGATCGCATAGGGCGAACCGGTGTCGAGGTGGTTATAGGGCGCAAGGCTGTTGCCGGTGTCCATCACCAACTCGGGCGCGGGCCACAGATCATGGGTGATGTGCTGCCAGCAACCCGGCGCACCCCCCGGTCCGCCGCGAGCGTTCACCCGGGGCAGATTTTCCGGATAGATATAGGGATTCGGCGCCCCGCCTACCAATCCGGCTATCCCTGATCCAAGGCCCATCGTGGCCACGGTGAGCGTTAACAACGACAGGGGGTTCGCTACGAGTCCCAACCCTGATAGCGCCTCGGTATGGGTATTGAGCGAGTAGCCGTTGCCGCCGAGGAACGTGCGGGCAATGGGTTCGACGTCATGGTAATTGCGGATGGTGCAGAACAGCTCCGGGCTGTAGGTGTCCAGCAGCTGGGCGGTGGGCACCAGGTCGGCGGCTCCTCGCGCCAGATACGGCCCACCTTTCTGAAAAAGATCCGCGCCGGTGTTGCCGAACCCGGCTGCCGACAGCAACGCGGCGTCCAAATCTTTTTGCTGCTGGTTGATCGTGCGCGACGTGATCACCGCATTGTTGAGGAAGTCGAACAGATCCGGGGCGGCGTTCGCGTAGGTGTCGCCCAGACCCGCCAGCCGCTGGATATCGTGGCGAATCTGCGGCATCTGCGGGTTGACGTCATCGAGGATCGCGTTGCTGTTGACAATCGACTGTCCGAACTTGTCGCCCAACCCGGCCAGCGATTGCGCGGCCGCGCTCAGCGTCAGGTTCAGCTTGACCGGATCCACCTTCTCCGCGATCGAGGTGATGGTCTGGAACAACGTGTTGATCTCCGTCGTCACCGACCTGGCGTCAATCACACTCTGCGGTGTGAGCCTTTTCGGCGACGGGTTTTCCGGCGTTGTCAAGGACACGTACTTGCCACCGAACACCGTGGTCGCTTTGATATCGGCATTGACGTTTGCCGGAATCAGGGAGAGGTACTTCGGGTACACATCCAAGGTGAATTTGGCCGCCGGCTTACCATCTCGCGCGGTCTCCGAAATGTTGGCCACCCGGCCGATCTCCACCCCGTTGTAGGTGACCTTCGAGCCCGGATCCATCACCAACCCAGCCCGAGAAGCCAGCATTGTCAACTTGGTCTTGGGTGTGAAATCCCCCCTGAACTGCCCATACACCAAGGCGAGAATCAAGGCTCCGACTACCAAGAATGCGACGCCGGCCAACTTGTACGGCGGGTTCCGTGCGGCGTTGATCTTGCCAGGTCTTGTCATGGCGGCTACACCGTGAGCGCGAAGTTGGGGTTGACGCCGTAGAGCGCCAACGCGGCGGACAAAACGACAACCTGCACCGAGACCAGCGAGAAACGCATCGACCGGCCGACGGCCTCGCCAACGCCGACGGGCCCGCCGCCGGCGTTGTACCCGTAGAAGCAGTGGGTGATCATCACGACCACCGTGATGATGATGGCCTCCAGGAATGACCAGAAGACGTCATCGGGGCGCAGGAAGGTCCGGAAGTAGTGCTCGTAGGTGCCGTTGGATTGTCCGTAGAGCACCGTCGTGGTGATCTGCGGGGACAGGAACGACGCGATCATTGCCATCGCGTAGAGCGGAATGATCACCACCAGCCCGGCCATGATCCGAGTGGTAGCCAGGAACGAGATCGACTTGATACCCATCACTTCCAGGGCGTCGATCTCTTCGCTGATCCGCATGGCCCCCAGCTCCGCGGTGGCCCCGGCCCCGACCGTGGCCGCCATCGCGATACCGGTAACGACGGGGGCGGCGATGCGCACGTTGATCAGTGCGGCGAAGAAGCCGGTGAACGCCTCGACTCCGATGTTTCCCAGTGACGCGAAGCCTTGGATGGCGACCAGGGAGCTACCGGACAGCGTCACGAAACCGACGATCGCGACCGTGCCGCCGACGACCGCCATGGCACCGGTACCCATGCCGATCTGGGCGATCAGTCGCAGCGTCTCTTTGCGGTAGCGCGACAGCGCATGCGGGATGTTCCCGATCGCAACCATCGCGAACCAGGCCATCTGACCGAGGTCGTCCAGTCCTCGGCCGGCAGCACCGCCGTAGCGATTCAGATTTTCGATCGCCCGCGGGAAGCGGGCGCGCACGACTGCACCGGTCGACATGTCAGTGTCCCGTCCCGAATCGCACGCCGATAGTCGTCAGTATCACGTTGACCGCGTACAACGCGACCACGCATAGCACTACGGTTTCGTTGACGGCGGTGCCCAGACCCTTGGAACCCCCGCGCACGGTCAGCCCGCGGAAACAGCCGACCAAGCCGGCGATGAGGCCGAATATCGCGGCTTTGACCGTCGCGATGACCACCTCGGGGAGGCCGGTAATGGTGGTCAGGGTGGCGAGGTAGGCACCTCCGGACACATTTTGCAGGTAAACCCCGAAGAGGTAGCCGCCCACCAGACCGACCGTGATGACCAAGCCGTTGAGCAGTGTGGCGACCAGAGTCGCGGCGATCACCCGGGGCACCACCAGCCGGTGGATGGGGTCGATGCCGAGCACCTCCATCGCGTCGATCTCCTCGCGGATGGTGCGAGCGCCCAGGTCGGCGCAGATGGCCGTCGATCCGGCGCCGGCCACGACCAGCACCGTGGTCAACGGGCCGAGCTGGGTTACCGCGCCGATCGCCGCGCCCGCGCCGGACAGGTCGGCGGCGCCGAACTGGGCCAGCAGAACGTTGAGGGTGAAAATGAGAAGGACGGTCAGCGGTATCGAGACCATGATGGTCGGCAGGAACGCCACCCTCATGATGAACCAGCACTGCTGGACGAACTCCTTCCATTGGAACGGCCAGCGGAACAGCGCCCTTCCGGTTAGAACGCACATCCGGAAGAAGCCACCGACAAGGGTCAGTGGCGTCTGCAGTTGGTCACGCAGGTACCCGAGCGCGTGTGGACGCGTCGTCGTCACTGCTGCCCTCTCACGCCGGCACCGCGTCCCTCGCGGCGCCACGGCGGATCGTGTCGCACGCTTCCTCCTTGCCCGACCCTAGGTGTGTGACGATCGGCTCCCTACTCGCAGGTAATAACCGAGACCACAGGAATGTACCCGATGGCCGCGTCCGTGTGAACCGCATCACCGTAATTAACCTTTCGTCAACAGCGGGCAAACGTTACAGTCTCTGTCAGCCTTCCTCTCTGGATCTGAAATCACTTGACGCAGAACGGCTTTCAGTCGAATTCGTGGCTCCGAAGCGCGCCCGAAGTTCCGTCTTGAGCACCTTTCCGGCGGGGTTGCGCGGCAGGGCCTCCACAATTTCGAGCGCCTTGGGGTGCTTGTAGCGCGCGAGCCGTTCGGCCAGGAATTCGGCTAAGTCCTCGAGCCGAAGGCCTTCGTCGGTGACAGCAGCGACGGCGAGCGGCACCTCGCCCCACTTGTCGTCGGCCCGGCCCACGACGGCGACTTCGACGATGCGGGGATAGCCGGCGAGAACGTTCTCCACTTCGGCGCAGTAAATGTTCTCGCCGCCGGAGATGATCATGTCCTTCTTACGATCCACCACCCAGACGTAGCCTTCCTCGTCCATCCGAACGAGGTCGCCGGAATGGAACCAACCCCCGGCAAATGCCTCCGCGGTAGCTGCCGGGTTGTTCCAGTAGCCGCTCATCAATGTGGGCGCCCGGTAAACGATCTCGCCTACCTCGCCGACGGGGACATCGTTCATGTTCTCGTCGACCACCCGGGCCGCGACCGTCGGGATCACCTTGCCGACCGATCCACGCTTGCGGATCGCGTCTTCGCCGAGCAGCATGCAGGTGACCGGCGACATCTCGGTCTGACCGAATGCGGCCAATATCTGTGTTCCGGGGAAAGTTGCCGACATCTCCCGCAGCAAGGCATCCGGCGCCGGCGCGGCGCCCCACGACATGATCCGCAACCTCAGGTCGCGGGGCCTTGCTCGCTGCTCGGCACACACCGCCTGCCACTGCGCGGGAACCAGAAAGAGGCCGGTGACCTTCTCTGCCGCCAGCACGTCGAGTAGCTGGCCAGGGTCGAACGCACCGAGCGGATAGATCACTGTGGGGACGCCGAGCAGGATCCCAGTCAGCATGTTGCCGATTCCGGCGATGTGGAAAAACGGGACACCGATGAAACCGACGTCGCTGTTGATGTCGGCACCATTGGTGTAGAGCCCGGTCATCGTCTGGCCGGTCAAATTGGTGTGGGTCAGCACCGCACCCTTCGGACGGCCGGTGGTACCCGAGGTGTACATGATCAGCGCCGGCGAGTCGTTCGGGACGTCCACTGGTTCGGGCTCGGCACCGGGCTCAGCCCCGGGTTTGGCACCGGACTCATTGATGAGGTCTTCGTAGCCGAGAAGACTGTCGTCGGTTGAGCCACCGGCCACGACGATCATCTCCAGCAGCGGCTGTATGTCACGGACTCCGGTGGCCACCGGAGCAAGCACCGCTTCGGTGATCATCACGCGCGCTTCGCAGTCCTCGACCAGGAGGGCGATTTCGGCCGGGGTGAGCCTGAAGTTCAGCGGAACCGCGATCGCCCCGAGCATGTTGGCGGCCAGCACCGACTCGATGAATTCGGTGCGGTTGAGCATCAAGATCATGACCCGGTCGCCGAAGCCGACTCCCCGACGGCTCAGGGCCTCGGCCAGCGCCGCGACCCGCCGTCGTAGCTGCGCCCACGTCACTGTGTGGCCCAGGAACCTCAGCGCCGTCGCGTTCGGCTGCATCAGCGCGTGCCGGTCGACCTGGTTGACCCAGTTCTGCCGACGGGCCAGGTAGGGCTGCTCGTTGACCTGTGATGCCTGAGTCAGGTGGCTGGCCAATTGCGCGGTCAATTAAGCCCGTCCCTTCACATGCGCACCGCTTGCGCCAGGTTGATATTTGATAAAACATGGTGTTGTGTGGGTCACACTATTTCTTTAAGGCCTCCGTGACAAGACCCCGACAAGACCCGGTCAAAGCCCCCACAAAGCCCCTGAAAGCCCTGGCAGCCGACGTGAACGCACCAATATCCACGCAGCCACGGAAGCGGCGACCGCTGCGCCGGGCACAGTTGTCGGACGAGGTCGCGGGCCACTTGCGGGCGGCGATCATGTCCGGGACGTTGCGCCCGGGGACCTTCATCCGTCTTGATGAGACCGCCGCCGAACTCGGGGTCAGCATCACGCCGGTTCGGGAGGCCCTGCTGAAACTGCGCGGCGAGGGCATGGTCCAGCTCGAGCCGCACCGCGGCCATGTCGTGCTGCCGTTGACCCGACAGGACATCGAGGACATCTTCTGGCTGCAGGCGACGATCGCCCGGGAACTGGCTGCCTCGGCCACCGATCGCATCACCGACGTCGAGATCCAAGAGCTTGACCGGATCAACGATTCGCTGGCGGCGGCCGTCAGGTCCAGCGACGCCGAAACCATCGCGGGGCTCGAGTTCGCATTTCACCGCGTCTTCAACCAGGCCGGCGGACGGATCAAATTGGCCTGGTTCCTGCTGAATGCCATGCGCTACATGCCGGTGCTGGTGTACGCCGCCGATCCGCAGTGGGGTGCCGCTGCGGTCCATAACCAGCGGCAGTTGATTGCCGCGCTGCGCCGGCGCGACGCTGCCGCGGTGATCGAGCACGCGGTCTGGCAATTCACCGATGCGGCACGCCGGCTCAGCGAAACGCTGGATCGAGAGGGAATCTTCGACTGAGCCGGCAGACGCCTAATTCGTGCCCAGGTGCTCGGCACGCTGTTTCAGATTTTCCGCGAGGTGGTCGAGTGCGTTGTTGAGGAGCATCTTGACCATCGGTGCGGGCACCGGCATGGAGGTCTCGATGTCGATGTCCACCGTCAGCAGGCTCGATGCGCCGGTCTCGACCACGCTGAATAGCTGTTCCTGCTTGGCAAACAGTTCACCTTGCTGCATGACGGTTTGAATCTGGTTCGCCCCCGGGTAGTAGACGGCCTGGATATAGGTACCCTCAATGCCTTGAACAGCGGTGTCGAGGCGCAGCTGGCTAGGACGCCCGTCGTCGTAGCGAGCGAGCACCCAGGCGCCCTTGATGCTTTCGTTCCACTCCGGATAGGCCTCGAAATTGGCGACGATGGCCATGATCGATGCGGCGTCGGCGCTGACCTCGACGGTCTTGCTCAAAACTGGCATTGGCGAAGCATAGCGTTCTGCCGAAACCGACCGCCCCAGGCGCGATCTCAGACTTATCGGTCCACGCAGGCAGTCGACAGCAGTGATCGGATGGCCTCAGGAATCGGGACCGGTTTGCGGCTGGGCCGATCGACGTAGACGTGCACCCAGTGCCCGAGTGCGGTGATTGGCTGTGCCTGTTCTACGGCTCCGTCTCGGCCGGCCCGGAACACGCCGAGCCGGTAGGTGACACTGCTGTTCCCCAGTCGTGTCACCGCGAGGCCCACTACAAGGCTCTCCGGGAAACCCAGTTCAGAGAAGTAGCGGCAGCCCGACTCGGCGACGATACCCAGCGACGGCGTGGTGATCGGGTCAAGCCCGGTGCCGGTGTTGATCCAGGCGTTGATGGCGGTGTCGAACAGCTGGTAGTAGACGGCGTTGTTGAGGTGACCGAACATGTCGTTGTCGGCCCACCGGGTTCCTACCGGCCAAAGCACCGGGAAATCGCTGCTGGTGAGCTTGTCCGGTGCGGGCGGAACTACCGGGACTGAAACCATGGTTGTATTCCAACATGATTCAGATCCGCGGGGCGGTGCTGGACCGAATTGGAGCGCCCCGCCCGTTCGCCGAATCCCAGCCGATCAGCGTCGTCGAGCTCGAGTTGGGGCCGCCGCAGGGNGATGAGNTNCTGGTCCGCATCGAGGCGGCCGGCGTATGCCACTCGGACCTGTCGGTGGTGGACGGCAACAGGGTGCGGCCGGTGCCCATGCTGNTGGGCCATGAGGCGGCCGGAATCGTGGAAGCGGTCGGTCCTGGCGTCAGCGACATCGCCGTCGGCCAGCGGGTGGTGCTGGTGTTCTTGCCGCGGTGTGGCCATTGCGCGGCGTGCGCGACCGAGGGCCTCACCCCGTGCGAACCCGGCAGCGCGGCGAACACCGCCGGAACGCTGCTGGGTGGCGACATCCGATTGGCCCGGGCCGGACGCGCCGTTTACCACCACCTCGGCGTGTCAGGCTTCGCGACGCACGCCGTCGTGAACCGGGCCAGNGCGGTTCCGGTGCCGCGTGACGTGCCGCCCGATGTCGCGGCGCTGTTGGGGTGTGCGGTNCTGACGGGCGGTGGCGCGGTGCTCAACGTCGGAGAACCGCGAGCGGGCCAGTCNGTCGCTGTCGTCGGCCTCGGCGGCGTCGGGATGGCGGCGGTGCTCACCGCTTTGACATATGACGACGTTCGNGTCGTCGGCGTCGACCAGTTGCCGGAAAAATTGGCGAGAGCGCAGGCGCTGGGCGCACACGAGACTTACACACCAGAGCAGGCCGCCGATGCCGGCGTGAAAGCCGCCGTGGTTGTCGAGGCCGTCGGCCATCCTGCCGCGCTGCAGACCGCGATCGGGTTGACCGCCCCGGGCGGGCGCACCATCACTGTCGGTCTGCCACCACCAGATGCGCGGATCAGTGTGTCGCCGTTGGGTTTTGTCGCTGAGGGCCGGTCGCTGATCGGCAGCTATCTGGGCTCGGCGGTGCCCAGCCGCGACATACCCCGCTTCGTCTCGCTGTGGCAGTCGGGCCGGCTGCCGGTGGAGTCGCTGGTGTCGTCGAGGATTCGGCTGGACGACATCAACGAGGCGATGGACCACCTGGCCGACGGCAAGGCCGTGCGACAGCTCATCGCCTTCGACACACCGTGAGTGTCGTCGGACCGAACGCGATCCACATCGATGGAGAGGAAGTCCGATGACCGAGGATGACGCCGGATCGAGCGCTCGCAACCGTTGCCCGCCAACCGGAATGGCGCTGAGTCCGTCGACGATACGTCGACGCGTCGCCGAATCCTCGCGGCCACCGTGGAGGCGCTCGGACGCACCGGCCACATCAAGCTCAGCCTCTCCGAAGTCGCGCTGCAGGCCGGAGTTTCCCGACCAACGCTGTACCGCTGGTTCGCGTCGAAAGAGGAGCTTCTCGACGCTTTCGGAGTCTACGAGCGTGAAATGTTCGACACTGGCATGGGCGGGGCCACCGCGGGTTTGCGACGACTGGAAAAGCTCGACGCCGCACTGAGATTCATCGTCGAGTATCAGCAGTCATATTCGGGCGTCCGGTTGGTTGACAGTGAGCCCGAAGTGGCCATTGCACAACTGGCAGAGGTGATACCGATCATGCGCACGCGCCTTCAAAAACTGCTGCCGGGGCCCGGTGGAGCCGTCAAGGCCGCAACAGCGATCCGGGTCGCCGTGTCGCACTACATCGTACGCAGCGACGACGGCGACCAATTTCTGGCCCAACTCCGCCACGCGGTGGGCATCAAGCAGTCGGATCCGAACGGTTCAGCCTGAGCCGACCCCGTCGCTGTGTGCCATGTCGCACAGCAGCGTCTCGGTGGGATCGACTGAGTTGCACGGAATCCCTGCCGCCGCAAGCGCCTGGCCCTTGAACACCCGCGCCGCCGCGCTGAGGACGTGCTGCACTCTGGCTATCCCGCGATGCATCCCCAGGGGCCACCCGTCACCCCACAGGGCGACCTCGGTCGAAGGGTGGTCCAGGGCCTTGAGGACCTTCTCGCGAACGCGTCCATCCCCGGCGAATGCCTCGGCGCTGACTGCCAGACTCTGGCTCGTCCCGGACGAGGTCTCCTCCGATTCCAGGTCCAAAACCCGCACCCCGAGGATCCGCAGCGGCCGGGTATCGAAGCTGTCCGGAAGCAGGACGGTCACCTCCCAGCCGGCCATCACCCGGTCGTAGAGCCAACCTCCCGCCGACTGCACGACGTCGACGGCGCTGGCAGCAACCACGTCGAGTCGATATCGCAGACACTCGTCGTCTGCTGCTCGGGCTGAGCTGACCCGGCTGCTGTCGCTGATGTCGTAAATTGGAGTGACCATCAAATCCGTTCCTCACCATCGCACTTCAGGAGTGCGTTGGCGCCTAGCGCGTTTCCATGGACTTGTTGTTGTGGGCTGCCGCCTCACGCCGGGCTGCTCCGGTGACGCGACTCACAGACAGCGTGACACTCCGGCACAAATTTGTAAAGCCTTGCCTAGCGGGCTCGCGACCTGCGGCGCGCCTGGAGCTGGGCGAGAACTTCGTCGGTGTGCTGCCCGAGTTCCGGGGCCGCAGAACGCGGCGCCCACGGCGTGCCATGGAAATCCGCCGGTGTGGCTGCCATCGGGATACTGGATTCGCCGTCGGGTACGTCGACGATTCCACCCGCGGCGTGGAACTGCTCATCGGCCAGAACGTCCTCGAGGGAGTTGACCGGTGACCAGAAGAAATCCGGCTCCCCCGCGAAGACCTCCGCCCACTCCTCGAGCGAGCGGGTCGCGAAGATCTCGTCCAACTCCGCGACAAGCTGCACCGCGTTGACAGCGCGGGCACGAGCATCGGCGAATCGGTCATCGGTCAGCCACTCGGGTCGACCGACGGCACGACACAGCGGAGGCCAATGGCGGTTGACGTCGAGCCCGACGATCCAAAATCGCCGCCCATCACCGGCGGCGTAGTTGTTCATGCACGGGTTGCCCATCGATTCGCGCTGTCCGATCGCGATCGGCTGGCCGGTCAGCAGATAGGTGTTGAGGTCGAAGCTCACGGTGTAGGCGCCCTGGCGGTACAACGATGTTGTCACCAGCTGACCTGTTCCGGTGCGTTCGCGAGCGAGCAGCGCCGCGCAAATGGCCCCAGCCAAGGTCATGCCGGCCGAGTGATCGCCCATCCCGCCCCGCTGGAACGGAGGCGTGTCGCCGGGGCGGGTGAGTAGATGGGCCAGACCGGCGCGGGACCAGAATGCCGCCACGTCGTAGGCGGCGCGGTCAGCATCGGGCCCGGTTTGCCCGTACCCGGTGATCAGGCCGTAGACCAGGCGGGCGTTGTGAGCGGACACCGACTCGAAGTCGAGCCCAAGACGTTGCAACGCAGCAGGTCGCACATTGGTCACGAAAACATCTGCCTCANCCAGTAATTCGAATGCGATGCCGCGGCCCGCCTCGGTGGTGAGGTCCAAGACGATGCTGCGCTTGGAGCGGTTGTCCATTTCAAACGGCGGGTTGACCCCGAGATCGCACCCCAGCATCCGGCCGAACATGCGCGCCGGGTCACCGGCCGGCGGTTCGATCTTGATGACGTCGGCGCCCCAGTCGGCCAGAATGCCGCCCGCAGCCGGTCCGGCCACCCAGACTCCGAGCTCGACGACTTTGATGCCTGCTACCGGTCCTGCCATGGCTTAGTTCCTACTCTGTGTCCTCGATGCGTCACCATCCGGACCGCACCATTGTGCGGCGCTTACGCTGACGCCATGAGTCTCGTAGCCGGACGGGGTCCCCTCAGCACTGATCGCGCCGGGCGCTTCTCCCCTCCGGTGCCCGCCGATCTCGTCTATATCGAGCCACATCCGCGGCGCGTCCAGGCCCTGCAAGACGGGCGCGCGGTAATCGACACCGAACGGGCGCTGATGGTGCACCGGCAGGGCCACCCGCTCAGCTACGTGTTCCCGGCTGACGAGGTCGGCGGCCTGCCGTCCGAGCCCGAGCCGGAAGCACCCGGTTTCGTCCACGTGCCGTGGGACTCCGTCGACACCTGGCTGGAAGAAGGCCGAAGACTCGTCCACTATCCGCCGAACCCGTATCACCGCGTCGACTGCCGCCCGACGAAACGCCACTTGCGGGTCTCCGTCGCCGGCACCACGCTGGTGGACACCGACGCCACCGTAATCGTTTTCGAGACGGCGCTCGATCCTCGGCTTTACGTCGACCCTTCCCAGGTACGCACCGACCTGCTGCGGCGATCGGAGACGANGAGCTACTGCAACTACAAAGGCGTTGCGACGTACTGGTCCGCCATTCTCGACGACCGGGGTGGCAAGGACCTGGAGGACATAGCNTGGAGCTACCNGGACCCGCTCCCCGAAAGCTTTCCCATCGAAGGGTTCCTGAGTTTCGACGACAGTCGTGTTGNCGTGGTCGCCGAGNTGCCGCTCATCCGCCGTAGCTAGGACGTCCCAGCTTGAGCGCATGCTGGGCGATCATGTTGCGGAACACCTCCANNGTGCCGCCGTAGATCCCGACCGGTAAAGCCAGCCGNTAAAGGTATTCCGCCTCGCCGTCATCGGCGGAGCCGTNCGTATCGGTCGGCAAGGCCGATGCCGTCCCCAACATGTCCATCAAATCCGGGGAGATATCGCGCATCGTCTGCGCGAGCGCGACGCGCCCAAACATGCCGGGGGTAGACATCGCCGCCTCCATGCGGGCGACGCTGCGCCCTAGCCGGTACTTCACCGACTCGTCGTCCAATGGACGCCGACCACCCGCATCCGGCTCTGACAGGATCGCCGCGACTTTATCGACCGCCTCGGCCATCAGCGTGCCGTGGCCCGACATTGCCGCAATTCCCTGCAAACCATGGTCTTCTCGATCGACAATGCCGTGCTCGGAGTCGAGCGCGGACCGCATCACCGTCCAGCCGTCGTTGACCTCACCAATGCGGTAGAGGTCGTCGACGCGCACGTCGCTGTAGTACACGATGTTGGTGCGGTCGCCGTCCAAAATGCGGATACCCTGAATCTCGATGCCCGGTGAATCGAGCGGCACCAGAAACATGGTCAAGCTCTTGTGCTTCGGCCCCTGCGGGTCGGTGTTGGTGAGCAGGAAGACGTACTTGGCGTTCTGCGCGTTCGAAGTGAACATCTTGGAGCCGTTGATGATCCAAGCCCCATCTGCTGCGCCGTCGCGCACCGCCCGCGTCTTGCAGGTGGCGACATCGGAACCGCCGTCGGGCTCGGTATAGCCCAGACATAGCCGGATGTCGCCGGACAGCACTCCCGGCAGCACCATGCCGGCAAGCTCGGGCGTACCGAATTGCGCCACCAGGCGCGCGACGGCGGACGTGGTGCCCCAGTGGTACCAGGGCGTGTGAGCACGGCCGATCTCGAGCGCGAAGATCCGTCGGCGAACAGGATTGAATCCGCCTTCGGACTCGAGGTTCCAATCCGAGGCCAGGTAGCCCGCTTTGCCCAGCGCCAAATGCACTTGCTCATCGAAGTTCTCACCGAACTCACGATCGCGCCGCCGCACTTCGTCGGTGACGTGTTCAGCGATGAAAGCCCGCGTCTGCTCGAGGAACGCCTGGTCGTCATCCGAGAGTGCGACGGGTGAGAAATCCATCTAGAGCGCGTCGATCACCTGAGTACGGAAACGCTCGAGGGTTTCCAGCGCGTGCGCAATGCTGTCGCCGGGCAGGCCGACGCTCACCCACGTCACTCCCAGTTTCGCCAGCTTTTCCAAGCCATCGAGGTACGCGTTGGCGTTGAACTCGTCGCCCGTGGGACTGCCGCCCTCGAAGTTCGTGAAAGTGATGTCGATCGCTGACCAATCTCTGCCCGCCGCATCGCAGCGGCGTCGCAGATCGTCGATACCGTCGGTGAGGCGTTCCACGGAGTCGATGACGGCGGTGCCCGCCGTCTGGGCCAGTTGCGGCGGGGCAGGAAACGGACACCAGCCGTCGCCGTACTGCGCTACGCGCTGGCGGGACGCCCCCGTGTTGCCGCCGATCCAGATCGGGGGATGCGGGCTACTGATCGGACGGGGGTGCGCGGTAATACCTCGTGCGGTGAAATGCTTTCCCTCAAAGGATATGTCGTCGCTGGTCCAGACTGCCCGGATCACCTGCAGCGCTTCCTCGAGGAGCTCGGCGCGTTCGTCATAGCTCACGCCCAACGCCGCGAATTCCCGTTTGAGGTAACCCACGCCCACCGCGAGCGTGAAGCGGCCACCGGAGAGCAGATCCAGGGTCGCGCCAGATTTGGCCACCACGAACGGGTTTCGATACGGCAGCACCACGATATTGGGGATAAGCCGCAGTTTGGTCGTCCTGGCCGCCGCGAAACCCAATGCGACAAAAGGATCTAACGCATCGTGTCCGCCGGCTTCCAACCATCGTTGCGATGGTGCCGGGTGGTCGGTGAAGCCGAAGCCGTGAATCCCCGCCGCTTCGGTGGCTGCCGCCACCGTCGCAATACCTTCCCCGCTCACCAACTCCGGGTTGTAGGGATGGCTGTGCATCGGATGGGTGATAGTGAAGCGCATCTCTGTTTCCCAGCCGTCAGAAGCGCGCGCTGGCGGCGATCGACGTGTCGCTGGTGCGCAGTGGCCGGATCAGCGCCTCCTGGCCAAACGAGCACAGCAACTCACCCTCTTGCGCGTGCACGGCACCGCGCACGTATGACATCCCCGCTCCCACCTGAGTGCTCTCGTGGCTGTAGAGCAGCCACCCGTCCCAGCGGACCGGTTCGTGGAAAGCGACCGAGATGCTCATCGGTGCGGTGGACACGGTGAGGTGCGCCTGGCTGGTCCCGATGCCCGGATGCGCGCGCATGGTGGTGGAAATCCCCAGATGCCCGGTGAAGTACGCGACGAGCGCCTTGGCCAGATCGTCTCTGGTCGGGATGGGGTCGTAGTGCAGCCACGCATACAGCTCCGGCGGCCCGACCTCGTCAGCGCTGTTGACGTCGACAACGTCAACGAGCCGCAGTTCCCGCCCGATCATCGGCATCTCGGAGAAGTTGGCGTCAGCGGGCGCCGCCACCTCGGGCCGCGGCAAGTGGTGACGGATGACGTCGCCCGTCGGGACGTCGGCCAGCACGGTGATGCTCAGGCAACGTCGCCCGTTCTGGTGCACGGCGACGATCGCGGTGGCGGTGGACCGGCCTTCGGCCACAACGTCGAGGACCAGTTCGATCGGCGGCCCAACAACGATGGCACGGGAGAACACCGCGTGCGCGGACCGCACCGACTTGTCCGGGAATCGCTTCGCGACAGCCACGATCGCCTGCGCGAGTACCTGGGTGCCTTCCACCACCTGCCGGCCGTCCTGGCCGGCGATACCGGTTTCCCCGGTAAACCGGTCGGGCCCATCAGCCTGCACGTCGAAGAGTTCGAGCAGGCTCTCGACCGACCACTGAACCTGATCGGAATCCGTGGTCAAATTCAGTCCCACCTCTCGCTATTAAATGATGTCTGCATGATGTCCTAGCCGCGACAAACGGGCCATCGCTCAGCGTGACATTTTGAGTAAGATTTGTAAAGCTGCCTTGCTTGACTCGAGGCACCCGGGCGCCGCGGAAGGTGGACAACCCAATGGGACACACAGAGAAGCAACACAATTGAGCATAGTGACTGCTACTTCGGAGCCTGCCTTCACCCAGTCCGCCGAGACCGGGTTATCACGAGGTCGTCGCGCGTGAATTGGGCCAGATTGACACTGGCGCCCGCGGTGCGTGACACTTCTGCGGTGTTTTGTAAAGGCATGGGCGGATGATCCCCGAGCCGCTGGCGAACGGGTTCTGCTTTGGCGAAGGCCCGCGCTGGTTCGAGGGACTGCTGTGGTTCTCCGACATGCTGGGTGAAGCTGTACACACCGCGGACCTGCGTGGCTCATTGACCACGTTGCCGTTACCAGGACGCTCGCCTTCGGGCTTGGGCTTCCGGCCCGACGGCTCACTGCTGATCGCCTCGACCGAAGACCGGCAGGTGCTGCGCTACGACGGCGAGACAGTGGTCACCATTGCCGATCTGAGCGACCTGACTCCGGCCAGCCTCGGCGACATGGTCATCGACGGCGCGGGGCGCGCCTACATCGGATCGCAGGCCTTCTCAGGCGGCGTTATCGTCCGCCTCGATCCTGACGACAGCGCCACCGTTGTCGCCGAGGACCTCGACTTTCCCAACGGAATGGTCATCACACCGGATCGCAATGCGCTGATTGTCGCCGAGTCGGTCGGCCGCAGGCTGACCGAGTTCACCATCGGCGCCGAGGGCGCGCTGCATGACCGGCGGATCTTCGCCGACAGCCTGGACGGACCGCCCGACGGTATCGCGCTCGATGCTGAAGGTGGCGTGTGGACGTCGATGACGCTGGCCCACCAGTTCGAGCGGATCGTTGCGGGCGGGGCCATCACAGATCGCATCGACATGGGCGAGCGTGTTGCCATCGCTTGCACGCTCGGCGGCCCAGAACGCCGCACCCTGTTTCTGTTGTCGAGCACGGACGCATATCCTCAGCGCCTAGTCGGCACCCGGCTCTCCCGGCTGGATGTCGTAACAGTTGGTACTCCCGGCGCCGGCCTGCCCTGAGACCCGAGAGGTAGACGATGACCGATTCCTACTACGAGCTCATCGACGACGCCGACCCCCTGGGGCAGAAATTCAGGGCCACCGATCTGGTGCGAAGCACCTGGACGGCGGCGATCCAACACGCTGCACCCGTTTCGGCGTTGCTGGTTCGCGCGCTGGAGCGGTGCGACCAGCGCAAGGACACCCGACTAAGCCGGGTTGTCATTGATCTGCTTGGCCCGGTGCCGGCCGAGGGCGACCTATGGGTTCGCCCGCAACTGGAACGCCGCGGCAAGCAGATCGAGCTGGTCAGTGCCGAGATGCTGGCCCTGGGCCCCGACGGTCAGCCCCGGCCCGTCGCCAGCGCCAGCGGTTGGCGGTTGCAGCAGCTCGATACGCAGGCCGTGGCTCGAGCCGACGCGCCCCTGCCCGGCCCATTGGCCGAGGCCCGCAGCCGCAACCTGACAGAGAATTTTGACCTCAACTACGTGCACAGTCTGGATTGGAGATGGCTGACCAAACCGCTGAACGACGGCCCCGGAGAGTCCTGGATCAAGCCGATCGTGGACCTCGTCAACGGTGAGAACATGACGCAGCTGGAGCGGTTGTTCGCGGTGGCCGACTGTGCCAATGGCATCGGCAGCAAACTCGATATCACCAAGTGGACGTTTCTCAACACTGATCTGGTCGTGCATGTGTTCCGCATCCCCTACGGGGACTGGATCGGATTTCGCGCGGAGACCAACTACGGACCGGACGGCATCGGGACGACGGTTGGTACGTTGTTCGACCAGCAAGGCGCAATCGGCGCCATCCAGCAGTCGGTGCTGGTGCGCCGGCGCCCTGGGCAAGCCTGATGGGGAGTGAGTGATTATGGGCCACCCGGCGCCAGTAACAAGTGTGACCGAGACTGATACCTCGACGCGCCAGCGGATCCTCGCGGCCACTGCCGAGGTGCTCGGGCGCAACGGCAAAACCAAGCTCAGCCTGTCAGATGTCGCCACCCAGGCCGGGGTCTCGCGCCCTACGCTCTATCGCTGGTTCGCGTCCAAAGAAGAGTTGCTGTCGGCATTCTCACGCTACGAGCGACACGTCTTCGAAAGCGGCCTGGTCAAGGCAACCACAGGCTTGAAGGGCACCGACAAGCTTGACGCCGCGCTGCGCTTCATCGTCGAGTATCAGCACTCGTACTCCGGTGTGCGCATGGTCGATGTCGAACCCGAGCACACCATCGCCCAGTTTTCCCGCGTCATCCCCGAGATGCGCGACGGTCTGCAACGCCTGCTTCCCGGACCCAACGCCGCGGTGAAAGCCGCGACGGTGATTCGGATCGCCATATCGCACTACATCGTCCGAAGCGATGACGCCGATCAGTTCCTCGCGCAGCTGCGCCATGCGGTTGGAATCAAAGCGCCAACTGAATAGCCCTGCTCCTCCTCCGGCCGTGCCGGCGCGCATCGTCGCAGGGCCGAAGACTTAGTCGAACAACACCGCGGCGTTGAGGTATCCAGTGGGATCCAGTGCCGCCTTGATCGCACGCATCGCCGCGATGTCGGCACGCTCGCGCGACATCGGAAGGTAGGCACGCTTGCGGCTGCCGACACCGTGTTCCGAGCTGACGTTGCCGCCACACTGGGCTATGAGGTCCATCATCGGCTCGTATAGCTGTCGTTCCCGCTCGGGCGGGCAACGTAGTACGTTGAGGTGCAGGTTGCCCTCGCCGATGTGGCCGAACAACAAGGGCAGCGCCTCGGGTTCGTGCGCCAGGATCAAAGCAACCGCGTCCCGCGCGAACCCGCCGATCGCCGCCAATGGCAACGAAACGTCGAACTTCAGCGGCGGCCCATACACGCCAAGCACCTCGGCCAGCGCCTCGCGGACCCGCCACAATCGTTGCTGTGCAGCCACATCCACGCCAACCGCGGGCTCGCCGCACAACTGCGCGTCGTCGAGCAGGTCGGCCAGTCGTTCGGTCTGATCGTGGTCGGCGGCCAGTTCCACCAACAGCAGCCAGCCGCCCTGAACCGGGGCGCTCACCCCGAGATGCTCATCGGTCAGCGCGGCCGCCCGACCGTCGATCAGCTCCAGCGCTGCGATCCCGTCGACGTCGCGAAACATCCGGCCGGCATCGACGAGCGCCTCGAGGTCGGCGAACCCGCACACAGCTGTCACCCGATGCGACGGTGTGGGGTGTAGCCGCAGATCCAGCCGCGTGATCACACCGAGGGTGCCTTCGGCGCCGACAAACAGCGCCGGCAGGTCGTAGCCGGTGTTATCGCTGCGGACCAGGCTGTGGCGGTGCATCAGCGAACCGTCGGGCAGCGCGACCTCCAAGCCGACGACTTGCTCGCCCATGTTGCCGTAGCGAACGGTACGCAGGCCGCCGGCGTTCGTCGACGCCATGCCGCCGACGGTAGCCGTGTCGCGAGCAGCCAGGTCCACACCGAACACCAAACCTGCTGCGGTTGCGGCATGCTGCACTGCGGCCAGCGTGGCCCCGGCACCGGCCTTGATGCGGCGCTCGACGGTGTCGACATCGCCCAGGGCGCGCAGCCGCTCGGTGGACAGCAGCACGTCGTCATGCTCGGGAACGGTGCCGGCCACCAGCGAGGTGCGACCACCCTGCACGGTGACGTGCGCCCCGGCGTCGCGGCAGATCCGCAGCACCTCAGCGACCTGCTCGGCCGACCTGGGCCGCAACAGCGCGCTGGCCCGGCCGCGGTAGCGGCCGGTGTGGTCGACGCTGTGCCCGGCCAGAACGTCTGGGTCGGTGATGACGTGATTCGAACCGACAACGCTCTTTAGGGAGCCCTCCAGGGTCGCCAGCATGCGCACCATGTTCGCGGTTATAGCACCGCACAGGACTCCGCGCCGTTACGGCGCCTCTAGAACTGTTTGTGGGGCACGTCAGTTACCAGCCCGCCGTCCATCACGAACTCAGTGCCGGTCGCATAAGACGAGTCGTCGCTGGCGAGAAATACGACGAACGTCGAGACTTCCCTCACCTCGCCCGGGCGGCCAAGTGGGACGGTGACCAAGTCCTCCGGCAGGTGGGCGGTCATCGGGGTGCGGATGAAACCCGGGTGGATCGAGTTCACCCGGATGTTCAACGGTGCCAACTCCAGGGCCGCCGACTTGGCTAGGCCGCGCACCCCCCACTTCGACGCGACATAGGGGTGCACAGCCGGTGCGCCGCGCAGCCCCTCGATGGACGACACATTGATGATCGAGCCTCCACCGGCCGCGGTCATCGGCTCGACCGCCACCCGCATCCCGAGGAACGTGCCGGTCAAGTTGACGTCAATCACCTTCTGCCACTTGTCCAGTTTGAAATTCTTCAGTTGCCCGAGCGCCACGATGCCGGCGTTGTTGACCAGCACGTCAAGCTTCCCGAATTCGCCGGTGGCCGTTGCGACCGCAGCATCCCACTGGTCGGGCTGTGTCACGTCGAGGTGGACGTAGCGCACCGCGTCACCGATTTCGTCGGCTACCGCTTTGCCCTCGTCGTCGAGAATGTCGCCGATCACCACCTTGGCGCCTTCTTCCACGAGCAGGCGCGCATGTTCGGCGCCCATCCCGCGGGCGCCGCCGCTGATGAGTGCAACCTTTCCGTCTACCCGTCCCATCAGTTCAAAGCTCCTTCCGGTTAGGTGACCACCAGGTCGTTGGGCGTGTAGAGCCCTTTTCCGGTGACCAGCGGCAGATCCTGCGTGGTCACAATGCCGGGTAGTGCGGCGATCACCGTGGGGATGGCGTTGACGATCCGCCCCGCGGCGCCGACGATCGCGGCGTGGTTGTGGTCGCCCTTGCGGCTGCTGGGAACGATGTCCACGGCGTAGCACGGCTCCCCGGTGATCTCGACGCGATAAGAGCCGCCGCCCGCAGCGGGCTGCGGCCAGTCGGGCCGCAGGTCGGGTCGCAATCGGGTGATGTGCTCGATGACGATGGCGGGGCGGCCGTTGACCATGGCACGGATCTCGAA
>JGI12635J15846_10000061_pt1 | contig 69479 bp, 59 predicted proteins | sample BlaSpr_A8_OM2_M2_FD_15846 | JGI IMG/M metagenome (IMG submission 15846)
CTGGACTTCAGAACATATCGCAGCCGCATTGAGCCCATTTTCCTCAAGAAGCGCCAAGGCGATGTACGCTGCTACGACTGTCATTCGGTAATGAACACCCGCTTGCGGTTGCAGCCGCTGTCCACAGGAGCTCTGTCCTGGAGCGAGGAACAGTCCCGGCTCAATTTTGAAGTTGTCTCCAAACTGGTGACGCCCAATGAGCCAATGAAAAGCCGCCTTCTCTTGCATCCTCTGGCGGCAGAGGATGGCGGAGATCCGACGCACACAGGAGGAAAATTCTGGGCCTCGCAACATGACCCGGAGTGGCGAATGATCGCCGAGTGGGTCGGAAACGCTAATCCAGGCGCACCAGCGCTTCCGTCGAAAGCCGGCGACAACGCCGAAGATGGATTTCAGTCCTATAAATCGAACGTGGAGCCCATTTTCCTCAGGGAACGGCCGGGACACGCGCGGTGCTACGGCTGCCACTCGGAGTACAACAGAGCTTTTCACCTAGAGCGGTTGTCACCAGGCAACACTGAGTGGACCAACGAACAGTCCCATAAGAATTTCGCGAACGTGATGCAGCACGTTGTGGCCGGAGATCCAACATCGAGCAGGTTGTTGACGCACCCGCTTGCACCTGAATCTGGAGGCGAACCCTTTCATTCGGGTGGTCGCCAATTTGCATCGCAGACTGATCCTGATTGGCTGAAAATTGCCGAGTGGGTTAGCAGTCTCAAAAGTTCGCCGGGAAGGGACTCATCTGCATCCAAGGTTCGCATTTACATTACCAACAGTGCCGACAGCACCGTCGACGTCGTCGATTCAGCATCGAACAGGGTAGTGCAAACGATTCAAGGTATCGAGCTGCCCCATGGCGTCGTATTCAGTCCTGATGGCTCGCGAGTGTACATAAGCAACGAATCCGAAAGCGTGGTTGATGTAGTCGATAGTGACGGCGGACGGATTTTGGAAAAAGTGCCTCTGAGCGGGCGTCCGAATAATCTGAGCATCACAAAAGACGGTAAGCGGCTCCTAGTAGGCATCCGGGAGGGGACCGGTTCGCTCGACGTCATCGACACTGCAACGCTGAAGAGAACCAAGAATATCCCGGTCAACGGTCGCGTGCACAACGTTTATGTGACGCCTGACGGCAAATATGCCGTTGCTGGATCCATCGAGTCAAAAACCATAACCATCGTTGATCTGCACAATGACCAAGCAGTCTGGGATCTGAACTTGGGCAGTGGAGTCCGGCCGATGGCATTCGAAACAAATCCGGACGGTTCAACCAACCGTATTTTTGCCCAGCTTTCCGGATTTAATGGATTTGCGGTTGTGAATTTCGCCACGCACGCCGAAGTCGGACGAATCAAACTTCCCGAGCAACCCGGTGGATACGGTATCGCTGAGGGAAGAACGGGCACACCGTCGCATGGCATCGGCGTGTCGCCAGACGGCAAATCACTTTGGGTAGCCAGCACCACGGCCAATGCGATCTTTCAATACGCGCTACCTTCGCTCGAGCTACTCGGGCATGTCGAACTGCCGCAAGTTCATCCTCGGGGCGGAAGACCGAGCGGATCGGTACCAGAGTGGATTACATTCACACCGGATGGGAAATTCGTCTATGTGTCGAATTCCGCAGACCGCTCGGTTTCAGCCATCGATACAGCATCGCGCCAAATAATTGCGACTATACCCGTGGGCGAAGTGCCCAAACGGATTAATACCCTTGTTCGTTAAAGTCTAGATGCTGTAATGATCGGCTTGCTCCGGAATATTTTGCTAAACCGCCAACTCCGCCGGATGTGAGCGTACTTCGAATTGTATACGCCCACATCAGCCTCGCGTCCCGTTACGCCTTTAATTCATCACTAGATATAAACTCCATCTCCGGCAGAAAACGTGCCAATACCTATCGGTATAAGTAGTTCGCGACTACCAAATAAACGACAGCTCGCGTTTCACTTATAGTGCGCTCGGTTACTCATATCACCGGTGGCTTTTCGTCGAATTCCACGGATTTCCTCTCGAATTTCCCCCTTTGTTTCGTGTTGTTTCTTGCTCGAAAATCTGTTGTTTGGGCCGTCTAAATATAAATTAATCCGGCGTTAAGGCATGCGCCGTGGCGATGGGTCTAGGCTGCGCCCAACGTGGAGGTGGGTCCTAGTCAATCAAAAATTCTCCTGTTCCGGACTTGTCCGGCCACATTGCAGCGATTATTTTCATGCTGAGCATGTTTTCTTTCTGCTGGAGCCCAAGCGCAAGTCGCTGGCGGGACTGATCAAACACTCTTCATTGTTGGATAAGAACGACAACGGCCGGGCCCGCACCTCAGGCGGCGTCATCAGTGCAATTACAAGATCGGGGACAAACAAGTTCCATGGCACTGCTTATGAATTCCTCCGCAACAGTGCGCTCGACGCGGCCAATTTCTTTGACAACGCCAGTTGGCAAGGAAAAGTTTATTGTTGCGCAGAATTTCGACGACCATGTGTGCGCAGCTTATCGATTTTTTGAGGTGATTATGTTTTCTGAAATCGATTCGATCAAGATCGGTGCCAGTTTTGCGATAGTTGTTACTCTTCTATTTAGCTCTTTAGTTCTGACGCCGGTCTCTGCGCAGGTGGCCGGAGGGACGATCTCTGGTACAGTGACGGACCAATCCGGCGCAGCCGTTCCCGAAGCTCAAATTTCGATCAAAAATATTGCTACCGGGGTCACGCGGGTTGTCTCATGCGATCCAGCTGGATTCTACTCGGCCCCGAACTTGTTGCCTGGAACCTACGAAATAACGACTATGGCGCAAGGATTCGCTTCTACGGTGCTAACAGGTGTCACAGTCACCGTGGGAGCTCAGCAAGTGCTGAATCTCACCTTGCGGGTCGGGCAGGTGAATGAACGGGTTCAAGTGACCACCGAAGTCTCCACCGTTCAACTAGCTAGCTCAAGCATCGGCGCGGTGGTGAACTCAACGACGATCCGCGAATTGCCCCTGAATGGGCGGAGCTGGACGGACCTCGCGGTCCTCCAGCCAGGCGTTAGTAGGATTGAGACCCAAAAAATACAGAATGAGAACCGCGGCTTCGGAGCGCAGTTATCGATCTCCGGTGCGCGGCCTCAACAAAATAACTATCGCCTCGATGGTGTCAGCCTCAATGATTACTCGAATGGTGGGCCGGGGAGCGTACTCGGGGGGAATCTGGGAGTGGACGCCATTCAAGAGTTTTCGGTTCTGACGAGCAATTACTCAGCTGAGTATGGCAAGACCTCTGGTGGAGTGGTCAATGCGGTGTCGCGGGCGGGCACGAACGAGTTCCACGGGAGCGTCTACGAGTTCCTGCGGAACAGCGCACTAGATGCGCGAAACTTCTTTGATTCCTCCATTCCGCCTTTCAAACGCAACCAATTTGGAGGGTCGGCGGGGGGGCCGATCCGCAAAAACCACACATTCTTTTTTGTGGACTACGAGGGTATACGGCAATCGTTGGGTATCACCTCAGTGATCACGGTTCCATCCCCGGCCGCCCGCAGCGGACAGCTTTGCTCCGCGCCGGACCTGACTCAGGTTACCCCGTGCCAACCGACAACGGTGGCCGTCGATCCCGAGGTGCAAAAATATCTGAAGCTTTTTCCCGTCCCCAATGGGCCTACCATCAGCAACGGGGATCTGGGAATCTATAGTGTCGCAGAGCAGCAGATTGTCAGCGAGAACTTCTTCCAGGTCCGGGTGGATCACAAATATTCGGAAAAGGATAGCCTCTTCGGGACTTACGTGTTTGACAAGACGCCATTGACAACGCCCGATAACTTCAACGTCGTCCTCTACGGCTCTTTAACCAAGCGTCAGATCTTGGTTCTCGGAGAGGACCACATCTTCAGCTCGGCACTCGTCAATTCCCTGCGATTTGGTTTTAATCGTAATTTCGCCAATGGCCTCAACTCTCTGAAGGCGATCAATCCAGCCGTTGATGACACTTCCCTGGCCGCGGTGCCAGGACACAATGCGGCCGCTCTTGTGGTGCCTGGAATTGACCAATTCCAGGGAGGTTTGGGCGTAACGGGTGCGTCGCTCTTCCGATGGAACTCTTTTCAGGGGTATGACGACGCGTTTCTAGTCCGAGGTCTTCATTCTTTGAAGTTCGGTGTTGCCGTTGAGCGGGATCAACTCAACGAACTGGTGACCAACGTAACCGGCGGGGAATTCCATTTCGGCTCGCTCTCTGATTTTCTCACGAACAGGCCCCAGCTTTTGCTCGCGGGCTTCCCAACATTGCTGAGTCCACGAGGTACTCGCCAAACCATTCTTGGTCTCTACGTGCAGGATGATTGGCGCTGGCGTCCCAATGTGACATTGAACCTGGGCTTGCGCTATGAAATGGCAACGGTGCCCACGGAAGTTCAGGGCAAACTTTCAAATTTGTATAATCTCACGGACAGTACTCCTCATCTCGGCAACCCGTATTTCTTGAACCCGACGCTTCGGAATTTCGAGCCCCGAGTGGGTTTCGCTTGGGATCCGTTCCGCAACGGAAAGACGGCGGTGCGCGGCGGGTTTGGTATGTATGACAGTCTCCCTATGCTTTATGAGTTCGCCACCTCGAACCCCCTGGCGGCTCCGTTCTATGAGCAAGGCTTCGCCGACAAGTTGCCGCCTGGGTCATTCCCCGGTGGAGCATTTAATCTCCTGACGCCCTCATCTTTCTCCTACGTTTCGGTTGAACGAAACCCTCATCGGAATTACGTGATGCAATGGAATCTCAACGTCCAGCGCGAACTTACCGAGAACCTTACGGCGCTCGTTGGTTACGTTGGTTCTAGAGGAGTGCATAATCTGTTCCGCGCGGATGACGCGAATATCGTGTTGCCGACATTGACATCGCAGGGGTATGTTTGGCCGGTGCCGGTGGGCAGCGGCACACCCCTGAACCCAAACGCTGGGGAGATCAGGTATTTGAATTGGGGTGGGGACTCTTATTATGACTCCCTCCAAGTAGCTCTCACGAAAAAAATGAGTCACGGTCTGGAGCTGCAAGGTTCTTTTACCTGGGGTAAGAGTATCGATACCAGTTCCTCGGCATCACAGGGCGATAACTTTTCCAATTCGATCCCCAGCTTGCATTGGTTTAATTTGAAGTTGAGCCGCGGAGTGTCCGACTTCAATGTCGGCCGAACTTTAGTGATCAGCGGAACTTGGCATGTACCAACCCGAAAGTCACTTTCAGGACCGGCAGCTTGGGTCGCAAACGGTTGGGAGTTAGGAGCGATTTTTACGGCGAACGATGGAGAACCGTTTACGGCTACGTTCGGCACAAACGGGGACCCGCTGGGTCTAAATAGCACCGACCCCTGGGACTTTCCGAATCGCTTGGGCGGCCCGGGATGTCAATCGCTAGTAAATCCCGGGAACCCCAATAACTACATCAAGACCCAGTGCTTCGCAGTGCCTACCGCGCCAAATATGGCCTTTTGGACAGCCAATTGTGACCCAACACCGTATACTGACTCGAACGGTAACCCGGTCAAAGTTCCGTATCCACAGTGTTTTAATCTACGTGGCAACGCCGGGCGCAACATCCTGACGGGGCCAGGATTGGCGAATCTGGATTTCTCGCTGTTCAAGAATAACTCCATCAAGCGAATTTCGGAAAACTTCAGCGTGCAGTTCCGGGCAGAGATTTTCAATATCTTGAATCGGCCTAATTTCGCGGTACCGCAGACTCCCGGCAACACAGACATCTTCGATAAGACTGGAGCGCCAACCGGGGTAGCAGGTTTGCTGACTTCAACAACTACCACATCGCGCCAGATCCAGTTTGCCCTGAAGCTAATTTGGTGAAACGTGAGCATTTCCCACGTTCGCATCTCAAGTCTTTGAACGCGTCGCGCGAAATTCTGTGCCCTTACGTTACTGAACTTCCCTTCTAGGTAGTTGCTGTCAAAGGGTAAATGGTAGGCCCGTGGGGACTCGAAACCCAGACCTCTACCGTGAAATACCTTGTTGTTGCGTCCCCGATAGCGTCGTTTGACGCGATTCAATGGAACTCGCTAATGGGTGCGCCTTCCGATGCCCGCGCGACGCCACTGTTGTTGCCTCCGAAACCCGTCTCCCATACAAAGGCCGGCGATCCCTGCATTTTCGTTGGCCACTACCTAATTAAGGTAGCGCTCAAAAAAGATCTCTGTCCTTTCGTCGGGGATAACACAAAATTAGTGACGAATGATACTGTAGGGTACTTGGCATGGTGAATTCGACGATCAGCAGCCGGTTGACGCCCCTGCTCACGAGGCAGGCGCTCTACGAGATACGCTTGAGATAGGAGGATGGACATTCGACCACGGGCCCTATTCCGATCAGCCTCGCTTCCTCGTCAAATCGATTCCCGTGAATCTTTTTCAGATCTGACACTTGATGGAGTTGACGGGAGTGCGTTTCGTTTTCCATCATTTTCCAATTACCGTGAATTCTGTTTCAGTTAAGTGCCGCCAGTTCAGCGTGTTATGGTCTACTAGAGGAAGCTTGGGAAGCTTCTATACTGCCATTGTACGACGCCCGCACTACCCCTAAATTATCAAATGAACCTAGCACCCGCAAGCTAGCCTTGCGCTACTTGCTTGTAGCGGAAGCAACTCACCAGGTGGTCGTTCACCAACCCGGTGGCCTGCATCAGCGCGTATACAATCGTCGGCCCCACAAACCGAAAGCCGCGCTTCTTCAAATCTTTGCTCAACGCCGTCGCCAGCGGCGTCACCGCCGGCACTTGCGGGTTCTTCTTCCACTTGTTCTGAATGGGCGAGCCGCCAACAAACTCCCAAACGTACCTGTCAAACTTCCCAAACTCTTCCTGCACTTTCAGAAACGCCTGCGCATTCGTCACCGCGGCTGCAATTTTAAGACGGTTGCGGATGATCCCCGGGTCGGCTAGGAGTTCGCGCGATTTCTTCGCGTCGAATCGCGCCACTTTTTCCGGATCAAATCCCGCGTAAACTTTCTGGTAGCGCTTCCGCTTCTGCAGAATTGTGTCCCAGCTCAAACCCGCCTGCGCGCCCTCCAGAATCAAGAACTCAAACCAGCGCTTCTCGTCGTGCACCGGCACGCCCCACTCCTCATCGTGGTAAGGAATGTTCAAAGAATTGCTCGCCCAGTGGCACCGCACCATTTTCCGCTTCGGTTCCCCCATCTTGCCCCCGCCAGTGATTCAGGTCCCTGTAGAAACGGCAACGGCCCGCTAAACAAGCGGGCCGTGCTCCCATTCTAGTTTTTCTCAGACGCAACGTGCAATTAACCGAGATGCCGGTCCAACGCTTTGGTGATCTGATCCTTTGGCACCGCGCCGACGATCTGCTCCACCACCTGCCCGTCCTTGAAAACCAGGAGTGTTGGGATGCCCCGAATGCCGTACCGTGTCGACGAATTCATCGCCTCGTCCACGTTCAACTTGGTCACCTTGAGCTTGCCCGCATAGTCCTGGGCAATCTCCGCGACCGTCGGCGCCAGCATGTGGCACGGGCGGCACCATTCCGCCCAGAAATCGACCATGACGGGCTGCGACTTGCTTGCCGCCAGCACTTCCGTTTCGAAGTTTCCGTCATTCACCGTAAGAATGTTTTCAGCCATAACCTTTGTATCCTCTTTGGGCTGCAACTAGGCAGCCATGTTCCTGATTAGTTAGATGCTGGAACTGTCGTTTGGTTTCGTGCCGCCCTGGCAGCCTCATATAGTTTCGCATATTCTGCCGCTGAGGTGTTCCACGAAAAATCTTTGGCCATCCCATTCAATTGAATGCGCTTCCAGATGCCTTCGTCGGAGTAATAGTGCAACGCCTGGCGGATGGCGTGCAAAAGCGCCGCGCCGGAATACTCCGAAAACTTGAATCCGGTCCCCGTGCCATCCTCCAAATCAAACATTTCGATTGTGTCGTCCAAGCCGCCTGTCGCGCGAACGATCGGCACCGTTCCATAGCGCAGGCTGTAAATCTGGTTCAAGCCGCAAGGCTCGTACCGCGACGGCATCAAAAACATATCCGAGCCCGCTTCCACCAGATGCGCGAGTGCATTGTCGTAAGCGATCTTGACCCCCACGCGGCCCGGAAAATCTGTCGCCAGCGCGCGGAACAACTCCTCATAGCGATGATCCCCCGTTCCCAGCACCGCAAGCAAAACATCCTCGAGCATCAGGTCGCGCGCAATGGCGGCGATCAGGTCGAAGCCCTTCTGGTCGGCGAATCGAGAGACAATCCCGATAATCGGGCGGCCCGGATTGTCGCGCAGCAGGTGAAACTCTTCGGCAAGCTTTTCTTTGCAGACCTTCTTCCCTTCCAGATTTTTTGCTGAAAATTTCGCCGGGATCAGCGTATCGCGCTCGGGACTCCACGCCGAATAATCCACTCCATTCAAAATTCCCACCAGCCGGCTGGCTCGGGAACGAATCACTCCTTCCAATCCGAATCCGAATTCCGGTGTCTGAATCTCCTGCGCGTATTTGCGGCTTACCGTCGTCAGGTAGTCCGAATAAATCAGTCCGCCTTTTAGGAAATTGGCGTTTCCAAAAAATTCAATCCCGCCAGGGTGAAACAAATCCTGCGGAATCCCCGCGCGCGCCAGCGATTCGGGGGGAAACACGCCGTGGTAGCCGATATTGTGGATCGTGAACACCACCGGGATATCCTTCACCACCGGATCGTCTGCATACGACGACCTCAGCAGCGCCGGCACCATCGCCGTCTGCCAGTCATTGCAGTGGATAACGTCCGGCGTCCAGATTAGCTTGGCCAACTCAATAGTTGCGCGGGAAAACTCTGTGAAGCGCTCGGCATTGTCCGGAAACTCGCGGTTCTTGTCGCCGTAAATGCCGTCGCGGTCAAAATAAAAAGGATCATCCAGGAAAAAGTAGCGCACGCCGCGCAACACCGCGCCGTTGCTGATTGCAGGGAAGCGCAGTCGCGTGCCCTGGGGGATCGTCAGGCTGGGCATCACAACCGACGTGGCTTTCACTCCGCGGTACCTCGGCAGAAATACCGCCACTTCATGGCCCAACTTCACCAAAGCCCGCGGCAGCGCCTCAAGCACGTCGGCCAGGCCGCCGGTCTTCGCGTAAGGCAAGGCTTCCGAAGCTGCAAAGAGAATGCGCATAGGTTCAGTGCGAAATTCCTACGCTATCGGAGGCCCAGTCTAGCGTCAACCTCAATCCTCTCTCAGTTTTTGGCGGGTTTCCTGTTCTTATGTTACGCGCCGAAGTCAGAGACGCGGGATTGAAAAGAGGCTTACGACCACGTGTTGATCGCCCGCTCTGTTCCAGAGCCTCTCACCGGCTCCAGGCGAGCGTTCGCGGAATCCAACGCGGCACGTTACTGCAATATTCCTCATAATCCGCGCCAAACTTTTTCCTGAGTGTCGGCTCCTCATAGAATTTCACAAACAAGACAACGGCAGCCATGGCAACTAGCGCCACCACGAGTGCCCCGCGGCTCGCTCTCCCAAACACAACCCCCAAGCCCATCCAGCCCGCGAAGAACCCCGCGTACATCCGGTTTCTTACATACCGGTAAAATCCCACTACAACCAACTTTTGTGGAGGATCAATCGGTGCGGGCGTTCCGCGTCCTGTCCGCCCGAAATCCCAGACGCATCTCAGCGCCACGGCGAAGCCCAGAACCGACGGCACCGCTCCAATCCACCGCCATCGCGCCGCACCAACCGCTGCAACGTCAAATCCCAGCCAGGAAGGCAACAACCAGAACCACAGCGCAAAGAACAGAGCTCCCACGCCCAACGAGGCAACGGTTGTCAGCCAGTGCGCCGTTATATTCCACCACAGGCCTGTTGGTCATGACCTGTTCCCTTTGGCCAAAGTATGGACCGATAGTGAATCGTCAGCAACACAAAGCTCGACGCACAGCGCCAACCGGCTCTGTTGCCTCAGAAGTCTTTCGTCCAGTCGCCCCAGACGGCCGCGGGGCGTAGAACTACTGATAGACTGAGGGATTACACACTCATGGCCAGACAGAAACTTGGACAACATTTCCTGAGCGATGCCGGCTGGCGTGAAAAAATCGCCCGCGCGATTCGCGTTTCCTCGCACGGCATGGAAAGTCCCGCAAATTCCGCCACTCCAAATTACTGCTGGATTGAAATTGGCGCAGGCCATGGGGAAATGACCGAATATCTGGTTCGTAGCGGCGTTCCCGTCCACGCTGTCGAGCTTGATCCGGCTCTCATCGAGCGGCTGCAGCGTCTCGCCGATAAGCACCCGAATCTCACTATCGTCCCCGGTGATGTGCTCGAAACCAACCTCCGCGCGCTTGCAGCCGGACGGCGCATCCGCCTCTATGGCAATCTTCCCTACTACATCACTTCGCCGATTCTCCACCGTTTCTTTTCCTTCGCCGATCAGATCGACGAAATCCACATCGTCATCCAGCTGGAAGTGGCCCTCCGCCTCGCCGCGCAACCCTGCAACAAAGATTACGGCTATCTTTCCGTCGCTACCCAGTTCTACACGCGGCCAGAGTTTGTCCTCAAACTCCCTCCCGGCGCGTTTAGCCCGCCCCCCGAAGTAGCCTCGGCGCTCGTCACGCTCCGCCTTCCCGGCCCCGGCGCGCAATCCGGCGTCCGCCATGCCGAACATTTTCTGGATTTTGTGAAGTCTTGTTTCGGTCAGAAACGAAAAACGCTATCGAACAATCTCCGCCAGGTGGCAAAGCCGCAACATATTCGTGAATTGTTGAAGGAATTGAAACTGAGGGAGGATGCGCGCGCCGAACAGCTCAGCGTCGCGCAATTCGCCGCCATCTACCATGCTATTTCTTCAGCGAATCCAGCAGCCGGTCCGGATAGTCGGACATAATCCCGTCCACTCCCGCGGCCTCCAGCAGCCGGATGTGAGCCGGCGAGTTGATTGTCCAGCAGACCACTTGCAGGTCGCGCTTGTGCGCTTCCTTCAGGAAATTCGGGGTCATCAGGTCGCCGCGCACCGCAAGTTGCCGCGCTCCGATTTCCAGCGCTTTCTCAAACGGATTCTCGATTTGCCCGTCATGCAGCAGGCCGGTCATCAGCGTCGGCTCAATCTTCCGTAATCCCACCAGAATCCCCGGGTCAAAGGAAATAATCACCACCCGCGGAATCTCTCCGGACTCGCGCAGATTGCTGATCAGCGCGTGCTCCCCTCCCCAGAATCCATTGGGCTTCAACTCCAGGTAGAACACCACGTCATGCTTCCGCGCGAATTCCAAAACCTCCACCAACGTCGGCACGCGCTCCCCGATGAATTCGCTCGCAAACCACGATCCCGCGTCCAGCCTCCGGATCTCAGCCAGCGTTATCAGGTGTACTTCGCCCCGGCCGCTGGTCGTGCGGTCCAACGTCGCGTCGTGAATGGCCACAAAATGGGCGTCCCGCGTGAGATGCAGGTCGGTTTCGATGAACGTTACGCCTTGCGATACCGCGCGGCGAAACGCCGCCAGCGTATTTTCCGGAGCGTATCCTGAAGCACCGCGATGCGCGATGGCCAACACTGAAGAGCGTCCTCCCTGGGCAATCGAGCAAATAAAAGGGGAAAGGAGAGCGCGATTCCCTGTCGTATGCTAACACTGACTGAAGTCCCGCAGGGAACATAGAGCCGCCGCCGGTGCACGGATCGAAACAATCTGCCAAGCTATGAAGCGCTTTTGCTACTCTGGAATTTATGCGCAACACAATCTGCCTGAACCTCGCTGCCTTCCTTGCCGTCGGTCTGACTCTTGCTGTGCCTTCGCTGCGCGCGCAACATCCCTCGGCGGCAAAAACCGCCAAGGGCGCGCCTAAAACCGAGGTAAGCCAACTCTCTCGCGAAATCCGTCATCAACTCCTCGTGCTTCCCTACTATTCCGTCTTCGATTACCTCACTTTCACCCTCGACGCCGATAAAGTTACCCTCAGCGGATTCGTCCTGCGCCCCACGCTCAGAGCCAACGCCGAAGCGGCCATAAAGAGCCTCGAAGGCGTCTCCTCCGTAAGAAATCTCGTCGAAGTTCTTCCAAAATCGCCCGCGGAGGACGACTTCCGGCGCGCCGTTTACCGTGCTATTTTTGAGGATTCCACCCTGCAGCGTTACGCGGTTTCGGAAGTTCCCGTGATCCACATTATTCTCAGGAATGGAGAGGTCACTCTCGAGGGCGCGGTTGCGACCGACGCCGAAAAAAACATTGCCTCCGCGCGCGCCTCGAGCGTCTCCGGCATTTCCAGCGTAAAAAACAACCTCGCCATCCGGCCGAAGGGCACTCCCGCCAACTAGCCAGCCGTTGCAAACTGTCGCAAAATAGTCAGGGAGCAAATATCTTGGCTCAACCCAAAGATCCGTACACCAATCAGGGCGACGGGCGCGACACCCCGGCTCGCCAGAAACTTGTCGCATTGCGCCAGGCGCTTCTTCGTTTGCATAAGACGCTTCTGGACATGGAGCGGCGCGACTACGAAAAGGCCCACCGCGTCGTCACCACGGGCGAACTCTTCCGCCTTGTCGTGGACGACCCGCAATTCGCCTGGCTCCACAACATTTCCGAATTCGTCGTCCGTATCGACGAAGCCTTGGCAAGCGATGAAGGCGTGACCGAAGAGGACGCTCGCGTCCCCATCTCGCTGGCGCGAAAGCTTTTCGCTCCCACGGAAACCGGCGACGGTTTTCAGAAGCAATATTTCGACGCCATCCAGCGCGACCCCGCCGTCGTGATGGAGCATGCGGAACTCGTCCGCTTATTCAACAACGAACCTCCCGACGCCGAGAGCTAGTGAGACCCTTCCCCCACAGATGAAATCCTCTCCCTCGCCCTGCGACAACTCGCCAAAGGACCTTTGTTTGGCCTAAACTAACCAAATCCGGCGGAACACAATAATCCCCCGCGGGCCCAAGGAGTCTCATGACGGACAAGAACTCGGTCTCGCGCGGCAATCATGCTGCGGTTCGTTTCCTTCTCGCAATGCTCGCTCTTCTCTCTGGTCTCGCGCTTCCCACCGCGGCGAAAATCACCATCGATTTCGATCCGAGTATCAACTTTTCCAAGTTCAAGACATTCGCCTACATCGGCGGCGTGGAAAATCTGGTGATGATTCAGCTGAATCCTGATCTGATCAACATGCGTCTCCATCACATGGTCGTACGCGAACTTGAAAAAAAAGGCCTGCGTGAAGTGAATCCCGATCAGAATCCCGACCTCATCGTGCGTTATTGGGCCAACCCGGAGACCCAGGTGGATGTCGCGGTCATGGGCAACTGGGGCGCCTACGGGCCTTTTATTGGCAGTGATTGGGGCAATCTGTATAACACCGTGACCTCGACCAGCCGGCACCTTGGCACCCTTGTCCTCGACTTGATCGATCCGAAAGCCAAGGCTCTTGTTTGGCGAGTCTATGTGGTTCGCAAAATGAGCGATCCGGATAAAGATCCGAAAAAAGCCGAAGACGAATTCACCGAAGGCTTCAAGAGTTATCCGCCTTCGGACAAAGACAAGGAAGAGAAACGCCAGGAACGCGAGAAACAGGCCCAATCGAGGAAGCCCTCTTGATCATCGGATTCGTGCAATTTCCCCTGGATTCGTGTAACTTCCCGCCCAGACGCGAATCCTAACGGGATGGCGGCACCTACACAGGAGACCCATCATGGCCACACCTGCGCTGAATAAAGAAGAAGCCGTTCGCGAGCGCTATGCCGAGGGCGCAAGGAAGACCGAAGCATCGCTCTGTTGCCCCAGCAACTATGACCCCGCGCTTCTGAAAGCAATTCCCGAAGAAGTTCTCTCCATTGATTACGGCTGCGGCGACCCCACCAGGTATGTTCATGCAGGCGACACCGTTCTCGATCTCGGCTCCGGCTCCGGCAAAAACTGCTTCCTCGCCTGCCAGATTGCCGGCCCCACCGGCCGCGTCATCGGCGTGGATATGACCGACGCCATGCTCGAAGTGGCGCAGCGCAATGCGCCGGAAGTGGCGCGGCGCCTGGGTTACGCCAATGTGGAATTCCGCAAGGGAAAAATCCAGGACCTGCGCCTGAATATGGCCGAACTGGATGCGTGGCTCATCGATCATCCCGTGCGCACCGCGGAAGAACTCGCAAGAGTCGAAACCACGATGAACGAGATGCGCGTCACCCAACCGCTCGTTCCCGATGGTTCCGTGGATGTCGTCATTTCCAACTGCGTCTTGAATCTGGTCCGCCCCGAGGATAAGAAGCAACTGTTCACGGAAATCTTTCGCGTCCTCAAGCGCGGTGGACGCGCGGTTATCTCCGACATCGTCTCCGATGAAGACGTTCCCGCCCATCTCCAGCAAAACGCCGAACTCTGGAGCGGGTGCATTTCCGGCTCCTTCCGCGAAGACCTTTTCCTCGACGCATTCGAAAACGCCGGCTTTTACGGCATCGAAATTCTCGACCGCCAGCAGGAACCCTGGCGCACCGTCGAAGGCATCGAATTTCGCAGCATGACCGTCGCCGCCTATAAAGGCAAGCAGGGCGAATGCTGGGAGCACAAGCAGGCCGTCATTTATAAAGGGCCGTTCCGCCAGGTGGTTGACGATGACGGTCATGTCCTCCGCCGTGGCATGCGCGTGGCTGTCTGTGAAAAAACGTTCAATCTCTACTCGCAGCCTCCCTACCACGATTCCTTCGCGCTTGTGCCCCCGCTTCTGCCGGTAACCAAAGAAGAGGCCAAGCCTTTTCCATGCACCAGCGGAACGCTCCTGCGGAATCCCAGAGAGACCAAGGGCGAAGACTATTCCCTCACCACCGAGGCGCCCGCGGATTGCTGCTCCCCGGGCGATCGGAAGAGCGGGTGCTGCTGATGGCCGTTGCGAATTCATCGTTTCCGATATTGCCCCGCGGCAGTGGATTCGCTGAAGGGTTTGCGCAGAGCTTGCGCGAGAATGGCCTGGTGGAATTGTTGCGTGCGGAAACCACCACGCTTCAGATCAACGTCGGCAAACTCTGCAATCAGGCCTGCCATCACTGCCACGTTGACGCCGGTCCCAAACGCACCGAAATCATGCCCGCCGAAATTGCTCGCCGCGTTATGGAGATTCTCGCGGCCAGCCCGAGCATCACCACCGTGGACATCACCGGCGGCGCCCCGGAGCTCAATCCAAATTTCCGCTGGCTCGTCGAAGAGTCGCAACGCCTCGGCCGCCACGTCATCGACCGCTGCAACCTCACCGTCCTCTTGGAGGACACGCAGCACGGTCTCGCCGAATTTCTCGCCGCCCGCCGCGTCGAGATTATTGCCAGCCTGCCCTGCTACACCGCCGAAAACGTAGACAAACAGCGCGGCAAGGGCGTCTTCGAAAAAAGCATGGAAGCGATGCGAAAATTGAATGGCCTCGGCTATGGCATGCCCGGTTCGGAGTTGCAATTAAATCTTATCTACAATCCCGTCGGCCCGTCGCTCCCTCCGCCCCAGGCAAAGCTCGAAGCCGACTATAAGCAGCACCTGCGCGATGAGCACGGTATCGAGTTCCATCATTTGCTGACTATCACCAACATGCCCATTCATCGGTTCGAGGAAGACCTGCAACGCCAGGGCAAGCACGACACCTACATGGAACTCCTCAAGAACAATTTCAATCCCGCCACGCTGCACGGCCTGATGTGCCGCTCGCTCGTCAGCATCGGCTATGACGGCAAACTCTACGATTGCGATTTCAACCAGATGCTGGACATGGAATTGGAACAACGCGGAAGTGCGGCTACTGTGTGGGACGTCGAATCCTTCACCGGCTGGGCGGGCCGCCGCATCTCCACCGCCGGCCACTGCTTCGGCTGCACCGCCGGCGCCGGCTCCAGCTGCACCGGCGCGCTGGCCTAAACTCTTCTCTGCGACCTCCGCGCTACCTGAGCGCACTCTGCGTCAAATCTTTTTCTTCTCCCCGCCTGTCTTAGTGCGCCTCTCTGATCTGCACTGGCGAAGCCACCAGCTTGTCATAAACAATCTTTCCATTCCCATCCAGCCGCCCGAACGTCAGCACTCCCGTCGGGCACATCTGCACGCACGCCGAACACCGCACGCACTCCGGGTCCTCCATCGGCATTCCCTTATTTGCAAAATTCATCACGTCAATTCCCTGATGGCAAACCGAAGTGCAGACGTTGCAAGAAATGCACTTCTTCTTCTCCGCGAAAATCCGGTACTTCGAAAATCGCGCATAGATGTGCATCAGCGCCGCCAGCGGGCACGCAAACCGGCACCACACCCGCCCGCTGAACCAGAAGTACATGGACAACCCGATGATCCCCGCGATCCCGATATCCACAACGTGGTAGTAATTCAGCTCAACGCCAAGCACCGACCACTGGCTCAGCATCCCGGAGAACAGTTGCGCCGTCGCACGCCCAATCTCCGAGTTCGGCGCCATCCAACTGACAATCCGGAACGCCGCAATCAGCAGCGCCGCAAGCAAAATCACCTGCCCCGCCATGTTCAGCCGGTTCCAGAACGGCCCGTGCGGCATCTTTTCCCGGTGCGCGTCACCCATGGTTTCCGCCATCCCTCCGCACGAGCACACCCAGCCGCAATACGCGCCTTTGCCCCAGCGGTAGACAATCAGCGGAATAATCACGAACGTCTGCACAAACGAAATTCCCAGCCACCACCACAACGGCTGCGATGTGAACACGTTCCAAATGAACAGCGGCCACGCCAGCACCAATCCAAACGCGCGCCAGTATTCGCGCCCGTGCTCGTAATTCACCGCGGGAAAAAGATTGTCGGCAATCGTCTTCATCACTCCGGAATCGAACCACCCGTTGTGACCCATTAACGGCAACACGATGTACGGCAGCAAAAACAGCGGGATCAACTGGAAAGCCATCAGCGAGTACGTCTGTAACCGCACATAAGCGGTGTTGCGTCGCTTGATCCGCCGCAATCCGAAACCGATGATCGCCAATGTGTAGCCCATTGAGTAGTAAAAACCAGGCGTTCCCAGATCAATCGTCAGGGTGCCTAGCAGTGTGCGCGGATCGGCGGAAGCTGCCGCAATCGAACCGCCTGCGGCGTGGAGCCAGCCCGGCACATTAAACGGGAACCAGTGCCGCTGCTGGAAAACCTGATTCAGGTGGCTGCTCGCCTTCCAGATGTACACAAAGCAACAGAACGCGAAGAACGCCAGAAAACTAACCAAGGTCTTTGCAGACCACTCCCCGCGAATCGGGATTCCTGAGCGCCGGAAGAAATCCAGCGGGGCTTCCCGCCCCAGCATCGTGAACACAACATCATTCGGAATCGTCTCCGTCTTGCCCGCCGCGTCTTGCAGCGTGGCCGATGTCGGCTCGATCTTCTGCACCGAGGTTTCCATCATCAACCGCACCGAACCCGGCGCCTTGTCCCCGCGCATGTAGGAACTCGCCGCCGTGGTCACCCGTTCGGAGGTGGGGCGCTCCACCGCAACCCGCGCCGCCGGATCCTTCACCAATATCTGCAATTTCTCAACGTTCTCCGGCTTCGGCCGGGCGAACTCCTTCTTCCGGTAGCTGAGCGTCACTTTCCCGCCGCATGCCGCGACCGCAATCGCCGTCTCCAGCGCTGTGTCACCGCCACCGACGACCAGCACTTCCTTACCCGCAAATTCCTTCGGATCGAATAGCCGGTTGTAAACTTTGTCGAGATTCTCCCCAGGACACCCGAGTTTTCGGAAATTACCGCTCCGTCCGATCGCAACGAGCACGCGATGGGCTCGCGTGGTCTTTCCATCCGCATGGTGCAGCACCAGCAAATTTCCCGAGCGCTCCAGCCGCTCGATTCGCGCGGCGACCGGTTCAATCCCTGCCGCCCGCTGCTGCGCCTCCATCTCCTCCACCAAGGCCTCTTTTACGGTAGCGTGAAATATCAGTCCGCCATCCAGCTTCAATTCCGTTGGATAGGTGTAAATTGGCTTCGCTTTCGGGAAATTCACCACCGTGGAAAAAAGCTGCGTCGCTTCGTAAACTGCAAATCGAAGCTGCGCTTTCTTCGCCTCAATGCCAGCCGAAACTCCCGCCACGCCGGCGCCGATAATGGCCAGGTCCAGCACATCCGCTTGCGAGGTATCGCGTTTCTGGAAATCCGGCTCTTTCAGAATCGCGCGCACCGCATTCGTCGCCGTCAGCGAAGAGAATTTCAGCAGTGGAATTCCGGAAAGATCGCCGGCAATCCGCACTCCGGGCAGATTGGTGATTCCGTTCTCGCCTGTCACCGGTAATTTCTCGACTGTTCCGGCCGGCCAGCGCGTGTGCAGCCATTGGGTGTACGCAGCAATGGGGTTGTTCATAGTCTCCTTACAACATCACGCCGGACTCGCAAACGCAAGCCCTGCGGCAATTTCGATGCATCCATTCGACTCTACAGCTCAAGAAAAGTTTCGTCTTTTTCGAAAAAAGAAATTGGCACCAGAGGGCCTGCTCAGGCATTCTTTGGGCAGACTGGTGTATCAACTTAGGAGCTGGCGCATCCAAAATGCGGCAAGGGTGATGGCCGTTATGTAGCAGACGAGGCGGTGGGTAAGAAGCGAAATTTTAGGAGACCAAAAATGAGTGCTTGCACACATTTAAGTCACATTCACAAAGTGACGCCGCACACCAAGGGCTGCGAAGAGTGCCTGAAGATGGGCGACACCTGGGTGCATCTCCGCCTGTGCATGGAATGCGGCCACGTCGGGTGCTGCGACTCTTCCAAAAACAAACACGCCACCAAGCATTTCCACCGCACTAAGCACCCCATCATGCGCTCGCTCGAAACCGGTGAAAACTGGGGTTGGTGCTACATCGACGATCTCGAACTCGATTTCTCCTAATCCGCCGACGTCGTTCTGACTCAACGCCCAAACTTCAGTTTAGGCAACAGGTTGAGCCGAAGACTCTTCAAGAATCGATCCGAGTGTTGAAGTAAACCGCCCCGCATCCGCCGCCGTAAAACACAGCGGTGGCCGCAGCTTGATCACGTTGTGATGCGGCCCATCCGTCCCGGCGAGAATGGCTTCTTCGCGCAGGCGGTTGACCACATACGAAGCCTGCCGCGCCGCAGGAGTGCGCGTCTTGCGGTCCGTCACCAGGTCGATCCCCAGAAAAAGTCCCGACCCGCGAACATCTCCCACCAGCGGGTACTTCGCCTGCAACTCCTGCAAATCGCGCATCCATTGCGTGCCTACTGTCAGCGCGTTCTGCTGCAGATTCTCGTCGCGCAATACATCGAGCACCGCAAGCCCCGCGGCACACGCCACAGGATTTCCGCCAAACGTGCTGAAAAATTCCATGCCATTCGCGAATGAAGCCGCGATTTCTCGCGTCGTCACAACCGCGGCCAGCGGAAATGCATTCCCCACCGGCTTTCCGAACACCGCGATATCGGGCACTACTCCCTGCGTCCCAAATCCCCAAAAGTGCGTGCCCAGCCGGCCGAATCCCACCTGCACTTCGTCCGCAATGCACACCGCGCCTTCCGCCCGCACATATTTATAGACTTCCGCCAGGTAATTCGGTGGAAACACAATCTGCCCCGCCACGCTCGGCAGTGTTTCCGCGATGTATGCCGCCACGCGCTGCCCTTTCTTCTTGCAATCGCTCAGGATTTCACCGACGTGCGCAGCGTATTTCTTCCCCAGCTCCTCTTCACCGCGCCGGTACGCTCCGCGGTAATCATCCGCAATCGGCGCCACGTGCACCCATGGCTTGCGCCCGTGCCCTCCGGGGCCATTAAATTTATATGGGCTGATATCAATCAGCGCCGAAGTGTGCCCGTGATACGCGTGCTCAAGCACTACGACGTCCTCGCGCCCGGTGTGCGTGCGCGCCAGCCGCAGAGCGAGTTCATTGGCCTCGCTCCCGGAATTCACGAAGTAACACACCTGCAGCGGATCGGGCAGCAGCGCCGTTAGCCGCTCCGCATACCGCAGGATATTGTCATGCAGATAGCGCGTGTTCGTATTCAAAAGCGCCACCTGCTCCTGAATTGCGCGCACCACCCGGGGGTGTGAGTGCCCCACCAGCGGCACGTTGTTGTAAACGTCCAGGTACTCCCGCCCCGTCTCGTCGTAAAGATTCTGCATCGAGCCGCGAACAATCTTCAGCGGCTTCTCATACGAGAGCGAAAGGTTTCCTCCTAGCAGCCGCTTTCGCGCCGCCAGTGTTTCCTCAAAAGTGAGATTTCTCTTCAGGCCGCCTCCGGAGCCGCCCGAAGCTTCCCGGCCGGCGATCGGAGCCACCTTGCCGGCCGCCGCGCGGAAATACTCCTGCGCTGTGCGCGAATCGATCGCGGCCAACCGCTCCAGCGCGGCCCACGCCGCCGCTTCGGACACCGTAACGTAGGGATCATCCGGCACCAGCGACTTGCGGTACGCGGAATTGACGACGCTCACGGCAAGCCGTGCTCCCATCAGCGCAAAGAAGGCGGCAATCTCCTCTTCCGTCAGCGGCAAGATCCCGTGATATCCCCCAAGCACGGAGCCGGCCGCTGCCAGCGGATCATCCTTGCCCAAAATTGCGTAGGCCGCCGCAATCGCCGGCTCACCCACCGTGAATCCCTCGTGCATATCGCCAAAATCAATCACGGAAACCACGCGCTTCGTGTGCAAATCCACAAGCGCATTGTGGTCGTTCGCGTCTCCGTAAATCACACTTCGCCGAAGAAGCGGAAACCGCGGCACCGCCTCCTCTTCAAACAAATTAAGAAACCTCTTCGCCAGCCCCCGGCGCTCCGGATCCGCGATATGCGCCAGATAATCGCGCGCCCAGTTTGAGCGCGAAAGATCCCACTTCAAGAATCGCTGGGCGCCCGGATGCACAAAATCCCGCAACGCCAAATCAATCTCTGCCAGCAGTCGCCCCAGGGACTGGAGCATCTCCGGAGTATGAGGTTTCGTCTCCGCCAGCATCGTCCCCGGCAAGTAGGAAAGCATCCACACCAGTCGAGAAGTTTCATCTTCGAGTGTGATCCGCGTGTACAGCTCCTCCTTGGCAGTGGGAGTCACTCGCGGCAATGCCAGATGCGGAGCCCTGCCGGCCAGATGCGTGAACGCGCGGCACTGCATATCCACGAATGACTCTTCCCGCGCCGGGTGCATCAGCTTCAGCACAAACGCGCGCGAATCCGCCGCTTGAAGATGGAAATTATCGTCGTATTCCCCCGGCAGCACCCGAATCGTGGCCGCCAGGCCGTAGACTTCCCGCGCAATGCGTGCAGCCACGTCCGTGGTAAGAGGGGCGGCAACTCGTGCTTCTGGCATCATGTACAAAATTGTAATGGGCCACTCGAAGTTGGGCAAATGCACCTGACCGATTCTCTGCCCGTCGCTAAAGAACAAATTGGCCACAAATCGTCCGCGCTTTCCACGAGCCGTCGCTACTCAGCCTTATGCAGAAAATGGTAGTATTTAAAGTATTGAGAGCCGCGACGCCCAGCGCATACCCAGGCTACACAAGTACCTGAGCGGCATCGCTTAAGTACATACACACTCTAAAAGTGGGGGAAGCCATGAATAAGAAATGGGCAGTACTTGGATTAGCGGCTATGCTAGGACTTGCAGCGGGCTGCAAAAAGAACGACTCCTCAACCAATCCATCCACCGACAGCGGGCAGCAGGGCGCCGGCCAATCCACTGCGTCACAGCAGAACGCTCCCGCTCCGGAGCCCCCGCAGCCCATCGTCGTCCCTGCGGGCACTCCCATTACAGTAGTTTTGTCTACTACCATAAGTTCGCGAGTCGCAAAGCCCGGCGACGAATTTGAAGCCACCGTCGTCGTGCCCGTCACGGTTGAGAACGAAATTGCCATCCCCAAGGGCGCGCACGTCACGGGAGCAGTCGTCGACGCCAAAAAGCAGGGGACCTTCAAAGGGGAAGCCGACCTGGCCATTCGTTTGACGCGCATCGAGGTTCACGGCAAGGGCTACATGATCTCGTCCAGCGCCCACGGCGGAACAGTAAAAGGCAAGGGCAAGCGCACCGCAGTCGTCACCGGCGGCGGCGCAGTGGTCGGCGCGCTTATTGGCGGCCTTGCCGGCGGCGGCAAGGGAGCAGCCATTGGCGCCGGTGTCGGTGGGGGAGGCGGACTCGCTGCCTCTGGCGCCACGGGAGGAAAGAATGTCGAATTCCCGGCGGAATCCCGCATCACCTTCAAACTCACCGAGCCTGTCACGATCGAACGCTAGAATATTTTTCTTTTCGGGAAAATGGGGGCCTCCGATTTTCGCGATCCGGAGGCCCTTCGGTTTTCATGGAAGCTTTAAAGTTACATTTAGTTCGCCCAACTCAGGCGGCGGTAGTTTGCATCCTGTCCGCCGTCGGACACGCGCGTAATGCAAATGGAATCATCAATAGCGCTGAGCCCAGCGGCAACAGGAACCCAAACCGCAGCGAATGAGTTTGCGACGCAACCACTCCCACCAGCCACGGAACCAGCGAACTCCCGATCCCCGCCGCCCCGAAAAAGAGCGCCGCCAGCCACGTAGCATCGCCTTTGAAAATTGCCGCCAGCCAGGTGACATAAATCGGGTATTGCGGCCCGCAACCAAACCCGGCCAGCAAAGCTCCCGCGTGCAGCATCGCCGGCGTCTGCGCGAAAGCCACCAGCGCAACGCCAACGGTGGTCAGCGCCAAACCTCCCACGCATAGTGCCAACTGAGAAAAGCGTTTCAGCGCAAAGGGGACCAGGAAGCGTCCCAACAGCAAGAATCCGTAAAAAAAGGCCGGCGCTGCCGCCATCTTGGCCGTCGTAAATCCCACCATACGTTTTTCGTCCAACGCCACCCAACCGCCCACGGAAATTTCAATCCCAACGTAAAGAAGAAACAGCAGCGCCAGCGAAATCCACGGCGCTGGCTGTAATGTCGCGCGCCACACCGCAAACGATCGCATCGGTTGGGTTTCCGAGGAAGCAGCCGCATCAGATTTCTGCGCGAAATGAACAGCGGCAAGTGCTAGGAAGCACACGGTGAGGGAAACTGCCAGCGCCCGCAAACTCAGGTGTCCCAGGAAAAATGCCACCAGGAACGGGCTCGAAACCGCGCCGATCCCCCAGGAAAAATTCAGCAAGCTCACCGCTGCCGCCACGTTCGAAGACGGCAAGTGTGTCGCACGCAGGTTGATCGACGGATTTGAAAGCCCGTACCCGAGCCCGTAAATCGCCACGAACACCGTCGAAAAAAACCAGGGCCCAAGCCCCAGGCACGCCAATCCCAGCGCAAAACATAGATACCCCACGCTGATCACCTTCGAAAACCCCAACCGAGGCAACAGCCAACTGGTCACCAGCGTGCCCAGGAAACTCCCGAAATATTGCGTGGAGAAAAACAGGCCCGCCTGACTGTCCGTCAACGACCACCGGTGGGTAAAATAGGGCAGCACCGGACCAAGCATCGTCATGCTGATCCCGATCATTACAAATCCAAGATGCAGAAACGCCCATTCCGCGCGTGCATCAGGGGGAGCCGCAGCTTGTGAGGGGGGCGCAGGAGTGTAATCGGTCATTTGCGGTACGAGTTCCGAGTGTCCCACACCAGCCTGACTGGAACAAGCGGGCCAGATTTCAACCTCGCAGCGCTTACGGTTCCCTAATGTGGGATTCACCCTTTTCTTAGGGCGTTCGGCTAACCTATTACTTGTGCCAGGGAGCCTCGCATGCGTGACCTCATTTTTGCGATGTGTACCATCATCTTTTTTGGCGTAAGCATTCTCTACCTCCGTGCTTGCGAGCGCCTGAAGTGATCTGGTGAATCCATGTTAGGAAATATTCTATTGATCGCGGTTTCCCTTCTGCTCTGCGGCTATCTTTTCTACGCCCTGCTGAGACCGGAGAAATTCTAATCATGACCGGCAACGGCTGGTTCCAGATCTTTCTCTTTTTTGGCCTCGTGCTTCTCCTGACCAGGCCCCTGGGAATTTTTCTGCACCGCGTTTATGAACGCAAACCCACTTTCCTCGATCGCCTCTTCCGCCCCATCGAGTGCCTCATTTACCGCGTCTGCGGCATTGACGACACAAAGGAAATGGACTGGAAGGGCTACGGCCTCTCCATGCTGCTCTTCAGCGGCGTCTCGCTCTTCCTTCTTTACCTGATCGAGCGCACCCAGCAGTGGCTCCCGTGGAATCCCCAGAAGCTCCCCAATCTCGCGCCAGATCTCGCTTGGAACACAGCGGTCTCCTTCACCACGAATACCAACTGGCAGGCCTACGTCCCCGAATCCACCATGAGTTACTTCACCCAAATGGCGGGGCTCGCTTACCACAACTTCACTTCCGCGGCAGTCGGTATGGCCCTGGCCGTTGCTGTGATCCGCGGCATCGCCCGCAAAGAATCGAAAACCATCGGCAATTTCTGGGTGGACACCACGCGGGGCATGCTCTGGATTCTCTTGCCGCTGTGCATCCTCGGCGCTCTCGTATTCGTCTCGCAAGGGGTCGTGCAAAATCTCCGGCCGTACACGCAGGCAAACCTCGTCGAGCCCCAAGTCGTGGAAAAGCAGGCCGCCGACGGCGCCAAGACGCAGGATACAGTCTCGACTCAAGTCATCGCGCAAGGTCCCGTCGCCTCTCAGGAAGCGATCAAGATGCTCGGCACCAACGGCGGCGGCTTTTTCAACGCCAACAGCGCACATCCTTTCGAGAATCCAACGCCGTTCACCAATCTCCTCCAGATACTGATGATCTTTGCCATCCCCTCCGCGCTCACCTTCATGCTTGGTCGCATGACCGGCTCCGCGAAACATGGTTGGGCCGTCTGGAGTGCCATGGCCGCGCTCTTCCTTGCCGGCGTGATTGTTGCTTACGCCTCCGAATCGCGCGGCAACCCGATGCTGAAAGGGGTCAACACCACCGCCTCCGATAGCCAGCCCGGCGGAAACATGGAAGGCAAGGAAGTCCGCTTTGGCATCGCGAATTCCGCGCTTTTCACCACGGTGACCACCGACGCAAGCTGCGGCGCGGTGAACAACGCACACGATTCGCTCACCCCCATCGCGGGCATGGTCCCGCTGATCAACATCATGCTCGGCGAAGTCGTATTCGGCGGCGTCGGCTCCGGCCTTTACGGCATGATTGTCTTCGTAATACTCGCCGTGTTTATCGCCGGACTGATGGTCGGCCGCACGCCGGAGTACCTCGGCAAGAAAATTGAAGCATTCGATGTAAAGATGGCCGTCCTTTCGATTCTGGTCTCCTCACTGACCATCCTCATCTTCACCGCCATCGCCATCGTCACCAAAGCCGGACTCGCCGGCATCAGCAATCCCGGGCCCCACGGCCTCTCGCAGATTCTCTACGCCTACACTTCCAGTGCCGGAAATAACGGCTCCGCGTTCGGCGGCATCAATTCCAACACTCTCTGGTACAACTCCACCCTGGCCATTGCCATGCTCCTCGGACGGTTCTTTGCCGTCATTCCCATTCTTGCCATCGCCGGAAATCTCGCTGCGAAAAAACACGTCCCGGAATCGCTGGGCACCTTTCCGGTCACCGGGCCGCTCTTCACCGTTCTTCTTGTTTCCGTAATTCTCATCGTCGGCGCGCTGACTTTTTTCCCTTCCCTCAGCCTTGGGCCGATTCTCGAGCACTTGCTAATGAACGCGGGAAAGGCGTTTTGAGGACCCCATGACCCCGAATCCCCAAGCAAAAGGAACTTCCTTCGGCGATCGCAAGATTCTGCGCAACGCTATCCGCGACTCTTTCTGGAAACTCGACCCACGCTTGATGGTCAGGAACCCGGTCATGTTCGTCGTCGAAGTCGGCGCGGTCATCACCCTCGTCGTACTCGTTTCCGATTTAGTTCAGCATCAAGGTGATTTCCGGTTCGGATTGCAGATCACCCTCTGGCTCTGGTTCACAGTCTTGTTTGCAAACTTCGCCGAAGCCATGGCCGAGGGGCGCGGGAAAGCCCAGGCAGAAACTTTACGGAAAGCCCGCGCCGAAACCGAAGCCCGCAAATTGCGCGAAGATGGAACAACAGAGCTCCTGCCCAGCTCAAAGCTTCGTGCCGGTGATGTCGTCGTCGTCGCCGCCTGTGAATTCATTCCCGGCGACGGCGAAGTCATCGAAGGCGTCGCCTCCGTTGACGAATCCGCAATCACCGGCGAATCCGCGCCGGTCATTCGCGAATCCGGCGGCGACCGTTCCGCCGTAACCGGTGGCACGCGAGTCCTTTCCGACGAAATCAAGGTGCGCATCACGTCAAATCCCGGCGAAACCTTCCTTGACCGCATGATCAGCCTCGTCGAAGGCGCCTCGCGCCAGAAAACGCCCAACGAAATTGCGCTGAACATTCTTCTCGCCGGGCTCACCATCATTTTTCTTCTGGCGGTCGTCACCCTGCAGCCCTTCGCCATCTATTCCGGCGCGCCGCAAAGCATCTTCGCCCTCATCTCGCTGCTCGTCTGCCTGATCCCCACAACCATCGGCGGCCTGCTCTCCGCTATCGGCATCGCAGGCATGGACCGCCTCATCCAGCGCAACGTCATCGCCATGTCTGGCCGCGCCGTCGAAGCCGCCGGCGACGTGGATGTGCTTCTCCTCGACAAAACCGGCACCATCACTCTCGGCAATCGCGAAGCAACGGCCTTCCACGCCGCACCCGGCGTCACCGACGCCGACCTTGCCAGCGCCGCGCAACTCGCTTCATTCGCCGACGAAACTCCCGAAGGCCGCTCCATTGTCGTCCTCGCCAAGGAAAAGTACGGCCTCCGCGGCCGCGAACTCGCTCCTCATAATCCCGTCTTCATCCCCTTCTCGGCGCAAACACGCATGTCCGGCGTGGACATGGACGGCCGGGAAATCCGCAAGGGCGCGCCCGAAGCCATCAAGCGCTACATCGCCGAAAAAGGCCAACTCGTTCCCCGGGAAGTGCAGGATCACGTCGATCGCGTGGCAAACTCCGGCGGCACGCCCCTTCTCGTCGCCGCAAATTTCCGTGTCTATGGCACCATCGAACTCACCGACATCGTCAAGGGCGGCATCCGCGAACGGTTCGATCACCTTCGCGCCATGGGCATTCGTACCATGATGATCACCGGCGATAACCCCCTCACCGCCGCTGCCATCGCCCGCCAGGCCGGCGTGGACGATTTTCTCGCCGAAGCCAAGCCTGAAGACAAAATGGCGCTCATCCGGCACGAACAAGCCAAAGGAAAACTCGTCGCCATGACCGGCGACGGCACCAACGATGCACCCGCGCTCGCGCAAGCCGACGTCGGCGTTGCCATGAACACTGGCACGCAGGCCGCTAAGGAAGCCGGCAACATGGTGGACCTCGACTCCAATCCCACCAAACTTATCGAAATTGTCGAAATTGGAAAGCAGTTGCTTATTACCCGCGGCGCGTTGACCACCTTCTCCGTCGCCAACGACGTCGCCAAATATTTCGCCATCATTCCCGCGATGTTCGCGGGCACATTCCCGCTGCTCGGCACGCTCAACGTCATGAAGCTCCGCACGCCCGAATCCGCGATCCTTTCCGCGGTCATCTTCAACGCGCTGATCATCATTGGCCTGATTCCGCTGGCGCTGCGTGGCGTGCGCTATCGCCCGTTGGGAGCCGCCGCCCTGTTGCGCAGAAACATGCTGATCTATGGCTTTGGCGGCGTGATTGCCCCGTTCCTGGGCATCAAGCTGATTGACATTCTTGTTTCGTGGCTGCGACTGGCGTAGAGAACATTATGAAAAAAGAACTCATCCTCGCATTGCGGTTCACGTTGGTTACCACCGTGGTTTTCGGATTGCTCTATCCGCTGGGCATGACCGGCCTCAGCCAGCTGCTTTTTCCTAAGCAGGCTGCCGGAAGCCTCATTGAAAAGAACGGGCGCATCATCGGCTCGAAATTAATCGGCCAGTATTTTTCTTCGGATAAGTATTTTCATTCACGCCCGTCTGCCGCCGGCACCGGCTATGACGCCAGTGCATCCAGCCCGTCGAATCTTGCGCCCACGAATCAAGCCCTGGTGGACCGCGTCAAATCCGATGTGGCAAAACTCCAGCAGGAAAATCCCGGCGCGCCCATTCCCGCCGACCTCGTTACCTCTTCCGGGTCCGGCCTCGATCCCGAAATTTCGCCCGCATCCGCGGACTTCCAGATTCCCCGCATAGCAAAGGCCCGTGGCCTGAGCGCGGACACCATCAAGGCACTCGTAGCCCGTCACACCCAAGCCCGAACCTTCGGCATCTTCGGCGAGCCGCGCGTAAACGTCCTCGAATTGAACCTGGATCTCGATTCCCTGAAGTAGGAACTGCCTCAGTTTTGTGTAGGGACGGCCTTCTGAGGCCGTCCGTTCCTAATTTGGAGCGCGGTGGCTTGCCTGCGGCAGGCAGGCACTGCCACCGCTTTCACAGCGTAATCCCAACCATCCAATCCGTCCGCCCGCCGCCCAACTTCTCCTACTTCGCCCCTCTCCCCGAACTCTTCGCCGCAGCCTTCGGCGGCTGAAACCTGTAACCCACCCACGGCTCCGTCAAAATCAATTTCGGCTGCGCCGGATCCTTCTCAATCTTCTTCCGCAACTGGTTAATCACCACGCGCAAATTCTCCGTCTCTTCCCCATATTCCGGTCCCCACACGGATTGCAACAAGCGCCGGTGCGATACAGGTTTCCCTTGTTGCGCAATCAGGAGCTTCAGCACGTCAAACTCCTTCGGCGCCAGGTGTACCTCTTCCCCGCACACCGTCACCCGCCGAGATTCGAAATCCACCGAAAGTTCCTTGGACTGAAACGCGGGAATCGCCTCGGCGCTGGAATGGCGCCGCAGTGAAGCCCGCACCCGCGCCAGCAATTCTTCAATCCCGAAAGGCTTGGTGACGTAATCATCCGCGCCCGCGTCCAGTGCCACCACTTTGTCGCGCTCCGCATTGCGCACGGTCAGCATGATGATCGGCACGGCCGTAAAACGCCGCAATTCCTTGCAAGTCTCGATGCCGGACATCCCCGGCAAATTCACATCCAACAGAATCAGATCCGGCTTCACCTTTCGCGCCAGCTCCAGCGCCTCTTCCCCGCTCGCCGCTTCCACAAGCTCGTATCCGCGAAACGTCAGCGTAGAGCGCAGCACGCGCCGGATTTGCGGTTCGTCGTCCACCACCAGGATGCTTGCGGAATTCATCGGCTTTCGCTCCTGAAAGCCACCGGCAACGAGAATGAAAACACCGACCCCGAATTGAGCTGGCTGGTCACCGAAATCGATCCCCCGTGAGCGGTCACGATGGCCTTCGCAATCGGCAATCCCATCCCCGTGCCGCGCACTTGATAACGCTGGTCCTTGCCGCGGTAAAACTTGTCGAAGATCAGCCCTTGCTCAAAAGGATCAATCCCAGGGCCGCGGTCCGCCACGCTCACCGTCACCATCTCGCCGGTCACCTCCGCCGTGATCGTGATAGGAAATTCCTTTTTCGAATAAAGATTCGCGTTGTCCAACAGTTGCACCAGAATATCCTTCGCAAGCTCCAAGTCCGCCCGCACCGGCGGAAGCTCCTCGCTCGCATTAACAATGATTCTTCGATCTCCAAGCGCTTTTCTCAGGTGCCCCAGGGCCGCTTCAACCAATGTTGAAATCGGCAAAGGCTGCAAGTGCAGTTCGAACTCGCCCGATTCGAGTTTAGCCATCTCCGCCGCTTCTTCCACCAGGTGGTTCAGCCGGTCGCATTCCTCATTCACAATCGTCAGCAGCTCCCTCTGCTGCTGCGCGTCCCGGCCGGTCGAAGCCAGCAAATCGGTCGCTGCCGCCTTGATGGCCGTAAGCGGCGTGCGGAAATCATGGGCAATCGAATCCAGCAGCGCGGACTTCAGCCGCTCGCCCTGGCGCTCCGCCTCGGTTTCGCTTAGTTGCTCCACCGCCCGCGCGCGCTCCATCGCGATCGCCACCAGCGAACCAATCGCATCGAGGGTCTGCCGCGAGAGCACCGCTCCGGAAATGCCCAGGCTCCCGATCGGCTTAACACCCAGCCGCACCGGCACGAAATGCAGAAGCTGTGCGGGATCCGAGTTCGTTTCGTCCAGAACGTACGCCGCCTTCATCTTCTCTTCGTCAATTTGCGCGGCGCCGTATCCCGAACGATAAAACTTGTCCTTCTGCGGTACAAACAGATCCGCCGCCCCCGCCTCGAAGCATTCGACGATGTGATTCGGAATCGCATTCATCAATTGGATGACGTTGCCCTCCCCCAGCAATTTCTCGCTAAAGGCATACAGCCGCTCCACTTCCCGCCGCCGGTTATGCGCCGCGTCCGCCTCCTTCCGGATGCGCGCCGAAAGCTGGCTGCCCATGATGGAAGTAATCAGAAAAGCGCCAAGCGCCACCCAGTTCTGCGGATCCGCGATCGTAAACGTCCCAATCGGCGGCAGGAAAAAATAATTGAACAGCAGCATCGCGCTCACGGACATGAAAACTGCCACCACCATGCCCCACACCGCGGAAACTGCTAAAATTGCCAATAGAAATGACAGCGCCACCGTCGTCTGGTTGACGTGCAGGAACCGCGTGTAACCGTACGTGATCGAGATCAGCAGGGCCGCGGCAACTGCAAATCCGATTCCGCGGCCCGAGACGAATCGCACCATGCTCTTATTGTAACCCGGGACGATTTCGACGACAGGAGAACAGCTCAACTTGCCCAAAAAGCCCGAAGAGTGGCTTGAACTCGCCTCTCCCTCGCCCAACGCACGGGGAATTTTCAAACTCTTTCTCGGCTACGCGCCGGGTGTCGGCAAAACCTATAGCATGCTGAGCGAGGCCATCCGCCGCAAAGGCCGCGGCGAAGACGTGGTGATCGGCATCATCGAAACTCACGGCCGCAAAGGCATTCAGGAACTCGCCGCCCAGCTCGAAGCCGTCCCCCGCAAGAGAATCGAATACAAGGGCACTCCGTTCGAAGAGATGGACATTGACGCCATCCTCGCCCGCCGCCCCGGCGTCGTCCTCGTCGACGAACTCGCCCACACCAACATCCCCGGCAGCCGCCACCGCAAGCGCTACGAAGACGTCCAGGAGCTTCTCGCCGCGAAGATCGACGTCGTTTCCACACTCAACATCCAACACATCGAAAGCATCGCTCCCACCGTCCGCGCCATCACCGGCGTCACCGTCCGTGAAACCGTTCCCGATTGGGTTCCCCTCAGCGCCAGCGAAACCGTGATGGTCGACCTCACTCCCGAAGCGCTTGTCAATCGGATGCGCCGTGGCGACGTGTACGGCAAGGAGAAGGTCGAGCAGTCGCTCAAGAATTTCTTTCGCCGCGGCAATCTCATCGCCCTCCGCGAGCTCGCGCTGCGCCAGGTCGCCGAGCAGGTGGATCGCAGCCTCGAAACATACATGGATGCGAAGCAGATCCGTGAAAACTGGGGCGTGCGCGAACGCATCGCCGTCTGCGTTTCCGGCAGCCCTTCCGGCCAATACCTGATCGCGAGGGGCGCGCGCATGGCCCGGCGCCTCGATGCCGAACTCTACATCGTCCACGTCATGCGTGAATTTGCTACGCGTGAAGAAAATCCCAAAATCCTGGAAGCCAATCTGCGCTTTGCCGAAAACCTTGGAGCACTGGTAGTGCGATTGAAAGGGCGCAGTGTCGCGGATGCCATCGCCGATTTCGTCCGCTCCAAACACATCACCCAGGTTATTTTCGGCCGCGCCCTGGTTCGCGATTGGAAAAAATTTCTTTACCTCAGTGTCGTCCACCGTTTCTTGCGCGAGTCCCCCGCCGTAGACATCCACATCGTTACGCAGGAACCCGAAGTAGACTGACAGCTACCCCTCCCGCTGTCACAAGAATCACGCCAAAAACGATGCACATTTTTCCACAGACACACCTCTTACCAGCACCGTTCCCGCGCACTAGAATTTCGCTGATCGTACCCCCGGGGAGGCGTTTGATGCTTTTCGCTACCGTGTCTCGCGGCAAGAATCTCGGAACCCGCTTGCTCCCGCATCGATTCAAGGACGACCGATACCACGTCCGCCTGGGCAAGCAAGGCCCTTATATCCCGATCACCGATTCCCGCGACATCCCCTCCTACCTCGCCAACGGTTATTCGCTCGAGATGAGCAACAAGGCCGAGAATCACAATCCAAGTCTCATACGGCCCGAATCCATCCATGGATGGGGCAAATCCTTCTAGATATCCAATTGGCACCGCCGCGCCCCGGAAGATGTCGGCAATCAGCGCTCGGGAAGCGATGGAGGCCCCCGCGTTTTTGCGGGTAGTCAGTTCTCCAACATTTTGGATTTATTGAAAAAACGGTCGCAGGGAGGATTTCACTTCAGCATTTCACGCGAAAGTGTCGCCACACGCAAAGCACCTCAACCTCGGTTTCGAGGATGGGTTCGGGGTTTCAGTTGCCGGGCCTGAGGCAAAACTAGTTTCGCAGTCACACGCCAACAGAAAACGACCAGCGTGTCATTCCCGTTTCCCGGGCTAGCAACTTGCCTGCAACTTGCGGAGCGTGAGAAGTCCGAGTGGGAGCAGTCCCGCCAGGAGCAAAGCAAACGTGGCAGGTTCCGGGACGGAAGTGGTGCCACCACCGTTACCGTTTCCAGTAACCGAAGTGGTTGGGACTCCGCCTCCGCTGACCACTACCGTGCCGCCGCCATTCGGTGTGACCGTAAGCCCGCCGCTCAAACCGCTGGTGCTACCGCTGGTGCTGGCCGAGCAGGTGATGGAGATGGTGTTGTTGCCGGCAAAGGTCACGTCACCAGTTGACGCCAAGAGTCTACCGCAAGTATCTGTTACGCCAGTGGTAGTGATGCTTGTGCTCGCGAGAACATTTCCTAACATCACGCCAGAGAGGGTCGCGGAGTTACCGATATCCCAATACACGCCAGCGTTGGCGGCGTCGAAAAGGCCCGGCGCCATCGCAACTACCCCCGAGGAGGTCAGCGAACTCCCTATGAAAACCCAGGATGGATGAGTGACGTTAAGAGTGTTTGTGAGAGTGAGAGTTCCCGTCAAATCAGCCGCCCCAATATTATAGACACCCGGATTGAGGCTAACAGCATTCAGGTTACTCTGCGAGGTACCGACGGACGCCAAGCCTCCTAGAACAGTCAACGCATTGGTGAGTCCAGCCTGAGCCGACCCCGCGGTCGCATCACCGGCATGTTGCGTCCCACCAGTTAGGGTGAAAGTCAGAGGGCTAGCTATGGTGATCGAAGCAGCTGGGGAGACACCCACATTTCCGTTAATGGTGTCGTTGCCCGCCGCAAAGCTTACCACCGGCGTGCCACCCAGGACCGCAAAAGTACTCAAATCAGGTCCAAGGACGGTGTCGGCATTAGCATTGGGCGCTAGCAAAGGAAGAAGCCAGGCCAGAAGCGAGAAAGAAAATATGCGGAACTTCATTTTGTCACCTTGTTGAGTTGAACTGTCTCAATTGCTCCCACCGCTGGGTCGTGAAGGTGGAAGTGGAGCAGCAAAATCGTACAAGGGGCCAAGCATGGTGTCTGTACACTATAGAACACTTACTAAGTTGGATTTTTCATCTTAATTTCTTGTGTGGACGCTCTGGTGTGCAAGGGCAGGAGGAGGTTTTCGAACCGAAGTATGATCGAAATCAATAGGCGAAATGGTGGAATGTTGAAATCTAAGGCCGGGATTCGAGTTCCGACGCCGTGCCTGCGCGAATCGAACGGTGCGCGAAGTGGTGCCTTGCGAGCATGCTGAGGAATCGCTCGATGGCTCCGTCCCAGTAGTACCAGTCGTGGTTCCCTTGCAGTTCGTGAAATTCGTAAGGAACTTTCAATAGCTGTAAGCGCTCAACGAATTTGCGATTCACCCCGAGAAACATGTCGTCCGAACCGCAATTCAGGTAGAAATACGGCACATCCTTTAATTCTGCCTTCCCAAGCAGCACAAACACATCATTCTGGGAGCGCACTGGATTGCCGGCTTCTCCGAATGCCTTCCGCAAGCCGTCCCGAAATTCGGGATGCGTTTCGTCCAGATCAGCAGAGGCATCGAGAGCCGCGCTTATGCCGCCCGCGTAGGCAAACAGGCTCGGGTATTTCAGTGCGAATTTCACCGCCGCATAACCGCCCATGGAGAGGCCAGCTATGGCGCGCGCGGATCCTTTGCGTATCGTGCGGTAGTGCGTATCTATCTCGTTGATGAAATCCTGCAGGATGTAGTCTTCATATTTGTCCGCCGGATCTGTGGCTGAGTTCACGTACCACGAATTTCCGGCATCGGGCATCGCGATAATCAGATTGAGCGCCCGCGCATATTTCGCAAGACTCGTGCGCGTCGACCAATTCTGATAATCGCCATAGAGTCCGTGCAGAAGAAACAGCGTGGGGTAGCGCTGCGCCGACGCTTCGTAGTTTTCCGGCAGCAGGACTCGGTAATGCATCTCGCGGTTCAAGCTGGGGCTGTGAAAGCTGGCGTCACGCAGTGCGGTGGCAGGGGATGCTGCGGTTGTGGTCCGCTGCGAATCCTGCTTGTCCTGCGCGAAAGAAGAAATGACCGTGCAAAACAAGCTGATCAGGAGCAGGGTTGCTGCGCCGCGCACACTTCGCGAGCAGATTGATAGCCGGAAAAACCGGAGGAGAGTTTTGGGAGTCATGCTTTGGTCCTGACAAAGGCCTTAATGGTTGCGCACTCTCTGCCCACGGACGCCCCATGCGGACGAATCGTGTAACTACCTACGGCTGCTGGAACAATGAATGTCTCGGCATAGTGCACAATGAAAGGTGCAAATTTTCCGCCGGGGCTCTCAACGACAACCTCTTCCCCCTCCACAAGATTCAGCACGTTTACCCCACCGCCGGTCTCATGCGGGACAAGGTCATGGAACCAATGGCGCCGCGTTTCGATGAATTCGCGTTCATGGAGTCCCGTGCGCTCCTCGCGCCAACCCGGCCCCTCCGCCACACGTTTCACCTGCCCAATCAAGTTGCGTTTCACCCACTCCGGCGTGCGCTCCCATTGCACATTGGCTTCACCATGATCAATGTGGATAGGCCGTGGGCGGCCGTCGAGTCCTAAGCGGCCCCAATCCCACAATTTGAACGTGAAAATGTAGGGTGTAGCACTGATTTCAAGCACCATGCTGTTCTTGCCGGAACAATGGATGGTCCCCGCAGGAATCAAAAAGTGGTCGTGCTTCCTCGCTGGATACTGGCCCACGTATTTTTCCGCTGCAAAGGGTGCCCTGCCCTCCTGTGCTTCGCGTAATTCGCGGAACATTGCCGCGCGATCCACCTCATCAAGCAAACCGAGATAGACCGTTCCATCGTCTCCGGCGTCCAGCAGGTAATAACTTTCGTCCTGCGTGTAGTTCATCCCAAACTTATCCTGGATATATTCGGTAAGCGGATGAACTTGCAGTGACAAGTTTCCGCCGCCCATGGTGTCCAGAAAATCGAACCGGATCGGAAACTCCATCCCGAATCGGCCATGCACAGCATCGCCCAGCAGTTCTCGCGGGTGCGAATACACCAAATCGATGGAAGGAATTTCCACACGCCGCGATCCGAAGCCAAGCAGCAGGCCGTTTTCCTCGGGAACACAGTCAAAGCACCAGGCATGATTGGGCTGGTCTTTCGGCAGGTCGCAAACCTCTTCCATCCAGTGCCCGCCCCACACGCCGGGATCAAAATAAGGAACCACGCGAAACGGGCGGGTGCTCGCTTTTGCAAGGCCGCGGCGAAACAGGTCCCCACCGATTAGCTTCGGAGTTTCTCGAGCGTTTGTGTCCAGGAGGAAATCAATCTTTGGGAGTAACTCTTTTTTCAGGCGGTCCGCAGCTCGCCAATCCACAAAGAACGCGCGCTTGTATTTCAGGTTTGCAAGTTCGGAGAGATTCCCCGCGCCGAGATTCCCAATTTCGCCGCGGCGCTGGCGCAGCGTCAGCTCCCAACGCGCAAGGTCCGCATAAACGAGCAAATCAAACCGCTCTGCAATAAGTGCAGCACCCGTCCCAACCACTAGAATCCTGCCGTCTCCCGAAGCACTCGCGCGAATCAACTTCCTCACATCGGCCACTTTTCGCGGGTCCAGGAACTCCTGCAACGTCACGCCATTCATGCGCCCGAATACGGGATCGCTGCCACCCAGATACGGCTTGAGCATTGCATCAAGTTCCTGCGGGCTCTTAAGGCAGGACTCCACGCGAACCACTAGTCGCGGCCTTAACTGGGGAGCCAGCCCACGCTCGATCTCATCCAGATTGGCGCCGGGATAACACTCCACGCACAAAATCGAGCGTTTGCCAGTCAACGCAGCGTCGAGCTGCTGCGCAACGGCCGCCCAGCCCACCTGGCAATCCGCCTCTCGATCGGTGACCTGCACAAACGGAAATTTGTCGTAGTTCGAGCGTCTGGGCATCAGGCTTTCTCAGTCAGCAATGGAATCGCGCCAAACAGGCCCGCGTGGTTGCCAAGCTCCGCGGCGCGAACCTGCACCTTCCCCCACGGCGTCCAGGCGTGTTTCGAAACGTACTCCTGAATGTACGGGATGATTACATCCGCGCTCCTCATCACTCCGCCGCCGATTATGATCACTTCGGGATCGTACATGTGCACCAGGCCCACCGCATCCGCCGCCCAAACATTCAAGCAGCGGTCGCGGATCGCGGCCGCAATCGCATCACCGCGGCGCGCTTCCTCAAATAATTCCTTGAACCCGATTTCTGGATAAGACGCGAGCGAACTTTTCTCGATGCCCGGCCACTCCTTCACGATCAGCGGCAAAGCCCATCCGGACGCCTCCGCCTCCGCGCAGCCTATGTTCCCGCAAGTGCACCTCCTTCCGGAAAACAAAACCGGAATGTGTCCGCCGAGGCAGCCTGCCTGCATGTGTTTGCCACGAAGTAGTTTGCCTTCGATTAGCGCGGCCCCGCCGACTCCCGTGCCCAGCGTGATCATCACGGCATCCGAAAAGCCCCGCGCGGCGCCCGCATAATTCTCGCCCAGCAGTGCCATGCGCGCGTCATTCTCAATGCGAAAGGCCAGGCCGAACGCCTCGCGGCTCCAAGTGGGCAGGTCCACGCTCAACGCGTCATCGTATTTGGCATTCGTGGATAAGACACGGCCGCTGCGGGTATCGACAAGTCCGGCAAACCCCATTGCGATGCCGGCGCATTCTTTCGCGGTGGTTCCTGTTTTTGCCAGCACAACCCCAAGTATTTCCGCAAACTTCGGCAGCAACGGTTTCAGCCCCTTAGCGCGGTCCGTCGCAAGCGTCTCCGTGTGGACAAGAGTCGCGCCCTCCACAAGGGCGAACGCGGCATGCGTTCCACCCAGATCAATCGCGAGAGCCTTCATCAATCGCTCCTAAAATTCCTCAAACCCAGCGGCTGGCGAGAGCCAAAACAAAAACGGCAGCAACCAGAAAAGCCACTCCTGTGAGCTGAATCCGGAGCGGCTGTTTTCCGGTGTTTTTCCATTCACCCGTAAGAATGCCCAGCACACTGGCGGTAATCACAATCAGTGACATGAACAGGGGCCAGCCGAGAATCGGGCCAAGCACTCCCATCTTTCCCGCCGAAACTCCATAGAGCAGGGTGCTGCCAAACCAGAAGATAGCCATCACGAACGCGAGCAGCGTGTGGCTCGCAAAACTTTTGGAGGCAAAATTCCGGTGCGTCTTGTTCTTCGAGAGCAGATAAAAGCAATAGAGGATATTCGGAATGCTGCCGGCCAACATCAGGGGAAGCCACGCCGCGTTCGGCGCCCATAAAGTTGACGCGCCGAATTTCTCAGCACTCACCAGAAGCGGATGACCGAACGTGAGCCCAAAATTGACAAACGACGCGCCCAAGCCGCACAAAATCGAAAGAAGCAATCCTTTGCCCATGGAAGTGTTCGCGCGTCCCGCCGCGCCACCGAGTACCACTTCGCGCCGGCGCCCCGCCACCGCGCATACGCTCACTCCGATGATCACAAGAATTACCCCGGCGATAACGCCACCACCGGCGGCTGTGAGTAGCTGGCTCGAATGCAAGCGAAGCAGCGGAAGCAGGCTGCCAACCGCCGCCGAAATCCCCAAAACGATGGAGAAGGTGAGCGCGATGCCGATCGACTCCACAGCCAGTCCAAAGAAGACCTGCGCCACTCCCCACCCCACCCCAAAAGTGGCCGCAAGAAGAATCGGGCCCATCCCCGCATCTCGATAGACATCACCCAGATGCGGAACCGTTAGCGCAGTGACCACTGGGGGAAGAAGTATGAGCGCGAAAATCGACCACGCGAGCCACGTATTTTCCCAACTCCACGCGCGGGTAAACTTCATTGGCAGCGTAAAACTCGCGTTCATGATGCCAGCGACCAATAGAAGAGCCAATCCTAGCGTTGTATCTGACATGAACGGTTCCGCTCCCCCTCGTTGAACGACCGCAATCCAAATCTATCCCCGCAACTCTGAAATAGCGCGCGCCGGGATTGCGACCGTGTCGCGCACGCCGCTCCCCCTTATAACCAAACCATTTTTCGCAGCTTGAATATCGCGAACGCTTCGCCAACTCTTTGGGACTTCCACCAGGAACGCGGCGTACACGACCTTCTGCGTGGCTCGTGCGGGAATTCTCGCCCAGCCCGGCGTGTCAAACAGTTTCCCTGAGAGAAACGTGCCCTGCTTCCCGATCGGCATAGGCGTGGTGCCGAACTCCATGCCACGAGCCCGTGTCGTGCCATTCCATGGCGCATACTCACGAGCACAATTTTCCTCCCACACCGCCATCCACGGAAAATCATTGCCGCGAAAAACATACCCGGACACAAGGCCAAGCCGCCAGTTCAGGGCCACCACAAACTGCATCTCTCTTCCAGCGTCGAGCAATACTGAAGCAACGAAACCTTTTCCTCGCTTGCAGAACGGAATCGATAGGTCCGCGACTCCCCCTCTTTCCCGCGGTGCACGCGGCCAACGAAATTCGCGATCGGGGGAAACCAGGCTCTTTTTTTCGTAGCCAAGCGGCCAGGTTTTCGCCCGGGTCCCGGAAAGAAATACCCGGCTGCACCCTGGATCGAGAAATGGCGTCCCAAGTGTCACGTGCTGTACCCAATGAAAATAATGGTCGGCGTCGCGCTGGTTCGTCACACTTTCCCGGAACACCGCCACACTTTCGCCTCTGTGAAGCTCAATTCCCCGCTCAAGCATTAATCCAGCCGATGGAAGATCCACTCGCCAATCAGCGCTAATCGCGGAGGAGCGTGTCCTTCTCTTGCTCACACGCCAGTTCGCACACCCTGCCTCTCCATGCAGCGGGAGTCCTTGCTGCGCCTCTTCGGCAGACGGCATGCCGAAATAATCCAGGCAAAGCGTGTGCCCCGTATAGCTCGCGAGAAATTCTCCAATTCCCTTTGGTCCATACTTCGCCGCAAGCCGCCGCGCCTTTGCCGTGCCCGGCGCTGCGCCTTCCCACGGGCACTCCCATAAAACATTCGTCCGTGGATGGTCGCAATCGGCGGCAAAACAAAATTCCGCAATGTGACCGCCTCCTTGGAGCGCGACCATCTCTACAACGCCATTCGACAAACGAACCGCCGGGCTCCCCCGCCACAGCACACGTTTCGCTCCTTGAGAACTCGCCGATTTCCCGATTCTCCGCTTCAAAGCGAAAGGCCTCCGTCAATCGGGAATGCGCCGCCGGTTACAAACGCCGCGGCATCCGAAACGAGATACAGCGCCGCCTCGGCAATTTCTTCCGCGGTCCCGAGCCGGCCCATCGGCTGCCTGGCCTCAAACTGCTTGCGCACGGAAGCAACGTCGCCGCCCAGCGCCGCCAACCTCTGATGCAGCGAAGGAGTATCCACAGTTCCCGGACACAAGCAGTTCACGCGAATCCCGTCTTTCACATAGTCAAGCGCCATACTGCGCGTTAGCGCCAACACTGCACCCTTTGCGGCGGTATAAACCGCGCGGTCTTTCACCGTTCGCAATACAACAGCCGAAGAAGTATTCACAATCACCCCGCTCCCCTGCTTCTGAAAAAGCGGCATCACGCTCCTGCACATCAGGTACAGGCTCTTCACATTGACGTCCATGCTGCGATCCCAATCGGTCTCGCTGATTTCGTGAATTTTCCCGGGAACCACAATTCCCGCATTGTTAAACAGGATGTCGATGCGCCTGAATCTGCCGAGGGTCTTCTGAACGCACTGCTCGACATCTGCGGCGCTCGAAACATCAGCCACTATGGCTTCTGCCGTTCCTCCCGCTGACTGAATTTCTTTCACCAGCGTGTTGATGCCTTCCGAAGCGACATCAACCGCCGCCACCTTTGCGCCTTCACGCGCAAACAGCAGGCTCGTCGCCCGGCCAATTCCCGCGCCCGCTCCAGTCACTATGGCAACCTTCGAGCTGAGCTTCATCTCTTCTCCGTGCGCTCTGTCCAAACGCAACTTTTCCCGTCGCCATACTTCCTGGCCGCCGCAGTTGCTTTTCGATTCAAGATTTCGTCGCGGCGCCCGTGCCGCCCTCCTGGAATCCCATGCCACCTGTGGGGGTAAGCATTCCGCCGTCGACAAGAAGAGCAGTTCCGGTGATAAACGACGCCCAATCGCTCGCAAGAAACGCAATCGCGTTCGCAACTTCTTCCGGCCGGCCAATCCGCCCCAGCGGGTGCATGCGGTTGCACGTTTCAATCACTTTTTCGGGATACACATCCAGGCTGGCAGCCCAGTGCAGCATCGGCGTGTCAATCGCTCCGGGACACACGCAGTTCACGCGAATATTTTTCGGCGCGTAATCCAGCGACATGGCCCGGACCAGCCCTAGCAGCGCGTGCTTCGCTGTAACATAAGCCGCCGAATTTCCGACAGCAGTAAACGCCTGCACCGAAGCCACCACGACGATTGCTCCCGCGCCGCGGGGAATCATCAGTGGCAGCGCTGCCCTGGCCACGTGAAAGCAGCCCTTCAGGTTTACGTCCATCACTTCGTCCCATAATTCCTCGGAAGTCCCGAGCACATCACCGTACCGCTGGATACCAGCATTGCTGACCAGCACGTCGACCCCGCCGAACTTCTCGCGCACCGCTTTTAAGCTCCGTATCACGCCCGCCTCGTCAGAAACGTCGCATTCAAAAAAACCGGCGGCTCGCCCGCTCGACGTGATCGTTTTGGCAGCTTCCGCGCCGGCGCGGGCGTCGCGGTCCAGAATCGCAACCTTTGCGCCAAGTTCCGCAAACTTCTCGGCCGTGGCGAGGCCGATGCCCATCGCACCGCCCGTAACCAGCGCTATCTTGTTGTCGAAGCGAATGCTCATTTTTCACTCCTGGAATTTGCGGAATGGTCCGGTGGGAGAGAAAGCAAGCTGGTCGTTTGCAAGCGAATGGTTTTTATCTCAAAAGGACGCAGCGTCAGAGTGATCGCAGAGTTCGAAACATCCAGGGGCCTTCCCTTCTCCTCCAGCACGGAGCAGTTCCAGGCTTCACTGATTTTCAGATACGGGCTCGTTATATGGACGCTTTGTTCCTTCCCTGAAAATTCTAACAGCCGAAGGATTGTGCCCTGGCCATCCTCCGCCCGCTTCCAGGCGGAGAGCGCCACGTTTGGATTGTCAATCTCCAGAATCTTCCCCTGCGTAGCGGGAAGGGCCCCTGGGAAAAATGCGGCGTATGCCTGATCCGCTTCGAGCGGAGTCATGCTGTCCCAACCCGTGCGCGTGAGCTGCGCCGCATCAAACGTAGAGGCACTAACAACGTCATAATGAAACGTAAACTCGCCCCCTTGCTGTGGGGCGAAATTTGTACCCCAATAGTTGCTCATGAGCCACGAAAAAATGCTCGCAGTTTTCGGCTCGAAATTGATCGGCCAGTTGCCACGCACAATATCGCCAAATGTAACCAGCGGCGCATCCCGCGGGATGATTGCGGCGGAAACACCGTCGCCAGAGACCGCGGCCCAATGCCCGGCGGCATACCATTCCCGGCTGCCGCCTAGAAGTTCATCCTTAGCGGGATTCACCCAACCGTTCTGCGTTTCGTACCGAAATTCAGGATCCTGAACCGCGAACGGAAACGCGATATATACCGCTTCTTTCGTGAGAACAGGTTTCTTCCGGATCGTATACCGAAGTTCAATACGCTTTTCAGTATCCAGCAGGGTGATTTCCGTTTGAATCAGCGGCGTTTCCGGCGCGGACGTCTCCAGAGTGATCACGGTTCCGTACGTCGCATGATGAGACGCGCTGACCTTGCCGCTGTTGGCAGCAACCGGGGTAAGTACCGGCGGCTTTAGCGAAGCGCCATAGCGGTACAGGCTGTTGTTCGGCATGTCGTCCGCGCCACGGACATATACGTATGCGCCAAATCCATAAGGACTCTTTTCGTCCACCAATTCCTTTTTAAGCTCTTTATCCCACAGACTCCGAATACTCCCTCTCGCTGCATCAATCGTGAGCCGATAAAATGGACTTTCAAACGTGAGATCCCCGGCTACAGCCTCTGGCGCCTCAGCCGATTCGCGCGCATTTTTCACCTGGCGAATCGCAAATAGCTTGTAGCCGAGACCCGGAACATCCTCGGCGAGGAAACGCACGCGGCGGTAACCGCCGCCGAATCCCGGAAGCGGTGTGCTTCGCCCAACTCGTATCGTCTCCGCGAGAACTTCACGATCATTCGTCACGTCAAAGAGTGTCGAACCGGCCGCGATATCCACTTCCACAAAACCGCTGCGCATCCAATTCACCGAATTAAAAACCACGATGGAAGCTTCTTTCGCCCCGAGCAGGTATTCAAGTTGCGCCCAGCTGCGATGAATCGAACGCGTGATGGCTTCGCTGGCTGCGGCGGTCTCCGCTCCCTTCAGATGTAGCTGCCCAGTGGTCTGCAGGTTGTCCGGTTGCGTGGTAGCGCCTACGAACGTCCAGGTATGTTCGTCGAAGAGCAGAATGTTCTTCCACGCCCAGTCCAGCAGCGTCTCATTTGGCCGCACCACAGGATCCAGGACGGACATGGCAGCGCCAAATTTCTCCGCCGTGACTATCCTTTGCTGATTCTGCCGATGCACCGCCGTGTACAAGCTCCCCGACGCAAAACCATCCTCCCAGTAGGGGCCAAAATCACCCTGAAACACCGGGATATTGCCCTGAAACTTGCTTTCGATCTTGGACATCGCCTCCGCGAAACTTGAATATTCCAGCCGCGGATACGTGTAAAGGGCTTCCCAACTGTGAACCAAGTCCGCCTGCTCAACATTCAGAGCCGTATTTTCCAATTGGCTGCCAAACAGAATCGTCGCGTCCGCCGTGTATTCAGGCCGCGCATACGCCTGAAGAAAAACAGGCAGGGCATCCTTCACCGCCTCAAGCCGCTGCGGCGTGCCAAACATCGAGGACAGTTGCAGATAAGCGAGCGAATACCACATCAGCACTCGGCCGCCGTCGGGTCCTTCCCAATAGAAAGGCGATTTTTCATTCCAGCGTCCTAACAGAAGTATCGGCGCTCGCCACGAATTGCTGGCCGCCGCGAAATACTTCACGCCCGCATCGTGCAGAACCGATGCGTAAGACCAGCTGTAAGACGGCACATCCGTGATATGAGCCGCGCCGATCGGCAGCGAATGTCGCCTGGCCAGCGCAGTGCTCGTATACAGCGAACGGATCAGCCCTTCCAGCGAAGCCACACCAGTGTGCTGGTTTGCGTATTGCATCGGCAGAATGATTTTGCCGTCGCGAATGCTCTGCAAAAACTCAGTTTGCTTTTCCGGCGAACGGCCGGCGAGGTATTGTTCAGCCACCCACGAGCCGTCGAGCGTCCATCGAAATTCAGGCCGTTTCTTGAAAACATCCAGCACGCCGTCCACGGCTTGCGAATGAAGTTCGGCAATTTTGTCAGGGTAGTCGGTAAAACCTATGTCAAGGTGTTCGTGCGGCACGATGAAAACGGTCCATTTCTTCTGGGCCTTCAATGAAACCTGAAAGCTTTCCGAGAGAGTTGCCGCTTTGACGGAAAGCTTGGCACTTTCCTCGCCCTTCCATTCGGGAACATCGAATTCCGCGTGTAGTTCGCCGAACTGTTCCGTAGAACCGAATGATTTCGTGATTTCCTTTCCGCTCGCACGAAGCGTCATTTCGCCGGTCGTCGGTATTGTTGGAAACGAGACGAAAGCCTCCACCACTTCCGCAAGCCCCGCCTGATCGCCGTGGAAAAAAATTGTAGGAACCACGGAAGCGGAAACGCGGACGGTAGAATATGTTTCCTTTTCGTATTGGATCAGCTTAAGGGCATCGTAGATCAGCCCGGTATGCCCCAGGGCAATGTCACCCAGCGAATTCTCCGCGGTATTCGGTGTATCCATCGCCGTAAGCACAAAACGATTTTCACCATCGCGAAGCCATTCGGCTGGAATCTCGATTACCTTTGCGTCCTTGGACGTCTGTGGCACGAAGGTGCCTTCCCAATCTCCGGCCGCGTAATCGAGATGCGGGTGAAAGTAGAAGGAGCCGGTGTGGCCGTTGACTTCCAGTTGTAGATGGGAAAGCCGCGGCGTTTCGTACAGGATCCCAACCGTCAAGCGATAGACGCCAACAGGCTTCTTCGGCAGCGTAAATAAAATCGTAAAGGGATGCACGCGTCCCCCAGCCATCCCGTTTGCCGGGCCAGGCTGGAAGCGCAGCCAATCCTCTCCATCCTTACTTTTGCCCACGCGAAACACGGGGTCCGATTCTCTCTTGCTGTAGTCAATCCCCTGGCTGCGAAATTCGGCCGAGGATGCGTCAAATTTGCCGATCTCCCAGATCGTTTTTTCCTGCGCCGAAATACCTGACGAAAAACAACACAAAACCAAGAGCCAAAACATTACGCCAACCGCCCGGAAACTCGCTCTCTGCGCCAAACGTATCATTCGCAAGCTCACCATTTCGGCTGGATCGTGATCGCGCCAGGCCGCTTAGGATCTTCAATCCACGAGCCCATTTCCCGCTTCTTGGAAAGCTCGTGGTACTTCGCCAGCTTGTCGCGATCAAGTCGTACTCCCAGGCCCGGCCCCGTGGGCACCGCCATCTTTCCTCCGGCCAGGTACGGCAGTTTGCCTCCTTCGATAATGTCGTCCGTAAGATGGTGATAGTGCGAATCGGGCGCCGCGATCAGATTCGGAAGCGCCGCCGCAAGATGAATCATGGCAGCTTGCGAAATGCCAAACTCCGCGCCGCTGTGCATCCCCACATCTATCCCGAACCCCTCGCACAGCTGCCCAGCCTGGCGCGCCCGCGTGATTCCTCCGTACCAGTGCGGATCCAGCAGCACCACGTCCAGAATGTCGAGCAGAGCCGCGGGAACCAGATCTTCAAACGCAAACACGGTCATATTCGAAGCCAGCAACATCCCCGGAGTTTTCGCATTCACCCGAGCCATTGAACGCATGCCCCAAACTGGATCCTCGAAATATTCCACGTCATAATCCTCGAGTTTCTTCGCCACGCGAACCGCAGTGGTCACGGTCCAGGCGGCATTCGGATCGATGCGAATCTTCAGTTTTGGAAACGCTTTTCGCAGGGCAACAAAAGTTTCAATCTCCTCGTCCGGTGGCAGCACGCCATTCTTGTACTTCAACGTTTCAAATCCGTGCTTCCGCACCAGATCGCGGGCAAAGCCCACCATTTCCTCGGCGTTGCGGATTTCGCCCCGCTTCTCCTCATTTGCATAGCGGTAAAAAAGATACCCCGCAAACGGAATCTCGCTGCGCAGCCTTCCGCCCAGAAGGTCGCAGACCGGTTTGCCAAGTGCCTGGCCCTGAATATCAAGGCAGGCAAATTCCAGCGCCGCAAATCCCAGTACGTGTCCAAACAGCTTCAGCGCTGTGGGAGCCGCAAGCTTCCAGCGAATGCGCTCCAGTTGAAACGGATCTTCTCCAATCAACTGCGGCCGCATTTCCGCAAGCTGGCCCTCGCGGCTCGGGCCGCCGTAGCATTCGCCCAGCCCGATCAGACCTTCATCGGTAATCACCTCCACGATGATTCGTGAAAATCCTGGATGCGATCCAAACGCATAGCGGAGCGGCGCCTCGATCGGAATGTAGGCCGGCGTCCAACGCACATCAGTGATTCGCATGAGCTGCTCTCTCCTGAAACGGACCTTATCGCAAATTCGCCAGCAATTGGCCGCGCACACCTGGCTTCACCCGGCAGATGTGCCAGCGATTCAGATTTGCGAAATACATTTCATCAAAATTGCTCCCGCCAAACGCCACATTCGTGGGCGCCGCCAGCATCGTCGCGGAAGGATCTCTGGCAAATAAAGACACTCCGCCATCCGGAGCAATGCGATAAACGGAATGCGTCGCGTACGTTGTGACGTACAAATTGCCGTCTACGTCGAGCGCCGCGCCGTCGGGAATGCTTGCCAAGCCTGAGGCGTAGACCTGGGGCTTGCCGGCCCGCCCATCCGGAAGGATGGGAATTCGCACCACATTGTCTCGCTGAGTCTGGACAACATACAGCGTCTTTTCATCGGCACTCAGCGACATCCCGTTGGCAAAAGCAAAGGGCCCCGCGAAGAATTCTGCGCGGTCATTCGCCCGAAGGCGGTAGACACATCCGTTGTCACCGTTCCATTGCCCGGAATCGCTGAAGTACAGATTCCCCTCCGAATCGAACACGGAAAAATTTGGCGTCACTAACTTGCGGCTGCCGACTCGCTCAATGCAGCGAAGCACGCGGCCCTTGCGATTAACGTGTATCAACGCAGCAAGCTTGAGATTACAGACGAAAAGTTCCTGCTTCTTTGAAAATGTTAATCCAAGGCAAAAACCACCGAGCCGCGCTACTTCCTTCACTTTTCCCCGCTGATCAATACGATAGATTTGCCCGAGTTCTCCGCCCGCCCAAAGCACCCCGTCCGCATCAAACGCCAGCCCCTCCGGATGATCCAGGCCATCCGCAAAAGACTGAAAGCGCTTCATGGGAAGTTCGGGCTGAAAATCTCCAGTAGTGCGTTTCATTCTTGGCACCAGAGCCGCCAAACGTTTGTCCAACCTTTGCACATATATACTCGGCCCCTTCCCGAGTCAACCAAAAGAAGCAATAATTTTGCTGGCTATTATTCGTTTTTTGCTTGACAATCCGCCGCGCTGTCTTATTGTAGGACAAACTTATTCAGGTGGGTTGTGGCTGAGAAAAACAATCGAAACGTCGCCGTCGCGGAATTCCTCCCTGTCCGCAGGGAGACCGTGATGGAAATGGTCGCAGGCCGCATCGAGGCCCTGGTGCGCAGCGGCGAACTTCGCAGCGGCAGCCGCCTGCCCCCTGAACCCAAACTCGCGGCCATGCTGCACGTCAGCCGCGGTTCCCTGCGCGAAGCTTTGAAGGGTCTCGTATTTCTCGGTCTCGTACGGGCCCGCCCGGGAGACGGCACCTATATCCAGCCATCGCTTAGCGGAGTCATCAGCCGCCACTTCAAGTGGATGCTGCTCCTACAGGAGCTCAAGTACCTTGAGCTTCTGGAATTGCGGCAAATCCTGGAGCCGGCAGCCGCGGCTCTGGCGGCGCGTCGAGCCACCAAGGACGACATCGAAAAAATGCAGGAAGCCCTCGCCGGCATGCGCTCGGGATTTCATAACCCGGAAAGATTCATGGTGAATGAGATCGCCTTTCACGAGTGCATTCTTCAAGCCGCCAAGAACGTGGCCATTCTGACGACCATGCGCATGATGTATGACGCGATGGCGGAAGGACGCCGCCGCGTGCTCCCGCTCGTGGATGATCTGAAGCGCAACTTCGACCGCCACGAGCGCATTTTCAACCTCATCCAGAAGCGCGACGCTCATGGAGCCCGCCTGGAAGTGCTTGAAGACTTGCGCTATGCCGAGGCCCTGCTGCGCCGGGATCTGGAATCGCAGGACAAGCTTCGCCAGGAACTCGAGCACGCCCCGAAGAATTCGAAAAAGGCCCGTGTTACACGCCGCGGCAAGCCGCGGCGTTAGCAGCAAATTCAGGTTTGGCTTTGCTCCGAAGGGGGATCATACCGATGAATCATTTTCGTGCAGTGCGTTATTTGTTTCCCGCAATCGTATGCCTTTGCACTCTCTTACTCTGGCACTCTCCCGTGTACGCACAGTATGACACCGGAAGCATCGTGGGCACCGTCCACGATGCTTCCGGTTCGGTGGTTTCTGGCGCAAATGTAAAAATCACCAACACCAAGACCGGGCGCGTATACGAATTGACGACGACCGACCTCGGAACCTATGAAGTTAACGGTCTTCCGGCAAGTGTCTTTACGGTGGAGACCAGCAAGGCCGGGTTTAAGACCGAGCGCATCGAGGACATCCTCGTCTACGCCACCGACCGCCGCGAGGTAAACGTGAAACTCGCCGTCGGTGCCGCGAGTGAAGAGGTCACCGTCATGGCGGACACCTTTACAGTCAACACCCAATCGAGCGAGTTGGGCGCTTCGATCGACTCCAGGTCAATCTCCAACCTTCCCCTTAACGGGCGCGACTTCACCGCCTTGATCGCCCTCGTCCCCGGCTCCGTAACCACCGGCGCATTCGGACAGAACAGCCTCGGTGGTTTTGAAACCACATTTGCCGGCGTAAACGTACTTCTCGATGGCGCAGACGCAACGCGCATCGACGTCAACGCCGTTAGCACTCAATTGGGGCGTCAGGAATCTCGCATCAGCCGCGCCAGCATTGACAGCATTCAGGAATTCAAGGTGCTTTCTTCCACTTACTCCGCCGAGTACGGCCGCTCTGTGGGAGACATCGTAAACGTCATCACCAAGTCGGGCGGCAACACCATCCACGGCTCTGCGTTCGATTACTTCCGTAACGACGCGATGGACACAAAGAACTACTTCGCAACCTTGCCCACCCCTCTCCGCCTCAACCAGTTTGGCGGCAACGTAAGCGGCCCGATCGTCAAGGACAAGCTCTTCTACTTCGTGAACTACGAAGGCGTTCGCCAGATCGTCACCACGCCGATCTCCCTTGTTCCTGTGATGACACAAGCAGAGCGCGCAAATCTCTCGCCCGCAATGGTGCCGGTGATGGCCACGGTTCCCTTCCCCACCGTCCCGGGCCCGGTGATCTTCAAGGGACAATGTACCGGCGGTACGGACTGCGTTCGCAACGATTTGGGCTACTTCAACGGAAATCTCCGCAACACCCTGCGCGAGGACACCGGCTCCGTCAAAATCGATTACAACGCAACAGCAAAAGACACCTTCTCTTTCCGCTTCAACGTTGCGGACTCCTTCACCAGCACGCAATACGGCATCGCCACCGGTCAAATCTCTCCCTCCACTAGCCGCAACTTTCTCGTGAAGGGCACCTGGAACCACACCCTCAGCACAAACTTGCTCAACGAATTTGGCATCGCCTTCAACCGCCCGCAAACCGATTCTCTCGGCGGCGGAGACGGCTTCCCGTTCTTCCAATGCTCCGCGTTTTGGGGCTGCGGACCGAAAACGGATTTCGGCGCAGCACCCGGTCCTGCCCTCTTCTCAAGTCTCCGTCCTCAGCACTCGCTTCAGTTTCTGGATACCCTGACCTGGGTGAAAGGCAAACACACGATTAAAGCGGGCTTCGATATCCGCCACGCGGTTACTCACGACACGTTGCAGCCCCAGGAATTCCTGGCGTTCGACGGAATCGCGAATTTCGAGCAGGCCCAGGCGCTCCAGCTCAGCACCCTCGGTTACAACGAGGTTGGCGTACAGAATACAAACTACGACTTCTTTGTGCAGGACGATATCCGCCTGACTCCCAGATTTACCGTCAACCTGGGTTTGCGCTATGAATACAACACTGTCTTGCAAGGCGATCTGATCGGCAATTTCAATATCGCCACGTTGACCCTGGATCCGATCGGCAAGCCGCTTTACAACCCCGACCGCAATAATTTCGGTCCGCGCGTTGGCTTTTCCTGGGATCCGTTCGGACGCGGAAAGACTGTGGTTCGAGGAGGCTTCGGGGTTTTCTACAGCCCGATGCTCACCGGTGCCGCTCTCGGTCTCGCCAGCAATTACCAGCAGAGCTTCAACTTCAACTTCTTTCAACTCTTGTTTGGGACGCGGAATTGCACTCCGTTTTATGGCCTGACGTATCCAGTTCCCAATCCATTGCCCACTTGCACGCCGCCGCTCCCCACGAACGTGACCGGCCTGGACAAGAACATCCGCGATACTTATTCCCTGCACTGGAGCCTCGGTGTTCAGCATGAGATCTTAAAAGATACGATTCTGGAAACCTCCTACGTTGCCAATCGCGGCGTGAAGGGTCCTGCCGGCGCTGCATACGCGGGAGAAGAACTCAACCTCTCTCCGTTTCCCGGAGCTCCAAACCAGCTACCCGGAAACTTCGGGCAAGTCCGGCGATTCGGCAATTTCATTAATTCCAACTACGAATCGCTGCAAGTCAGCCTGCGCCGGCGTGTCTCGAAAGGCGTGACCCTCGATGCGAATTACACCTACGCCCATGAAACCGACGACGCCGTGAACATCCTCACCGGGGCATACCAGAACTCGCACAACCCCAAGCTGGACTACGCCAGCGGCGACATCGACGTGCGCCACAACTTCACCCTCGGCGCCGTCTGGGATCTTCCGGTGGCTTCTTCTCTCCCCAGGCGCTTGGCCGAAGGCTGGCAGATCAGCAGCCTACTCCAGGCACGAGGCGGATTGCCGTATAACATCGCGGTTGCTCCTCCCTTCCTGGGCATCGATCAGATTCGCCCCAACTTGACCGGCAAGCCTCTCTCCTTTGCGGGCTCCAATACTCCGGGATACCCGGGTCACCCGCAGATCAATCCGGCGGCCTTCACTGCTCCCCCAGCGGGACAATACGGTGATTTGGGCCGCAATACTGGCCGCGGTCCCGGGTTCACCCAGTGGGATGCTTCCTTCGCAAAGACCACAGCGATTAATGAACGGCTCTCCGTCCAATTTCGCGGTGAGCTCTTCAACCTCCTCAACCATCCCAACTTCGCGAATCCGGATGGCAACCTCACGGACTCAAACTTCGGGATCAGCACTTCAACGATCGCCAATCACGTCGGCACCGGCACGTCCCGGCAAGCCCAGTTGGTCCTGAAGCTGCTCTTCTAGGCGAGCCAGTCACCGGGGTTTCATTTAAACGTGGGGTCTCTTGCCAAGGGGCCCCTTCTTTTTACTTTTTACTTTTTACTTATCACTTTTCACTTCTTCAATCTGCCGCGGAGGAATTGAACCTCATGGGTCGGAAGAACGGGATAATGGGATCTATGGCGATAAAGGCTCTGGTGAATTGTGCTCTCCTGGCCGGCATCGAACTCTACTGCGCGGGGATGCTCTTTCCTCGAGCTGCGCCTCAACAGTCTGCTCCCGCTGCAAAGGCGCAAATCAAAACCATCTATGTCGTACCGTCCAGTCACTGGGATCTCGGTTTCATTGCGCCGCCAGAGGAAGTTCTGCCCCGTCTGAAACCTCACATTGATGAGGTCATCGCCAACGCCAAGGCCGACCCGGAATTTCGCTGGACCATCGAGAGCGCCTGGCAACTTCGCGAATGGCTGGCACGCACACCCGATCCCAAACAAATTCAGGAATTCGTGGACCTGGTGAATAAAGGCCAGATCCAGTTGTCCGCCGTCTATGGAAGCATGCACACGGAGTTCATGGGCGCCGAAACGCTGAATCGCATAACCTACGACATGAAGGCAATTGAGAAACAATTGGGCGTGAAAACAGATTTTGCCATCATGGACGACGTGCCGGGTTTCACGTCGCGTCTCCCGCAAGTGCTCGCCCGCAGCGGCGTGAAATATTTCGTGAACGGCTCCAACCTTTTCCTCTTCGGCGGCACTTCCCTCACCCCCAGCAAAATGCCCTTTTACTGGACCGCGCCCGATGGCAGTCGCATCCTCACCTGGCAGACGCAGGGACGCCTCGGCGGCTATACGGAAGCCATGGCCGACTATTATCTGGACCCCGATTCGCTCGAGCCATACACCCAGGAACACTTTTATCCCAAGGAATGGGAGGGCAAGCCGCGCCTCGAAATCATGCAGAGTGGGGTGGACAAGCTGCTCGCGAAGTACAAGGACTCCAATTATCCCTACGACGCCCTGATGCTTTTATATCTCCACGATTTTGTCTCTTCGAACCGCGAAGCGAAGCAACTCCTCCCCGCAATCCGCGAATGGAACGCCGCCGGCAAAGAGCCAAAAATCGTTGTCGCAACACCCGCGGAATTTTTCCATCACATGGAAACCACCTACGGCAAAGACTCCTTCCCCGCCTTCCCGGGCGACTACAGCGGCCTTTGGTCCGAAGTCAAAATCAATTCACCGGTAATCAGCGCAAACGCCCGCTGGGTGCAGGATCATCTCCCCATCGCCGAAGCAATCTGGAGCCTGCTGACGTTTCGCAACCTCACCAGCCTCCCCTCGGGAAATCTCGAGGACGCGCGCCTGAAACTTTATAAATACGACGAGCATTCTGGCGCCGCCCAGATCGGTTGGCCCAAACTCATGACTCGCGCCGAGGTAGACCTGCAGAATCGTGAATACGCCAACTACACTTCCACGGGACGCGAAGACGTCCAGTACCTGCTCGATTCCGGTTTGCAGACGTTGTTGGGGCAAAAACAAGCCAAGGCCGAAACGATAGTGGTTTTTAATCCCCTAAGCTGGGTGCGAACCGACCTGGCCACACTCAAACTCCGCACCGGACAAAAATTTGCTGGCTTAAAAGATGTGGCCACCGGAGCACCGGTACCCGTTCAAACGATTTCAGATACTGAAGTGGCTTTTCTCGCAAAAGACGTGCCGCCTTTCGGCTATCGCACTTTCTCCGTCATCGCGGGAAAGCCAACTGTTTCCCAAATCTCGGCTGGGCAATCTCCGTCGCTCGAAAACACTGCCTACAAACTCGCGCTGCGACCCACGGACGGGGCGATCGCCAGCCTTTGGGATAAGAAGTTGAATCAGGAATTGGTGGATTCGAATGGAGGCAAAGCGGCCAACTCGCTGCTCCGCTGGATCCCAGCCGAAAACCTGCCTGCCGCCTGGCCCGACGTTCGAATCACCAAAGAATCCGGCCCTGTTTTTTCAAGACTCACAGTGTGGAGAGCGGGCGCCTTCTGGCCCGAAACACAAGTCACTCTCACCGAAGGCGTCTCGAAAGTTCGCATCCGGAATATTTTGGACAGGGACAAAATGCCCTTCGTGGCCAGCAACCAAGCAGGCGAATACTACTCCTTTCAATTCCCTGCCCCGTTCAAAGGCTCCGCATCCCTCTGGGTAGAAGACGGCATCGGCTTTCATCAAATTCCCGAAGACTATCTGCCGGGAGCGCGCACCGACGCGGCTGCCCCGCTGCACTCCCTCGTGATGTCCGGCCAGATCGGCGGCCAGGAAACCTCGATCACGCTCTCTCAAAAGGAATCGTTTTTTATTTACTTGCCAGGTCTGCCGGGAGTGAAAGGTCCAAACACGTTCCTGAATTCAGCGCGCCCCACGGTGATGCGCAAGCAGGATCAGGGCGACACGCGTGATTTAGGCATGGTGAATTTCTCCACCGTCGAGCCGGGCCTGCCCGCTGTCTCCACCTATTCCTTCTCATTGCGCGCGAATCGCGGCCCTCTCGACCCGGTGGCGTCTTATCGCGATGGTTGGGAAGAAAACGTGCCGCTCATCGCCGTGCAACTCGACAACTCCATGGCGCCCGCCGCCGATACTGGCAGTTTTTTTTCCATCAGCGCCGAAAACGTCGACCTGCTTGCGTTCAAGCCCTGCACCGACGGCAACCCGGAGCATTACATCCTGCGCCTTCAGGAAATTGCCGGAACCCCAGCCGACGCGAAGATCACAACCACATTAAAAGTGACAGCGGCAGCCATCGTTTCCATGACAGAGGACGAGGAACTGGCAGCCGCCACCGCTCAACCTTTAAGTTTCTATCTGAAGCCGCACGAAACGTTGACGGTCAGGCTCACCATACCCCACCCCCACAAGGAGCGCTCCGCTCGCTGGTGGGAATGGTAAGCACCAAAATTAGCCTGGTTCGCTAACTCGCGCGGTAGGCAACGGCCTTCTGCTTGGATTTACCAAGCCCTTCGATATACAACTCGATGACATCCCCCGGTTTGAGATACTGCGGCGGCTTCAATCCCAGCCCCACGCCTTCGGGAGTTCCCGTCGATATCACATCGCCGGGCAAAAGCGTCATGAACTCACTCAGATAGCTGATTAATTTCGGCAAACCAAAAATCAGGTCGGACGTGCTGGAATTCTGGCGCACCACGCCATTCACGCTGAGCCCGAGCGCCAGTTTGTGCGGGTCCCGAATCTCCTCGTGCGTCGCCAGAAACGGTCCGAGCGGCGCAAACGTATCGCAACTCTTCCCTTTCACCCACTGCCCTCCGCGCTCCAGTTGAAAAGCGCGCTCGCTGTAATCGTTGTGCAGGCAATAGCCCGCCACGTGGCTCATCGCCTCGGTCTCCGAAACATACGAGGCGCACTTTCCGATCACCACTGCCAGCTCCACTTCCCAATCGGTCTTCTGCGAATTTCTCGGAATCACCAGGTCGTCGAATGGGCCGCACAAAGACGATGGCGCCTTCATAAATACCACCGGTTCTTTGGGGACTTCCTTGCCGGTTTCCGCGGCATGGCGCGCGTAATTCAACCCGATACACACGATCTTTGAAGGGCGGGCAATGCAAGCTCCCCACCGCGCATTTTCCGGAACGACAGGACACTTCTCCTCGTTCGCGCGGAACCATGGCGACAATTTCTCCACGCCGTCCGAAGCAAAAAAAGCATCGTCAAAATCCCGAACGTGTTCGCTCACATCTCGTCGCACACTCTCCGAATTCACCACGGCAGGTTTTTCCTGCCCAATCTCCCCAAATCGGCAAAGTTTCATCGTCAGTAGCTCTCGCTTTCAATCCAACTTGAAATAGCGGCATTTTGCAACGCCTCATGTTACAAAACATCACACAGAAACACGAATAACATGTCTCACTCTTAGCCGCAAAAAAATTAGGAGGAAAATGGTGCGCCCTGGGTGATTCGAACACCCGACCTTCTGGTTTCCGCCGCAGGCGGACTCTATCCAGCTGAGCTAAGGGCGCCCTTTCGCGATCAGCTCGGCAATCTGTTCACTCCCCTTACCTGACTTCAGGAATTTCTCACGCCGCATTGCTTCTGCCCGAGAGTCATACTTTTCCTGGTATACAAGTCTCCACGGCCCGCGATTCTTAGTGGATTTAGTTACTCCCGCGTTATGCTGGCCGATTCGCTGCTCAACGTGGGCAGTAAACCCTATATAGTATTGTTCAGTAGTTTCAGATTGAAGGACGTAGACATAAAACATGGGATGGAAGTGGTGCGCCCTGGGTGATTCGAACACCCGACCTTCTGGTTCGTAGCCAGACGCTCTATCCAGCTGAGCTAAGGGCGCAGCGGTACAAAAATTGTAGCATACGAAAGTCAGAGCATCTAGTTTACTGGCCCGTTTATACATTGTAATAGGAGTGGGGCCCTGGGTGATTCGAACACCCGACCTTCTGGTTTCCGCCGCAGGCGGACTCTATCCAGCTGAGCTAAGGGCGCCTCGAGATAAACAACTGATGTAAAAATTGTAGCATACGAAAGTCCGAGACTCTACCCAGGGGGACTTGCCCCCACAAAGCTCCGGCTGTGTTCTTCCGCCCCGCGCCACAACAAGAGGACGAGCACCACGATCGTCACAATCTCAAACCCGGCCAGCGCCCACTGGTACCCAAACCGCTCGCGCAGCGCGTACTCAATCAAATTCGTCGGCGCCGCAAACAGAATCCCCAACTGGTACGCCATCCCCGGCATCAACCCGCGCGCCGCGTCGGCCGCCAGTTCGTTCAAGTGGACCGGAATCACGCCCCACGCCCCCTGCACGCCCATCTGCATAAACACCGTGGCCACGATCAACACCGGCACGCTCCCGCCAAACGCCCAGAACGGCATCACCAGCAGGCACAGCGCCAGCGCCGCCATCATTCCCTTGCGCCGCCCCAGCGATTGAGACAACGATCCAAAGATCACCGCACCGATCACTGCTCCCACGTTGTAAATCATGGCGATGTTCGCCACGCTCGACGGCGCCACCTTGTGAATCTCCTTCAAAAAGTCCGGATACAAATCCTGCGTACCGTGCGAAAGAAACATCATGAACATCATCAGTACCACAAGGTACAAAAACCGTTTGTAATTCACCGCCACCACGCGCAGCACATCGCCCATACTCCCGGCGCGATGATGCTGCCACGCCTCCGATTCCGGCACCTTGGTGCGAATGTACAAAGCCAGCAGCGCCGGCAGCGCTCCCAACCAGAACATCGGCCGCCAGCCCCAAGCGGGCAAAACAAAACGCGCCGCCATCGCCGCCAGCAAATACCCGATCGAATAGCCGCTCTGCAAAATGCCGCTCAGAATGCCGCGCCATCGCGTAGGCGCCGCTTCCATCGCCAGCGAAGCGCCCACACCCCATTCGCCGCCCATGCCAATGCCAAACAAGGCGCGAAGAATCAGAAACACAGTGTAATTCGGCGCAAACCCGCAGAGCAGTTCGATGATCGAAAAATAAATCACGTTGGCCATCAGCGGGATGCGGCGCCCAAATCGGTCGGCAAGCAGGCCAAAAATAAAGGCGCCGACGGGACGCAGCGCCAGCGTGGCCGTAGTGGTGAAGACGATGGCCTTTTTGGAAACGCCAAAATGATGGGAAAGCGTGTCGTAGAGAAAAACGATCACGAAAAAATCAAATGCATCGAGCGTCCAGCCGAGAAATCCGGCCAGCAAGGCGTGGTGCCTACCCTTTTTGGGCAAGGGAGCTGTCATCTTAGGAATTGCGCCATTCCGCGGCTTTTGGCATCAGGCGATACAATGCCACACCACTTGCCGCGCATACCAGCCCCAAAAATAATCCCGGGGCCATCCGCCCGAAACACAACTGTCCGATGCTGAATAACGCGGTGTACACGAATACGCACCCGATCAACCAACTCAACAGGTTCGTTCCCAGATCGCGCGTCGTCTCCACCACGCCGCTAGCGCGCGCCACCCGCTCCCAGCCCCGCACATCGGGACGCACGCGCCGGTAGAAATCCACCAGCGTTTGCTCAGGCTCCGCGGGAGTAAGCAGCGTGACCGCAATCCACACCAGCGTTGTCACGCCCGTTGTGCACAGCGTCGTCTTCGCAAACACAACTGGGTCCGATCCTTGAAACGGCACAGGCCTCCCAGCGAGGTTCATCCATAGAGTGTGGCTGTGCAACGCCAGCGTGGTGGCCAGCGCTGCGGCCATGGCCGATATTTCGCTCCACGCATTCACCCGCCACCAATACCAGCGCAACAGGTACACGCCGCCCGTGCCAGCCCCAAGTTCCAGCACAATTTTCCAGCCTTCGCTTACGGATTGAAGTTGCATGGACACCCAGGCGGCCGCGACCACCAGAAAAATCGTGGCCAGCCGCGATGCGTTCACGTAGTGCGCTTCGCTGGCATCCTTCTTGACGAACCGCCGGTAGAAATCTTCCACCAGATACGAGCTGCCCCAATTCAGCTGCGTCGCCACCGTGGACATGAATGCAGCCATAAAACCGGCGAGCAAAATACCGAGCAGCGCGTGCGGCGTATGTTGTGTGGCAACGAGCATGTAGCCGCGTTCGGGTTGCGCAAGGCCGGGATAGAGAACCACTGCCGCCAGCGCGGTCAGAATCCAGGGCCACGGCCGCAGCGCGTAATGCGCAAGATTGAACCACAACACCGAGAGCAATCCGTGGCGTTCATCGCGAGCGCTGAAAATCCGCTGCGCGATATAGCCGCCGCCGCCCGGCTCCGCGCCCGGATACCAGAAAGCCCACCACTGCACCGCCAGATGGACGACAAACGTGATGACCGGCAAGGTCCACAGCGCTTCGCCTGTCAGTCCGCGCGAAAAATCGGGCAACAACGCCGTTATGTCACTGGCGTGCGGCCCAACAGAACTCCTCTTCGCCGCCAGTTTTTCGAGAAGCTGCGGCATCCCGCCCACTGCGTGCACCCCATACCAAGCCACGGCGATCACAATCGCCATCTTCAGCACGAATTGAAACAGATCCGTCCACAGCACGCCCCACAATCCGCCCAGCGAAACATAAATCCCCGTGAACGGCATCAGAAAAAATACGCAAATCGCCAGCGCCTTAGCATCACTGATGCCCAGCGAAGTGCTGATGATATTGACCATGGCCTTCGTGACCCAGCCGAGAATCAGGCAGTTCATCAGCAAACCCAGGTAGACCGCGCGGAATCCCCGCAGAAACGCGGCCGGCTTCCCGTGGTAACGCAGCTCCGCAAACTGCACATCCGTAATTAGTCCGGAGCGGCGCCACAATCTCGCAAACAAAAAAACTGTCATCATCCCGGAGGGAAGAAAACTCCACCACAGCCAGTTCCCCGCCACGCCTTGCGTGTACACCAACCCGCTCACGGCCAGCGGCGTGTCCGCGGCAAACGTCGTGGCCACCATCGACGTCCCCGCCAGCCACCAGCTCACCTGCCGCCCCGAAACAAAATAATCCGCCGTGCTTTGCGCCGACTTTCGCCGAAAATACAATCCAAGAACCAGCGTGATCAGCAGGTAGCCCGCGATGGCGGCCCAGTCAAACAAGGTCAGAGACAATGGTTTGTTTTCCTCGATCCGTCACTGCAATGGAAGAAGATTGCACTTTTCACAACGGAAACGGCGTGCCCCGAAAGAATCGCCGCCTAGTTTCCCTGCGATACTCGCTTCTGTCAAAGGTTTTATGAATCGATTCAATGCTGGCAATTCGGCCTGTTCGAAAATAAAGAACCCCGGCTCGCTGGGGGCAACGAGCCGGGGTGGGGGTACATCCTGAGGGGGGGCCTGAGGAAATTCAATCTCGCTTTAGTGCGTCACCACTCCTTCTTGGGTGGCCAGCACGCAAATCCGCTGCAATTCTTCGTAAGTGAAAAAGCGCTCTTCGATATGGCCGGCGCGCTCCACATGGCCGATTCCCGTCTCCCGGGAAATTCGTCCAATCTCCGCCACGGAAAGTCCCAGAAGGTATGCCGCTCGCGACTGGGTGACGTACTTCGGTATCTGATTATCCATTTTCTGTTCTCCCCTCATGCTGGAATCAGTGCCATTCCGTCTTTTTCCACCGTCAGGATCATCGCCTTATAAATGTCGATGTCCCATCCATCGCCAACCCGCATACGTACCGTCTCCCCGCCTTCTTTCAGGAGTCTTCCACGCAGCGGAACCTTGATATCCCCGAGAGCGACCTGCAAAACCACCGCCTGTCCCAACCACGCGTTGTACCCTGCTTCCATGGGGCTCCCTCGGCGATGAATTTGACGCATTGTGCAGGAGTAGAATCGCTTCTGAGGCAGTGTCCAGCAATGGTACAGCGAGGTCAGCCGACTAGTATTTTAGTACTGCCAGCCGGCAAATGGCCTTTTGCGAGCATTTCTTACGCGAGTACTTTGGTACCCCAGATTCGGGACGCGCGACCCATCGCCTCAGCCTCTCCCACCTGCGATTCTTACTCTCGTGACCAAACGTCTTTACGCTCCTCCTTCGTTATCTCGGCCGGACATGCCGCGCCTGGGAGTGGGCCTCGCCCTCGGCGGCGGATTTGCCCGCGGCTATGCGCATCTGGGCGTCCTCTGCACCTTCCGCGAAAACGCAATTCCGGTCACCTCTATCGCAGGCAGCAGCATCGGCAGCATCCTCGGCGCCGCCTACGCCAGCGGAGTCCCGCTGCCGCGCATCATTAGTAAGTGCCGGGAAATCCGTTTTCGTGATTTTGCCAAATGGCGGGTCTCGCGCTTTGGGCTGGCCAGCAACGAACGGCTGGGTGCCCTGGTGCAAAAGCTATTCGGCACAAAGCAGTTTGAAGACCTCGTGCTTCCGCTCGCCATTGTCGCCACGGATCTGGGCACCGGCGATCCGGTGGTCTTCCGGCAAGGAAACCTGTCCGAAGCAATTCGCGCGAGTTGCGCATTTCCGGGCCTCTTCGAACCCGTACAGATCGGCACGCGCTGCCTCGCCGATGGCGGCATTGTGGCCCCGGTTCCGACGCGCGCGGCCCGCGAACTGGGCGCGGAAATTGTCGTCGGCGTTTCCGTGGGACTCCACGACGGCCAGCGCGGCGTGCCGACAAACATCTTTCAGGTGGTCAGCCGGGCGGTCAGCGCCGCGCAAAAGCACCAAGTGGGGGAGTGGGAACGCTACGCCGACCTGGTCCTGCGACCATCCGTTCAGGGTCTCGCCTGGGACGACTTCGATCGCATTGACGAAGCCATCGAGGCCGGCAGCGCCGCAGCGCGCTCCGCGGTTCCAAGACTCAAACTATTGCTATCTCGTCAGAACCAGATGCAGTCCACTTTTGGCAAGCAAGGCGAACTGATGCTCGCGGAGGCTCTCCGATGACATATCGCGGCTGGTGGATGAATTTCATTAGCACCGCAGTTGCCCTGTGGCAGGAAAGTGGCGAGAATCCAGCCCTTTTCTGCTACCTTATGGGTAGTGGGACATTTTTCAGCCTGCGTTCCCACCAGCTGATCCCAATCCCTGTTCCTGCGAGGAATGAATCACTTTGTTGGAATCCATCCGCCACCTGCTCCACTCGATTTACGACGTCGAAGGAATAATTCGCACCGGCGGGCCGTTGCTCGTCTGCATCATCGTCTTCATCGAAACAGGCTTTTTTGTCGGCTTTTTTCTTCCCGGCGATTCCCTGCTGGTCACCGCGGGCGTCTTCTCCGCCGCCGGAGTTGTTCCCCTGAAGTGGCTCCTCCTGCCGGTCATGCTTTGCGCCATCGCGGGCGACCAAATCGGCTATTGGATTGGACGAGGAGCAGGCGTAGCAATCTACAAGCGCGAAGATTCCTTCTTCTTCAAGCGCCGCCACCTGCAGCGCGCCCACGACTTTTACGAAAAATATGGTGGGAAGACCATCATCATGGCGCGTTTTGTTCCCATCATCCGCACCTTCTGCCCGCCAGTCGCCGGCGCGGCGGGGATGACGTATCCCCGCTACCTGGTTTACGACATTTTCGGCGGCGCAATCTGGGTAGGAACGATGATTCTCGGCGGGTTCTTCCTCGGCCGCACGATTCCCAATATCAGCCAACGGATTCATTACGTTATCCTCGTGGTGATTTTCCTCTCGCTCCTTCCTGCGATTATCAGCATCCTCCGGGCGCGCCGCTCGGAGCAACTTCCCGCCTCATCGCCTGTCAGCACTCCAGAGAAGCCATAGCACATGGCCAAATTGCGCGCTGTAATCTTTGATATTGGTCGAGTGCTGATTCGGGTGGACATCGAGCGGGTGAAGTCTGCCCTCGCGCAGGGACTTCCGCTGAGCCCCGAAGAATTGTGGTCCGCCATCGAAAAAGATCCGTGCTGGCCAGACTGGCAGGAAGGCCGCATGTCTCCCCGCGATTGGCACTTGCACCTTTGCAAGCGGTTTAACCTCTCCCTCGATTTTGAGCAGTTCAAAAACGTCTGGAATTCAGCGCTCGATCCCCATCCGATCCACAAAACTTCCCTGTTCGCGGGGCTCTCAAAAAACTACCGGCTGGGCCTACTCTCGAATACGGATCCCATCCACGTCGAAAGGCTGGAATCTACGTACGACTTCTTCGCCTATTTCCCAAAGGCGGTTCGCACATATTCCTGCTCCGTAGGCGCCAGCAAGCCCGACCCGCTCATCTACCGGGAGGCACTGCGGGCCTGCAAGGTTCGAGCCGAGGAAGCGGTCTATATCGACGACATCCTGGCCTATGTGGATACTGCGCGGCGCTTGGGGCTGTCTGCCATCCAGTTCCAGTCTCCCGCACAGCTTTACGCGGACCTAGGGCAGGTGGGCATAAGAGTGGGAGATTCTTGCACTACGTAGGAATTCATCGCCAAAGTTCCCACTCGCGTAAAGATTGCAGGACCTAGTACTACCTGCCCTGTCGGGCAGGGCTAGTAACTGGCCGTTTGGCAACTACTTAGGCCCCTCTGCCCCACCACCTCACTCCGGCATTTCGCTTGCACATAAACACAACATATACAGCATCCGGCAGCCGCTAAGGGCTGCCACACTGCAAGACGAATGTTTTACCCGAATGGGTGAGGAGAAGAAATCTACTATGTCTGAGATCCCTGAATACACAACTACTGATAGGGGTGGCTCATCCTGGCAAATGCCTGCGATTGCCATTCTAGCCTTGATTGCGCTGGGCGGACTTTTCTTCGGCTGGTCGAATTCGACCAAGCTGGATGCCGCCAAGCAGGCCGTCACCGAACAGGTTAAGGCTGTTCAGCAGTCCGAACAGCAAGACCTAACCGCGATGAAAGACCGGCTCGCGATCGATGAAAAGGCCAACACCGAACTCCAGGGCGACCTGAAGGTGGTGACCGACAAACTGAAAATTACCCAAGGCCAACTGAAGAAGGCTCGCACAGAAGCAGCGCAGCTCAACACTGAAACCACGCAGAAGCTCACAGCGCTGGACACCTCCGTGCACACCGAACTCGCCAACAAGGCGACCACCGACGACGTGAAGACGGTGGACACCAAGGTGACCACGGTAAACGATAGCCTCACCAAGACCATCGGCGACCTGAACATGGCCCGCAGCGAGCTGGGAACCCTGATCGCTCGCAACCATGACGAGATCGACGTTCTCCGCCGCCAGGGTGAGCGCGACTACGTCGAATTCACCATCGCCGGCAAGAATAAGCCCCAAAAGGTCGGCAACGTCACCGTCGAGCTCAAGGGCGTGAACGAGAAGAAGAATCGCGTGAACGTTGTGGTTGTGTTGGAAGACAAGAAGCTGGAAGAAAAGAACCGCAACATCAATTCACCGATCATCGTCTATCCGACCGGCACGCACCAAGCCGAGGAAGTCGTCATCAACAAGATCGGGAAGAACTCGATCAGCGGCTATTTGAGCACGCCAAAGGCGGGAGCACAGCCTGCGACGTCTGCCTCATCCAAGTCCGGTAACTAAGAGAAGCGAACAATTCAGACAGAGGGCGGGAAGCGATGGCTTCCCGCCTTTTTTTGTCTTGAAGCCCCGGCGCTTGCGTTTGCCAAGAGCAGTCCTCACACTGTTCGCAGCCCTTTTCCGCCGCTCGCAGTCCGGCTGACAGTTCCTGGAGCATGCTCTTGCGTTCGACGACAACAGTGGTTTATTGCTCGATCGACAATCTGGTGAGTACGACCAACAAGGCGCTAATAGGCTTTGCCGAATTTCTGGAGGGCCTGGGCGAAGCAAATATCCCGGCTGTCCCGGTGACTACCCGCAGCCGGCTGCAGTTTGACGCTACGATTCGCAAGTTTGGGCTCGGGCATCCCTTCCTCGCAGAAGGCGGATGCGGCGTTTTCCTTCCAGAAGACTACTTCCACTTAAAACCCCCGCGGAGCATGCGCCTGGGGCGCTTTACGTGCGTCCCAGTGGCATCTCCGCAGCCCGCCGCGGCAGAAATACTGGACCTGCTTGCCGAAGAGACTGGCATCGAGGTCGTGGCCCTGCGCACTCTATCGCCTCGAGAACTCTCCCAGAACGCCGGATTACCGCAGCGCGAGGCGGAACTCCTGCGGCAGCGCGATTTCGACGAGCTGTTTTTCTTTGCCGGCGTGTCGGAGGCGGACATGCAGCGCTTCCAGCAGGAAGCGGCAAAGCGAAATGCCCAGGTGCGTTCGCGCGGCGCGCTCTGGTCGCTGGCGGTTGGCGCAAATCTCTCCTCCTGTGTACGAGACCTTTCGCAGCTCTACCAGCGTTCATTCCGAGCGCATCCATTCAACATCGGAATCGCCACCGCCGACGAAGCCACGGAACTCTTTCCGGTTTGCGACCGCTGCTTGCTGCTGGCGGGACGCGAGAGCGGGGCGGTTGAAACGGGCGGGAAGTGTAAGAGCTTGCCGCTCTTCTCGCCCGAGACGTGGCCACTCGCATTGGAAGCGATTCTGAACCACCAGTTGTAGGAGGCTTGCAGGTGGGGGAAATGTCCGCAGGCCCTACAGGATCCAGGCAACACAAACCGTTCGGGGGTTGGAAAGAGAAAGGACAAAGTGTGCCGAGATTTTCACATTGGGCGGCTTAGGGTCGATTTCAGAGATGAGAAGACGCCCTAAAGGCTTGAAAAAGCATGGTAATGATGGTACCGGAACCAGCCTTGCGGCTTGGCCAATTGATTGCTCCCTGTCTTGTGTTCGCTCAATTTACGGTTTTCGGGAGCCCCCATGGCTTGGATGCGTCGCGTATTCGGTGTACCTGCTTCGGAAACACAGATGGGCCTGATTCTGGCGTTGTGCATCTTCTCGATGAGTTTGATGTCGATCGCTCTGGTTTGGCAGGCCCAGGTGATCGCGAAGCAGAACGCCGTGATCCACCTGCTGCAGACAAAGTTCGGGGGCTGAACCGTCCGCCCTTTCCTCTTTAGAAACCCAATTCCCTCCTTCTTCTTTCTTTCTCCTGACATTCGGCTCGCGTTGTGCTTGAATTCTGCTTACGGGGGATTTTTCCGAGGGAGATTCCAGTGAAGCGCATTTTCTTAGTGATCGCAGCAGCAGTTTGCCTGTCGGCCGTTTCCGCGGGTCAACAAACCGCGGCACCGGAGACGTCCGGCAATCCTTCCACACAGCATGCTTCAAAACATCACCAGAGGCGCCACCATGGAAAGAAGCATGGCGGGAAGCACCAGCACACCGCGCACCAACCAAGATCGTAACCGCATGAAACCCCTTGCTATTTGAGAAGGAAAAATAAAGCGTGAACTGCGGCGGACCAACCCGCAAATAAAAACTTAAGGACCACAAAAACAAAGAGGGCCCTCCATGAGGGCCCTCTTTTTTCTTTTGCTGCATCGCTTGGCGAGCAGGTTAGACTTCAACCAGTTCGCTCGCGACTCGCACCGCAAGAGCGGTGTGCTCAGCTTTGTTGCGCTTTTAAGCCCGGTGGATTCATGCAACCCTCCCGGAGCTCAAGGAGCTCACAAATTGCTTGTACGCCCGGGGGATGCGCGGCGCAAGCGAAAAGAAGAAAAAAATCGAAGCCGAAGGTATCTCTCGCATTCTCAGCGGATTGAGTTGTGGATTTCTTGGACGATGCTCAGGGATCCGAGTTTGTGTCGATTTCGGGTGGCAAGTCCTTCAATTGGTCGTTGCAATCGAACGCGTAAAAGCGGCGGGTTCCCGCCGCACTCCAAAAAAACGGACCGCCCAGTCTGTCGGGCGGCCCCAAAAAAATAAAAGGAAAATTACTTGATAAAAAGTGTTTCCCGAAGCTGATCGCGGCCCACGAACGACTTCATGGTGCGGAAGCGGCCGAAAAGGTCCTGGATCTCGCGATTTTGATAAACTTTTTGCGCGGGAAAAATCGTCTTCGCCGACAATACTTGCAGCGTAGTGGTATCAGCCACCCGGTACCGTTGAAAACCCGCCGGCTTTTTGCTGTGAAACATTGCGAACACCACGCCGCCTGGACGCAACAGATCCGTAAGTTGCCCGATCATCAGCTTGGCCAGCGCTGGCTCCATATAGTCAAGCACATCCCAAAGCAGCAACGCGTCAAACGAGGCCGCCGGGTATTGCAGATTTTCTTCCAGGAAACGCTTGGCTCGCGCTTCCGGTGTCCGCTCTGCGTAGTCTTCAGCTGTGACATTCTCTTTTGCTTTGGCTTTGGCTTCCTCTTCGGCGAGAAACTGCGACCAGTCGCGCAGAATGTCGTCGGAGGTAACTCGGAAGCCGCGTTCGATGAAAAACGTCAGCGTGGTTTGCCACGCGGGCCCAAGATCCAGCAGCGTGCCCCGGCCGAGTCCATCCAGATTCCACAGAAATTCTTTCAGTCCATTGGAACCCCGCGTGGTTTCCTGGGGTTCCGGCGGACGATTTGTGCCGACTGCCATCACCGAGCCGTTTCCTTTGTGTGCGCTGCGTTCGCCTGCGACCGGCCGCGAACCCTCGCGGGCGGCCTGCGCGCCGATCCCAATTCCCAACTTGTTCAGGAATCCCATGTCTTCAGTCCGCCCCCGCTACTGCCGCACCGGGAGCAGGCTTTTCCAGGTTGGCTTCTGTATCTTTTGCTTTCGCGTTTTCAATTTTCTTCGCAGGCGGATTGTCCGCAGGCCGTGAGGGCGCTTTCCCCGCTTCCACCTTTCCGCGGAACTCCGCGCCATCTTCGATGGCGATGCGCTGCGAGCGAATGTCTCCGTTCACCTTCGCCGTATTCCAGATCTGTACGCGCTCTGAGCCGTCGAGTTTCCCTTCCACTCGCCCGCGAACCACAATTTCGCGCGCATCTATGTCGCCCTTCACGCTGGCGTTCGGCCCAACCGTAAGCACGGCATTGCGGAAAGTCACTTTCCCTTCCACGTTTCCATCAATGAACAGATCTTCGCTTCCCGTAATTTCGCCTTTGATCCGGATGCCTTGGCTGAGACATGCGACGCCGCTCGAAGAAGTCGGAACGCTGGACAATTGCTTTGAACTGGCAGGCCCACCAACTGGAGAAGGAGCGGAATTCATTGGACTTGTGGATATTTCATTCGGATTCTGCGGCCGCCCATCTTCTTTTCGCCACATATAGACACCTCGACGTTAGGTTAGAGTCTCTAAAGTCGCTTATCGAGGGCTGGAAGCTTACTGCGACTCAGAAAGAATAACATATTACAGCACTTATCCGGTGTAAAGAGGAATGCAAGTTGCTTCCCTGAAGAATGTGACCTGACGGTGCACAGACTTCGCCGTCCACTGTGGGGAAAAAGGGCAATTCTCTTCTCTTATTTTTCGCCTGGATGGGGCCCTCCACCCTCCCGAAATGCCACCATCATGCCCACAAGCTCGTGTACCAAGAGCTCCTGGGACTTACGCTTCTCCCACCAATGCTCTGGATCGAAGTCGCCGTCATGGGCGCCGGCCACCGAAACACTGACTGTGGGGGGAAAAACCTTGTCAAAAATGTAGCGCGCGCGGCGGGCGTGGTAGTTGGAGGTTACCACGATCACGCTGTGAAAGTGGCGCTCAGAGCATAAACGGGCCAGAGCCGTGGCCTCTTCGAGGGTGTTGTCAGCATCATGAGGAAATCGAATGATCTTGTCTTTGGGAACGCCCCGCTCGATCAGGTCATGTTCCAGTAGCTCCGCGATCCCCGCGCTGGGACGCAAGCGGCGTCCACTGGCCACAACGACGGGAGCCACTCCATGGCGAACCAGCTCCGCCGCGCGAGTGGCGCGATCCGCATAGAAATTATCATCTCCGAGAAGAAGCAGCGCGTCGGCATGAGCGGCAGGCGCATCTATCACCCACGATTCCCCGGCAAACCGCAGTATAGGATGCCGAGCCCAGTAGACCACCGCGCAAAGCAGAACGATAACGAGAAGGATGATCAGGCTGACAAGCGCGCCGCCACGTTCCGAGTTGCGCCGCGCGGAAGGACTCATGTGTTGGGATCGACGGCACGGAGCTGTTCGGCAGCCTGCTCCGGAAGCAAAGAGTTGAAATAGACTTCCTTGATGCTGTAAGACTTGCTCCGCTTTTCGAGGATCGGCATGATTTCGATGTGCCAGTGATAGTCGTCGGAGAGGGTCTTCCAGTAGCCGGAGAGTTCCCCTTTTTTGTTCCGCGTATTCGGCGCGGTGTGAACCACCAGATGGAACGAGGTGGCGATTTTTTCTAGGCGGCGGAGCACCCGGCCAAGGAGAGCGGCAAGCTGCCGGCGATTGGCTCCGGGGCGCGGCTGTTCGAAGAGGTGATTGTGGCGGCGGTGCAGGATCCAGATTTCGAACGGGACGCGCGAAGCGTACGGACATAGAGCGTAGTAATCGCCCTGCACGTCAACGATGCGCTTCCCCTGTTTTTCTTCTTGCCGCACGATATCGCAAAACACGCAGCGCTCCTTGTCCTTGAACCAGTCGTGCGCAGACGCTAGTTCGTACTTGATGCGACGCGGAACGAAAATTGTGGCAGTCACCTGCGAGTGAGCGTGCGCCCATTCCTGCCCGGCTTGCGGCCCCTGGTTCTTGAAGACCGTGACGTATTTGAACCGTGCGTCCTTCTTAAGGTCGGCGATGCGCGAGCCCCATACGCCGAGGACATGATCGATTTCCTCGTCCCCGAAACTCGAAAACCGCTTGTCGTGCTGCGGGGTCTCCACCACCACTTCGTGAGCGCCGAGCGGCCCCATTTTGTCGTAAATGCCCTCCGCGGCACGGCCCGGATCTGTCTCAACGCGATAGAGCGGCTCGGGATGAGGGACAACGCGAACCTGCCAGGGCCCTTCCGAGGGCCAGGACAAGATAGCTTTCGCGTTGTCGATGGCCGGAGGGTCGAACGGACATCCAGATTCGCCTTCTTCCGGGCGTTCGCGCTGCCCGGATACAACCCAACTCTGTGTGACGGGATCTCTGCGAATTTCCATGGAGTTTTCTAGCGCGTATAACGCGTGGGAGTAGGCCCTTCCTCCAGCCGGTGGCGATCCCAGATTGCGCCTTCGCGAGTGTAATAGGCCATCTCAAAATCCTGAGTAAGTTCGAGCGCGTCGGTGGGGCAGGCATCCTCGCAAAGTCCGCAGAACATGCAGCGAGAGGTGTCGTAAGTGAAGGTGGTGAGCACCTTGTGCCGCGTGGCATCGTCGCGCTCCCAGCCAACCACGATGAGATTTTCAGGGCACGCGAGCGCGCAAAGATTGCACGAGATGCAAAGAGTTTCACCGCTTTCGGGATGGTTGTTGAGTCGCGGAGCGCCGCGATACCGCTCGGCAACCATGGGCCGCTCAAGGGGATACTGCTCCGTATAAACATTGTCGGGGTGCTGCGTCCGGAACGTAACGCCCATGCCCTTGAGCACATCCATCTGGAAAAGACGCCCAATGAGTTCCTTCATGTTCACAGTCTCTTTTGCCAGTGCCCGGATGTCAAGGATTCTTGGCGCCAGAGAATGCATACGAACTCGTTGATCCGTTGAGCAACGGAGAGAGCGTGATATTCTCAGGCAGGAATCGATGAGCGATACGGAATTCATGCGGATGGCGCTGGAAGAAGCTCGGGCTTGCGCGGAGGCCGGCGAAGTCCCGATCGGCGCCGTGCTTGTCTATCGAGATGAGGTGCTCGCCCGCGGCGGCAACCGGACCATTCGAGACTGCGACCCAACCGCGCACGCGGAAATTGTGGTCCTGCGCGAATCCGCACAAAAGCTCAGAAACTACCGGCTAGCAGAAACGACGCTGTACGTAACGCTTGAGCCATGCGCGATGTGCGCCGGAGCGATCGTTCAGGCTCGCGTCCCACGCGTGGTGTACGGAGCGGATGATCCAAAGGGAGGCGCGTTTCGAACTTGCTTCGAAGTTTTAACGAGCCCGAAGCTGAATCACCAGGTGGAAGTCACGCCGGGCGTGCTCGCCGAAGAAGCTAGTTCCCTGCTCCAGTCCTTTTTTGCATCGCGCCGGTAAATCCCAGGGCGCCACTTTGGTGAGGTTTCACCGGTTTTGGATGGAACGCAGCATAGCCCCGACGGCAGCCTCTCTGATAAACTGAATTTCATGACCGCGGAGAGGTGACTGAGCGGTTGAAAGTACTCGCCTCGAAAGCGAGCGTACGGGAAACCGTACCGTGGGTTCGAATCCCACCCTCTCCGCCAT
>JGI12635J15846_10000062_pt1 | contig 68861 bp, 58 predicted proteins | sample BlaSpr_A8_OM2_M2_FD_15846 | JGI IMG/M metagenome (IMG submission 15846)
GAAAGGCGCCTAGCCGCGGTGGGGAAATGACCCTTGAAAGAGAGATTAACCAACCCTAAAACCCGACATCTCTAATTAGCCCGCACCCCGACATCTGAATCTGGCCTCAGCATAAGCTGTAGAGGCAATATCCCAATGTCGTGTTCTAGCAAGATAGAAATGTCGTGTTTTGGTGCTGGTGCGATGCTGGGAGCTTCCGATCCAATGACGGGAGTTCGCCATGCAGCCAACCGAACTGGTGACGTTGAACATGCGTGAGCTCGAGCGGATCAAAGTGATTCAGGCCGTCGTGGACAGGATGCTCAAGCCTGGCCTTGCTGCCGAGCGTTTGCACCTGACGGTACGCCAGGTCGAGCGGCTGGTGCTTCGATACAAGCAAGCTGGCGCGGCCGGTGTCGGCTCAAGAGCCCGAGGACGTCCGGGTAATCGAAATCAGGTAGACGAATTGCTGGCGATGGGCAAAGGACGCTTGCGTGCGGACCCTCCCCGCGTTACGTTGGCAACCATCCGGCCTGCCGATAGGAGATGGTGCAATGCAAAACCTCTTCCAGATCGCATGCTCAGCCTGCCTCGTCGTGGCAACCGCTGCGACAGCGCAAACCCCATCCTCACAGCCCTCCGCGGGCGGGACACCCGACAAGATGCCATTCGACACTCCCTATGGCACTACGATTAGTCTGGACACCGCGAAGAGGCTGCTCGCGATTGCAGAAGCCGAAGCGAAGAAGCACGACTGGAAAATGAACATTGCTGTCGTCGACACGCATGGCGAACTCCTCGCGTTCGAACGAATGGACGGGGCGCAGTTCGCGTCGATAGCGATATCGCAGAACAAAGCGCGCACGTCAGCAAGATTTCGTCGGGAAACCCGGGTCTTCTACAACCAGTTTGAGACCGGACACGCATACTTGAACACGCTGGATGAGGGGCTGGTCGCATCGCCGGGAGGGTTTCCCCTTGTAGAAGGAGGAAAGCTTGTCGGCGCTATCGGCTGTAGTGGCGGCACAGGCGATCAGGACGCGTTTGTGTGCAAGGCCGCCGCCGATACGATCAAATAGTGCGGCGCCTCTGTACCCAGCAGCCGACGCCGCCGCAATGGAAGGATCGGCTCGTGAAGGTCCGCTGTCCGAGCGAACTCGACGTTCGAACGAATGCTCGCCTGAGGCGTTCCGAGCCCTGAATCCAGCCTTACAAATCTCATCTCTGACACATCGAGGCAGTGAAGGGTGGAGCTGATGATCGATCGCGTCCGCAAGACGCTCGACGACATCCTCGATCAGCAGGATGTGCGCGCTGCACTTCGAAGCGCGCATAACACGCTCGCTTGAAGAACAGATTGATGGACGATGGGTCGACGCGTCAGTCCTTGCGCGTCGATTCAGTCGTTATCTGTGAGCAACTTGTCGAGAGGCACTCCGTGCTTGACGAACGGCGAGCGGATCACGATGTAACTGAAGTACTTCTCGATGCCGAGATTGCGGTCGAGCAGGCGCTCGATCACTTCCTGGTAGTGACCGATGTCCTTGACGACGAACTTGAGCAGGTAGTCGTACCCGCCGCTCACCAGGTGACATTCGGTAATTTCGTCGAAATCGCGCACGTTCGCCTCGAAACGCACGAAATCCTCGCGCCGATGGTCGTGCAGCATGATTTCCGTGAACACGGACACGATGCTGGTCACTTTCGCGACATTCACGTGCGCGCCGTATCCCGAGATCACACCGGCTGATTCAAGACGCTTGACGCGCTGCAGGCATGGGCTCGCAGAAAGGCCGACGGCGGCCGCGAGATTCGCGTTCGTGATGTTGCCGTTCCTCTGCAATTCGGCGAGGATCTTGATGTCGATCCGGTCGAGTTTTGGTCGGTTGCTCATATCGTTCTGTTCTCGAAAACGGCGGGCGAACCGGCTTTCCCGCTAAACGCGGGAAAGTTCCTCGTGATGCGCCTTGACGAACTGCGCCATGCTGGTGAACTTGAAATCGACAGACGGCTCTGCGAATGTGCGCATCGTCGCGCCGAGCCCGCGCTGCTCGAAGCGCCGATGGATCCAGCATGAACGAATGTCCAGCCGGTTGGCCGGCTCGTGATCGTGGTACATGCTGTCCGCGACGTGCAGGATTTCGTCCTTACGCACGCCGAGGGTCGACAGCACGTCGAGCGTATATTCAAAATTACGGCTCGACGGCTTATAGCTTCCCACATCCTCAGCCGTGACGACGACATCAAAGGGCACATGCAGCTTGGCGTGACTGTAGGTGAAATTCTCGTTGTCCACGTTCGATATGATGACCAGCTTGAAGTACTTCTTCAAATACTGCAGCGTACTTGCCGAATCCGGGAAGGCAGGCCAATTGCGGACCGAACGTCCATACGCCTCCGCCTGCTCGCGCGTGTAGCTGACGCCCCACTCCTCCGCGAGCCGCTTGTAGACCACCTCGAGCAACCGGTTGTACGGCATGTCGGGCGTCGCGCTCTGCTGATATGACTCGTGGCGGGCGTGCGCTTCCAGCACCTGGTCGCGGGTCAATGGCGGGTCGAGCGATGAGACCAATGCTGACAGGCCCGCGACGATGCCCGACTCCCAGTCGATCAGGGTGCCGTAACAGTCGAATGTCAGGGCCTTAAAATCCGTCAACCGCATGAAGGGCTCCTTAACTGGGGTGTTCCGGCTTGCGCGGACCGCGCCGCGGCCGGAAACGCCGCGCCTGTAACGTTTCCGGGCGCGGCGAATCAAACTGGCACGAACGCCGGTGAATTACGTAGATTGCCTACTTCTGCAGTAGCGCTTCCTGGTGAGCCTTCGCAAGCTCCGCCATATTGTTGAAGCGGAAGTTCACGGTGGGCTGTTCGCCAGGGTTCATCGTCGCGCCGAAACCGGTCTGCGAATGGCGGCGATAGATCCAGCACGATGCAAGCCCGAACGCGTTCGCGGGCTTGTGGTCGTGGAACAGACTTTCAGCGGTGTGAAGGATTTTCTCCTTCCGGATACTGCGGGCGCCCAGCTTGTCCAGCATGTACTCGAAGTTTCGCGGCGACGGCTTATAGGAGCCGACGTCCTCTGCGGTGATGATCGCGTCGAATTCGACGTGGAGCTTCGCGTGGCTGGCGGTGAAGCTGTCATTGTCGACGTTCGACAGGATGACCAGCTTGTAGTACTTCTTCAGATACTGCAGCGCGTCCGCCGAGTCCTCGAATGCCGGCCAATTACGTACGGACTTGCCGTAGGCGAGGCACTCCTCGTGCGTGAAAGGCACTTGCCATTCCTCGGCCAGCCGCTTGTACACGATCGCAAGCAATTCCTGGTAACGCTTGGCCGGCGTGTAGGCCTGCTGCGACGACTCATGACGTGCGTGGGCTTCGAGAACCTGATCCCGCGTGAGCGGCGGGTTGACGCGTTCGAGCAGAGGACGCAACCCCTCGAAGATGCCCGTTTCCCAGTCGATGAGCGTGCCGTAGCAGTCGAAAGTCAGTGTATTGAAGTCGGTCAGTTTCATAGTAACTCCTGCTGGTTGGTGAGCTAGACATAGTCTATTGGGCGCGCCCAGCAACCGTTACTTATGTTGCCCACCGCATCGGCAATCTCTGTTGCTCACCCGCACATCATCAGCATAATCTGCTGCGGGGTTCTGCCTGTTTGCTATGTGGCCTCGATCGGGCCACCCAGTACACGGTTTTAACGTACCAGGAATCCGTATTTGAGCGGGTCACGCTCGTCGATGACCCAGTTGGCAAATCCGCAAATGTAAGCAGAGCCTTCGATCTCCGGGATCACCGCCGGGTACATGCCAAGCTGCACTTCTTCCAGCACACGAGCGCGAAACACCGACCCGATAACCGACTCGTTGACGAGTACCTCGCCCCGCGCGATTTCACCACGAAGGTAAAGTTGGGCGATGCGGCCCGCGGTTCCTGATCCGGTAGGCGAACGGTCGACTTCCCGATCGGCGAAGATGCAGCAATTCGCCTGAGTCGACTCATCAGATCTCGGCACGCCATGAATGATGGTCCCATAGATGTGATTGATCTCGGGAATGTGCGGATGGAGGACGGGATACGCGAGATTGGCGGCAAGCTTGACCTCGGCGCCAAACTGCTTGAGCGCCTCGACCGACGACTCTCGAATCGCGAGACCATGAGGTGCGCCGTCTGTATAGAAGTAAAAGGCGCCACCGAATGCGATGTCTCCGGTCACCGCCCCGTAGGTCGGTGTCTCGACTGTGACGTCTCGCTTGTAGATGAACGACGGCACATTGATAAATCGAACACCGTTCACGTGCGTGCCGTCCCACTTCACGAATGCCTCGATGAATCCGCATGGTGCGTCGATACCTACCCGCGTTTCCGGACTCTGGCGCTGCACCCATCCAAGTTCAACCGCAGCCGTCGCTAATGCAATTACACCATGCCCACAATGATCGCTATAGCCCTCGTTATGGAGAAAGATGACGCCGAAATCCGCCGTCGGTGAAACTGGCGACGTCAGATAACCGCCGTACATGTCAGCGTGGCCACGCGGCTCAAACATCAGGGCCTGACGGATCTCGTCCGCATTCTCGTGCACCCATGCGCGGCGTTCCACGATCGAATTGCCTGGCAGGCGCGGCAGGCCGGACGTAACGATGCGAAAGGGTTCGCCGCCTGTATGTACCTCTACGGTGCTGATTGTCCGCGTGTGTTGCATCTTCCAGAAATCCTCTTAAATGTGCCGCCGGCCTGCGACGGGGTTACCTCACGCTGCAGGACCGGCTTGTCAAGGACCGGATGGGCGTATCTAAATCCATGCGAACGGCATCGCCCTTCCCTATACCCTGCACGACAAGCTGTCTGAGATCGATCAAGCCGCGGCGCCCTCCAGTAAATCTTCGATCATCACGGGCAGTCGCCGGACCCGCACACCGGTCGCGTGATGAACAGCATTGGTGATCGCCGCCGCGATTCCAGCCAGACCGATCTCCGCAATCCCGCGCGCGCCCAGCTCGTTGAAGATTGTATCGGGATGGTCGAGGAACGTGACGTCGAGCGCAGGCGTGTCCGCATGCGACGCCATGATGTAATCGGCCAGATTGCTGTTGATCGGCGCACCGGTGTGTTCGTCATAGCTCGTATGCTCGAAAAGCGCCATGCCCACACCCATGACGATCGCGCCTTCAATCTGGTTGCGCCCTGCCTTCAGGTTGAGGATGCGCCCCGCATCGATCACGGTGACCACGCGGCTCACGCGCAGTTGCGCGATCTCCGGTTGCCACGTGACCTCGGCGAAATGCACGCCGTATGAATGGATCGAGAATTGCTTCTTCAACGGATCGTCGAAACCGCCCACCGCGCTGCCGCTCCCGGACGCGGCATGCATCTTCGCCGCAACCAGAATCTCGCCGAACGGCACGCCGCTTTCCGGCGCCTCTCCCTTGCGATGCACGCGGCCCTCACTGAACGCAAGCGTATCGGCGGCGGCTCCCGCAAACGGTGACCCGGACACAGCAGCGGCCCGCGCGAGCACCGTGCTGATCGCAGCGCGAGCGGCGTCGAAGACCGCTGGAATCACCGAAGCGGTCGCGGCGGACCCGCCTGAAATCGGTCCGCGCGGCAGAGCGGTATCGCCGAGGCCGACTTCTATCTTGTCGAGCGGCAGCCCTGTCTGCGCCGCCACGAGTTGCGCGAGGGTGGTGTAAGTACCGGTGCCGATATCCTGCGTGCCGCATACCACCCTCGCCGTCCCGTCCGCGCGCAGATCGACGGTGGCTTCCGCCGAGAATCGCAGGCCGAGCCAACTGCACGCGCCGACGCCCCAGCCGAGCGTCAGGCCATCACGTTTCATCGAACCGATGCCGGGTGTGCGCTGCGCCCAGCCGAACTTGTCGGCACCCGTGCGCAAACATTCCACCAGATGACGCGATGAGAACGGCAGTCCGATGCTTTCATCAACGCGTGGCTCGTTCTTGATGCGTAGCTCCACCGGGTCCATTCCCAGTTCGATAGCAAGCTCGTCCATCGCCGATTCGAGCGCAAAGAGTCCCGGTACCGCGCCCGGTCCGCGCATGGCGGTTGGCGAGCCGACGTTGCGCGGCACCGTGCCCGACGTCACGCGCAGGTTCGGCGTGCTGTAGAGAAGCGGCGTGGCTTCACCGCAGTTTTCAGAATATGCATCGAGGATCGAGGTGTGGTTCAGGTAATCGTGTCGAATGGACGTGAGCGTGCCGTCGGAGTTTGCTGCGAGGCGGATGCGCTGCTGCGTAAGCGGCCGGTGCCCGACATTCTGGAACATCATCTTGCGGCTTAGCACGAGTTTCACCGGGCGCCCCGTATGGCGAGACGCAGCGGCGGCCAGCAACGAATGCGGCCACATCCACAGCTTGCTGCCGAAGCCCGAGCCGAGATAACGCGAGATGACGCGCACCTTTTCCTTCGGCAGACCAAGCATCTGCGTCAGCGTTCCCTGGTGGTTGGAGATCGCCTGGGATGTTTCGTAGAACGTATAACCATCACCGTCCCAGTGCGCGACGGTTGCATGAAGTTCGATCGGATTATGCGTCTCGACCGGCGTCACATAGATTTCATCGAGCTTGACGGCGGCGCTATCGAAAGCGCTTGCAGCATCGCCGCGTTCGCTTTCTAACTTAGGTTCGGCGTCGCTTGCAAGGGAGGTGCTTACATCGTGCGGAGTGGTTTCATAACCGACCTTGACGGCGGCCGCCGCTGCGCTCGCGGTCTCGAACGTATCCGCTATGACCAGCGCAACGTACTGACCGTAGTAGCGAATGACGTCGTCTTCGAACGGCGGGCGTGCCTCGTCAACGTAGCCGGCGTCTATTGAATTACCGGAGATCCGGTAGAAGCGCCCGATGTTGCCGCGATGCAAGACCGCGTGAACGCCGGGCATGGATTCGGCAGCGACGAATTCGAGTGAGACCAGCTTGCCGCTCGCAATGGTGCTGCTGACCGGAACCGCGTGCAGCAAGCCCGGCAGATCGACGTCCGACGTATAGGTGGCTTCGCCGCTGACCTTCAGCGGTCCGTCAATGCGCGAGTGCGGCTTGCCGATTACCGCATGCAGGGAGTCGAGCACAGTAGACATAAGGAGAGTTCCTTTCGACGTTCGACGAGATCAGGCGGCGCGGGTCGCAAGCGTCAGCGCATGGACGAGGCAGCGTTGCGCCAGTTCGACCTTGAAGGCGTTCCCGGTTTGCGGCCGGGCGCCGGCGAGTGCGTCTGCTGCGGCGCGCCTGAAGCTCGCAATATCCGGCGTGGCGGAGACGAGCGCAGCCTCGGCCTCGCGCGATCGCCATGGCTTCGTGCCGACCCCACCGAGCGCGACACGCGCATGGCTCACGCGGCCATCGGTCACCCTGACGATCACTGCCGCCGACGCCAGCGCGAATTCATACGACGCCCGGTCGCGCAACTTCAGGTATAGAGAACGGCTACCGTCGGCCAGCCGCGGCAAGCTGACGTGGGTGATGAGATCGCCGGGTTCAAGCACCGTTTCCCGCTCCGGCGTGGTGCCGGGCAGCAGGAAAAAATCGTCGATAGCGACGCTGCGCTCTCCCCGCGTTCCCTGAATATGCACGACTGCTTCGAGCGCTGTCAGCGCAACATTCATGTCCGACGGATTGCTCGCGATACACGCATCACTTACGCCGAGGATCGCCTGGGTCCGGTTGAAACCGCTGATTGCCGCGCAACCCGAGCCGGGTTCACGCTTGTTGCAGGCCATGGCGGTATCGCGGAAATACACACATCGTGTGCGTTGCAACAGGTTGCCGCCCGTGGTGGCCATGTTACGAAGTTGCGCGGATGCGCCGGCAAGCAAGGCCTGTGACAACACCGGGTACGCGTCGCGAATCAGCACATGGTGCGCAAGATCTGCGTTGCGCACCATCGCGCCGATCTTCACGCCGCCATCAGGCAGTGCTTCGACACTTGCCAAAGGCAGGCGGCTGATGTCGATCACACGGCCCGGCCGCTCGACATTCAGTTTCATGAGGTCGAGCAGCGTGGTGCCACCGGCTAGGAAACGCACATCGGCGCCCTGCTGCGCGGTATGCGACGCGGCGCCGGCCTTGATCGCGTCCTGCACGTCGTTCGCGCGGGAAAGCTGGAACAGTTCCATGTCGGCGCTCCTCAGGCTTTGCCGCGCACGATCTGGATCGCGGCAACAATGTTCTGATAAGCACCGCAGCGGCACAGGTTGCCGCTCATTGCCTCGCGAACGTCGGCGTCGGTCGGTCCGACCGGTTCTTCCAGCAAGGCGACCGCGGACATGATCTGACCGGACGTACAGTAGCCGCATTGATAGCCGTCGCATTCGACGAACGACGCCTGCATGGGATGCAGCGCGCCAGAGTTGCCGATGCCTTCGATGGTCGTGATCTCGTCGCCCGCATGGTTTGCCGCGAGACATAGGCAAGAATTCACGCGGCGTCCGTTCACGTGGACGGTGCACGCGCCGCACTGGCCGTGGTCGCAGCCCTTCTTCGTACCGGTGAAATGCAGGTGTTCGCGCAACGCGTCCAGCAGCGTGGTGCGAGGATCGAGCAATAGTGCGTAATTCTTGCCATTGATCGAAAGTTCGACGGCAATAGTGACGGGCTCGACGGGCTGAGTTCGCGTTTGCCCATACGGCTTGGGCGCAGCGTCTTTTGGACCGACGGTTTCGTCGAAGAGGCGTGTTGGGGATGAGTGGTCTTGCACGGTGGAAATCTCCTGGCTGCGGGGACAGGGAGAAGTCGGTCACATCGCAGAGACGCTCGTCAGGATGCCGATGCGTTGCCGGTACCCAAGGGTTGCAGACGCGTGCAGATGCGATTAGGCAGGGTGTTGCGTCGCCGACCAACAACGTGGCTGGTAACAAACCTAGTCAGTATATGCAGCCATTTTGGAGTTTGCTGAACCGCCCTTCGGCCGCCCGTTAAATTCGCTACGACCGGACATTTTCGAGCGCGTTGGACTCGTCCGGGATCAGCGTAAAGGCGTCCCTACAGGCGCTTATAACACCTCGTGAGATTGACCGCAGACAAGCGTCAGGGCGCGTGCGCTTCGCCCTGCCCGTCAGGTTTTTCCTACCGTCCCGCGACCGCGCGCGCGATTTTCCGGTCGGTCTTGTATTCGCTCAGTGCGTAGACCGACCAGATCGCTGCAGGGATCCAGCCAATAACCGTGATTTGAAGCGCGAGGCAAATGATCCCGGCAAACGGCCGGCCAATCGTGAAGAACTGAAGCCAGGGCAAGAAAATTGCGAGCAGGAGGCGCATGGATTTTTCCGTAATGTTAGAAGGTCATCCAACGGTGACGACCGCGGTATAAAGTCGTACGACCACGCTATAACGGCCTGCGGTTTTGAAACTTTAGCCCTTTCCGCACGACCTGATCAATGATCGGCGATTGCTGTTCTACGCCGTGCTCAGCGTTGGAGCTTGCTGCGGCGCGGCGTCCTGCAGGTCCCATCCGGTTCATCGCTAATGCGTACTCGACGCGGCCGACGGATCGACGCCAGCTGCGACAAGCGCCGCATGCAGCGTCTCGAAGAGGTGCGTTTCTCCCAGCACCGCCGTGATTCCGTGGCGGTCCATATCGGATCGCAGATACTGGTCGACGCGCGCAAACAGCACGCTGATACCACGCTGCTTCAGACCCTCGCAAAACTCAGCTAGCGTCCTTGCCGCCGAATAATCCAGATCCGTGATGGCGCCGGCATCGACGATGAACCAGCGGACCGGCGTGGGCGCGCGGTCAAGCAGGTGACGCACATCGTCGATGAAAAAATGATCGTTTGCGAAAAACAGGTCGGCGCCGAACCGGTAAACGATCAGGCCGGGTGCCGTCTCGGTGCCCGGTGTCGCGGGCACGGGCGCCCAGCGTCCGCCGGTGGCCGCAGTGGGCGCCAGCATCATGGTATGCGGATGATAGCTATGGCGTACGTGGCGCAGCAACGACAACGCGACCGCGAGAAGTATTCCGTCCTCCACGCCGATCACCACCACGGCTATGGCCGTGACGAGCGCAAGCGTGAGTTCGCCGGGACTTTCGCGCCGGATGGCGTAAAGACTTTTCACGTCGATCAGCCCAATGGCGATCGTGAAGACGATGCCCGCCAGCACGCAGTGCGGAAGGTACTGTAGCCACTTGCTGAAGAACAGCAATACCACGCACACGACGCCCGCGAAAACCACTTGCGCGAACTGGCTGCGTGCACCGGCGCGATCCGCCATGGCGGTCTGGGTCGGACTGCCGTTGACCACGAACGCCCCGCTTATCGACGCAACCGCGTTGGCCGCCGCTATCCCCAGGATGTCCGCATCGGCGTCCACGGGTTCGTGATAACGCTCCGCAAACACGCGGCCCGCCGCGACGCTTTGCGCGATGATCATGACAAAACACGAAGCGGCCACGGGTACCAGGTCCAGCGTCTGCTCCCAGGTGGCGAGCGGGAAGCTCAGCACCGGCAGGCCCCCGGCAACTGGACCTACGACCGCGATTCCATGTCCGGCGAAGTCGTAGGCATAACTTGCCGCAATGCCGCCGACCACCGCGAACATGGCGACGGGAAGACGCGGCAAAAGGCGCTTGAAAATGAGGATGCAGCTCACCACCGCCACCGAGATGCCCAGTGTCGGAACCGACAGCTGAGGCAGGTGGAAGACGATCGATTCGATCTGCCCAACGGTACGCGACGACCCCGCGTAGACGCCGAGCATGTCGCCCAGCATGGCGACGCCGACCTGAATGCCGACACCGGCAAGGAAGCCGAGCAAGACGGTGCGGGATAGAAAATCGGCCAGGAAACCGAGCCTGAAGATCCGCGCGATCAGCAGCAGTCCGGCCGTCAGCAGCGCGACGACCCCGGCGAGCGCCATGTACTGCGGGCTTCCGGCCGCTGCCATGGTCGACAGCCGGCTGGCGAAGATCGTGGCCGTCGCGGAGTCCGCTGCGACGACCAGATGACGAGACGCGCCAAAGATCGCGAATGCCAGGAGCGGTAAAAATGCAGTGTAAAGACCGGTCACGGCCGGCATTCCCGCTATGCGCGCGTAACCCAGTACTTGCGGGATGTCCATTGACGCGAGCGTCACGCCGGCCAGGAGATCGCGAAGCGCCGCTGCGCGGCCGAGCGGCAGGACGCCCCTCAATAAGTTAAAGCGCATTGTGCGTCCCCGAACGATGTCGCATCCGAGGGTGCGATAGAAATGAGTTTTGTCATTGGCGCATCGTGCCGCAACTTGATTTGGAAGAGCAAGGTTTCTTGATGGCTGTCTTGCTGGGCCGGATGTCTGGGCTGCATCTTGTGGGCAATAGAAAAACGCCATGCTATAAAGCGGGCGAACATTGGCATGTTTCGTCACTGCGAGGGTGACATGAGCGTGAGCTTTCTGAAAGGTAACCGGCATTACGTTCATTACATGAGGCTATGTTCTGTCTGGACCGCGCTAGCAGGGCTTAAGGCCAAGGCAGATGCCAATGCTAATGCTCCAACCGGAACGTTCAACGGCCCGGGCTCGCGGGTATCCGCGAATCCATCGATGAACTCATCGGCGAACTCGTCGGTGAAATCCCTGCTCTCCCGCTGGTTTCATCGCTACCTGCTGCCCGCATGCTGCGCCCTGTTGCTTGCTGCGCTTCCTGCCTCAGTCCAGGCGCATCCGCATGTGTGGATCAATTACTCGATGGTCGCCCAGACCCAGGGAACGCTGCTCGTTGCCGTGCAGGAGACGTGGACGTTTTCAAAAGGCTTCCCGTTTTCGATGGTCGGCGACTTCTCCAGCATGCCAAAGTCCGGTCCGCTCAACGCAAGTTACACGGCGACGTTCAAGGCTCAGGCCTTTTCATCGCTTAAGGGCGCGGATTATTTCACGCATGTTTTTGCCGATGGCAAGGCCGTTGCTCTGGGCGAACCACGTGACTTCAGTGTGGGTATCGAGGACGGCCATGTTGTATATCGATTCCTGATGCCGCTAGGAAAACCGGTGGACGTCAAGCGTGCGCGAGTGACGCTCGGTGTCTGGGACGATACGTTTTTCGTCGATTTTGAAAATGCTGCGCAGCCCATGCCGACGCTCAGTGCAGGCAAGCCGGGTACGTGCCGGGCCGTGCCATTCGAGGATCACGACCACCCGATTTTCGGCGGCACCCTCTTTCCTCAAGCGAGCGGACTATCGTGCTGACATGCTTTGTAAACTGGCTCGGCGGCGGGCATCGAAAGGCGATTGGCTTGTGTCTGGCTGTCGCCATGGCGCTCGCTTCGTATAGCGTCTTTGCTCAAACCACGGACGTCTTCGGGCGTACTTCGACCGGTGCGCCGAGCGCTGCCAACACAGCCGATGCGCCTCGACCACCGAGCGCGATGCCATCTATCATCCGCGATGCAGTCAACGCCAGCATCCGTCTGCAAAGCACGCTGAATGAACAATTGCAGGAGACGCTCGCGAACGAGCGCGATGGGTCAGACCTGTTCACCACGGGGATGATCGTGTTGTGTTCGTTCGCCTATGGCGTGTTGCACGCGCTTGGACCGGGACACGGCAAGATCGTCGTCAGTGCGTATCTGGCGTCGCACCGGGCGCGTTTTGTCGATGCCGCCCTCCTGAGCGGATGGAGCGCGCTCGTCCAGTCGATGTCCGCGATTGTTCTTGTCGGAGGCGCGGCATGGTTGAGTCGCGAGGGACTGCGCGGCGTATTGACCCGGGCGTCGAGTCTTGAACTCGCCAGCTATATTGTCTTGCTCTGCGTCGGTGCGTGGACGTTATGGGCGGTTGTCACCAGGCGCGATTGTTGCGACGTCGATCGCCTGGAGCTCGTGCCGAAGAAACACGTGAGCCTGATACAGGCCGGTTCGGATGAGAAGGACCAGGCCCGGTATCTCGGCGCGAGTCTCGCTCAACGACGTTCCCGTGCACGCTGGACGCCAACGGACGCTGAACGAGGACCCTCCCGCGTCCGCAGACAGATACTCATGACGGGCGTTGCAGTCGGTGTGCGTCCGTGCGTGGGCGCCATCTTTGTCTTGATTGCGGCGCTCGCCAACAAGGTTTTTATAGTGGGCGTGCTTGCGTCGTTGGCGATGGGCGCAGGCGTCGCCTGCACGGTCCTGGCGATCGGCATGACGAGTTTGTCGATGAACCGGATGGTATCGAAAGCCGCCGTTTTCAGGCGCCAGAAAATCGAACGAGTTCGTTTCGGCCTGGCTCTCGCAGGCGCCCTTTTCATCACGGCGTTTGCGGCATGGCAAGTGTTTGCGCTAGTGTCCGGAACGCAGGCTGCATCGCTCGCCTGACGTCTGATCGGGCGGCCAAGTTACGTGGGCCAATAAAAATGTCATACGGGGTTGTGATGCGAACATGCCGTCGGCTGCGGGGATCGGCTGCTGCGCTACTGCTACTACTGACGGGGATGGGCGCGACGCTCGCCCCTGTCAGTGCACGTGCAGCCGATTGCCATGCCGGTACGCTCGTCACCGTCGTTGCCCACCTCGACGACGACCTGCTCTTCGTCAATCCAGGCATCAGCGACAAGCTCGAGGCAGGCTGGTGCGTCACCACCGTGCACCTGATCGGCGGCGCTAACGGCGCGAACTTCGACTACGTGAAACTGCGCGAGAAAGGCACACGCCTGGCCTATGCGCGCATGGCGGGCGTACCGGACGACTGGATCGAATCGACGGTCATGTTCGCCGGCAAACCCGTCCACCAGATGGTGCTGAAACAGCAACCGAAGGTAACGCTGCTGGAACTGCGGATGCCAGGTGGCGGGGTACGCGGCGGCAAGGTGCCGCTGGGCCTGATGTGGGATCAGGGTGAAACCATCAACACCTATCCCATCAACAACGACGGCTCCGGCGCCACTCACTACGACCGCGCGGAGACGGTAGCCACGCTCAAGCAGATCCTCGCTCCGGCGACCGCGATCTACACGCTGAACCCGGACACGGTGCCTTTCATCGAACACCCTGACCACATCTATGCCGCGAGGATCACGCGCGTGGTTGCCCAGGGTCTCAACCGGAACATCCCGATTGGCTATCACGTCACGTATCCGACCGGAGGGATGCCGAAAAACCTCAGCGCCGGCGATACGCAGAACAAGCGCGACGACGTGGCGTCTTACTTCGCCATCGATGGCGACGACAACGGCGAGCACGTCTTCGGCGAATATCAGTGGGACGGCAACTGGATTGCGCGCCGCTACTGGACCGAGTCCAGTTCGAGTTCGGCCGGCCTGGAGTTCCGGCCGCGCTCGAGCAACCTCGTCAACGAGTACTCGAGCCAGTGCCTGGCCTCGGCCGGCGCGAACGGCAAGCCGACACTTTCCGCCTGCTCGGGCGCGAAGACGCAAGACTGGCATTGGCAACCGGTGCCGGCTATGCCGGGCACGAAGAACAACTCGCAGCTCGTCGATGAATCGACGCAGCAGTGCGTCGCGGAACGCAGCGGGAACCTGATCGAAGAACCGTGCAGTCAAAACGAAGCGGCCCAGAAATGGACGCCGTGGGACTTCGGCCTCGTGTACACCCCGCTCGGACACTGCCTCGCGGCACATGATGGCACGCTGGTGGCCGGGAGCTGCTCGTCGCTGACCGCGGAATCGCGATGGGCGCCCACGCCTCATTCGCAATGGACCGATCTGCGCCAGGAAGCGGCGATGTACGGAGACGTTCGAGGGGACGTCGATGGCGAGAAGCGGATCAGCGCGGTCTACGTGCAGCGTCGCCGGGATGGACCGGGTTTCAACGTGTGGGTCGCGGACATGTCGCGGCTGCCGACTGCCGCGCCGTGGTATATGAACGCGGTGCCGTTCGACGCGCACGCCGGCGCCCCCACATGCGCCGGCGACACGCTCTGCTTCGACAGCGTGCGTTTCCTGCTCGGAGACTTCGAAGGCACGGGTCGCGACGACCTGATGGGGATCGCCCCACGTAACGGCGGCACCGCCTTCTGGCTGATGCGCAGCACCGGTACGCGCTTCGAGGCGCCGCACCTCTGGTACCAGACCTCCTCCGCCTTGACGCCCGCCAGCGCGCAGCAATACGTGGCCGGAGACTTCGATGGCAGCGGCCGTGCCGGCGTGATGATCGCGCAAAAACGCAGCGACGCCACGCTCGACCTTTGGGTAGTCGCGAGCGAGGGCATGACCGGGCAGACACCGGCGCTCTGGATGAAGGCAAGCGGACTTAGTACGAACGCGCGCTTCCTGCCAGCTCGCGTGGCCGGATCAAAGCAGCGCACTGGCTTGATTGCGATCGAGACGGTGAATTCGGCGATGGCCGTGACGCAGCTCGCCAGTTCGGGCAGCGCGTTCAACGGCCAGCTGCGCGGTAACACCTATGCCGAATTCGCACCCGCTTTCGCGAAGGTGGTAGCGGGCGATGTGGACGGCGATGGCATCGACGATCTGGTCGTGCTTCAGCCACGAGGCGATGGACCCAACATCGATGTATGGCGGATGAAAGGCGGCGCGCAGTTCGGCGACCCGGTCAAGGTCGCCACCCTGCATGAATCATCCTATGCCGACGCTGTTCCCGCGCTTGTACGGCGTGACCGAAATGAAACGCTGGTGTTGTTCAAGCGCGCAAACGCCAAGCTCGGCGACTTCTATTTCACCGGTGGCGCACCGTGTCTTGTCAGTTATGACTTTGAACTTTCGTCCAAGCTCGGTCCAGTGCAAATCTGGGGCGACTTGCCGGGGCTTTTTTCTGAAGCGTTATGGATCAACACGCTGTCGCAGTAGCGAGGTGGTGTCCCACGGTTCCGTTCAAGCCAGGTTCCTGTGAAAGTATCGAATGCCTTGAGGGATTGGATCGCTGAGCAATTCGACTCTGTCAATATATACGTATTCCTATCTATCTGGAATCGAACCACCCAGCGATTGTTGCCCTGTCCCACCCTTCGTTCTGAAAATGAAGCTTAGTCCTGTGCGTGCTCGGCAGCTTGCTCGATCAAGGCCGCTACTTCCTTGGGATGTGACTCATAAACCGAGTGACTTGCGCCGGCAATCTCGACGGTATGGCTGTGCGCACGCGCTGCATACATCCGCTCCAGGTCAGGATTGATGATCTTGTCCGATTTAGCGACCATGTACCAGCTAGGCTTCACCTTCCATGCCGGATCGGTCATTGCGGCCGAGAAGACGGCGGCCGATGTCGGCATTTGCGCGCGGGCTTCAAATTGCGCTTGCTTCAGCGGCAGGTCCGCGGCGAAGTCGGCCGGGTAATTGGCCGGATCGAGGAACAGAAAACCGTCCGGTGTCTTCACGAGCGGCCTTGCGGAATTCGGAAACTTCTTGCCGTTGCCAACTTCGGTCTCGCCCGTGTCCAGCGCGTGAGCAGCAATATAGACCAGACCGGCGACATGGGAGTCGTTTCCGGCCGAGGTGATAATCGCGCCGCCGTAGCTATGACCAACCAGAATAGCCGGTCCGTCCTGACGATCAAGAATGCGCTTGGTCGCGGTCACGTCTTCCGTGAACGACGTCAGCGGTTCCTGAACCAGGGTGACGTTATAACCGTCCTTGGTCAGGATGTCGTAGACCGGCCTCCAGCCCGAACCGCCAACAAACGCGCCATGGACCAGCACGATGTTCTTGACGGGACCTTTGGCGGGTTGAGTCTGTTGAGCCATGGCGCCGGCTGAAATGAAGGCGCTGGCGATGAGCGACAAAAGTAACGTAGCGCAACGGATTTTCATTTTTAATTCCTGGAAAGTTTGCGGTTTGCAATGGGACGAACACCACTACCCATCCCGCTATTCCCGTCGCTATGAAAATATTTTTTCGCGTCACTCCTGAGCATGCAGAACTGCATGAGCGCTTTACGTTCCAGTATTGGCCTGGGGACCCGGACGATGAACATGCCGCGAGTTTTCTGCCAACTTTACCCACGGCCCCACGGCTTCCGTTCAGTTAGCGTTTTGTAAACGGCCAATAACAGATGTCTCTCGCGCAGGACGAAATATTGGTTGCGCTAAGTTCCTTGTCGATCCACGCTAAGCGCAGTTTCTGAACTAGCGACACGGAATATTTTCGCGATTTATCTTGTCGCAGAATTCAAAGGTATCTGCGATGTATTGATGGCAACGCGTGATATCAATGGGCCCGGTAATCCGGCCGGGTCATCGATCTCCTCAACGGTTCTTGCTCCCATGCCTCTCTCGCCATTTGATTTTTAGTGATCTACGTCACAATAAAATAATTCGTAATCAGAGGCAAACAATCAACATCTCATAAACGATATCCAAAGAATCACGCAATTGTGATTTGCTCCATTCAAGCCAGCCTTAACAGCGTCTGTCAGGACACCGGCACGCAGTACGCTCACACAACGTCGCCTCCGGCCACCACGGCCGCAGTTCGGCATGGCGACGCCACTACAGCTTTCAGTAGCGCTGCAAACGGAGCATGCATTGTTTATGGAACAGCAATGCAAAGACGCCTCGATCCGAGTTTTCTCTGAAAACCGCAATAATTCACTGCCTTCACATTCGCGTCATATATTGATGATTTATCAGAGATCCACCGACCACGCAACAAGAATTAATCCGATTTCCTTTTGCTTCTGTAATGTTTCTTAATCCCGGGAAAATCAATTGCTATTGCTTTCATAGAAAAAAGAGATTGGCGCGTCGAATGACCGGGTTCTAGTATTCCTGCGGTTTCCACCTGAAACAGGAATACAACGTGAAAATATCCAAGAAACAAATCGCCGCAAGTACCTTCTCATTTATCTCGGCAATAGCAATTGGCCAATTCGCCTACGCTGAAGGCATGACAGCGGATAGCGGATCGCCGGTCGGCGATAACCAAAACTCCCAGACGGCGGGGCCCGAGGGTCCGGTTCTTCTGCAGGACTCGCATCTCATCGAAAAGCTGCAACGCTTCGATCGGGAGCGCATCCCCGAACGCGTCGTCCATGCGCGGGGCACTGGGCTTTTCGGCGAGTTTGTCCCGACCAGCGACATCAGTTCGCTGACCGACGCTGCGGTTTTCACTCCCGGGACGAAGACACCGGTGTTCGTGCGATTCTCGACGGTGATGGGCTATCGCGGATCGCCGGAGCAAGCACGCGATCCGCGTGGTTTTGCTGTCAAGTTCTACACGCAGCAGGGCAATTGGGACGTGGTGGGTATCAACTGGCCGATCTTCTTCATTCGTGACGCCATCAAGTTCCCGGACTTCGTGCATGCGAACAAACCATCGGCCGTGACGGGTGTGCAGGACCCGAACCTGGCATTCGACTTCTTCGCCCATTCGCCGGAAGCGACGAATATGCTCACGCACCTTTACACGGACGAGGGCATGCCGGATTCATACAGGCACATGGACGGCTATGGGGTACACGCGTTCAAGTTCGTCAATGCCAAGGGGGAAGTTCACTACGTGAAGTTTCACTGGAAGAGCCGTCAAGGGGTCGAAGGCATTCGCCCTCAGGACATCGCGCATTCGATCGGCGCGGACTGGAATATGATGACCAACGACCTCTACAACTCGGTCAAGGCGCATTCGTATCCCCAGTGGGACCTTTACGTCCAGGTGCTCTCGCCCAAGGATCTGGACAAGTTCGATTTCGATCCGCTTGACGACACGAAGGTGTGGCCATCGTCGATTGCTGAGCAGAAAGTTGGCACAATGACGCTCAACCGCATTCCGGATAACTACTTCGAATCGACGGAGGAGTCGGCATTCGCGCCTTCCCGCCTCGTGCCGGGGATCGAGCCTTCCGAGGACCGGATGTTGCAGGGACGCTTGTTCGCCTACGCCGACACGCAGATGTACCGCCTTGGCCCGAACTACAACGAGTTGCCGATCAATCGCCCGGTCGTCTCGGTCAGCAATAACAACCAGGACGGCTTCATGAATGCCGGCGATCGAAAGGGTGAGGTGAACTACGAGCCTTCCGGAGTCGCTGAGATCGCCCAGCAGGACAAGTACAAGTCCGTGCAGACGCCGCTCATGGGCACGACACAGCAAAGAGCGATCCACAAGACGCTCGATTTCCGTCAGGCCGGCGAGTACTACCGGACGCTGTCTGAAACTGCGAAGACCGACCTCATCACGGCGCTGTCGGGTGACCTTGGCCACGTCACCAACGACGCGAACAAGTACGCCATGCTCTCGTACTTCTATAAGGCCGATGCCGACTACGGTACCCGCCTTGCGCGTGCGACTAACGCGGATGTTGCGCGGGTGAAGGATGCGGCAGCGCACCTGAGCGAAAACTGAAGCACTAAGGGAGCCTGCGCCAAGCGGGCTCCCTGTTGGTTGAATACGGTTCATCACGGAGAACATGATGCGATGCTTTTCCACCGCGCGGCATCTGGTTCGCGCCGCCACGGTCACCGCCATCGCTGCACTGTTGATGGCGGGTTGTGCGGAGCACGCTTATTTGCCGGCCGGCTATTCGGGACCTGTCGATGCCAAGCGAATTTCGGACGACTGGTTTGCCGCCGCGCGTGCCGGGCGTACGGATATTGTGCAGGCGCTGATCGACGCACATTACCCGCTGGAGACGAAAACGCCCCAGGGATATACCGCGCTCATCCTTAGCGCGTACGACGACCACCCCGATACATTGAAGGTGCTTCTTGCCGCGGGAGCCAACGCTTGCGCCGCCGACGTACATGGCAACACGGCTTTGATGGGCGCGCTTTTCAAGGGCGAGACGAACATTGCAAAGATGCTGCTCGACACGCATTGCGATATCGATCAAACCAACAACGCGGGGGAAACGGCGTTGTCGTTTGCGGCGCTATTCGGCCGGCTCGATATGATTCCCGTGCTGGTCGCCCACGGCGCTAACGTCAATCATGTTGATGCACGCGGTGGAACCGCGTTGCAAATGGCGACCGCACAACGCAATACGGTTGCGGCAGATGCACTGCGCCAAGTCGGCGCGACGCAATAAAGCGTGTGGCTGTCCGAGTCAGACTCATATAATCGATGGGTAATACCGGCATCAGCTAATCCGTCACCCGATGCCAGCCCATGCAGGATGTCGCCTAAGCGCTCTGAGGAACCGCTGTGCCCGCCTGAAATCAGAATGACGATTCTTGCCAACATCTGGTGCGAACAGCAAGTCGTATGAATCGGAAAACACTCGCAAGCCGCGGACATACGGACCCGCAACTTATTCAGTCAGCACTGGAAGCCTATCAACGAGGCGACCTGATGGAGGCTGAGATAAAGTCAAATGTGGTGTTTGGGAAGTTCGGTCTGATCAGGCGGCAAGCGGTTGCTGAGCCGGTGTGCTGTCGGTCACCGGTAGTCCGTCTTTGAAAGGAACGCCTTCGAGCAGTGAGGCGACTTTTTCGGGCGCACGAATGCGCCGCCACGATTTTTCCGCCGACTCAATCAGCTTGAATGCGAGGCCAAGGAAGGTCGGACGCGAAACGCAATTGCGCGTGCGAGTTGTTCGATGCCGAACTGTGGCGAAGGTCGACTCAATGGGATTGGTCGTTCGCAAGTGCTGCCAGTGTTCGGCAGGAAAGTCATAGAAGGCAAGCAACTCATCACTGTCTTTTGTGAGTTTCTCCGTCGCCTTCGGATACTTGGCCGCATAAGCGTCAATAAAGCGGTTGAAGGCCGCGAGCGCTTCTTCGCGTGTGGCGGCTTGCCAGATCTCCTGCAGGCCAGCTTTGGCCCGACCATGCTGCGATTTGGGCAAAGCGTTGAGTACATTTCCAGTCTTGTGAAACCAGCAGCGCTGGTGTCGAGTCTTTGGGAACACTTCGGCCAATGCTGCCCACAGCCCCATTGCCCCATCGCCGGCCGCGAGCAGTGGACCGCTTTGTAGGCCTCGTGCCTTCAGATCCAGCAAGAGCTCGCACCAGGCGTCCTTCGACTCGCGGAAACCATCGCCGATCGCCACGCGTTCTTTCGTTCCGTCCGGCTTCACGCCGATGATGACCAACAAGCACTGGCCGTCCGAATCGTCGCTGCGCAGCCCCGTGTGGATGCCATCGGCCCACCAATAGACCCAGCGGGCGTTTGACAGATCACGCTGATTCCACAGAGCGTGCTCGTCGGCCCACTGAGCCTTCAGACGGCTGACCACGTTGGGCGAAAGACCTTTGGCCTCTTCGCCCAGCAGCACGCTCAGCGCCTCGCCCATGTCGCCGGTCGAGACGCCACGTAGATACAGCCAAGGCAACGCCGCTGACACGCGGGGTGACTTCCGAATGTAGGGCGGCACGATGTTCGAATTGAACTTCACGCCCGAGCCCGAGCGATCGCGAACCTTCGGCACCTTCACGGTGACCGGGCCGATCGCCGTGACAACCTCGCGCTCAGGCAGGTAGCCATTGCGAATCACAGTTCGCCTTCCATCAAGGGTCTTCACGTTGTCGTATCTTTCTAGCAATGCCGCCAATTCTGCCTCGATTGCTTGCTGGACGATCTGCCGCGCGCCCTGTTGAATCAAATCGTCAAGTCCGCTGGGCCGTGCTTCCGATTTACCCGCGCTTGTTTCTTCTGTAACCTTCTTCATTGGTGGTGGATCTCGGTTTGGCTGGTTGTTACTCTAGACAAGCAACATTCTCAGCTAAACCGCCACCGCCTTCAAATCCCTGCCTCACCCGAACACCACTTTCGACCATAACTCATGGAGGCTGAGGGTGCCCGATAGCGCGGCCCTTATGCTACCCACCCGAACCATTGCCCATTTCCTTCGCTGCCTGGGCGACAAGCCGTTTTGCCTGCACGCTGGATGCATCGATGGCGGACGCTTGCGCGGCGTTCTCGGAAACGCACTGCCAGTCGTCTACGTCACGGCAGTGCCTGGCGCGTTGCATATATTCATCGCGCATATGTTCGCGGCTGGCCAGGTCGGCGTGCATCTGTTCCAACTGGCTACGGTCCCTACCGTTCCCCGACATCCCGGCGAGCCGCCGATGAGCCACGAACAGATTCCGGCTCTGCAACGAGCGATAAAATTCGCTGACATCGGGATTCTGCGTCCGCGCGTTCTCATTCATCACTGATTTAGTGTCGGCATTCTGGCCGCTATTCAATTGCGATGACTGTACCGGCGAGACGGTCGCTCCTGACACAGCCACCGGTCCGCTTTTGATCACCGGCCCTGTTACAAGTACGTGTGCGTCATCAACTCGCGGATGCAAGCTGATGCCCGCAAGATGAGGGGCCGCGAAAAAATAGGTAGCGAATGCAACGGCGCAAACCGCGCAAGCAAGCGCAATTCGCGTCACGCGTCTCTTGCGTTCCTGATCAAAAAGAAGCGCGGTTTCCGCCAGTCCCGGATACGCGCCTCGCGAACGCGTGCGACGCAGGATGGCGCGCGCGCCACCTTTCTTTCCGTTCGAGAAGTTGGAAAAACTTGCCAGACGTTGCAGGAGAGTCGGCGTCTGGCCGCATCGGCTGCACCGTTGGCCGCCTGAATAGGTGTTTCCGCACCGCTGGCATGTGGCCCACGCGGTGTGGTCGATTGACTCGAGCAAGCGCATATGATTCTCCATCACTTACATTTAGAGGTTCATTGGCCGCCTCGGAAAGCTTCACCCCGAATCGCTGAGATCGTGTACTTCTTCAACGGTTGCTCGCGGGGGTATTCCCAGCTCCTGCATCAGCCGATGCAGATGCACTCGCGAAATGCCAAGGGCGCGGGCGGCATCGACAACCCTGCCCCTATGCACAAATAGCGCGAGCTCGATCGCCCGCCTGTCCGCCGCCGCCCGCGCTTCTCGAAGCGAATCCGGCGCGAGCGACACGTAGTCCGTTAGTTCAAGGTCCTCGGCAGTGATGTATTTGCCGTCAGACAAAACTATCGCGCGTCGCACACGATTGATCAGTTCCCGGACGTTCCCAGGCCAGCCGTAGTTATGCAATGCCGCGATCGCGTCCGGCGCGAAGCCGTGTATCCGACGCGCGCGCTCGTCTTTAAATCGTTCAAGCGTGTGTGCTGCAAGCTCGGTGATGTCCTTGCCTCTCACACGAAGAGGCGGCTCTCGAACCTGAAGCACGCAAAGCCGAAAGAAAAGGTCTGCTCTAAAACGACCTTCATCCACGGCACTTTGCATATCCTGATGCGTCGCCGTTATCACCCGTACGTCGACGTCGATACTCTCAAGACCGCCCAAGCGTTCGATCTTGCGCTCCTGGATAAAGCGCAGCAACGCGGCCTGACTTTCAGAAGGAAGGTCGCCAATTTCGTCCAGGAACAGGGTGCCGCCATGAGCCTGCTCGACGCGCCCTATCTTGCGTTGCGTAGCACCGGTGAAGGCGCCGCGTTCATAGCCGAACAGTTCCGAATGCAGGAGATCGTGCGGAACGGCGCCGCAGTTCACGGCGACGAAAGGTTTATCGCGGCGCTCCGACCGTGCGTGAATCATTTGCGCGGTCAGTTCCTTGCCTGTCCCCGATTCGCCCGAAATGAAAACCGTTGCATCAGTCGCGGCGACCTTTCCAATGGCTCGATGAAGTTCCATCATCGCCTCGGATGAACCTATCATGCTGTCGCTTAACGCATCCTTAAGCTCTGGCGGCTCCGCCTCGGAACGAAGAACCTCCATACCAATAGCCTGGCCAACTACATTCACGATCCGCTCATGCGATGTCGGTACCGTTACAAAGTCAAAGCAATGTGTTGCGATTACGTCTCGCACGGCCGACCACTTTCGCGTCTCTTGCGAGACCAGCGCGACCCATGCCACTAGCAAAGAACGTGACAGCTGTTCGACTCTCGCGATTCGGCCTTCGTGAATACCGTCAGTCAAATCGAGCAAGCCTGCCATTGGCGCACGCGCCAGCTTCGCCATGGTGTTAGCGCTCATTGCCGGTACGACAAGCCAGGCGCAATCGCCAAGACGTCTTAGAAGCGATTGGTTTGGCTTCCCGCCAACGTATAAAAGCGTGCGATGAGCGCTGTCCATGGTTATAAGAGGTTCTCTGGTAGGCCCTTCTTTACATCTCGGTCTTAACGGCTTTCTATACTTGCCATTCCTTTACGATCGTTCGTCACCTCAAGCGATATGGAGAAGATTGAGGGAGGCACACTTAGCGGAAAATTAGAGAGATCCGGCAGCGAGGCGGAGTTCCCGTCATGTGGAAATCGTAGCGGCGCCAATTCACGACAGGTGAAACGAAAAGTTAAGTTGCGTTTCTGTCGATGAGAAAAGGTCGCTATATGTAACTGAAATGTGTAAACGGTAAACGCGGGCAGTCCCTCACCTTTGCGTTGCTTCGCGCATTAGATAAGGCTTAGGGCCGGCTTACAGATACGTGTACGGAGTCGCCGCGGATTTTGCTAACCCCGCTAACCACTACTGAGCACCGAACGTATGTACGAGCATCTCGACAAACGCTTTCACTCGTGCAGTTATCTGCAAGTGCTGCGGATAGACCGCATAGATATCGGCACCAGGCGTTCGATGCTCCGGTAACACCTGGACCAGGCGGCCGTCGGAAAGATACTCTGCTATGTCCCATTCCGCTCGCATCAGGATACCGTGGCCATCAAGCGCCCATTTCACGGCAATTTCGCCGTCGTTCGTGGTCAGGTTTCCGCGCACGCGCACCGTCTCTGTTTTCTCCGTTGCGCCCCGCCCGCTTATGAGCCGCCACACACCGTATCCGTCGTCGCCTTGTCGGATGCCGATGCAATTGTGCTGAGACAATTCGGCGGGGCTTCTTGGTATCCGCCGGTTAGCGAAATAGGAAGGAGCCGCACAGAGCAGGCGCCTGTTAGGCGCAATGCGCCGCGCGATGACGCGGGCATCCGGCGGTTCACCAAAACGCACGCAGACATCGAAGGTATCGTCGCTCAACGGCGGCGGGTCCACTGATAGCTGAAGCTGCACATCCACTTCCGGGAACGCGCGAACGAACTTCGAAATCAGCGGCGCAACATGACCTCGTCCGAAGCCGAGCGTTGCATTGACTCTTAGCAAGCCCTTCGGAACAGCTTGTGAACCGCCAAGCAACTGCGAGAGGTCGTCCATCTCGCTAAGGATTCGCCGCGCGTGCGTCAGGTAAAGCTCGCCCTCCGGCGTGAGGCTCATTCGGCGAGTCGTCCTGCTGACAAGCGGCACGCCGGCGCGTGCCTCCATCTGCGACAAATGCTTGCTTACCGCCGCGGTGCTCAAGCCCAGTTCGCGCGCGGCAGCAGTCAGGCTTCCGCTAGCCGCCAAAACCGAGAAAAACCGCAAGTCTTCCGGCTGTATTAGTGAACGCATTAACTCACCCGATTATTAACTTGAAGTTAACAGCGGTTTGAGTCTAGCAGCATTTCTGGAACCGGCTAAGGCTCTAGCATTAGCCAGACGTTTACTAATGAGGAGGAGCACCGTGAAGACTTATCGCATCGCAACCATTCCGGGCGATGGAATCGGCAAGGAAGTCGTGCCAGCGGGAAAACGCGTGCTTGAAGCAATCGCCGCGCGAAGCAACGACTTCGGTTTTGAGTTCGAAGACTTCGACTGGGGTGGCGACTATTACCGTCAGCATGGCGTCATGATGCCAGCCGATGGACTCGACGCGATTCGCGACAAGGACGCCATCCTCTTTGGCTCGGCCGGTGACCCGCACATTCCCGATCATGTGACGCTTTGGGGATTGCGCCTCAAGATTTGCCAGGGCTTCGACCAGTACGCGAATGTGCGCCCCACGCGCATCCTCCCTGGCATCGACGGCCCGCTCAAGCGTTGTTCTCCGAAGGACCTCGACTGGGTGATCGTCCGCGAGAACTCGGAGGGTGAGTATTCCGGCGTTGGCGGCCGCGCGCATCAGGGACATCCGCTCGAGGTCGCAACCGATGTATCCATGATGACCCGGGCAGGCGTCGAACGAATTCTCCGGTTTGCATTTCGCCTTGCACAGTCGCGCCCCCGCAAGCTGCTTACCGTGATCACCAAAAGTAATGCGCAGCGTCATGCCATGGTGATGTGGGATGAAATCGCGTTGCAAGTATCGAAGGAGTTTCCGGACGTCACATGGGACAAGGAACTCGTCGATGCCGCGACCGCCCGCATGGTGAACCGCCCGGCCTCCCTCGATACCCTCGTTGCCACGAATCTTCACGCGGACATCCTGAGCGACCTGGCAGCGGCACTGGCCGGCAGCCTTGGCATTGCGCCGACCGCCAACCTCGACCCCGAGCGCCGCTATCCCTCGATGTTCGAGCCTATCCACGGCTCCGCCTTCGACATCATGGGGAAAGGTCTCGCCAATCCGATCGGCACATTCTGGTCGGTCGTGATGATGCTGGAGCACCTCGGCGAAAGGGGCGCAGCGCGCGCGTTGATGACTGCGATCGAACACGTTACGGGAGACCCGACGCTGCACACCGGCGACCTTGGCGGCAAGGCAACCACCGCGCAGGTTACCGAAGCCGTATGCGCCCTGCTCGGATCGAATTCGGCGGTGACGTCCGAGGTGGCCTGAGCGACTGCCTGAGTGGCTGCCTGAGAGATTGCCCAGGCGTCTAGGGCAATAAAAATAAAACAGATAGAGCGCCCGGACAACCCTGTCACGGGCGACTAGCGGAGACTTGCATGACTAGCGATTTACAAGCCCGTGTGGTTCGCAAGCTGACGTGGCGCATCCTGCCGTTCGTGATGCTGCTTTATTTTGTCAGCTTCCTTGACCGGGTGAACGTCGGTTTTGCGGCCATTACCATGAACAAGGACCTGGGACTGACACCGACCATGTTCGGCCTCGGTGGCGGCATCTTCTTTCTGGGCTATTTCCTGTGCGAAGTGCCGTCGAACCTGATTCTTAACAAGGTGGGCGCGCGCATCTGGATTGCCCGCGTCATGGTGACATGGGGGCTTGTTTCGGCCGCGTCGGCGTTCGTCGTTGGGCCGAACTCGTTCTACTTGTTACGCTTCTTGCTAGGCGTGGCCGAAGCCGGTTTCTTCCCTGGCATCATCCTTTACCTGAGCCAATGGTTTCCGACGCGGCAACGGGCCGTTGCCGCCGCGGCATTCATGGCTGCTGCTCCGCTTTCTACTGCCATCGGCTCGCCAATCTCGGGAGCCATCATGCAGATGCCGGCCTTGGCGGGCCTCAGGGACTGGCAATGGCTCTTCATTATCGAGGCAATCCCGGCAGTGGTCCTCGGCCTGATCGTCTTGCGAGTCCTGACCGATTCTCCGGACAAAGCAAAGTGGCTTGCCGCCGATGAAAAAGCGTGGCTCATCGCGACGTTGCGCGAAGAAAGCCTGGGTCGCGAATCGCAGGCAGGCCACGCATCGGGTGCATTGAGCGCCCTTCGCGACTCGCGTGTGTGGGTAATGTCGCTGATTTACTTCGGCACCTCGGCGGGACTCTATACGCTTGGCCTGTGGGCGCCCTTGATCATCCGCCAGTTCGGTTTCAGCGCCCTCGGCACCGGCGCGCTGAACGCGATTCCAAGCATCGTGGCGGTCCTGGCGATGGTGCTTTGGGCTCGGCACTCCGACCGCAGCGGCGAGCGCACCTGGCACGTTGTCATCCCTTGCGTGGTAGCCGGCATCGGTCTCGCGTGGGCTGGCTCGACCGAAACTGCATTGGGTGTCATCCTGGCGCTCGTGCTCGTCAACGTCGGCATCAGCGCCGCCAAGGCGCCGCTTTGGGCAATGCCCAGCACGTTCCTCTCCGGCGCGGGTGCTGCTGCCGGCATCGCGATGATCAATTCAATTGGCAACCTGGGCGGCTTCGTCGGGCCCTTCGCCATTGGCTGGTTGAAATCGGTTACCGGCGGGTATGCCGCCGGGCTTTACGTTGTTGCGGGAAGCCTGGCAGTGTCGGCACTGCTTACGTTGATGATCGGTCGAAGGAGATATCAGGTGGCGCCTGCCGCGCACTAGCACAGGTGCGTCGCGAGACGCGAACTGGCGATCCACGTCGACACTGCACAGTATCCGGTGCAGTGTTACTCTTTATGGGCATTGCTAGAGGGCCATATGTAGACTTCGTGATTCAAACAGGTGACGAACGCCTTTATAAAAACACTCCACATGCGTTCGTCATTACCCAGGACACATTTCAAGGAGACACGTAATGTGGTTTGTCGGAAAAAGTGAGCTGCTTTCGCTAATCGAACGTCACTGTCTCGATGAGGTCATGCCGGCCTTCAGCGATCACCGGACCGTGCGAAAAAACGCGACCATCTACAGGCCGGAAGACTTGAGCGAGCATGTGTATTTGCTCAAGACCGGCAGCGTCCGGCTCTTCAGGCTGACCGAGGACGGACAGGAGATCACGCTTTCGTTCATCAAGGCCGGAATGCTGTTCGGCGATGGCGACGTCCTTAACGAAGCCAATTATTCGCATCATGCGCAGACGCTTGCACCAAGCATGATTTGCTACATCCGCAAGGCGGATTTCAAACAACTGCTCGCGCGCTACGACGTCATCAACCAGTTCATTCTGAAAAGCCACTACCAGCGATGGCAGGAGGCGCAGCAGCTGATCGAAAACCTGTCACTGCATGACGTCCGCAAGCGTCTCACCAACATTCTCGCGATGTTCGCCAACCAGATAGGGATCGAATTCAACTACCTGGGTACGGGAGATGCCGTGCTCATCGACCTGTCGATCCCGCAAGACAAGCTCGCCGAGTTTATCGGCACCTCGCGTGAGTCGGTCAACCGGCACTTCAACGACCTCAAGGCCGAGGGGCTGACCGCTATCCATGAACGCAAGATCGTGCTGACGCCCCTCTTCGTCGCGAAATTCCTGCGACAAAAGATAGCGTCGGGACAGGCGGTCTTGTCGACGTCGTTCACCGCGCGTCCCGTCAACGGCCAGGTCGTCAAAGCGCCGCTAGCGCGCGTTTGACCGCCTCGACGCCGCTACGCGGACTAGACAGCACCGGCACGCGCAACTGGCCCAGCGCGGGGACAAGACGCGCCATGGAGACTTGTGCGAGCACCACGACGTCGACCTGATCGGCGAGCTCGATGATCGTCCTTTTAAGAATCTCGTCGTGGAGCGCGCCGTCGCCGCTGAGTAGCGCCTCGAAAGCGCCTTCAGCGATCCGCTCGGTTACATCGACGGTCCGACCGTGCTCTTCGGCTTTGCGGCGAATCAGGCGCACGGTCGGATCCAGTGTTGTCGATACGGTCGCGACCACGCCAATGCGCGAGCCGATCGCACTCGCCTGTTCCGCCATGGATTCATCGATCTTGACGATTGGCGTGCGGATCAGATCTCTTAGCGCGTCCGTCGCTTCGCCAACCGACGAGCACGCATTGAGGATGATGTCCGCGCCCATTGCCTGCGCATTCGACATATAGCTATAGATGCGACTGGCGACCTCGGGTGTCAGGTGTCCCGCTGCGCGGACATCGTTCAACAAGCTATCGTCCATGATGTTGATGACCCGGGCGTCGGCGATCAACTCGCTTAGTTGATTCTTGATAGGTAGAACCGTTACCGGGCCGGTATGAATAACAGCTATGGTTGTCATGATTTTCCATTCAATCGGTTAAAAACAGGGGTCAAGCGGTTGCTGCCGCCATCACGCGTTCCTGGGTCGCCTGCTCACGCGTCATCTCGCCATTCAACCGCCCTTCACGCACAATCAAAATCCTGTCGCTGACCGCCAGCACTTCCAGCAGGTCCGACGAAATCACAATGATCCCAATGCCTTCAGAGGCCAGGCGCGCCAGCAGCGCGTGCACCTCCGCCTTCGCGCCGACGTCGATGCCGCGCGTGGGCTCGTCCACGATTAAAACCTTGGGATTGCGCGCCACCCACTTGGCGATCACGATCTTCTGCTGGTTGCCGCCACTAAGGTTGACGACCTTCTGTTCGGTGCTGGGCGTCTTGATGCCGAGGCTGCGCACAAATTGTTTGCAACTGGCGTCTTCTTTCGCGCGTTGCAGAAACTGGAAGGGTGAATAACGCTTCAGATGGGTGAGGCTGAAATTTTCACGCACGCTCATTCCCAGCACGAGTCCCTGCGCTTTCCGGTCCTCAGTTACAAAACCGATACCCTGTTCTATCGCGTCATGAGGGTTGCGGATCGTCACTGGCTTTCCCTCAATGGCGATACTTCCCGTGCAGGGGCGCATGCCGAAGATCATCTCCATGATTTCCGTACGCCCTGAACCGACCAGTCCCGCAACGCCAAGAATTTCGCCACGATGTAACGTGAAACTGATATTCCGGATCCTGGCTTCGGCGCCCTTCACTGCACGCAACGACAAGTCGCGAACTTCCAGTACCGGTTCCGCACTTGCGTGTGAGGCGGACCCTGGATATAGCTCGCTCAACTCACGATCGACCATCATGCGAACCAGCGAATCGCGAGTGACTTCCGCGATTGGCGATGTGTCCACGGTACGGCCATCGCGAAGCACCGTCACATGATCGGCGAGTTCAAAAATCTCTTCGAGCCTGTGCGAGATGTAGACCACCGCAATCTTTCGATCGCGTAACCGTTTGATCAACCCCAGCAACGTGCGCGTCTCATGATGGCTAAGCGAAGCTGTCGGCTCGTCCATGATGATGACTTTCGACTGATACGCAAGCGCCTTGGCGATCTCGATCATCTGTTGCTGCCCAACGCTCAATTCACTCACGCGCGCGGAAGGATCGAGATCGAGCTCGATCATCTCAAGCATCTTTTTCGCCTCACTGTTCATGCGTGCGCGGTCGAGCAAACCAACGCGATTGAGCGGCTCCCTGGCGAGAAAAAGATTTTCCGCGACGCTCAGGTTTTCGACGACCGACAACTCCTGATAAATAATGCCGATCCCAAGCGCGCGTGCGTGGTTGCTATCGCGCAGCGCGATCTCATTACCCTCGATGAGGATGCTGCCCCCTGGATCGGGGGTATAGACACCCGTCAATATCTTCATCAGCGTGCTCTTGCCCGCCCCGTTCTCCCCGGCGAGCGCAAGCACCTCCCCTTGCCTGATCTGAAGGTTGACACCGTCGAGCGCCTTGACGCCGGGGAACGTCTTGGAGATGTTTCGCATCTCCAGAAATGGCGATTCCATCACTTTCCCTTGGCTTCCTGTCCGGGTTACTTGGTATAGGTTCCGACATTGTCTTTGGTCACGACCGTCACGCCGGTGTCGATGTCCTTGGGCGGCGACGTATCCGTACCCTGGATCTGCGCGACCAGATGATCGACTGCAAGCGATCCCATGGTTACCGGACGCTGGACCATGATCCCTTGGATCGAGCCGTCTTTAAGCGCCTTGAGGGTGTCGGGAAGATCGTCGAAGGCAAGGACTTCAAGCTTGCCCTTCATGGCGCCAAACTCCTTGGTATTGAGCACCTTCGACACAGCCGGCCCGCCGACCTGACTCACGCCGAAAATGCCCTTCAACTGCGGATGCGCGCGCAGCGTGGTCTCGACTACTGAAACGCCTTTGGCAAGGTCGTCGTCGGTGCCCTGGGTTTCCACGATTTTTATACCCGGATATTTCGCCAACCCCTTCTTGATCCCCGCAATGCGTTCGTTAAGATTCACCGCGCCAAGCTGCCCGGTCACAATCGCCACTTCACCGGTTCCGCCAAGCGCCTTGCCCATCGTCTCGGCCATGGTCGCGCCGGCCGCTTCGTTGTTCGTGCCGATATACATCGAACGGCCGCTCTTGGGCGAGTCCGAGTCGTAGGTGAGCACCTTTATCCCGCTTTGTGCGGCGCGCTTCATCACGCTCTCGACCGACTTCGGTTCGTTGACGGAAATAGCAATGCCGTCGACATGCTTGGAAATCAGGTCTTCAATGATTTGTACCTGCGTCGAGCCCTGCGTGTTTTGCGGAACTACCCATTGATACTTCACGCCCAGCTTGTCGGCGGACGTTTGCGCGCCTTTGTTGCAATCGTCGAAGAATGGCACAGCCACCTTCGGGATCACCGCGACGGAAATATCTTTCGCGTCCTTGGCGTGCGCCGATACGCCTAGCGATAAAGCAACAGTAGCGAATCCAATGCCTAGCGCAAGGCGAATACTTTTATCCATTTTTGTCTCCATGTTTATTTCTAGTGGTGCTGCAAGGTTAAGAAGGGACGCGCATCAACGCCCCTTTCGACGAACGCGCCAAATGTCGATGCTGACAGCAATCAGGATCACGCAGCCGGTAATGGCCTGTTGTGCGTACGTGTCGATATTCAGCAGCACAACGCCGTTAGTGATAATTCCCGCCAGCGCCGCGCCGATGATCGCTCCCTCGACGCTGCCTGCGCCGCCCGAGAGACTTGCGCCGCCAATGGCCGCTGCCGCGATGACATCGAGTTCGGCGCCGAACCCCGACGCAGGCTCTGCCGACACAAACCGCGAGAAGCTGACGATGCCCGCAATGGAAGCGATGAGTCCCGAGAGAGCATAGACAATGAATTTGACCCGGAAGGTACGCACGCCGCTAAGCCGGGCTGCTAACTCGTTGCCCCCGGTGGCATAGACATGCCGGCCGAAACGGGTCTGCCGCATCAGCACGGAAAAACATATTGTCATGAAGATCATGATGACCACCGGGAATGGCACGAAGCCAATGTATCCCTGGCCGAGGAAGGTGAAGCTGTCGGGCACGTCGGGTGTTACCGGAACTCCTTTGGTGATCATGTACATCAAGCCCCGCCCAATGCTCAGTGTGCCTAGTGTGGCAATGAACGGCGGCAACTGAATCCAGGTAATCAGAAATCCATTGAAACATCCGACGGCCAGGCCAACCGATAGCCCGGCAATCACGGCAAGGATGGGACCGGCCCCATGTTGAAAGGCCAATGCGGTAACAAGCGATGACAAGCCCATCACGGAGCCCACCGACAGATCAATGCCGCCCGTGATGATGACAAGCATCATGCCGATCGACATGATGGCGACCAGCGAAAACGACCGGAACACGCCCATTAGGTTGTTCGTGGTCAGGAAATAGGGGGAGAAAATACTGATCAGGATTCCGACTAATAGCAATACCGATAGAACATTCAATTCGCGGATCTTGAGCCAGCTACGCAGCATATCGGCAAGACGCACCGAATGTGGTTGCGGATCCTCTTTGGACGATATTGCGGTCACCGGTGTCTTCTCCGTTTAATTCTGGTTTAGGAGGATGCTAGGTGGCTGCGTTCTTCAAGTCTGTGACGCGCGTCATACAACCGTATCGGGGTTGTCCCTGATCATGGTCTTCCCGGGACTATGAAGTTCGTCACAGAACTCACGCTTGGCCGTCGGTAATATCAGTTCCAAGGTCAAGACCCATTAATCAAACCAGGAGCACAACGTATGACGAAACGAGTAATAGTGACCGGCGGCAGCGGGCTTGCGGGAAAATGGGTCGTCGAGGACTTGGTAGCACACGGCTATGAAGTGCTTAATCTCGACCGTGTGCCCATGGCGAAGCCGGTGGCTCGTACATTGATTACCGATCTAACCGACGCGGGGCAGGTCTTCAACGCGATGGCATCGAGTACCACGCCTAAGGAATTCGATGACGATCTCGAGCCCAAGCCCATCGATGCGATCGTTCATTTCGCCGCCATTCCTCGCATTCTGGTCACCACGGACAACGAGGTGTTCCGGATCAATGTGATGGCGACTTACAACGTACTCGACGCTGCCTCGAAGCTTGGCATCAAGAAGGTAATCGTCGCCTCCAGCGAGACAACGTACGGAATAGTGTTCGCTCACCGGCATCGGGATCCTCAATATTTCCCGCTGGACGAGCAGTACCCAGTCGACCCCATGGACAGTTATGCGATGTCCAAGGTGATCAACGAAGTCACGGCCAAGGCGTTTCATGCCCGTACGGGCGCGGATATTTATTGCTTCCGCATTGGCAACGTACTTGATCCGGTCGACTATCAAAAATTCCCGGGATGGCTGAAGGACCCTGGATTGCGCAAGCGGATCGCATGGAGTTATATCGATGGACGCGATCTGGCAACCGCTTGCCGGCTCGGCATTGAAAAGGACGGGCTCGGCTTTGAAGTGATGAACGTCGCTGCGGACGATGTGTCCTCCGACCTGCCGACCGCGGAGTTGTTGAAACGGTTTTATCCAGGCGTGCCTGTAAAGAAGCAACTTGGACAATTCGAGACCTTGCTAAGTAACGAAAAACTGAAAAAGCTGCTCGGCTGGAAGCAGCAGTATCGGTGGAGGGAGCAAGCACCGCGATAAGTCGTCTTCGCTGAGGGTGGCCTGGGCGCCATCCTCAGCTTGCCAGACTCTTTCAGGCGCTTGAGCAGCGACGCCGCTAAGGCCATGCATGCTAGTGAAACGCCACCCAAGCCAGCGACAAAGAGAACGTCCCCAGCACGATTGACGCACCGCGGAGCATATGAGCGGGATTGATCCACATCAGCCGGCCGCTGCCGAGCGCCGCACCAAACGCGACCCATACGAGGCCAATCGGAATCAGCAGGGTGGCGAAGATAGCCATCGTTTCGAAATAGGCGGGCAAGCTCGCGAACGCAACCGCCGGAAAAATCGTGCCGGCAAACAGGATCGCTTTGGGATTAAACAAGGTCGCGACAAACAGCGTTCGCAGGCCGATTGCCTGTTGCGCAGAGGTTGGGGGCAAGACCGCTGTACGCCACATCCGGATCGCGAGGTACGCGATAAAGATGCTGCTGGCGATACGCACGAGCGTCGGTAGCCATGTCAGCGAATGTGCAGCCTGTGAGAGGAAATGTCCCCAGACAGTAATAGAGACGACGTAGCCGGCTAGCTCAGCGCCAGTTAGCTGCGCCGAGCGCATGACACCGTTCCTAAGCCCTGCCGCGGCGAGCAACGTATTGGTCGGACCCGGCATGATCAGCACGATGACAGTACCGAGCACGAACAGTGCTGCGCTGGAAATTGAAAGCATGAATTGGCGGATGGTAAGGCTGGAGCAGTATGCTTTTTATCACACGCAGATTGCACAGGGTTGTGCGCAAAATAAACACGCTCCGGCACCGAGGCCCGGACAGCCGCTTGAAGAACAGCTAATCCCGCTGGATGCTTTTGATCCCTGCTCGCCGGCCTCCTCCTATCGCGGCCGGCGAGTGCACCGCGGATTTGATCAGCCAGGCTACATGGCCGGCCACGCCATATGACGGCCAGACCATCTTTATTGACGGTGGTGCCGACGTGGTGATTCGCGGTGATTCGGTGTGGTAGTCATGAGGCCGGCGTCTTTTCGAGCGGCACGTGCTCGCTGACGAAGTCGATGAACGCCCGCAGCCTTGGAGTGACGTGCCTGCCGGATGGCCACAGCAACCGGAAGGTGTTGTGATCGGTTGTGTATTCGTCCAGGACCGTCACCAGCGTGCCGGCGTTTACAGCGTCGCGTACTGAGAAGTCCGACATGTGGGCAACGCCCAGGCCCTCGAGCGCGAAGCACAAGCGGGCCTCATTCGTATTGCAAGTCACCGTGGTTGCCAGCTGTATCTCAGGTTCGTCAGCATCGCGCCGCAATTGCCAGACTTGCAGCTTGCCCGAGTTCGGCATGCGGAACTGGATGCAAGCATGTCTGGACAGATCCCGGGGATGTGCAGGCTTTCCACGGCGCGCAAAATAGTCTGGTGTACCGACAACCAGCATCCGGAAACGGCCTAGCAACCGGGACGTCAAGCGCGAGTCCTCAACCTCGCCGCTACGCACGACAGCGTCGTAGCCCTCATCGATCACATCGACTTGCCGGTTATCGAAGTCGAGATCGAGTTCAACCTCCGGATAACGCCGCTGAAATTCGGCGAGCACGGGAAGAAAGGGTTCGCCGATCAAGGGTAAGCCGATGCGCAATCGACCCTTCGGAACGGCTGACGCCTCGGACAACTCTGCTTGCGCGGCGTCGAACTCAGCCAGTATGCGGCGCGCACGATCGAAAAACATCTGCCCCTCGGCCGTCAATGTGACGCTGCGAGTGCTTCGATGAAACAACCTGACGCCGAGGCTTTGCTCCAGCCTCGTCACGCTTTTACCAATGCCGGAAGCCGAAATACCGAGGATGCGGCCCGCAGCAACAAAGCTGCGCGTCTCGGCGGCCTGAACAAAAACATTAAGCGCAACGCTATCCATGCAGAGTCTCGCAACGTCTGTTGTGCGGACAGATTGTCCGCTTTGTCGAGAACTCTACCCTACTTAATTCGCGCTTGAATAGACGTTACCTTCACCACCACGACGTCTACAGCCGCATCGGCCAATGCCAAAACAGGAAACCACGATGACAAAGGGAAAAGCGCTTTTCGATCTCGCACAGCAGTTGGAAACACAAAGATGGCAGTTACTGCTCGACGCCNATGCTCAAGGGCTATCGGACCTCATGTCCCACGATCTGCAGTTCGTGCATTCGAGCGGCCTGAAAGATGGCAAGAAACAATACCTCGATGCGATCGAGACCGGCACGGTGATCTACCGCAGCGCGGATAGCCGTATCGAGGCAGTCGTACCGCTTGGCGATCAGGCATTCATCGCACATGGCGTCGTGAAAATGGAGGCGACCGTGCGCGGCACTGAAAGGGGTCTGCATTCGATCTTCATGGTGGTATGGCGCCGTGAGCAGGACGCATGGCGGCTTGTCGCGCACCAGACTACCTTGCTACCGGTCTGAGTTTTTATCGGCGAACACGGCCGACCCGCGGTCAAACGACCGCATACAAAGGAGCACAACATGAGTATTTTTATTACCGGCGCCAGCGGTTTCGTCGGCGGCACGGTCGCCCGCCGCTTGCTTGCCGCAGGCTACACCGTTCGCGGATTGATACGCGACGCAAGCAAGGCCGAACCCCTGAAGGCACTGGGTATCGAGGCAGTGATCGGCAGCCTTGAGGACAGCAGCCTGCTGACACGCGAGGCGCAGTCTTCCGAAGGCGTGATCCACGCTGCCGACAGCGATCATCTGTCCGCGATCGAGGCGCTTATAGAAGGCTTGCGCGGCTCCGGCAAACCCTTGCTGCACACGAGCGGTTCCAGCGTGATCGGCGACGATGCGCTGGGCAACCGGAAGTCCGAGTCGATCTTCGACGAGGACACGCCCCTGATAGTGGAGCCCGTCAAGCAGCCGCGTCGCGAGATCGAACTGCGCGTGCTCGCGGCCGCGGACGAAGGCGTGCGCGCCGTGGTGATTTGTCCGAGCAACATCTACGGCAGCGGCACCGGCCTCAACCCACGCAGCGTGCAGATCCCGTTCCTGGTCGACCAGGCGCGCAAGGACGGCGTGGTGCATATCGTTGGCCGGGGCGTCAACCGCTGGTCGAATGTACACATCGACGACGTTGCCGAGCTCTATCTGCTCGCGTTGCAGAAAGCGCCTGCGGGCGCGTTTTATTTCATCGAGAACGGCGAAGCGTCGTTCGGTGAAATCGGCGAGTCCATCGCGCGGCGGCTTAAACTCGCGCCGGCGCAATCGTGGACGGTGGAGGAAGCTGCGGAGCGCTGGGGCAAGGTTCACGCCCACTACACGTTCGGTTCCAATAGCCGCGTCCGCGCCAAACGAGCCCGCCGCGAACTCGGCTGGACGCCGCTTCATACGTCAGCCCTGGCCTGGATCGAAGAGGACATGCCGCTATGAGCCAGGTCTGGTTTGTTACCGGAAGCGCCGGTGGCATTGGTGCCGGCATCGCTCAGGCAGCGCTGGCCGCGGGGAATCTCGTCGTTGCTACCGATCTTGACGCCGAGCGCCTGCAACTTGCTTACGCAGCACACGCAGCGCAGGTCGTGACGGCCCGGCTGGACATCCGCGATGCGGCGCAGGCCGAGGCTGTCGTCGAGGCCGCCCTCGCCCGTTTTGGGCGTATCGACGTACCGGTGAATAACGCCGGCTTCGGTCAATTCGGGCCGTTCGAAGAGATCGAGCCCGAGGCCATCGAACGCCAGTTTGCGACCAACGTGTTCGGCACCTTCAACGTCACCCGCGCGGTGCTGTCGGTGATGCGCCGCCAGCGGGCCGGGCATGTGATCAACATGTCGTCCAACGGCGGTTTCAAGGGGGTCTCCGGCGCCTCGATGTATTCGGCCACCAAGTTTGCCATCGAAGGATTCTCCGAGTCCCTGGCGCAGGAGATCGCAGGCTTCGGCATCAAGCTGACCATTGTCGAACCGGGCGCGTTTCGCACTGACTTTCTTGACGGCCGTTCGCTGAAGCTTGGTACCCGGGAGTTGCGTGACTACGCGGATTTCCGGGCGAAGGCCAACGCTGTGTTCGAAGCCCGCAATCACAACCAGGTTGGCGATCCGGACAAGCTCGGTCGCGCGCTGGTTCAGATCGCCGGCGAGATCGATCCGCCACTGCGATTCGTCGCGGGCGCCGATGCCCTCAAGGTCGTCGATGACAAGCTGCACGCGGTTGCTGGCGAGGTCGAACGCTGGCGCTCGCTGTCGTTGTCCACCGGCTTCTGAGTACCCGCTTACAGGAACGTTTTATGAATCTTCAAGATATCGGCTCGCGGCTTGATGCAATGGAAAGCCGCTTTGCTCTCGAACGCCTGATCGCCGAATACGCGCAAGCCTTCGACACCCACGACGAGGCCCTCCTGCGCAGCATATGGCACGAAGGGGCGCGTCTGTCGCTTGGCGAAGCGTTCGGTGATTTCGAAGGTATTGACGCCATTCTGGAATCGGCCCGGCAGAACTGGCAGAAAATGCCCTACATGCATCACTGGATGGCCAACCCGCTGATCGATATTGAGGGCGATAAGGCCAGCGGCCGCGCTGCCGTCGACTGCCTGTGCACTCATGTGGACATGGGACCGGTGCAGATTAGCGGCCTTTACCACGATCGATTTGAACGACGCGATGGCCGTTGGGCATTCGTCGAACGCCGCTTCGACCTTCACTTCCTGACCCCACTCGCCAACTGGAAACCAGTGGCGGGTAGTGAGATGGGACCATCCAATCCGGTAGCCTAGCAAAGCCTATGCGGGCGGTCTGCATCGTCGTCCGCATGGGTTCGATGCGTGTGCTGAAGAAGATGACCATTTGCTCATTTGACGAAGACGTCAAACTCCAGGCAAGCCAACTTCTAGTCTGACTTCGGCGTCTTGTCGATCATCAAAGACAAATGATCAAGATCCTCACGCAGCAGCGCCAACGCTTCGCTCACCCTGCTACTGCCCTTCAACTGCCGTTTGACCGGCCGCACCACCGACTGCACCGCAAGCTCCGCGATGGTATCGGCGATCTCCTCCGCGCTTTTCGAACCCTCGGCTTTGTACCAGAACGCCGGCCAGCTACACATGCCGATCAGCGTGAACGCGGTGACCTTCGCGTCGACGACACGGAACACACCGGCGTTCACACCCGTCTCGATCGCCGCGGCAAAGTTGCTCAGCACTGCACGCTTTGCATCCTCGTTCGCACGATAAGCGCGATCGGGCAACTGCTGCTCCGTGCGGTGGATCACGCGGAATTCGTTGTAATGGCTGAGGATCAACATCGTGTGTTGATGGACCAGCACACGCAGGCGCTCCTTCGGATCCGCGTCCAGTTCGGCGACTGCGTGGCTCGACAGCCGCTTTGCCCTTAACGTGACTTCCTCGACCAACGCGGTGAGGATCTCGTCCTTGTTCTTGAAGTAGTAATAGACCGCCGTACGCGTCACGCCCAGTGCCTCGGCGATCTCCTGCATCGACGCACCGCCGAAGCCCTTCTCGATGAAGAGCTTGGCTGCGGCGTTCAGGATCTGTTCCTTTTGTCCCTCAGGGTTCACCTTTGCCACGAAACCACTCCTGATAGCGGTCAACGGCCGGACTGCCGTAGTACCGTAGTGTTGTTGGCGTGATTGTAACGCTCAGGCTATATCGCATGGCTGTGTGCTGCCAACAGGTCTTAGGCGTTTTTATCCGACGGAATGGATGTGTCGTGCTCGACAGTGAATTTCCTTTCGGAGGCGTGCGGTGGCTGAGCGCGTCGTGCCTGTATCCGGCCAAGCCCACCTACGGCCAGTGCCGCCACCACGGTTGGAACAGCGGACACCAGCAATGTTTGATCGATGCTCCACGCCATGCCCATTAGCTGCCCGCCTGCGACCGGCCCAAGAACCGCGCCGAGCCTGCCAAGCCCCAATGCCCAGCCCGCGCCGGTCGCGCGCGTCGTGGTCGGATAGATCGTGACTGCTAGCGCATTCAGCCCGGATTGACCGCCGAGGATGCAGAACCCGGCGAGTGCGATACACACCACCGCGGCTTGCGGCAACGCATGGAAGTAGCTGATTCCCACAATGGACAACCCGCCCAGGGCAAAGTTGATCAGCAACACGACCGCAAAGCCGCGCCGATCGATCAGTGTGCCCAGCACGAAGTTGCCCACCAGACCGCCAAGCCATAGCGCCGTGCCTGCCAACACCGCCTTGTTCGACGAATAGCCTGAGCCGCTCATCAGTACGGGGATCCACGCGGCGAGGAAGTAGGCGCACAGCATATTCGCAAAGTTCGCCACCCAGAGCAGCGGCGTAACAATACGACGGCCTTCGCCTAATAGCATGGCAAGCACGTTGCCTTTAGGAGGCTTGTTAGCGGACGGCGAAACAGGCATTGCTGCGTCAGGCGCCAACCGATGCAGCAGGAGCAGCGTACGTGCCGTCCCCGGATAACGAAGCAGGCGGAACTGCAGCGATTCGGGAAGCGCTGCGAACATCGAAAGGGAAAGCAGCGCCGTGAGTAACGCGCCCGCGTAAAACACGCCGCTCCATCCGAAAGGCGCAATCACAACAGCCGCGATTCCTCCGCCAAGCACCCCGCCGACGATATATCCCGAAGACACCGCCATCATCAGACTCACACGGATGCGCGCCGGGCTGTACTCGCCTGCCAGGGCCATGGCGTTCGGAACGATCGCACCCATTCCGATGCCCGCTGCGAAGCGAATACCGATCAGTTGTCCGATGGAACTGGCGAAGGGCGTGACCGTCATGCAAAGTGCGACCCAGGCGGTCGCCGCGATCAGCATGGGGCGGCGCCCTATCTTGTCAGCGAATCCCGCGAGCACCAGCGATCCGGCGAACATGCCCAACAGCCCTGCCCCAAAGACCGGACCCAGCACGGAGCGGTTGGCGCCCCACGCCTTGATCAGCGCCGGTGCGGCATACGCCATTGCCTGAACGTCGAAGCCGTCGATAACCATGCACAGCGCACAGAGGCCAAGCACGCGCCACTGAATGCGCGCAACGGGCCGGTTGTCGAATAATGAAAAGGCGGTCTCTTGCGTAGGCGATGCCATTGCTATCTCCATGCTCGGTTCTTTTTTATCGGCGTAGATCGTGCGCCTGCCGACCCATCGCGTAGTCGTCAGTGATTTGACCTGGCGGCGACTGAAGACGCTGCCTCAGTTCACCGCCTCGCCATAAAGCAACTCGTACTGCCGGACAAGCTCCGGGTCGCGTTTGCGCAGGTCATCGTGCGTCACGCGCCCGGTGCGGCGCATATAGTCGTAGGTGAACGCTATCGGATCGAGATGCAGCTTGTCGCCGACGTTTTCATACCAGTCCAGACTCCTTGCCGCTGCCTGCTGGAACCGGTCAGAAGCAGTTCGGCGCGAGGCCTCGAAATGCCCGAATACCGCGGCGAGATCAGCGGCGTGGGCACACAAACCTTCATGTAGAGCGATGGAATCTTCCATCGCCATGCGCGTACCCGAGCCCAGCGAGAAGTGCACCGAACGTAGTGCGTCGCCAATCAGCACCATGTTCTCGTCATGCCAGTTCTCATTCTTGACCGTCACGGCTTCGAACCATGTGGATTTGTTAGAGAGCAGGCCGTGCCCGCCGAGATCGTCGGCGAAGACCTTTTCGCAGAAAGCACGGCTGTCCGCATCGTTCATCTCTCCCAGTCCGGCACGTTCCCACGTCTCGGGATCCGTTTCGATCAGAAACGTGCTCATCTGGTCGCTGTACTGGTAACTATGTGCGATGAATACACCAAACTCCGTTTCACGAAAGATCAGTGAGACAGCGTGAAACAGCTTGCGGGTTCCATACCATGCAAACTTGTTGCGGCGCTGTACGAATGACGGTTTGAATGCCTGCGCGTGTTGCGTGCGAATCCGGCTGTTCACCCCATCCGCCACTACGACGAGATCTGCCTGTCGCAAAACACGCAGGTCATCCACGCGAGTATTGAACAGCAGCTCGACACCCGCCGACCGGCATTCGGCATGCAGGAATTGCAGCAATGCGATGCGGGCGACGCGCGAGAAACGATTGCCGTGTATTGGCACATGGACGCCGCGATGAACGATCTCCATGTAATCCGAATGCACGTGGTCCGCGGTAAAGCGCTGGAAGAACGCAGGATCGGATTTCTGCAGGAATGACAACGCAACGTCGGAAAACACCACGCCCCAGCCGTAGGTCGCACCGGCGTCGTTCTGCTCGAAAACGCGCACCGTCCATTGCGGAAAGCGTTTTTTGATCAGGTACGAGAAGAACAGCCCGCCGGGGCCGCCGCCAACAATATTGATGTCCATGTCTGGTCTCCTGCGTGTTACGCGAGCGCCGCGCGCGGCGCGACGAATTCCATCAAGCGGTTGCGAAATGCCGGGCGATGCAGATTGGACTCAATCTGCCCGATTCGATAGACCATTCTGCTCATGTCAGCGATCCTGTCTGGAAGATGAAGCGTTCGCCGCCGCTTCTGACGCGATGGCCTCCGCAATGATCCGGCGCATCGCCGGTTTGTCGACTTTGCCAACCCGCGTCACGGGAAACGCGTCCACGACTTCAATCCGCTCCGGGCACTTGAACTTCGCGAGCCCCTGCGACGAGAGGAATTCGATCATCTGCGGAATACTTGGTGCGTCATGTCCCTCTCGCACGATCAGAAACGCGCAGCCCTTTTCCCCATACAGCGGATCCGGCATGGCCACGAGCTTTGCATCCAGTACAGCCGGGTGACGGCTGAGAAACGCTTCGACTTCTTCCGCACCGATTTTTTCGCCGCCTCGATTAATGTTGTCGCGCAGGCGACCTTCGAACGAAAAATACGCCAGTCCGTTAATGACATGGGCACGCATCATGTCCCCGGTCCGGAAAAGTCCGTCCGACGTAAAAGCCGTCGCGTTGGCTTCGGGCGCGTTGTAGTAGCCCCTCAAACTGGACGGGCCGCGAAAACACAGTTCACCTATTTCGCCAGGCGCGACCGGCACTTCGCTGTCGGGATGAAGCAGCACGAGTTCGTCGTTTTCACAGCCCGAGCGCCCGTGCGTGTGGTGCCGGACGAAAGCGTCGGCAGCCGGACCGGAACCGATCAGCAAGCCTTCCGTCGTTCCATACAGATTCGAACTTGGGACCCCGAGAAACGCCTCGAGGCCATCGGCCCGTGTCAGACAGAAAAACATCTTCAACGAGGAGAGGTCGTGGTTGAGCACCTCAGGGCAAGCCATGATCTGCGGCGCGACGGGGCCGATCGACACCGCATGCGTGACGCGATGTTGCTCAATCAGCTCAGCCATCCGCACAATATCGACTTTCGGCATCAACACCGTTGTCTGGCCCTGCGCGATAGTCGGCACCAGCGCATACAGATGCGCTGCGTTGTGAAGCAAAGGCAGCGACCATATCAGCGTTGCATGTTCGCCCGCATCGACGTGCCGGGTCCAGGCTTCGGAATGGGCGAGGTATTCCGCATGAAAACGCGGGATGATTTTTGGTACGCCCGTCGTGCCGCCTGAAAGCTGGAAACTTAGTACGTCTTCCGAACCAATTTTCAAATCACTTAACATGTGTTTCGCATCGGTCACGGAGACGGACTCCAGCAATGCGGACATTGCATGCGTCCCCGCGGGTGCCGCGCCGCGCGCGACCACGAGACGCCTGAACGATGGATGCTCGATGCACATCTTTTGGGCGAAGCTGACCAGATCGAACTGCCCTACGTCGGCCTGTACGAAATACGCCTCGGGCAGCGACAGACTTGCCAGCTTGCCGATTTCCACCTCGCGGTATTGCGGCAGCGCGCACACCGGAACAATGCCGCTTTTATAACAGCCGCACAGTGCCAGCGCGGTATCGACCGTCGTCCCCATCTGGAACACGGCGCGTGCGCCGGGCTTGATTCCAAGCTTGAGTAACGCGGCGGCCAGCCGGTCGCTTTGTTCATCGAGTTCACGAAACGTGATGCTGCGCTCGTCGCTGATCAAAGCCAGCTTGTCGGGAAGGCGTCGCGCCGTCGCGGCGAGCGCCTGCCCGAACGTCTTGTCGACCCATGCGCCGACACGAAAATAGTGCTGGGCGACCGAAGGTTCGCAGTACGCGACGCCTTCGATCGGAAAATGAATACCTGCCATATCTGTCTTCTCCAGTCGACCATTCTTATTGTTCGACGATGCGAACGCGGTCTTTATCGAACGTGTCGATGCGCCCACACAAACCGCCGGTGAACAGGCCGTACCAGACGGCGGGTTTCAATCCCAGTTCCCTGCGATTGAATTCGAGCACCTCTTCCGATTCAATCAGGTAGTAACCCGGAGTCGGTTGCGATACCCGATATCCCGGATTGCGATGCGCCGCATCCACCACACTGGCGAACTCCGCCAGCGCCGGCACGAAAATTCCCGGACCGTCATTCTTTAGACCGCATTGTCCGCTCAGCAGCTTGCCCTTTTCCCTCCATACGGCATCGATCTCCGTGACCTGCCCGGCCTGCTCAGCGTTCATCGCTGCCTGCAGCGTCAACGCCGCATCCTGCGCATCGAGCGATTGCAGTTCACGTAACTTGACTGTGATTTCAATAAAGTAACCGTTAGGGTCACGAAAGTAGATGGATTCAATCACCTCGTGTTGCGTCGTGGAAGATACCTCTACGCCCTTCGCTTCGAGCATTTCTTTCCACGCAAGCAACTGCTCGGTGCTATCCGTCAACCACGCCGTGTGCGTTGCATCGAAGACATGATCGTCAGGTGTCGGCGGCATCAGAGGACGCTCTTCCGGCTGCGGTTCTCCCAGGTAGTAGAAAAAGGCGATCGTGCTGCCATTGCCGCTATCGAAGAAGAAATGAAGGAAATCCGGGTGGCTTTCCGGGCCCCAGCCTCGCGCGGAGATGGTGTGAACCAGCGGCAGGCCGAGCGTGTCACGATAGAAGCCGATGGTCTCGCGCAGCTTCCACGTCGGCCGCGCTGTGTGATCGACGCCCGACAGCCTGAGCGGTATTGATTGATTCATTCGTCAACTCCCGAGTTATAAGAAAGACCGTTCATGCAGCCATTCACCGACTGCGCGTGCGGCGATGGTTCGCCCCGGTTCCTCCCCGGCTTCCAATGGCCGGCCGTGGTGATCGCCTCGCACGCGGACGTGGGTCTTGTCGACGGCGCCGATGCTCGCGAAAACATCCGCGGTTGCCAGCGGAAAGGTGGTTTGATCGCCTGTGAATTCAACTAGCAGTGCAGGCACCGTAACCGCTGGCGCGGTCGCCTCCAATGCCGCGTTCGACGACAGACCAGACCATGTCGAGAGCCACGACTCGGGCGAGCACACGCGCCCAAAACCGACGGAACCAAAGTTCGAGACGACCGGATTCGGCGACCACAGCGAACCGGGCTTGCGCTCAGACGGATCGAGCGACCGGTCGAGGCAACGCAGATCGGCATCCGTACGCCACACCGTGATGATCGGCGTGTGGCTGGCCTCGAGCTTCTGCCGGCGAGTCGCAAGCTTGTTCTTCACTGCTTGCCGCGCGTCCTGCCGCACCTGGATCAACTGCCGGGCCACGCGGTCAAGACGCGCCACCCGGTCGCGCTGAGCGTCGCGGTAGCGTGAAACGAAGTCGGCGCTATAGCGTGTCGCCCCCGGATCGCGGGCGTAACCGTTCTCAGGATTGAAGGGATTCAGCGTGTCGTCAATCGATAGCGGATCGAGTTCATCAGTCACGGATGGATCGATGCAACCCATCAACAAACGGCCCTGCCCCGGATGCGGTGCGAGATAAACCATGCCGTCCACTGCGGGCATGGTCGCGCTCGCCAGATGCGTGGGCCGCCCGCCGGGTGTCTTCGCGATCCGCTCCTGCGCCAACAGCGTGGATTGTTGAATGTAGAAGCTATATAAGCCTGCGCCCCCCGAGTTGCCCAGCAACACGATGCGCTCGAACCCGGCGTCGCGCAGATAGCGCAAACCGGCAGCGACATCGTGTAGTGCAAGTTCATGCTCGAGCCGCAGATCATTCCCGACAGAACGAGCGGCCTGCGCCCAAACGGATGCGCCCGCTCGTAGCAAATCGGGAATCAGATAGTGAAACGTGAAGTTCTCACGGGGGTGCATCAGACACACCACGGTCTTGGCGGACGCCCCCCGATAGAGAACACCGCAAGTGGCGGCGCCGTCTTCCGTGCGAAGCGTCGTACTGCTTTGCTGCGTGCGAGGCGGCAGCGTTTCTGGAAACCAGTCTATGGTCAACGCATGAGGACGCTCGACAACAGCGCTGGATGGAATATTACTCATACCAATCTCTCCGTACTTGTTGACGTTAGTATAGCTTTTTTGACTAATACGTCAAATTATTGACGTGAAAATATCTGCGCGTGGTGTTTGCGCCGTATCGAGGCAAAAGGGTTAAAGTGACGCCGTCTATCACACTGGACTTGGCCGGGTGCCCGAATGCTAGATCTCAATGACTTCCGCTATTTCGTTCGTATCGTGGAGTGTGGCGGGCTTACTGCGGCCAGCCGCAATCTGGATGTCCCGAAGTCGACAGTCAGTCACCGCCTTCAGCAGCTTGAGGCAGCCCTGGGCGTGCGACTCGTCAACCGGACCTCACGCAGCCTCAGCATGACCGATGCGGGAGAGGTTTTTTATCGCCATGCAGTCGCGATGCTGGAACGCGCGGATCTCGCCGAAAGCGCGGTTCGTGAGCGCCTGGTCGAACCGAGCGGGACCATCCGCTTTACCACCGCGGTTGCAACCTCGCTGTTCGCGATGCGGCAGATACTCCCCGACTTTATCCACCGCTATCCGAAGATCAGCGTGATCCAGCACATCAGCGACGATCAGATCGATATTGCCGGCGGCAGCTATGACCTTGCGCTGCGCTCACACAGCGGACCGTTGTCCGACTCGACGCTCGTGCAGCGAACGTTGGCACCCGCGCCCTGGTTCCTGTTCGCCAGTCCGGGATACCTTGAGCGTTACGGCCTGCCGATCGTACCGGAGGATCTGGCCGGACACGAGACGCTCATCATGCTGAGACACAATATGCCAATGGCCTGGAAACTCAGGCACCCGGTGCGCACAGAGGTGGTCGTGCCGCTGAAACCCCGGCTTGCGGGCAATGACATGGTGACGCTGAAGCAGGCGGCGCAGGATGGCCTCGGCATTGTGGCGCTGCCCGGTTATGTCTGCAGCGACGACGTCCGGTCGGGTTCTCTCCAGCGAGTCCTGCCGGACTGGCTGGCGGGCCAGGCCAGCATCACAGCGGTCATTCCTTTCCGTCACGGCATGCTGCCTTCTGTCCGCGCATTTCTCGACTTTCTGATCGAGCGCGTTCCGAAAGTCGTGTCGTAAGCCTGAGATCGTCCATCTGGTTGGACATAGGTTCCAATGGAGCCATCTTGTTGGCTCTCCGATCCAGGACCATCCTGCACACATAGCCGAGCGCGACCCCAGCGCCGGATACGTGTTCAGGAGATAGATCATGAAGATGTCAAGACGTGAGGTCCTTGTCGCTGGAGCGGCGGCTGCCATAGCTGTCGTCGCTGGTATGCAGTCAGTGGCGAATGCACAAGCTCAATCCGGCAGCGCGAGCACTCAAAACCCGGTTAAGCTCAAACAACATTTCGATATCCTTATTGTTGGAGGCGGCTCGGCTGGCGCAGTGCTCGCTGCGCGCCTGAGCGCCGACGCGCGGCGCCGCGTTCTTTTGCTCGAAGCGGGACCGAACTTCGCGCCCGACGCCTATCCTCAAGTATTGAAGGACGCAAACATCGTTGCTGGTTCGCCCGCCTTTGACTGGCACTATCATACCGATGACGCCGCCAGCCTCGGTCACGACATTCCCGTTCCCAGAGGCCGCGTGGTCGGTGGCAGCTCGGCAGTCAATGCTGCCGTCGCAATACGCGCGCGGCCGGCCGACTTCGCACGCTGGACCAAACGCGGTATTGACGGCTGGTCGTGGGACGAGGTGCTGGCCGCCTACAAGGCCATGGAAAATACGCCATCCGGCGACGATGCGTGGCACGGACGCACCGGCCCGTTTCCGATTCGCCAGCGTACGGCAGAGGAAAATACACCGTCGATGCGAGCCTTCGTGGAAGGCTCGGAAGCCCTCGGCTTGCAGCACGTATCGGATTTCAACGGTGCGAGTCAGCACGGTGCGGGACCTTATACGCTTAACGTGATCGACGGCGTGCGCATCAATACGGGAATGGCGTATCTCACAGCCGCGGTGCGTGCACGCCCCAACCTCACGGTCCAGGGCGGCGCTGAAGTGGACCGCGTGATTTTTGAAGGCAAGCGTGCTGTCGGCGTGAAGCTGCTTGATGGACAGGTACTGTCGGCGGGGGAAGTTATTCTTGCCTCCGGAACGTTCGGCAGCCCGGCCATTCTCATGCGATCCGGCATTGGGCCTACCAAACATCTATCCGAGCTCGGCATCGCGACAGTCGCGGACCTGCCGGTGGGAAACCGACTGCAAGATCATCCATTTTTCTACAATGTTTATGCGCTCAAGCGCGAAGCGAACGCAATGAAGCCGGCCTCCGGCGCGCTCGTCTGGACGCGTTCACAGAACGCTGCGCCCGGCGACCTCGACCTGCAGATTTCGGGCACGCATCTTATCGACCCGAAGGTCAGCCCGACCGGCGGCGCGATCGTCCTCGCCTGCGCGGTGACCTTGCCGAAGTCGATCGGCCAGCTACGCTTATCGAGCCGCGATCCACGCGCGGCACCGCTCATTCATTACAACTTCTTCGATGATCAAAGCGATCTCGACCGCTTAGTCGAGGCCGTGCTGCTGTCCCGGAAGATCGGGCGAACCGCGCCGTTCTCGGAGGTGATCGACCACGAGATAGCACCGGGCAACACGGTGGACGATGGCAAGGCACTCCGGGCGAACATCGTTTCGAATGTCGCAGCCTATCTGCATCCTACCTCTACTGTCCCGATGGGCACCGACTCCGATCCGGGTGCCGTTGTCGACGCATGGGGCAAGGTGCGTGGCGTCGAAGCGCTGCGGGTCGTCGACGCGTCGACTATTCCTGACATTCCTTCGGCGCCGACCAATGTGACGACCATCATGGTGGCAGAGCGCATCGCTGCGAAATTGTCCGCATGAACCGGCACGCCAGCCGACAAATCAAACTTAATCATTATGGATAACTGAAAATGATAACGAAAAAATTACTCACGCCAACAGAAGTCTGGAGCGCGAAAATCTACAGCAACGGCTGGAAAGATCCGGGTCTTGGCACCGAGGAAGTGACCGAAAAGGCAACCGGTGCGACACTCGGAAAAATCGGTATTGCTTCGCCCGAAGATGTATCGGTCGCGGCCGCCAAAGCGCGCGAGGCGCAGAAGGAATGGGCCAAAATACCCGGCCCCAGGCGCGGCGACGTGCTGAGGGAGTTCTCACGCCTGGTGCTGGTACACGCCGATGAACTCGCCGATCAGATCGTCAGGGAGACGGGGTCGATCCGGGCAAAAGCGCAATGGGAAGTGCATATGTCCGCTCGCGAGATTCTCGAAGCCGCGGCTCTCGGCAGCCAACCGCTCGGGGTGCTCACCGCCACCGCTGAAGCCGGTCGCCAGAGCATCGCGCGACGCATACCGGTTGGCGTGGTTGGCGTGATAACGCCCTGGAACTCGCCGTTCATCCTGGGATCACGCGCTATCGGCCCTGCTCTCGCGATGGGCAACGCCGTGATCCTGAAGCCTGATTCGCAAACGCCCGTCGCGGGCGGCGTAAGCTTCGCGCGGCTGCTCGAAGAAGCCGGCCTGCCGCCTGGGCTTTTCCACGTCCTGCCCGGCGGCGCGGATACGGGCGCGGCACTGGTCAAGGAACCGCTCGTCGATATGATCAGCTTTACCGGCTCAACTCGCGTCGGCCGGCAGATCGGTTCGATCGCTGGCGGACAGCTCAAACGCGTCTCGCTCGAGCTGGGCGGCAACAATCCGTACATCGTGCTGGACGACGCGGATATCGACGCGGCGGCCAGCGCGGGAGCCTGGGGTGCCTTTTTCCATCAGGGACAGATTTGCCTCACTGCCGGACGCCACCTCGTCCACGAGCGAATCGCCGGCGCGTACGCCGAAGCGCTCGCGAGAAAGGCCAAGGCGCTTGTTGTCGGCGATCCCTTCGATGAGAAGGTCCAGCTCGGGCCGATCATCAATGAACGCCAGGCCGCCAATGTCGATCGTATTGTCGCGGACACACTCGCCAAAGGCGCGAAAGCGCTGACCGGCGGCTCGCGTAACGGACTGTTTTTCGAGCCGATCGTGCTCACCGGCGTGAGACCCGGCATGGCGGCCTTCGACGAGGAAATTTTTGGCCCGGTTGCGCCGATCACCACATTCAGGTCCGACGATGAAGCCGTCGAACTCGCGAATGCCTCGGAGTATGGTCTCGTGGCAGCCATTGCGTCGGCTGACCTCGCCCGCGCACAGCGTGTTGCGGACCGGCTGCATTCCGGCGTCATTCATATCAACGATCAGACGGTGCTTCATGAGGTCTATGGACCGATCGGCGGCGTCGGCGCATCCGGTAACGGGTTCAACCACAGCACGCTGACAAACGCCGACCAGTTCAGCGAGTGGCAGTGGATCACCACGCGGTCGCACATTCCGGCCTATCCGTTCTGATCCGGTCGATGCTCTTTGCGGGTAGCGGCAATCGCCTCATTAACCTGTCACGGTCTATACACGGTGCCGGTGCGATTGGGAGGTCTTACGACCGAACTCTCGGTTGTTCTCGTGCCGTTGCTTCTCATGCTGCTGATTATGCCGTCTGAGCCTTTGGAGAGGCCAGCGGCGGCTCTGAGATCATTGCTGGGGGGCATGGCGCCTGACGTCGCCGTGCCAGCGCTGGTGGCGCCAGGAACGAGCGTCGCGTTCTCGCCCTCGGTCGCGCTCCCTGACTGCGCGTAGGCCGCGCCTGACATACCGATAATCAAGACTGACATCAACATCTTCTTTGTCGCGACTTTCATTGCTCACTCCATAAAAAACTCAAATGCTTGGAGCATCCGATGCATCTATTCACACCGAGAGGCGACGACGCATCAGGCTCCATTCGGAGCGCTCGCCCCTACCCCGGTGGCCTCAAAAATAGCCGCTTCACGGGACTCATTCCATTTAATAAGAGTCTCGGCAAATAGTCACGTTCCCGAATAATTGTCACTTAAGTTTACAGCCTCACGGCTTACGGTCGTCCTGGTACTTTTGCGCGGAAAAAGGACGTGGCAGGATATTTGCTGAGCCAACCGGTCGATGTGAATGCACTGCTTCGTAAATACTCAGCCGGCCAGGAATAGCCGACGCGCACCGCTACGTTCACGCCGTTCCGCCTAAGCCTGACTGGGAACCCGCTAGCCGCAAATTGTCGCCCTGTGCGCGTTTTCCCTTGGATTGCGCAAAGATCATTCCCCTGTACTATCGAACAAGCGTTAGGCGCGCCCTCCACGCCCGAGGAGCGTCAACGTTTCCGAGAACGCGAATAAACCCCAGGGAGACGCATATGACGAAGCCCGAGCACAGCGATCCGTTCAGTCAGTTTTCCGCGATGTTCCAGCAGTACAAGCTTCCCGGTTTCGACGTCCAGGCAATCCTCGATGCACGCAGAAAAGACGTCGAAGCCCTCGCCGCCGCGAACCGCGTCGCGTTCGGCGGCATGGAAGCACTTCGAGATAAACAGATTGAAATCCTGCGCCGGGCGCTCAATGATTTCCAGGGCATCGCGCAGCAGTTCGCTGGATCTCCAAAAGAAGCCTCGGCCAATCCGACCGAGGTCGTTCAAAAGGCACTGCATCAAGCGCTTGCCGACATGCAGGAAATTGCCCAGAAGACGCAGCAGGCTCACACCGAAGCGTATGCGATCGTGACGAAGCGAATTGAAGAGGCGACCAAGGAGTTGAAGTCGTCGCTGGAGCAACCGAAGCAGTAGCCGTTCCGTGGCGTCCTGCCCTTGCCGAGACAATCGGTTCGGGCAGCACTACATCAACCGGCGACGCTCCAGTTCTTCTGACAACGCATCGGCGCTAACAAACTTGTATCCGTGAAGACCGGCATTGATCGCGCCCGCTACATTAGCGTCAGTGTCGTCGATGAAAAGGGTGTCGGCCGCCTCAACGCCCAGTTGTTCAAGGCATCGAAGATAGGCTTGAGCCGTTGGCTTCGCTGCACCGAACGAAGCGGAGGCATAGACGTGAGAACCGAACAGCTGAGCGACCGCAGGATTCAAATAGCCGATATGGTCGGTGACGAGGCGGCAGTTGTTGGTCAGCACCGCAATCCGATTGCGCTCGGCCACTCTCGCGGCGAGCGCGAGCACTTCCGCGTACGGCGTGATAGACGCGCGGCGGGCAGCCAGCCAGTCATTGCGGTTGATGCGGCAGCTTAGAAGATCGCCCAATTCGCTCAGATACTCGTCGTCGCTGATCTGGCCTGCGTCGGCACGTGCTTCGAGCCCGGATCCCCAGATGGCATGACGCACGGTTTCGGCCGCCTGACCTGATACGGCCGACAAGTGATCGACTCGTGCGGAGCGGTCGTAGTGAGACAGTACGCCCTCCATGTCGAACAGGACCAGCGTGATGGATGCTGTCATGCTGTCAGCCTCGCGTAGAAAGCTTCCAGAAAACGAAGGACCCGTCCCTGCGATGTGCCTTCCTTCAGACCGCCGGCAGCGTCTAGCTAGCAAACAAGTCGCACCCCCGGCCGGATTTCAGCATAGCCCGAAAAAATCAGGACCGGACGGACCGATACGCATCACTCCGTCCGCGCTTGCTCAACACCAACTGCCACAACTGGCCTTGGCCCGATCGGAAAAAGCCGGCGGACGACAAGAGGAAGTACTTCCACATCCGATAGAATCGTTCGTCATACTGAGCCTTCAGGCGCGGCCATGCTTCGTCGAATTTGGCAGACCAGGCCATTAACGTCTTATCGTAGTCCCGGCCAAAATTATGCCAGTCTTCAATAAGAAAGCGCCCTTCCAGAGAAGTCGCTATTTGTTTGGCCGAGGGTAAATGGCCATTCGGAAAGATATATTTATCGATCCAGGCATCCGTCTTCTTTTCTGTCACGAAGTTACCAATCGTGTGCAATAAGAATAAGCCATCCGGGCGCAACAGATCCCTCACAATATTGAAATAAATATCGTAGTTTTTAGGTCCGACATGCTCGAACATTCCGACTGAAACGATTTTGTCGAATTGTCCAGTGAGATCTCGGTAATCGGTGAGCTCAATCGTCACGGGTAAGCCGGCGCATCGTTCCTGCGCCAGCTTCTGCTGTTCCTTGGAAACGGTAATGCCCACGACCTCTACGCCGTATTCCGTTGCAGCATATCGGGCCAGGCCGCCCCAGCCGCAGCCAATATCCAGCAGACGTTCGCCGGGCTTGAGCTGCAGTTTTCGGCATATCAACTGAAGCTTGTGCAGCTGGGCTTCTTCGAGCGTCTGAGCTTGTTCCCAATAGCCGCACGAATACATCATGTGCGAGTCCAGCATGCTTTCAAAGATGTCATTGCCAATATCATAATGGCGCTCACCCACTTGAAATGCGCGACTCTTACTTTGCGCATTTAGCAGCTTTTGACGCGCCATTTCAACAATGAATCTGATTTTTGCCGGGCCGACCACGGTTTGTTCGAGGTCAGTACTCGCTATCCGGTGAAAAAACCCGTCCAGTTGTTCACAATCCCAGTCGCCATCCATATACGACTCGCCAATTCCCAACTCCCACGTCGAGAACATCTTGCGGAAGAATGCTTTATCGAGGACCTGAATGTCCCAGGGCGCTGGGCCATTTACCTGAACCCCTGCATGCTCAAGTAACTGCGTGATAATTTTGGGTGCGGCGCGTCTAAGCTTGGGAGAGGCTGTGTCCGGGAGGACGGCTTCATTGTCATTCGTGTTGATCGTCACTATTGCCTCTTGACCGAAAGGGTTGTAGCACACTGTAACGCAAAGGGGCCAGTGTCAGAATCCATATGCTTGTAGCCTAGGGTTCGTTCGCCTTCGAACCGCCGCGGAAATGACGGTCAAGCTCTGAACATCAGGAGCGCAGCCGCTACGCCCGCGAGGTCGACCAGAATGACCGGGATGACGCTCACACGGCCTTGCAAGTACGCGCCCAAAGCCCAAAGTCCGGCGACGATAACAGCGGTCAGCCCCAGCTCCGTCGAATATGAAAGTTCTTCCGCATACCATAGGTAACCCGCCGTTGCTCCCATCATCAGGGCAAATTGCACGGCGGCAAATATCGCAGCGCTGCTTGAAAGCGGCTCTCCGTACAACTGCCTCGCCGCGTCCAGGTCGAACGTTGGCGCAGAGGGCTCTGCCTGAAAGTCCGCACTGGAGTCGGAAGGTCGCCAGCCCGGAGGTTTGAGCCAGATGCGACACTTGTCTGCCCACGACCTCGCTTGCCGCGTTGCCTGCGCGAGCGACCAGTATTCCGCAAAGATTGCCCAGCCAGGATCCCAACTTCGCAGGGGTGTCCTCGTTCCATAGACGCAAGGCTCCTCTTCCTCCGCGAAAGTCCCGAACATCCGGTCCCAGATCACAAACATGCCGCCGTAGTTCTTGTTGAGGTACTGGTCGTTGACCGCATGATGCACACGATGGTTAGAGGGCGAAGAAAACACGCGATCGAACCAGCCGAGTTTGCCGACGTGTTCAGTGTGAATCCAGAATTGATACAAAAGGACGATGAGTCCGGCAACGCCAAACTGCTCCGGCGGCACGCCTATCACCGCAATGGGCAGGTAGAAGATCCAGCCAATAAGCGCGACGGTACTTTCTTGCCTCAAGGCGGTCGAGAAATTGAAGTGCTGGCTTTGATGATGGACGACATGGGCAGCCCACATGACAGCGCACTCATGCCCGGCGCGATGCAGCCAATAGTCGAAGAAATCGAACAGGACGATGGCGATCAGCCAGCCGTACCAGGTGTTCCAGAGCCTGACGTTGGGGGTTGGCGTCAGCGCATTGAACACAACGGCATACAAGCCAATTTGAAAGAGCTGCGTGACCAGCGCCAGCAACTGGCTTATCAGGCCCTGGCTGAGACTGCTCAGCGCATCGTTCAGCCGATAGGTATTGCGTTGCCTGAACCAGCCGTAAGCAAACTCGGCGCCGATCNGAACAACGAAAACAGGAAGTATGAAAACGATGATCTTGTCCATTCACAATCTCAGCAATGTGGTCCCGGCGATACGAAGCGTCCAGGTTCACGCAGTCAATGGTTCGATGGCAGCGTGAACAGGCGGTCAAGCCGGCCGGGCTTGCCGGTGTACCGGGTAAGGATTGGGAATCTGGCAGACCTACCTGTTCGACGAGGCCGCTGCGAATCAGTCATGGCCCTCAGCAGCGCCCCCTGCTGGTACGCCGTCGCAACAGCTAATCATCGATTGACTGGAATCGTACAGAATCTACGCAAACACTGCTTGCTAACCGGCGGTATAGCGTGCCAACGCCGGTGTTTCGCGGTGAACACAACCAAAAAGCCGCGTCAATTGTGCCGATGCTTCACTTACCAAACACTTACATGACGCTTACCTGATCTAGCTTCGTCAACGCTGGCAGTGGCCGGGTAAGGCATAACGATGAAAATTCGAATTTCTTTGCGACGGATGCCGGTCTCGAGCGGCGAGGCTTTGGCGGGGTTCGGCACGTCGCTGACGTTTGTTCGACCGTGACAGGCAGTCAAACAAGCTTCCATATGATCTGGATTGCTTATCATTTAAACCAGTAGATTTAATCGAAAAAGACTGAGCGCCGCGGGCATACCTCCCCCGCTTCGACACTACTCGGGCGCCGCGAGAAGTCTCGAATCCCTACACAGGTAATCGAGCCGTTGCCGCACTTCAATTTCCGGTGTCGTTCATACAGTTGACCATGTCGTGAATCTGTCCGCGCCAATCTGTGCCGCTGCATGACCGTCTCGCTTGCGCTAGCAGGCCGCGTCCGTGGTCGCGGTGGACGCGCGCATGGCGAGTCCTGATTGCCGGGCTTGGGTAGAGGAAACAACCTGGGGAAACAACCTGGCCCTTTGTGCGCAAGGACACCCGAACATGACAAATCTACTTGATGGAAAATGTGGCGATGGTTATGCTTACCGTACAGCCCGATAAAACATAAAACGAGGTGCCTGATTCTATTAGCGATACGAACAATACAACTCAACCCTAAGGACCGACCGGATGAGTGGCGGCGATTTTTCGTCGGCGCCCTGACGCTTCTCGGCCTGATCGTTTGTTCAATTCCATTTAAAGGGTTATTCCATTTTTAATTCATGAAGCAGCGCGTGCAATCTCAAATAAATAACCTAAATAATTGGGAGTTCAGCATGTTGCGAAAAGTAATCGACCGGGCAAGACTGATCCGGCGCAGCGAGGGGTTCAAGCACTCTTTGGCCACGCCGATCCGGGTTTCCCTCCACGCCATGCAGCGTTTGAACAAAGGAGTGTTTGCCATTGAGATCCAGGAGAATTCCGGGTTTTTCTCGGTGATGCAGATGATCTTGTTTATCTTGATGTATTGCGAGGAGAAAGGCCTGACACCGCGCATTTCCGCACGTGGTGGCATATACGGCGATCCGTTGGGGGAAATGGACTGGTTCTCGGCCTACTTCGAGACCGTGCGGACACCGCCAGAGGCAGCGTCAACGCAGAAGGTAAGAACATCGACGGTTCGCGATCTGGTTCAGCTGGGCCTTCGACAGCGGTATGAAACCCGGCTGCAACTCAAGTCCGCGAGCGAACTCTTCCTGTCACATTATCGACCGGCCGCGCATATCGCAGACGAAGTCAGCTCGATCTGCAAGAGGCTCGAAATCAGCAAGTCGACCCTCGGCGTCCATTTCAGAGGCACCGATAAAAAGCTGGAAGCCATCCCGGTTTCCTGGGAAAAATTTTGCCAGCTAGTGGAATCCGTGCTGGAGGAAAACCCGAACTTAAGCAATATTTTCGTATCGAGCGACGAACAGGCGTTTATCGATTTTTTTATCGCGTGGCCATTCGGGAAGCCAGTCAAGGCAGCGCCTGCGAAATTACTCGCACGCGGCAGCGTGCCTATCCATTTCAGCGGCTACCCAGGACTCGAAATCGGGCGTGAAGCGCTGGTTTCCAGCTTGCTGCTTTCGAATTGCGGAATGCTTGTGAAAACGCCATCTTACTTGTCGGCCTGGTCCAAAATATTCGATCCGTCGCTTCCGGTGAAGCTCGCATCGCCCCCGCGTCCGGACGCGTTCTGGTTTCCCGACAGCCGGCTCTGGGATGAGCAGGAACTGCAGAGCAAAGCTACCGAATTGTCGCCAATGTCCTGAGTTGTTTGCGCGACCGCTCAAACACTCCGACACTGCCCACCGCACTGGTATGCCCTACCACACGTGTAGGGTGTTGACCCATACCGCGGCTCTTCGCTCCTCTGCAAAATACCGATGCGAGGAACAATCGATGAGCGCTCGTCACTTACCACCATGGCCGAAGGTCGTCATTCTCGCGGCGTTGGTCGCAGCCGGGGCGGCACACACGCGCCCGGCCGTCGCTCAAATCTTCGGGACTGTGGGTGCCGACGGAGCGATCGTACTGTCAAACAGCGCCGGTAATCCTGCGCTACGCCTGATTGTCGCCGCTAACGTAGCCGTGGAGCGCAGAGTCAAGAATGGCAACGCAACCGGCGCGCTCACCGATTCGTCGCAGCTCTCCGCAATAATCAGCGAGGCTAGCCAAACTTCTCAAGTGCCCCCGGAACTTTTAAAGGCAGTGATCGCGGTCGAATCGAGATACAACCCGAACGCGGTTTCCAGGAAAGGGGCACGTGGCCTCATGCAGCTGATGCCCGACACCGCCAGGAGGTTCTCCGCCGGCGACATGCTTGATCCGCGGGAGAATGTGTTAGCGGGTGCCCAATACTTGCGCTTTCTTCTGGACATGTTCAAGGGCGATCTTGAATTGGTCCTGGCAGCGTACAACGCCGGCGAGCACGCCGTTATCCGAGCCGGTTTTCGTATCCCCGCATTCGCTGAAACGCAGTCGTACGTGCCGGCGGTATTGGCACAATACCGCCGGTTTCTAGCACCTGCGTAATCTCCGATCGATTAATCCGAGGTGCGGCCTCACGTTCGCCGGACACCCGTCATTACTGCGGTGGCCGCATTCGGACGCAGGCTCGCCGGTCGTATTCACAAGGCCGCGAACGACAGGCCGGCTGCCGCACGGCGCGCTTCCCGACATCGGGCGCGAGCGCACAATTTCATTCCTGTATGGCGGCAGTCTTCACGAGCCCACCAACAAATCTCGCGCCGGCCTTATTAAACGCGGCCGCCTGCAGTTGCTGGCGAATCGTATCCTTCATCTCGTCGTAGGCTGGGACTTGCGTCGCGCGCTTCGCCTCGAGTTTGACGATGACGCGAACATTATTGACGACAATCGGCACGGGCGTTACTCCCCCCGCAGGCAGCCGGATGGCCGCTTCGGCGACGGGCAGTGGCACGCCTTGTGTCTTGCCTTCGGTGATGGGCGTCTTGAAGCTGACCCACGGCATTTCGCCCCCCTCTTCCTTGCTCGACGCGATGCTGTATTGGCGCACGAGCGCGTCGAACGCGATCCCGGCCTTGATTTTCGCCAGCACAGTCTCCGCGGCCGCATCGTCTGCAACTGAAATAATACGTAGTTTGTATTCCTCATGACCTAACGTTCCCACGACCTCGTCGTAGCGGGCCTTGACCTGGGCCTCGCTAACGGGTTCCGGATGAACGTTGTTTCTCATGTAAAGCTCGGTCTCCGCCGCCGCCTTTGCGACGCTGACAGCCTGTTGCACCTCGGGCTTCGTGTCGTAGTTCTGCTTCTCGGCATATTGCCGCAGCAATTCGCGCGTAATGAGTTCCTGCTTGAAGAATTGGCGCGCTTGGGGCGTATCTGGTTGGCGCGATGCGTGCAAAGCCTCCCGAAGCCGCGCCTGCGGAATCGCCACGCCGTTCACGATGGCCAACGTATCGGCCGGCAGAGTTGCGCTGAGCGGATCGGTTGCATTTTGTGCGGAAGCGGATGTGATGCCGCCGAGCGCGAAGGCCGTCGAAACGGCCATGAGGATCAGGATAGTGGGTCTCATTGTCTACTCCGGTTCAAGGTGGTCAATCAACAGCGGGCTAGCGTCATCGAATACCGGGGGGGTAGCGCCCCTAGCCCGCGCGCACGCCAGTCGTCAGTCACTTTTCGACGTCTACTACGGTACGACCCACCCGCCCTCGGCGACCAGCCGCGTGCCCTGGGGTTCGGCGAAATGGACGGTGTAGCCGCCCTTCGAAGCGAAACGCTGACCGGGTGCGAGACTTAGTCGCGGGTAGTAGCCGTTCAACAGCCGGTAGCTCAACATGACCTCTTCACGCTCCACGAGGTAGTCGCGCACGAAGCTGTCGAGCATGTGCCCCAGCGTCTCTGCCAGGATGGCGCAGGCCAGGTAAGTATCGGTCTGGACACGTTCATCGACGACCGGGATGTTGCGCATCTTGAACCAGCTAAGCGGGAAGTTCATACGGCTCTTGCGCTGATCCGGCAAGTCAAAGGGATAGGTCATGTGCGCAATGCTTCGCCAATTCGCAGGAAGGGGCGCATTCTCCAGGCCACCGAGAAGTCCCGAAACGAAAACGGTCGAACCTTTGGGTACCGTAGCCGGCAGGGACGCGAGGTCCGCGGGCCGCAGCCACAAGATCACTGCGTCGCCGCTGCCGATCGACCGTACTGCGTTGGCGAGTTCGCGTGGTGTTCCTCCCGCTTTGAGGGCCACCTGGACGACATCGACGCCCGCCACCGATTGCGTGGCGCGCATCGCATTGGCGGCGTCCTCGCCTATGTCGCCTTCACGAAAGATCTGTATCAAGCGGCGTGATCCCGCCGCCCTCGCCGGCAGCTGCTGCGCGATCAGTTGCGCTTCGAGCAATACGCCTTTGGAGAAATAGATCGAGTAGAAATCTGTTTCNGCCACCACGGGCAGATCGACGTTGGGCATCAGGCAGGGAATGGATTCCTCCTTGCAGAAGGCGTGAACCGGCGCCCAGTTCTTGCCGCCAATGCCGGAGACGACGGCGAACACGGGCTCGACCGCGAGGTGCTCGTGCAGCTGACGCTGCCACGTCGCCGGCGGCCCGGTTAGCTCCCATACATGTAGCTGCCATCTACGGGTGACGCGGTACATTATTTCCCTGGACGAGACCAGCTTCGGACTCTCGCCTCGTATAAAGGCGTTCTTATCGGCGAAATAGCGATCAAGGACATCGAGCATGCCTTGACGGGCGACCGGGTCGGCGTCGGGCGTGACGATAGTCGCGAAGTCCAGGGTTTGCTCGGTCACGCCTGCTACTGACTCGCTAGTCAGGCTCTTGAGATAGCCGATGAGCGACGCCATCGTTTCGTCGTCTATCTTGAAGCGCGGCATCAGATAACTGAACTCGGTGCCGTCCGGGCGCACGCCGTCGCGGATTGCGCGTGCGAGGGATTCGTCGGTGTATGCCTCGCGGTGCGCACCGCCGGCTGGAACATGCGGCAGGTCCAGGTCCTGGACGTTCTGGGCGCGCGTGCGGAACAGGTATTTGCCGATGATGGGCGGGATCGTGAAGCTTCCTTCCGCGCTCCCAAGCCCGCTTCGGCGATGGCAACTCACGCACGCAGCATCGGCACCCCCTATTCGCGCACCGGCCTGGCGCTGCCCCCAAAGCGTGGCCTCGGAAGGCAGAAGCCCTTCGCGATACACCCGTTCGCCGGCGGTCGTCGCGACGGATTGGGCCCATCCGTGCGCACTGAAGACACCGAGAACGATCGTTACGATCAACTCGCCGGCGAGAGAAAAACGCCAGAACCTTGGCAAGCGCAGGCCGCGCAAAAGTGAACGTTCAGTTCGATGCAACCAGGTCATGGTATTCGCTCAACAGTTCTCCCGCCGTCACGAAACCGTCCATCCGCAACCATGGCTTTCCCGGCGCAGCCCGGAACAAGGTCACTGGATTGTGGTTCATCTTGTCGCCGCGGTAGACATCGAACGCACGTTGCGCGGCGATGCTCGCCGCCAGGGTACCCGTGTAATGCTGCCACTCGGGGCCTGCTCCGAATTTCTTCGCGTACTGCCTCAGCCGTGCGGGCGTGTCCTCCTCCGGATCGATGGAAATCGATACGATGTGGATCTTGTCACGGTCCTCCCCGAGCTCACTCTGCAGCTGCGCGAGCGTCTGGCTGATCATCGGGCAGATCGTTGTGCAGGTCGTATAGATGAAGGTAAGGACGACCGGGCGGCCGTCGTCCAGTTCAGCGGGCAATGAGACGGAACGGCCGTCATCCCGGACCAGAGTGATAGCCGGTGGCGTGTAGGTTGCCGTTGAGCGTTTAATGCCGGCCATCGATTCGTGTGTATGTACATGCACATGCGCGTGCTGGTCCGGCGCCGCCGGGCTCATGGCCTCGCCCATCATGTGATGCATGTGGGTTCCCTGGTCCGGCATGTCATCGGCAAACGCGCAACCGACGGCGGGACCAAGCAGACCTATGCCGGTCATAACGAATGCACCAACCCAGGATTTTACGGATGCTGTCATGATAAGGATTCCCTATGCCACATAACCCGATCTTCCCCTCACGGGGCGACGCCCGCCGTGCGTTCAGGAAGTTCCGGAACAAACCGGGCGTCCTCAATAACCGGATTGAGCACCACCCGGTCTACGATAATCCGCTGCGTGGTCCGCACGCCGACCACAGCCGTATCGAGGGCATGGGGAATCACGAGCCCGTGTACCTTCTTGTAGGCGGAAAAATACGTCTCCACCGGCCAGGCCTTGCCGCCGATGATCCGCGTGCCGTCAATCTTCGTGTCCAGGAATGTCTGCGCGTCGACCCACAGCCTGCGCACCTGCCCGTCGCGAAGCGTCAACATCAGGCGATACGTCTCGCGCCCCTCCACGCGATCGGTGCGCTCAAAGGCGACCTTGATGCCTTTCGTCTTACTGTCGATGAGCGGACCGTCGAGAGCGAGTTGCGTAGAAGCAGCCTGCGCTTCGCCGGGTGGGAACGGCATGGCCACCGGACCACTGGGCGATGGCATGATGGTCCAGCCGTGCGTGCCATCAAAGGTCTGGATGGCCGTCGCGCCCTGGTACTCAACCTGAAGCTGGAATTTGTTCGGACGCTTCATGTGGAGGGTGAACGGCACCTGTTTTTCCCGCGGTGCCAGCGCGGCATGCTTCGCCGCCGACCGCTTGGCCGAATCGTCGATCATGCCGGTTTCCATGTGTCCGAACTCGCTCATGCTGCCGATCGCGCGCCATGCGTCGAGTCCTCCGCGCGCCGCTGCGTTGCGCGCAACGATCTCCTCGACCGGGGGCACTTTTGACGCTTGCCCGATTGCGGGCATGGCAGCAACCAGCGGCGCGGGCGGAGGATCGATTGCGTCAGCGGAGCGTGTCAAGGCACAGATCGCCGCGAGGGCACATGCGCCCATGCTCACGCGGACCAGGTTGCGTCGCGTCATCTTAAGGACTCCGTCTAATGCGAGTGCTGCGTATCTCATGTTTGTTGCTCATGTTTGCTACCCTCCAAGCCCCGCGCCCGCGCCCGGATTGCGGGCCACACTCAAAATGCGACCGGCCAGTCACTAAGCAGACCCGCGTGGCCGCAGTGCGAAGCGACACGGTGCCTGTTGCAGGTGAAAACCGAACTTAGCCCGCTCCGGCTGGCTGCGGCTTCGTGAACCGAGAGTCGGGAAGATCGGCGTTGACCGTCGCCTTCTCGACCACGATCTTCTCCGAGCCTTTGAGGCCCTCGCCCGTTGTCTCCATCAAGAACGGGATCATTACTCCGTCGACGCTGCGGTAGTCGCCCAGCATGGTCACCATCGTGCGGTAACGCGCCCCGACCGGGCGCCGGCCGTCGACCTTGATGTCCAGGAAGGTGCTCGCATCCACCCAGACCCGGCGGACATCGCCATTTCTCAGCGTGACCTTGAGCTTGTAGGCGCGATGTCCTTCGACCGGGTCGATGCCTTCCATCGCAACCGTGCTGCCTTTGGACGCAGAGTCGATGAGAAGACCGTCGAGGTCTTGCTGGTCCGCGGCGACTTTCAGCTCTGCAGCGCTGAACGGCTCGGGCGAGGTGTGTCCGAGATAGGGACGCAGAGTCCAGCCCGCCGTTCCATCGTAGGTCTGCACCGCTGTTTTCCCGGCAAATTCGAGCTCGATGCGCACTTTCCGAGGCCGTTTCATCTCGATGCGATAAGGCAGCGCAATGACCGTGCTCGTTGGGGCCGGTGTGGTGCCGCGCAACGCCGCTTCGGCTACCCGCCGCTTGGTCAGCGGGGGCACCGGGTTATCGATGGTTCCCGCAGGTTCGGGGTGGGTCTTGCCCGCATCGATCTTGCCGACGAAGGCAAGCGTATGAACTCGCTGCCATGCCGCTAGTCCGCCGCGCGCCGCCACGTTCTTGGCAACCACTTGGGCGGCGCTGAGCGACGGCGTCTCGGCACGCGCCGGTGTCCACGCAATGAGGATCGCACCGGCGAGTACGGCCAACCGGATCGGCCAGGCAATGATAGGGTCGTGCTTCATCACTCATACTCCTGTTTTTGCGGCGATAGACCGTATCGTTTCGCTCGCGCTTTGCTCACATTGGGCTCTCTACTCCACGATCAACTCGTCGGCCACGAACGAGCCGATCTCGACGCTCACCTTGGCTCCGCGCTGCACTATCTTGTTAGCGTTGCCGAAGATAATGAAATAGGTACGGCCAGCCTCCGGCACGGCAGCCTGGCGCAATTCGCCAACGTTCTCCATCGCCGGCACGGCCAGTTTGGCGCCGCTTGCTTCGTCGACCAGATATGGCTTCGCGTGATTGCCGAGCAACTCTTTTGCCTTCTCCGGATCCGTCACGCGGTACTTGAATTGCAGCATCCAGCCGGATGACACGAGCTTCACGCCGACGATATCGACGCCCCAAAGACTATCGAAATAGGCCCCCCGATGGACCCGCCAGGCGTGCGCTGCCTCCTGCGGGTCCTCGGCACTGCCAGCCAGAGTGCTGGCCGACATGCCCACCCCGAAGACCATCGCAATGACGAGAGCACGCACCATCATCAGCGCGCACGGCGTGCGAGTCGTCATGGAGTCGCTCCTTGCAGTGCAAGCGTCTGGACCGCGTTCGCGACGCCACGGCTGTTGTCACGGACGTTGAGCGTCGTGTTGCTCGTCCCGCCGGCCGTCTGCGGGGCGTGGTAGGTCACCGTGATCGAACAAGCCGCTCCCGCTGCGAGACTGGCGCCGCAGGTGTTCGCAAGACTGAATTGCGCGTTGCTCGAGGTGATGCTTCCAATCGATAGCGGCCCTGTTCCCGTGTTCGACAACTGGACGGCGCCCGTAGCGCACGCGGGGCGCCCTGTCGTGCCGCAATTCGCGCGCGAGTGGATCACGGTTGGCGTGAGCGACCCAAGGACCGCAATCGGGCTACGCGCCGCCGGCGCTGCAGCGGCAGGCGGGGCAACGGGCGCTTGTGTCCCGGCTCCGGTGGCTGCCGCGGGCGGCGGTGTCACGACGCCCGTTTGCGTTACCGGAGACTTCACTGCTGCAGGTTTCAGCGCGAGCGCCGGAGCGTTTGCTGGAGCGACCTGCGTTGCGCCAATATCGACCCCCGGCGTCAGGCCGGCCGCCGGGCGCACGTTACCGTCGAAGTCCGGGCTCGTCGCGGCTACGCTGCTGGTCGGATCCGAACGCACGCCTGCGTTGTAAGCAGCGCCCGCAGCCGTGACGTGATAGTCCCCGTATGCCACGTAGCCCGGCTTCAACGGATCGGACAGCGACAGCGGCCCGTACCTGAGGTCGACGAAGTTGCCTGCTTCATCCAGCGTCACGCCTGCGGCCATCGAGAAGGGCGGAAGGAACGGCTGGCCCGGCTCGAACTTATAGGCAGGATTCGCACGCGACCCGTTGCAGTAGAGCTTCACCAACCCCGGATCACTGGTGGATACACCCGTGCCCGTACCCGTGCCGTAGACAGATCCTGCCGGCGATAAGACCGAGCCGTTGAGATCGGTCAGGGTGAAGTTCGTGGCCGCTGCCGAGGTGTCCCCCACCGTTCCGATGTCCCAGTACGCGGGTGCTCCGGTGCAATCTCCCGCATTGGCAGCCGGCGGCAACACGGTACAAGACTGCCCTGCATCGGCGACCTTGTTGCTGGCGCAGACGTTGGCGGGTCCTGTCCTGGCATCCACGAAGAACGAGCGGTTGTGCCAGATGATGTCGTTGAACAGCACCGGATTGGAGTACCGGTTGTGCGCCTTCGTCGCTGTAACCGGAACACCAGCCGAAGTGGCCGCCGGAAGCGCTGCAAGCAACGCGGTCGACGTCATGTCGGTACTGATGCCGGCCGGACTCGGGTAAGCCGTGGTAGGTCCGCGTCCGCCCGTGCCAAACAGCGCGCCGACAATGGCCGTACTGTCGTTGCTGGCAATGGTGTTCTCGTGAATCACCGCGTTGAGGGTGTCGACCAACGAGATGCCTCCACCCGACCACCCGGCGACGTTGTTCACGATCATGTTGTTGGTCACCGTTGCCCGGTACCACTTCGCGGGATTCCTCGGATTGGTCACCACATCATTACCGTTCACCTGTTGCAGACGGATGCCGCCACCATGACCGGCCTGCGCAAAGTTACCCGCAATCAGGTTGGAGTCGATGGTGACATTGCCCGTGCCGTTCGACAACGTAGTAGCCGCTGTCAGATCGCCTTCAATATCGATGCCGCCACCGTGCACTGCGGCAGTCTGCTGCCAGCTCTGGTTGAAAAGGATCTTGTTGTGCGAGATGACCCCGTTCATGTTGACGCCGATAGCGCCGATCCCGCCGCCGTCACCGTTGCTGTAGTTGCCACAGATAAAGTTGTAGCTCACCGAGTAGTTGTCCGTACCGGTGCAGATCGACACGCCGGCGCCCGCTCCAGTCGTGTTCGGGCCACCCGCGCCTGGCGTCGCCTCCACCGTGCCGTTCTTGGTGATCGCGTTGTGATGGATCTTTACGCCGTTGTCGTAGCCGTATCCCTCGGCCGGGGGGACTTCCTCTTCGAACGGGCTGCCGATACGAAGGCCGCCGTGCAGCGCGCTGGCATTGCTGAAGATGCGATTGTTTGAAATCTCCAGGCCATGCGCCCAGCCATTGACGTAGATGCCGCCGCCCGCGTCACTGCCGGTGATGCTCACGCCGTCGATGCGTGAAGGCGCGCACAGGAAGTTCGAGTCGGACATCTTCCAGCCGGTCTGCGTTAGCGTCGTCGCGCTTGGCACGCCGTTGTTATAGGTCGTGACCTTGTAGTAGCTGCTCGGCGCATTGATCGGCGAGTTCGGATTTGTGCTGCAGTCACTCGCGCTCAGAGGCGTCACGCCGTCCGGTCCCACGCCTTTGGAAAGAACCGTGATACCGGCGCCCTCTTCTGTCGCGAGAATGGTCGGCTCGAGCAGGATCACGCCGCCCGTGATCGGCAACTGCGTCGGCAGCGGGTCCACCTGCGGGTTGTCCGCCAGTTCGCCGATCGCTGCGTTGTCAGCGGTGCCGTTAGCGGTGGCCAGGGCAGTCACGTTGATCCCGAAGAGCTCGTTGATGCGCGGTCTCCAGTCCGCGAGTTTTTGCGTCGGATACTTGGCTGCGTTGATGGTCACNGATGCAGCTCCGACGCCCTGAAGCCGGATGGGTTTCCACATGATCACGAGCTCGGGATACGTCCCGGCATCGACGATGATCAAATCACCGGGGTGCGCCGCATCGATCGCGTCCTGGATCGGATGCGGGAAGCCGGCCGCGTTGGTCGTCCCGGACGCGGCGGCGGCAGGCTCGACCACTACCGGCGCCGGACCACCGACGTTGACCGTGACCGTGTCGACGCTCGCNAGACCCGTTGCGCTGGTGATGGCGAGCTCGCCTGTGGTGGTTCCGTTCGCAACGGTGCCGGTAATCGACCCGTCCGCCCACGAGACGTTGGTCAACGCCACGCCGTTGACCGTTACCGAACCCGGCGTCGATCCGAAGCCGTAGTGGCGTATCACGGTCCGTTGATTGAACGGCGCAGTGGTCGCGCTCGGTCCCTGGTAGGCCGGGTTCGGGACCTCGAGGTCGCCCAGCGCAGTTATCTTCAAAGTGTGCGTGCCGTCGGCCGCAGCGACCCAGGGACCCTTGTTATCGCCATCCACCCGCTTGATACCCGGCGTACTGTCGGCGTAGTTGCAATCCGGCGGGTTGTAGCCGTCAGCGAACGCGGCGACCGGCAGTATCGGCGTATCGAGATACACGGTGGCACCCGGCATGAAGGGGTTCGTGTAGCAGAAGTTGCTAAACGATGGGTTGAATAGCGGATCGGTAATCATCTGGCCGTAGGTGGGCGAGCCCGGACGCGAATCCAGCATCGGACCCGGGTCGTTCATGCACGTGACAAGCATGTTGGGTGAATAGCCGGCCGGGTTAGGCACGTTGACCTGCCAGGTGGAAGGCGCCATACCGTTGTAGGTGCCCCATTGATCCGAATACGTGCGTGAGATTTCCACGCCGTTCATGTCGCGCAGCGAAACCGGTGCGTAAGCCGCCGCGAATTTTTCTCCAAAGTCAGGGGATGTCGCGTTGATTTCGGTTGCCGCATCATCCAGGATGAGACCTGTATAGTGCGCAGCCACCGGCGTATTGCTATAGATAAAGAAGTCCGCCTTGGCGCGCATCTGGTCGCCGAGAACGACTTCTTTCCGGTCGCACAGCGCCTTGTTGGCACCGGCGAACGGTGCGACCTGACCTGAATTCGGGAACAGGCTGAGGAAGTCCGGCACCGTGCGCATCGTGCCGATGCAAGTCGGGAATTTCAGCTTGGCACCCTGAAATCCGAGGCTCGTCGTCGGGTTATTCGGGTTGCTGGGGTTGTAGTACGCGGCAACCGTGGCCTGGTCGGGCAGGATGAAGATGTTCGACAGCGCGCCGAACTGCTGCGCCGCCGGCGCCACCCACGCATCGCCAATCAGGATGTTCTTGTCTTCCTCCTTGACAAGCTCGTAGCCCGGCGGCGGAATCATCTCCACCACGTATTTGCCCGGTGTCAGAGCGTTGCCGGCCGAGTCCACGTCGAACGAGTAGGCGCCGTCGTAGACTGCCGGCTGGACCTGGTTCCACAAGTGGAATCCGTCATAACACTTGAACTGGTTAGCCGTGCCGAGCGTATAGGACAGGAACGGATCGTTCGAATCCTGACCCGGGCACACCAGGTTGGGCGCACCGCTCGCGGAGACGCCGTTGGCAAAATCGTCCCAGCTATTGGTCTTCGTCGAATTGACGAGCGTCAGACCCGTGGTGCCGTCAGGATTGGCGGTCTCCTTGTACAGATTGACCTGTACGCGCGGCACGCCCGGTTCCCACATGAACTGGACTTCCAGGCTCGGATCGTCGAAGCCGCGCGTCGAGGCGTACACCACCATGCCCTCGATACCCCCGTTCTCGCCAACCTTGAACGGCCGCTGGCCCCAGTCGAGTTGCTGCGTCTGGTTGATGAAGCCCTGCAGACCTTCGTACTGGACCTTCCCGGAGTCCTTGCGGTTAGTCGTCGTCGCCGATCCTGGAGGTACTGCGCCGAAGCTCTTGCCGGAGATCGGGTCATTCCAGACATAGGCCGAGTTAAGGATGCCGCCGGTTTTCATGCACGGCATACCGCTATTCTGATTGCTCCCGCCGACGGTGCCCTGGCCCGTGGCTGCGTTGTAAGCGACGCAATCGGGGAGCCCGCCGCCATCGACGGTGATGTTGACACCTGTCCCGGCAAACCGCGTGCGGTCCGACTCCACGACATACCAGTTGAACAGCGGGAAAGAGTTCGTTGAA
>JGI12635J15846_10000063_pt1 | contig 68610 bp, 55 predicted proteins | sample BlaSpr_A8_OM2_M2_FD_15846 | JGI IMG/M metagenome (IMG submission 15846)
TTAAAACAAGAGGGAGTCAAGATCGACGCCAAACGAATGGATGAATCCTACGGCCGCTTTGCCTGGATCTATGACTCCGATGGAAACAAGATTGAACTCTGGCAGCCGCTGCCCGCGAAGCCGTAAGGGCCTTCTATTTTTGCTTCTACACCGCGCCGGATGCCCCACTCGTGGCAGTTTCACGGGTGGGCCGCGAAGCCGATTGGCTTAAGGAGAAATCCGCGACACACAGGACGTTCCAGAATTTTTCTCGACGCGACAGACCAAAAAAATCCACAGCCGCCCTGTGACATCCGACCTTGCGCACATCCCCTGATCCGGTCCATCATTGTCCCGGCAAAGGGAGCATACGCGGCAACATAAGCAAGGAGGCTCGCGATTAAAAATCGGCGCGTAAATCCCATGCTTTCAGCATTTTGCCTTGCAAAATCTTTGCTATAAGTATTTTGCCAGCAATTCTGCCGATCAAAATTCCGCAAGTGACTGATTCCAGATATCTTGTAGAAATCGAGGGGTGGGGGAGGGTACCCGTATTTCGTGGAGCGCTCAGGTTTTCGGACCGATTCCAACCGCACTGATCCGGAATTTATTTTCGCTAGAAAATCACGGCTCGAGTAAGCACATGCGACAGCCCCTTGCCCCCACGAAAAAAGCACCCTGAGAAATCTCAGGGTGCTTGATCAAGAATCAGCGCCAGCGGTTGCTACTGCTTCTTCTGTTCTTCCTCCTGCTTTTTCTTTTCCTCTGGGGTTAGTGGCTTTGCTGGAGGTTTTGCCGGAGCGGGCGCGGGCTTCGCCGCCGGTGCCGGATGCTGCTGCGCTGGAGGCGCGGCTGGCCTTGCGGCTGGCCGGTTCTCAGTGGGTGCAGGCTTCGGTGCGGGCTTCGCCTCTGCGGGTGGCCGAGTTGGCTCCGCCGCCGGTGGACGATTCTCCGGACGAGCTGGAGTGGGTGCAGGTCGCGCCGCTGGCGGTGTTGGTGCGGGACGGTTTGGCTGCGGCGCGGGTGCGCGGTTCGGAGCGGGCTCAGGCCGCGGTGCCGGCGCGGCGGGCGCGGGCCGATTGGGCGCTGCCGGGGCTGGTGCGGGATGCGCCGCTGGAGCGGGCTGAGTGGCCGGACGCGCCGCCGGTTGTCCCGGGCGATTTGCCGCGGGTCGTGTCGGCACGTTTGCCGGAGGGTGGCCGGTGGTGGGCGTGGCCTTCTTGGCCGGAGGCGCTACCTTCACGGCGGGATGTACCGGCGTGGGTGGACGCAACTGGGCCAACTGACTCTTGGCCAGCGGCTGGCCGGGATGCGCGGCCAGAGCCTGTTGCTGCTTGGCGAACGGCACTGGAGGTGGAGGCGGAGTTTTCTTCGCGACCACCTGACGATTGGCAACTGCCGCCGGAGGCGCGGCCACATGACCTGCGGTTGCGGCCTTCGATCCCATCACGCTTTCGCGGGTGGGAACCACGGCAACGCGCGCGCTGATAGGCGCGGCCGCGAGTTGTTGTGCGCTGACCTGCACTCGCGCGGTCGCGACCGGCTGCGCGCTGACGAAGGCATGCTGCGGAACCACCATCACCGCGCCCTGCACGCTGCGATTGGCGTAAGTGATGTTGGTGATGGTCGTGGAATTGTTGACGATAGTCGTCCGATAGATGTTGGTGACTTGGGTGACGTTCACCGTGGTACTGCTGACGTTAACGCGCGTCACGTAATTTTCGCTCACGTGATACCAGGGAACGAAAACTTCACGCGGGCCTAACGCGAACCATCCCACGTTGCCGCCCCAGCCGCCGGGGCCTCCACCGATGAATACAACGAGCGCGGGAGCATAGACGGCTTGCACGGCGGGAGGTCCGGCGACCCATCCCCAGCGTCCGCCGACACTGACCCAGCGGCCGTAGTGGAAGGGAGCGTAGCCCCAGGAATTGTCGTCAACCCAGGTCCATCCCCAGGGAGAAATCCAATCCCAGTGGCCGACGTGATAGGGCGCCCAGCCGGCATCGACGCGGTTGGGAAACCATACGTGGCCGTAGGCGGGATCGTCGCGCCAGTCGCCGTAGTCGTCGAGATCTTCAAAGCCGACGACGTCGGGTGCGAGGTATTGCGCGGAGCGCGAGAAATCGAACCGGTGATCGCGGGATTCAGACCACGTGTCGAAATCGTCCTGCTCGTAGAGCGGTTCCACGTCGGCGTAGAGCGGGTCAGTGCCGGTAAGCGTGGCGCTTTGTCCGCCGCTGAGGTCGTAGCTCTGGCCGCCGCCGGTGGATTCGCCATCGCCTTCGCGAACGCTGATGATGGTATAGCTGCCGTCGCCTCCGACTTCCACGCGGTAGTGCCCGGGCTGGAACACAGTGAAAGCCTGATTCGGGGTATCGACCTCGAAGTCATCGCCATCATTCAAACGGCGCACGGTAAAGTTGATGGCGCCGGAGGTCAGCTGAATCTGGACGGTGTTGTTATCGAGGTTGAGAAAAGAAAATCCGGTCATCGGGCCGAGACGGATGACGGCGGATCCGAGTTGAACTTCGGCGCGGGAATTATCGTCGCTCCAGAGTTGATCGCCGGTGGTCATGGGGCGATTGGGCACGGCGCCGACCCAATCGGTTTCGCCGGCGGGTTGGAATGAAACCGAGCCTTGCAGATAGCCGAGGCGCGCGACGCGACCCGGCGGATCGTCTTGATCATCTTGCGCGGATGCAGCCTTTGCCAGAACTGCGGTGAGCGAGAGCGCGAGCAGGGCGCAATAGCAGGCGAATTTAATTCCTTTCAGAGCTGTTCTGATGGATCGTTTATAGGCAGATCGTTTATCCATAGATCGTTTATGCATAGATCGTATGCCTCCCAAGCTTTTTAGTGAGTTCCTTACGAAGATTTGAGTCAAACTTTTCGCCAGACCCGAGACTGGCGAAATGACATTAACCCCGAGTGCTGTGAGTAGTTGCTCTGGCCCGAACTTCAACCCGAACTGCAGGAGCGTGCTTAATCAAAAGCAACGACAGTTTCAGACAACCACTTCAGACGAAGCAGCAAAGCGGTCTAGAAGTTGGCACGCGCCCAGTGGAGAGAGGATAGCAGGTCCGGGAGATTGGCGGTTAAGGGAGATAGTACTGGGTGGGTCGTTTCAGTAAAGCAAAGAGCCCATCTTTTCGCGGGAAAGGATGGGCTCTTAATTTGTATTGCTCTGCCGTCTAGCTGGGTGGCTGGTAAGGGTTCACGGTTACGGTGACGGTTTGTGAATCGGAGTTGCTACCCGTGTGGTTGGCGTCTCCGGCGTAGCTGGCAGTCACAGTCCGGGTTCCCGCGGTTGCAAATTTCAGTGCGCAATGGCCGTCCCCGGTCGCGGCACTCACGTTTGCCGAACAGGTTTCGCCGGTGCTGGCCGTGATGGTCACGGGGCCGAGGGGCTTGTACGAAGTGACGCTGAAATCGACGACAGTGGAAACGTCCCCTCTCTTGGGCAGATTCAGATTAACCGTGTCTCCGGAAGTGATGGTTGTCGTTGTAGGCGTCTGCTGCACCTGGAGGGTGACCGAGGCGGTTGCAGAGGTGTAGCTGCGGTTGGTCGGCGTGAACGTTACATTGAGGGTGATGTTTCCCGCGGGTTCATACTTTCCTGAATTTGGCGAGTAGGTGAACTTGCCGGGTACGTTGGCGGTCGCGTCCAACTGGGTGGAGCTGAGTGCGGTGCCGTAGGGGATTGGCGCCGGTGTTGCCCAACTTACAACCGATGTCCCCGGCGTGGCACTTGTGCTCTGCGTGGCGGTGGCCAGCTTGTAGTTGCCATTCCCGTTCCAGGTTGCGGTCAGTGTACAGGTCCCGGTGCCGGCCTGCATGGTCACCGTGTCGCCGCTTACTGAGCAGGCGGAGTTCGATGTGATGATCGGAGTGATGGGCGCGTTGGAAGTTGCTACCACCGTGAAGGTCGAGCCATATCCGGCTGAGGTTGGCGCGCCGGTGAAGCTTACGGTTTGCGTGGCCTCGGTTGCGCTGGTGGATTCGTTGATTGAGGAGGCCGCCGAGTAGTTGCTGTTACCGGGCTGGCTCAACTGCGCACGGCAGATACCCGTTCCGGCAGTGATGGTGTAGGTTGCGCCAGAGTTGGTGCACACGCCGGAGCTCGCGAAAGTGATCGGCAACTGCGAGCTGGCGCCTGCGCCAATGGTGAAGCTGCTGTTATAGACGGCGCTGGAAGGAGCGCCGGTCGTGACTGCAATCGACTGGGTTGCCTTAGTTGCATTCACCGTCTGGGTGACCGGCGATGCGGCTGAGTAGTTGCTGTTACCCGCCTGACTGGCGGTCACCGAGCACGTTCCGGTGCCGCTGGTCATCGTATAGGTCGCACCCGAGTTGCTGCACGATCCGGAAGAGCCGTAGGTCACCGCGAGGCCAGAAGAGGCGCTGGCTGCCACGGTGAAGCTGGTGTTGTAGGTCGCGCTAGCCGGGGCATTCGTAGAGAAGGTGACGGTTTGACCGATTGGATTGACGGTTTGGCTGATGCTACCCGAGCTCGGAGCGTGATTGCTGTCTCCAGAGTAGGAAGCAGAGACCGTATCTGTCCCGCCGGGCAGAGTGCTGGTGGTGCAGGTCGCGGTTGCGGGACTGCCGGACACGCTGCTCGAGCTGCAACCGGTGTTCGCGCTCCACGTCACCGTCCCAGTGACGACTTGTTGCTTCACGCCGCGCTTGGTGACCCGTCCCTTCACGTCTCCGTTCTCCCCGCTGATGGTGGCGGTGAACGTTACTGACTGGCCGAAATTCGATGGGTTCGCACTGGAAGTGACGGCCGTGGTTGCGCTCGCCTGGTTAATGGCGAAGTTGTTGGTTTGTGAACTGCTCGACGTGGTGTAGTTGGCGTCTCCGGAGAAAGTTGCCGAGATCGTGTAAGTGCCCGGCGCGTCGCTTCCACTCGGAGTGTAGGTGTTGGTGCAAGTGATGGAATCGCCGCTGGCCGCGCCGCAGCTCGTGGTTCCGAAGCTGCCGCTGAGACCGCTTCCGCCGATGTTTACATCGCTGGCCGTGGGCGCTGCTCCACTGCCGGTCCAGGTCAATTGTGCCGTAATGGCGACCGGAGCGGTTGAGCCGTAGTCTTCGGAAGACGGGCTAATGTTCGTCACTGAGATCGAAGTCGTCGCCTGATTCACGGATTGGCTGTAGCTGCCCGAACTGCCGCCGTGATTGCTGTCACCCGAATAGGTGGCGGTGACTGAATCCGTTCCTACCGGCAGAGTGGATGTGGTACAGGTCGCAGTTCCGGGATTGCCCGAGCTTACCGTGGTAGTACTGCAGCCGGTATTCGCGCTCCAGCTCACGGTTCCAGTTACAACCTGCCGCTTCACTTGGGCTACGCGGCCCTTCACGTTGTTGTTCTCCCCGGTGATGGTAGCGGTGAAGGTGACCGGTTGGCCGAAGATTGAGGGACTGCCGCTGGACGTAACAGCTGTTCCCGCACTGGCCTGGTTGATGGTGAAGTTGTTGGTTTGGGAGCTGCTCGAAGCGCCGTAGTTGCTGTCTCCTGAGAAAGTCGCGGTTTCCGTATAGGAGCCGGGGCCATCGGCGGTGGTCGGCGTATAAGTTGCGGTGCAAGTCAGCGTGGTTCCGCTGGGCGCAGCGCAGGAAGTGGATCCGTATTGACTGGGACCGTTGCCGCCGATGGTCACATCGCTGGCGGTGGGCGTGGGACCGTTTCCATTCCATGAAAGGACGGCGGTGATGGTGACTGGAGAATCCAGGCCATAGTCTTCCGCAGCTGGGGACACGCTGGTTACAGCGATTGAGGTGGTCGCGGTGAAGCTGGCGGTATAAACAGCTGAGCTGGTGGGCGCCGTGACTGTATCGGTTGTGCTGGTGGTGCCATCCTGCCACTGTACGAAATTGTATTGAGCGCCATTGGCATTTTGTGGCGAGGCAACGCTCAACTGGCAGGAGGAGTTCGGGGTCCAGATCAGCGTGACCGGCGTGGTGTACGTACCCGGTGCGCAACCGCTTCCGGTGGAGGTGAATGCGAGACCGGAGGGCGAGCTGGTGATGGTGGCGCTGCCGGCGGGCAAAGTCGGGGCAAAGGCGACGCCTTTAAAGTTGGAATCCGCCGGAGCGGCGGCAAGCTGGGTGAAGGATTCGCCCGAAGCCTGTGAGGCCGTGGTGAAGCTCAGAGTATCCGTGATTCCATAAAGATAAGTCGGATCGAGATCGGCGATGGTGTAGTTGGTAGCAAAGAGTTCGACGTTGCTACCGACCACGACGCCGGTCAAACCGATTAAGCCGGTCGTGCCGTCGGTATTGCTGGGATTGCAGGCTGTGTTTAGTACCAGGTTGAGTCCCTTGTAAAGCGTGTATGCCAGGCTCCAGGTTCCCGTACCGTTTGATTGGCTGTTTGTCCACTTTTGCAACCCGCCGTTGCCCACGCTGCCGGTGCCGCCGTCATTGGTGCAGATAGTATCGGCGTTGGAAGTGTTTTTCGGGCTTCCGGAGTCCGCCACATACAACACGCTGGGGCTGGCAAAGAAGTAATTCTCCGGACTTATGTTAATTGCGAGGCCGGTATTGTTGAGGCTGTTGCCGTTGCTGTTAGCGCCCGTCGTTATAGTTTCTTTGCCCGTACCGCCGGTGTTGCCGAAACCGGACATCTCGGCCGGGCCTATGGTTCCGCTGCTAGTTGGGCAACCGGCTCCGACGCCTGTGCAGGTGAACACGGAGGTCGCCGGAGGGTCGCCCAGCGTGCCAATGTAGCTACGGTTATAGGATCCCTCTTTGCTGTCCATCGAAACGAATAACGTGTCGTTATAGATCTGGACGTCGCGGGTGTCTTGAGAAGTGCCGGTGCCGCTGTCATTGCCGGTAATCGTCGTAGCAGAACTGCTGCCGAGAGTGGTGTAAAAAACTCCTCCGGTATTGTCCGAGCTTACTCCCTGACCGGAAACGTAGATATGCGTTCCGTCGGCGGTGTAGGCGCTTCGCGGATTGTTGGTGTTGAAGATATTAAAGAGGGCAGTGGAAGAATTTATGTTGCCGTAAGGATCGATCAAGGTCACTACGCGTGGAACCGGAGTATAGCTTTGCCCCGTAAGGCTGCCAGACTGCCCGAGTTCCCCTCCGGGGATGCCATATGTGGCCGGGTTGGCGTTGAAAGCGGCGGCGTTTACTCCATAGCCCATGATAGTCAGGTACTGGCCGGGACCTGCGAGTTGCAGTGTGCCTTCCGATGAAGAGCCGTACTCACCCGAGACGGGACCATTTGCGCCCGAGGCGGTTTGCGGCAAAACTACAGAATTTTGGTAAGCAGCCGGAAGCGTGGTGGGATCGGTCGGGTTCAGCTGGAACTGAAACAGCGTCAGCGGAGCGGCTTGGTTATCCCCGTAGGACCCCGATCCGCTTTCCACACCATTTCCTTCCACGGAAACCACTAAGTTGCCGGAGGTAAAAACTTGGCTCTGCGCGGAGGCGGCGGTAACGACGCCGGTAAGGATAAGGACAAAGAGCGCGAGGCGGACAGAAATCCGCGCAGTTGCTTGGGACATAGTGGTGTTTCCTTTGGCGTGGAGAATTTAAAGGCGTAGGTGAAGCGCAAGCATTATTGCCGATGGCGGAAAAGGTCAATATGAATTGATTGTGAAAAACGATGGGGATTTCCACAACACGCGGATGCTCGGTGCATGGCCGGTCTCGGGTCTTATGTCTCCGTCTTAGGTTTTAGATCTTGGCCTGCTCTGAGAATGAAGGAGAATGATCGAGGGGAATCCTTCGAGCGGGACCGAAAGCTAAGACCTGAAACTATATAGACCGGAGACCGTAAGACCTGAAACCTGAAAACCTCGGCGGTGAGCTATGCAGGAGTTGAGACAGGTGTTTCACTATGAGACCGGGGNTTGACTGATCCTTTCGAGGGGTGATTACCTTGTTCGTAAGCGATTGAAAAATATAGTGCCCGAGTGCTAATCCTTCCGTTCCCCGCGTTGGACTTGATCGTGCTCCCATCTCTCACATAACCGCGGGATCTGGCTCCCCGAAGCTCTTCCTAACCGGGAAGAGGGGGAGCCCACACCGCATCTCTAACGTGGTTTGTATCTGAATTTTTTAACGAGGCAAGCTTGGGGCAAACAGGGACAGCGAAGGCGCGAAGCGGAGCGGCCAGCACGGTGGCCGACCTGGCGCGCTTTTTTCCTGAAGCGACGCCGGTGCGAATTCCAGTCCAGCTGACGCGCAGCGCCACCAGCGATGGCCAGCCGGCGACCGGCACGGAGTTGCCGGAAGATACGGTCATAGAATTTGGGACGTCCCGAGAAGTTTTATTTGCCTGTACCACTCCGCTGGAATTCGCCGACGTGTTGCGCCTGCGTAACTCGGATGGCTCGCTGGATACCAAAGCGTCGGTGGTGGCGGTGCAGTACCATCCTGGCGCGACCGTGGTCGCGGCGCGCTTTCTTACCGCAGTACCGAACTGGATCGTGAAATCATGACACCAACCTCGCAGGAAGCATCCCAAGGAGCTTCAGAAGCTCCAGACTTAGCCGCGATGTGGGCTCGTGTGCGCCGCCTTCATCCTATTTATGCGGAACTGGCGCGCGAGTTTGCCATCGAAGCGTCCGCGCTTTCCGCCGAGCAGCTTGCGGTGGAGACACCCGATCAAAAAACCGTAGAGCAGGCGCAACTCTGGCTGCAGGAAATGGACGACCACATCCTGGTTCACCAGCTAAGACAATTCATGCAGACTAGTTCTCTGGTGAATCGAGACGGAGTGGTGGCGCTGATTCAACACCTTCTCGGAAGTCCGCGCACTGCTTCTTCACGCGACAAAATTGATTTCCTTCTGGTGCAGCATTTCAGCCAAAATGCTCCGACCGATCTGGAAGACGAGCGTGCCGACATTGCTTATGTGGCCCAGGCATTGGAGCCGGTTCTGGGTAAGGTCGAGTTGAAAACTCCGGTATGGCTGAATGCGCTCGACCGGACTCTGGAGGCGGCCAGACGGTGCAAGTCTCTGGACGAATTATTGCACGGTAGTGTGCTGGACCAGGGACGCAAGGCGAAAGCGCAGGCTGGGGACTTATTTTACCTGCCGATTGCACTGGTGGGATTCACGCGCTACGGATATTTGATGCGCCGGGCGTTCTTCCGCTTGATGCTTACCGATCTCAACTGCATTCTGGATGGGTTGAACGAGCTGGATGAAAAGGGCGTGGAAACCATCGACTGCCGTCGGGCGCAGTTCTCGCAGCAGGAGCCGATTCTGCGGCTGCGGATGATTTGCCAGTCGTGGAAGGTGATGTTCCAGGCGGAATACTCTTCGGGCCAACCGCTGCGCATGCTGGTGGACTTGCGCGCGTCGGTGGATTCCGCTTTGGGCAAGAATTCGGAGGAGAGCGGAGAGAAAGCTTTGGAAGCCACAGCTGCCGCTAAGGCGAAGCTGGCCATGGCTGCCGCGGCGGGAGCTGGAACATCTGGTGATGTGGCGAGCCATGCGTCGGGTGGTGCGAATCAGGACGCGGCGCCATCGACCGCGAAGTTTGCCGTGGCGAATGATGACGCACCAGAGTTTGAGATCTCATCCGAGGTTCCGGAATGGAATGGGGATGAAGACTCATCGGGCTCCTTGAAGAAGTAGTTTTCAAGATTGCGGTTGCGGGCGCACAGACATTGAATCGCCGGCGAAAACGCCGGACTGAAGACTAAGGGAAAACTTGCAAGTGAAACATCCAACCGTACTGGTTATCTCTGACGACCCGCGATTTTCGCGGACCATCACGGCGCGCTGGCAGGCGGAACGAACCGTGCCGGCCTTCACCATGCTGAGCGGAGATCTGTGGCCGCGCACGGTGGAGGACTTTGATGTAGCCATTGTGGGAGCGCTGCGGCCTGAGCTTTTATCGGCGATTCTGGAGCCGTTGCACTCGACGGCGCAGCCGTTATTTTGCGTTTGCGAGGATGCATCCACGGCGGCGGCGATACGGAAGCGCTGGCCGCGGACTTCGGTGCTTCGGTCGGACGAGCCCTGGCTGGAGGGTCTGGTTCTGGCGGCCGGCGAAGCGGTACGCCGCAGCGTGGCTGAGGCGCGCGCGCGGGCGGCCGAAGAACATTGCTCCGCCCTGCAACGGCAGGCCATGCTCGGCAGCTACATGCTGGACATGCGGCATGGGCTGAACAATGCGCTGACTTCGTTGTTGGGCAATTCCGATCTGTTGTTGATTGAGCGAGGCAGGTTGCCAGTGCAGGCGCGGGAACAGATTGAAACCATCCGCGATATGACTTTGAGGATTCATGAAGTGATGCAACGTTTCTCATCTCTGGAAAAAGAGATGAACGTGGCGGCGCAACAGGCGGAACGGGAGAGCGGAAAGTGGCGCGCGGCGGCGGCAAGCGCAGGCGCCCGGTAACCGGGGCTCTGGAGAAAGTTTTTATGCATAAGTTGATGGCGACTAGCACGATGCTCGACCACGAACTTTCCGAACTGCGCCTGTTGGTGGAGCGCCAAACCGGGCTGGTCCTGGATTGTTCCAACAACGCTCTGGCAGATCGCGTCGAAGATTTTATCGATGCGCAGGATTTGGGATCGTCCGCCGTGTTGCTCGACCGGCTGCGCTCATCCGAACAAGATCCTTGCACGTTGCCTTCGCTGCTGAATGGGCTGGTGAAGACAGATGCTGGATTTTTCCGCCACTCCGGAGCGCTGAACGCGCTGACGCGGCAAGTGCTGCCACAGCTGTGGAATCGCAAGTCGGCGGATGGTCCAGGACCGATCCGTATGTGGAGCGCGGGCTGCGGCACGGGAGAAGAAACTTACTCGATTGCCATGGCGGTTTGCGATGCGGTAAACCCCGCCAACATCAACGCTCTGAGTAACGGGAATGGCTCGGCGCCGGGGAAGGGCCGGGCGACGGCGCGGAATGGCGGAGTGGCAGATAATTTCTCAATCGCAGGTTCGTCTGCGGCACAGCCGGTGAAGCTGAATCCGGGATGCTCGGTGCACATTGTGGGCAGCGACCTGCTTCCGCAAAGTATTGAGACTGCGGACCGGGGAGTGTATCCGCAATCGGCAATCGACGGCCTGCCGCCGGCCACGATCAAGAATTATTTTTCGAAGATCAGTTCTCCGGGGACCCCTCTGAGCGCGGTAGAACCGGGAAGCGGGGACGAAACCAACTCTGGTTCAGAGCCGGCTTCCGAAGAAGCAACTGCGGTTTCCGCCAGCGTCGCCCATATGCTGGTAAAACCCCGGCTGCGGAGTTTGGTGACCTTCAACTGCATGAACCTGGCGCGCCCCGGCTACATTGGGCGGTTTGATTGCATTTTTTGTATGGACGTGCTGCCGCATTTCTCGCGGGCGCAGCGGTTGGCGACCCTCGAACGGCTGCACCTGTATCTGGAGCCCGGCGGATATCTTTTTCTGAGTCAGACCGAAAAACTTTCATCGCCCAACCTGAATTTCCGCTCGGAAACCTTTGATGGGTATACCTTTCACCGCAAGCCGCTCGCGGCCAGCGCGGCGTATGGAAGGTAAGTTGACTGGGGGAGCACGCTAAAGTTTGCCAGCGCCCAGCCGCTTTGTCATCTCGTCGTAGAGAAAACCTTTGCCGGCCACATAAGGCTGCACCCACTCGCCGTCAATCACGAATTGAGGAATAGCGCGCTTGCCGGTGTGCTTGACGATTTCTTCGGCTGCGCCCGGAGTGGTCTCGACGTCGATCTCTTTGTAGGGAATATTGTGCTTGGCAAGAAAACGCTTGGCTTCGCGGCAATCCGGACACCAGGCTGAGGAGTAGACAATAAGTTCCATAAACCTCTTACAAAAGACCTCTTAAACGAGTAATGGTAGAGACAACTCTATTGGGCGGATGCACTAACCCAAGTCTCCCCGACTTCTAGTTTACACGTGTTCCAGATGTGCCACGGTTCGCTCGTTGACCACATTGCCGGTATTCAGGGTGGAAGCGGGCTCGAAGAGAACGATCCAGCATTCTTGTTCCGCCACGGGCCGATGCTCTACTCCCCGCGGCACCACGATGAACTCACCTTCCTCGATCCACTCGTGGCGATCGCGGAAGTCCATGTCGCGGTAGTCCATGCGGAAGCGTCCTTTGACCACGAGAAACATTTCGTCCTCATTTTCGTGATGATGGAAGACGAAGTCGCCTGCAAATTTCACTAGCTTTACGTGTTGTCCGTTTAGGTCGGCGGCAATTCGAGGCTTCCAGTGGTCGGAAATTGCGGCGAACTTCTCCGCGAGATTGATCTTTTCCATATGCTGACCTCGATTAAATGTTAACAGTGACTGGTGCTGTACATGGGTTCGGCAATACAAAAGCCGCCAGCGCTTGCCGGCGGCTCATATTCAGAACGAACTTCGCGACACTCAAACGCGTTAGAGTCCCGCGCGTTAGAGTCCCGAAGTTACTGCGGCGGCGGGGCCGCTTCTTAGGGTTATTCGGACGCCGTGCGCGGAGTTCAGCCGTGTGGTTGCAGTCCAATCAATCTCATCCGAGCTGATTAGGCCGCCGCCACCGGCGGCCAGTGTGTAGGTAATGCGGCCGTCGCGGTAGGTATAGTCGCCGATGGAAAGTATCGTCCCGGTTTTGAGAACAAAAACCGGAGAAGCTGGCGGAAGTCTTGGCGAAGCTAGCGCGACCGTTTTTGGGCGAGCCAGATTTTGGTCGGCAGACGCATACATCGCGTAAGAAGCCCGGGGAATTAACTTCGGAGTGAGAGTGCCCGCTTGCGGATCATTCAATTTCGAATCATTGAATGATTCAGGCCGCGGCCTCGAGAAGAAGTGAAATCCCGGCTCCGGGATGCTTGCGAGCTGTGGAACGAGAAGGTCATCCATTAAGCGCAACTCNAGGGTGGTCTCGCCTTTGAGCTTTGGGCGCGGTCCCTTCGCGGGCAGCGTAATCACCTTCCANGGCCAGAGCGGAGGAAGCATCCATTCGACAACATCGCGGGNGGCNTGGCCCTTGCCAATGATCTTGCCTTCGCGATCGACACGGTAGCCGGGAGTGCCGATCATCTTGGCCTCCAGNGGAAGGTCGCCGCTGGGCAATCCGATGCGGTCAAAGGTCAGCTTCAATGAGCCTTTGCCGACGAAATGTCCTGGCTCTTTCGCCGACTCCAGATGCCCGACCAGATAGCTCCCACGCGGAAAGGCCTGCTGGCCGAATTCGGTTACCCCACGGAGGTGGCAGACCACGGGATCGCCGACAGAGGCGGTAGCTGAGGAAAAATTTGGTTCATTCAAAGTGCACTGCAAAAGAGTGCCGGCCGGCAGAGCGACTTCCCTTGGACTGGCGGCGGCGAACGAGGTTAGCAAGGTGAAAACGGCGGCGGCTGGAACTACTCCGGAGAGCAATCTGCACTTCATACCTCACCTCAATTGCACGCCCGATTTGTGTGGCGGACGGTGGCGCCCGCAGTTGATTGCAGGTATCTAATCACAAGTTCCAGTGAGGGTCAATGAAATGTTGAACGGATTTTAAGAATACGGCCGTGAGCGAAGACTAGAGCGTGTATCACCATAACGAATAAAAGGCCGCCAGCTTTCGTTGGCGGCTCAACGCCGATTCGGATCACTTCAAGTGCTGGCAGAAACCAAAGTCCCTTGCTGCGCCCGGCATGACGAGGGCGATCTAACGGTGGCGGACGCAATGAGTAAGGTCGCCTAACGCTTGCCGATCAGAGTTAGCAGATCAGAGCTGGCCGGTTCCGCCATCGACGTTTAGATCTACGCCTGTGATGTACGAGGCTTCACTGCTGGCCAGGAAAAGAACGGCATAGCCGATTTCTTCGGGAGTTCCGAAGCGCTTCATGGGAACTCGTTCCCTGATGCCGGCCGAATACTGATCAAAAGTTGCCTGGGGCATTCCACCCTTTTGCAGAATCGGAGTTTCGATGGGGCCCGGACTGACTACGTTTACGCGAATGCCGCGACCGACCAACTCAGCTGCGAATGTGCGAGCCAGCGAGCGTACGGCGGCCTTGGTGGCGGAATAGATGCTTGTTCCGGGATAACCTTTGGTGCTGACAACAGAGGCGTCCAGGACAATGCCAGCGTTATCGTTCAGAAAGGGAAGCGCTTTCTGGACCGTGAAATACAAGCCTTTTACGTTGATGTCGAAAGTTTCGTCGTAGAGTTGCTCAGTGCTGTCGCTGGCAGGAGCGAATTTGGCGATGCCGGCGTTGGCGAACAGGGCGTCGATCTTGCCAAACTTTGCGCTGACTTGCGCGTAGAATTTGTCGATATCGGCTAGCTTGGACACATCGGCTTTTACAGCTAGCGTGCCTTCGCCGATGATTTTGACGGCCTCGTCCAGAGTTTTTTGATCCCGGCCCGTAATGGCTACCTTGGCGCCTTCCTGATGGAATAATTTTGCCGTGGCCAAACCGATGCCGCTGTTGCCGCCAGTGATTGCTACGGTTTTCCCTTGAAATCTCTTTGCCATAAAATTTCTCCAGTGTTAATTTTGCGGTCTGACCAGGAACCGTGATTCGTGGGTCTTGTTTCCAGTTCCGGTTGCTTCTATACTTTGATGAATGTCAAAATATCTAGGGTTCAATTTCTTGATAGCGGCGTGCTACATTGAGGTCAACGCATGGAAAGAAAAGAAGTAGCCCGGATTTCAAAGGCCCTGAGCGACCCTACCCGGCTGCAGATTTATGAAGGGATCTCCAACTGCAAAGAGATGTTTTGCGGGCAGGTGGTCGAGAAGTACGGGCTTACGCCGGGGACGATTTCGCATCATCTGAAGATCCTGGCGGACGCGAATCTGATCGAGACGCGGCGGGAGGGGCAGTTCATCTATTTGAAATCTTTGCCCGAAACGATTCGCGTCTATGGACAGGCGTTGGCGAAGATGGCGGGCAAAAGAAAAGCCGCCCGCTCGCGCTGACGGCTTTCAGTAATATTCCTAGCGGTTAACTGTTCTCGTACAGCAACACGCCCTCGGTTTTTTCCGCATCCACGGGACGGTAGAACAGCTTGTTATCTTCCAGGAAGACTTCGATGAAAGCGGGGCGCGTAGTGATGGTGCCCTGAATCAGCGCCTCGGACAGCGGGTCTTCAATATATTTCTGCAAGGCTCTCCGGAGCGGGCGCGCACCGTAGGAGCGATCCGTAAGAGTCTGGTTGAGGATCCACTTCTTGGCTTCGTCCGCGACCGTTACCGTGATCGCTTTCTGCGCCAGGTTGCTGTTGAGGTGCGTGACCATCAGTTCCAGAATCTGGATCAGGTCAGCCTCGCTCAACGCCAGGAACAGAATGATCTCGTCCAGGCGGTTCAGGAATTCTGGATTGAAGGTGCGCTTTACTTCGCCCTTCACCAGTTCCTCAACCTTGTTAGAGACCTGGTCTTCCGCGGTCGACTGGAAACCAAACCCCTCGCGCTTCTGCAAGTGACGCGCGCCGATGTTCGAGGTCATGATCAGGATCGTGTTCTTGAAGTCGACCGTGTTCCCGAGTCCGTCGGTCAACTGGCCGTCTTCAAAAACCTGTAACAGGATGTTGAACACATCCGGATGCGCCTTCTCGATCTCATCGAGTAACACGACTGAATACGGAGCACGCTTCACGCGCTCGGTAAGCTGGCCGCCCTCTTCGTAGCCGACGTAGCCTGGAGGCGAGCCGATCAGCTTGGAGACGGAATGTTTCTCCATGAATTCCGACATGTCGAAGCGCACCAGAGCTTTTTCGGTGCCGAACATAAACTGAGCGAGGGTGCGCGCAACTTCAGTTTTGCCCACGCCAGTGGGACCGAGGAACAGGAACGAACCAATCGGACGGTTCGGACTCTTCAATCCAGCGCGCGAACGCCGAATCGCCCGGGCCAGGGCACTGATCGATTTATCCTGCGAGATGATGCGCTTATGCAGCTCTTCTTCGATGCGAAGAAGTTTTTGCGTTTCTTCTTCCTTGATCGAAGTAATGGGAACGCCGGTCCAGCGCGAAACTACATCTTCNATGTCNTCNCNNCCGACAACGCCNGTGGAAGATTCATCGAGATGATATTTNTCGCGNAGGGCNCGNAGGTTNTCGCGCTCNTTGCGTTCTTCATCGGAGTAGAAACGAGCTTTCTCGAACTCGTGGTTCGCGATCGCNTTNTCCATCCGGTGCACGATGAATTTGATCCGCTTCTGGACTTCCGTNATNTCTTCCGGCTGAGAAGTCTGGCGCAGTTTTACGCGCGCGCCGGCTTCATCGACCAGATCGATCGCCTTGTCNGGAAGGAAGCGATCTGGAATATAACGGTTTGAGTGCGACACCGCGAAGTTGATGGCGTCGTCGGTGTAGGTGACGGCGTGGAACTTTTCGTAACGGTCTTTAATTCCGAANANCACCTTCACCGCNTCNGCTTCGTTCGGAGGCGGAACTTTNACNGCCTGGAAGCGGCGCTCGAGCGAACGGTCTTTCTCGATCGACTTACGATATTCGCCCGGAGTAGTTGCGCCGATGCATTGGATTTCACCGCGAGAAAGCGCGGGCTTCAGGATGTTTGCGGCATCAAGCGAACCCTCGGCGGAGCCTGCGCCAACCAGCGTGTGCAATTCGTCGATGAAGATGATGGAATTCTGCGACTCCATCAATTCTTTCATGATGGTCTTCAGCCGCTCTTCGAATTGGCCGCGATATTTCGTTCCAGCAACGATGAGAGAAAGATCGAGGGCCAGGATCCGCTTGTCGGCGAGGAATGATGGAACCTCGCCATCGGCGATGCGCTGCGCCAGGCCTTCGACGATGGCGGTTTTGCCTACGCCCGGTTCGCCGATCAGCACGGGATTGTTTTTGGTGCGGCGGCAAAGAATCTGCACGACGCGTTCCAACTCGCCGTCCCGGCCGACCAGCGGATCAAGCTGGCTATCCATGGCGGCTTGGGTGAGATCGCGCGAAAACTCGCTCAGCAGGGAAGACTCGCGCTGGCGCTGGGGCTGAGCTTTTTCCTGGCTGGTGCGAGCCAATTCTTCGCGGATGGTTGAAAGCCGCAGGCCGCGCTCGTGAAGTATTTCCGCGGCAAAGCACTTTTCTTCGCGGAGCAATCCTAATAGAAGATGTTCGGTGCCAATGTGCCGGTGCGAAAGCCGCTCCGCTTCTTCGGCGGCATAGGCCAATACGCGCTTGCATTCATTGCTCAAAGGCAGGTCGACGGAAGTGGAAACTTTTTCCCGGATGGTGGTGTGGCCTTCGATCTGCTTGCGGATCGATTCCACCGAGGCGTGCGAACGGAGAAAACGGTTGGTCAGGGCCTTATCTTCGCGCAGCAAACCCAGCAACAGGTGCTCCGTCTCTATATAAGGAGAGCCGAACTGACTCGCTTCGTAGCGTGCGAAGAATATTACGCGCCGGGCCTTTTCCGTATAACGTTCAAACATATGCTCCCCTGAATCCTTCTGGCCGAGAGAGCGCTGGCTGCCTCTCGTCCTACCTGAACCCTAGTCCGATCGGTTGCATAGTGGTTGCCATTACTTCATCATTATGCAATCAAACTCTTACCGAACCCAAGTCATTGTTACGTTCGTTAGATGTTACCGAAGGAACCTGTGGAAGCTTCCTGCGGAGCGGATATTGTAATTTCCAGCGATCTTTAACCGTTTATCAACCGAACTATTACCAGCCGTGTGCTTCCTCCTGGTCTTTTTAAGCCGGCAAAGACTCCGGCCTGATCTCCTCCACTCGGCCGCCCTCCAGGCGCAAAACCCGATGGCAGCGCCGCGCGAACGATAAATTGTGCGTTGCAATCAGAGAGGTGAGTTGGTGGTCGCGATGTAATCGCGCGATCAGATCGAAGACCGATTCCGCCGTACGTTCGTCAAGGTCGCCGGTGGGCTCATCGGCCAGCAAGAGCCTGGGACCGGTGATCAAAGCCCGCGCCAATGCTACACGTTGCTGCTCCCCCCCGGAGAGCTCGCCCGAGCGATGATGGGCTCGTTGCTCGAGTCCGACTTCGCGCAGCCATCGTAAGGCTTGCGGCTGAACTTCCGCCCAACTAAGCCCCCGTACCAGCAAGGGCATAGCGACGTTCTCCGCTGCGGTGAATTCGGGCAGCAAGTAGTGAAATTGCCATACGAAACCGGCTTCGCGATTGCGAAATTCCGCAGCCTGATCCGCCGATAGCAAATTCACCTGCAATTGGGCGCAGTATACGTCACCTTCGGAAGCCCGATCAAGAGCGCTCAGGATGTGCAATAAGGTACTCTTGCCGGCCCCCGATTCGCCCACAATTGCAAGCATTTCCCCGCGCCTCACCTCGAATGACAAATTCTCAAAGAGCACCAAGTCTGATTCGCCAGACCGGAAAACCTTCTTCAATCCTTGAACCCGAAGCAGCGCGGCTTGTTGCCCAAGGTCTGGTTCCATAAGATCAAGTTCCGCCGGGGCGAGCCGCGAAGTATCTGCTTCTACCTCTTTCGTTAGATGCACTTCTCCCCCGCCACGAATCATCCTGCCAGACTTAGTCGCTCCGCGGCCAGCACGGTAGGTCGCGCCATCCTCTCACATCAAGCGGGCAATCTAAATGGCACGTTTGATCCATATTGGGCCGGCTATATAAGGCCTATCGGCTCTGAGGCTAGTTTTCTGCACCGGCTTCGCCCGAGCCGGGGACAGCCGTAGGCTGCGCCTACCTTGATTCTCTATACTTTGACGGTGGTTTCCTCGCCGGCAAGGCCTCGAAGTGATTCCCCATAAGGTTCGCGGGCGATACCGTGCTCCGTAATGATGGCGGCTACATATTTCGCCGGGGTCACATCGAAGGCTGGATTCTCGATGGAGACGCCGTCGGGCACCATCTGTTTCCCAGCCATGTGGGTGACTTCGCGGGCATTGCGTTGCTCGATGGGAATCTGGCTTCCATCGGGACACGCAAAGTCGATGGTGGACAAGGGCGCAGCCACGTAGAAGGGAATGCCGTTTTCTTTGGCGAGGACGGCCACCGTGTAGGTGCCGATCTTATTGGCCACATCGCCATTGGCCGCGATGCGATCGGCGCCTACGACGATGGCTCCGATCTTGCCCTGCTTCATCATCGCACCAGCCATGTTGTCAGAGATCACGGTCGTGGGAATTCCGTCTTTCATGAGTTCCCAGGCGGTAAGCCGGGAACCTTGCAGAAAGGGACGGGTCTCGTCGGCGTAGACATGGATCTTTTTTCCCTGTTCGACGGCAGCCCGGATCACTCCCAAAGCCGTACCGTATCCAGCGGTGGCCAACGCTCCGGCATTGCAGTGGGTCAGGACTCCGCCTTCACTCGGCATTAGCGTAGCGCCGTGGCGACCCATAGCCTGATTGGCTGCGATATCTTCGGCGTGCATGCGCTTGGATTCCTCAATGAGATCCTCTTTGATCTTTAGGATCGGGCGAACGCGCACGCGCTCGAATTTTTCCTGCATGCGGCGAATGGCCCAGAAAAGATTCACCGCGGTGGGACGGGTCTTGCCGATCAGTTCGCAAATCTGATCGAGTTCCCGCTTGAGATCGGCAACGGTTTCGGCTTTGGAGTTCTTGACGCCGAGCGCTATGCCCATGGCGGCAGATACTCCGATTGCGGGAGCGCCGCGGACAACCATGGTCCGGATTACATCGGCAACCTGTTCGTGCGTAGTACACGTCACATACACTTCTTCGGTCGGCAGCTTCGTCTGATCGATGAAGCGCACGCCTTGATCAGTCCATTCGAGAGTTTGAATCATAAGTTTGGGTTTGGGTTAAGTTTGGGATATCGGCGGCTTTGTGTCGTCAGTTTGGAGCAAGTGCTCGGCTCGGATATCGTTCGCGGTAAAAATTGAAACGAATGGAGCGGGGGCGGCAGCTTTTTCCACATTGCTCCTGCCTTTTGCTTCTTCGCGCTCCACCAGGCACATTGCTCCAACGATCTCGAAGCCAAATTCGCGCGCGGCCTCGATTGCCTGTACCGTGGATGCGCCGGTGGTGCAAACATCGTCCACGATCACTACGCGCGCGCCCTTTTGACGATAGCCTTCGATTCGTTGCCCGGTGCCATGCTGCTTTTCGGCTTTGCGGACCAGAAAGCCGTTCAGTTCGCCGCTCATTATGGAAACGGCGGTGACAATGGGATCGGCCCCCATGGTGAGCCCGCCGATGGCTTGGGCTTTCCAGCCGCGCTGCTTGATTTCTTCGAAGAAAACTTCGCCGGTAAGGCGCGCGCCCCGCGCGTCCAGGGTGGTGATCCGGCAATCGATGTAATAGTCGCTGGTGCCGCCAGAGGACAACTTGAAGTCGCCCAGGCGGAATGATTTATGGGCTAGCACTAAACGCAACTCTTGACGCGGCGAAAGCATGAAATCTAACGATAACACGTGAAATCGGTCGGAGTGGTGCGCGGAAATCTTGGGGGATGGGTCGTTTTGAAAAAAATCGTCAACCGCAAAGCGCACGCAGGTATACGAAGGAAGGCCTTGCTCGAGGCATGGCGCTCAGGACATGCTGGGGGCGGCCGTCCCTAGACGCGAACGTCCCAGAGCGTGGTACCCTGAGTTTTTCCACAGAAGCATAAACAGAACAATAATTCGAGGTAGGAACTTGCAGATTGGGCGAAGGTTTTGGATTTTTATTACTGGCATTTTCATTTTTATTGGCCTGAATCTTATCGGTTCGACTTTGGTTTTGGCCGCATTCGCCGAGGGTACTCATAGCTGGGAGCAGGCGAAATTTGAGGAACTGGTGAAGGGAAACGCCAGCGGTGTGGCGATCCGCAGCAATGGCGGGCTGGAACTGGCACTCACGTTCAAGAGCTTGTACGCAACTCCTTCCACATACATTTGGGCCATTGCCGCCGACGATGCCGGAACTGTCTACGTGGCGGCGGGCGCGCCCGCCCGGGTGTATCGGGTTACTCCCGACGGAAAGTCGACGATTATTTTCGAGCCCAAAGAGCTCCAGGTACAAGCGTTGCAGATTGGCCCCGGAGGGGTGATCTACGCGGCGACGGCTCCTGACGGCAAGGTCTACAAACTCGAACACAAACCGGGAATGCAGAGTTCGAAGGACGATTCCACGGCGCCCGATAAAGCGGGTAATGACAGGGCAAATAATAAGGATAAGGAGCCGGCCAAGCCAGCCGCCGATCCCTCCTGGAGTTCGTCGGTTTACTTCGAGCCCGCCACGAAATACATATGGGATCTTGCCCTCGACAAAACGGGCAACTTATATGTAGCGACCGGGGATCATGGAGAGATTTTTCGGGTTACGCCAAAGGGTGATCATTCGGTTTTCTTCAAGACCGACGAAACTCACATTCGAGTGCTGGCGCTGGACGCGCAGCAGAATTTGATTGCGGGTTCAGACGGGAGTGGACTCGTCTATCGTATTTCTCCCTCGGGCGAAGGCTTTGTGCTTTACAGCGCGCCCAAGAAAGAAATCACCGCTCTGGCAATTGACCATGCGGGAAACATTTATGCAGCGGCGGTGGGAGAGAAAAAGAACAACGGGGGATCGAGTTCATCGGGCGTATCGCTCTTAAGCCTGGCGGCTGGCACCCTCAACAGTTCCGCACCGCCGCAAGTGCCGGGCATGACAATTACGACTACGCCCTCCGCGCCTCCCACGAGCGGGCCGTTCCCATTCCCCGGCGGCAGTTCGCCCGGCGGTTCGGATATTTATCGCATCGCCCCCGATGGTTCCCCTTTGAGGATGTGGACCTCGCATGAGGATATTGTCTACGCTCTCGCTTTTGATTCGCAGGGAAGGCTGTTGGCGGGTACCGGAAACCGCGGCCATATTTTCGTGGTTAACGGCCAGGATGAATTCTCCGATCTGCTGAAAGCCGCAGCCTCGCAGGTGACGGCTTTCGCGAAGGCGCCCGGTGGCGGAATTTATACCGCTACCAGCAATTTGGGCAAAGTCTTCCTGCTCGGTCCCGGACCTGAGCCGGAAGGAACTTATGAGAGCGATGTGTTTGACGCCAGGATTTTTTCACGGTGGGGGCGCGCTGAACTGCGGGGCTCAGGAAATGTAGATCTCTACACCCGCAGCGGCAATGTGGATAATCCCGACCGCAACTGGAGTCCATGGAAAAAAATCGATCTTGCCAGCCAGCACGAGACGGGAATTCCGCCCGCCCGTTATGCCCAGTGGAAGGCTGTGCTGCATGCCGGGTCGACGGCGCCGTCGGTGGATAGCGTGGCTTTGTATTACTTGCCGAAGAACGTCGCTCCGGAGGTTGACGATGTGAACGTTCAAGTCGGAGTGAAGTACCAACCCGTGCCGAAATCCAACGTGAGTTTCGGAACAGATCTGTCGATGGGCTCTTCCAATCCGCAATTTGAATCGACGCCCTCGAGTACGCACGACCGCGATTCAATTGGAGTGAAATGGAACGCGCATGACGATGACGGCGACCAGCTGGTCTACTCGATTTATTACCGAGGAGATGGCGAGACGCGCTGGCTTCTGCTCAAAGATGGCCTGACCGACAAGGCATATTCGTTTGATGCCAGTCTGCTGCCGGATGGAGGCTACCTCATAAAGGTTGTCGCATCCGATGCTCCTTCGCAGTCGCCCGGTGATGCTTTGACTGCATCGCGCGAAAGCCGCCGGTTTGAAGTGGATACCACACCGCCGCGGGTGGAAAACCTTACCGCTGCCACGGAAAACGGCCAACTGCACGTGACATTTCGCGCCGCGGATAATTTCTCGATCATTAAGCGCGCGGAGTATTCGATCGATGCCGGAGAATGGAAATACGTGGAACCGGTGGGACAACTCTCGGATGCGAAGACCGAAACCTACGACTTCAAAGCTACGCCGGATGTTACGAAAGCTGTTGCGAAGGACGAAGGAACTTCCGTGGAGCACATTGTCGTGGTGCGAGTTTACGATCGCTACGACAATATGGGAGCGGCCAAGACTGTGATTCGGCCAAAACAATGATTCGAAGAAAATAGTTCAGCGCTGGATCTGTCTCAGGCGGATTGCCGTATTTTCCAGGCGGAAAGGTCGCGCTTTAAGAGATCTTCCAGTTCTTCTATTTCGGGCTCAAAAATTTCTGACATCTGCCGCAATACTTCCCTGGACATGTTTGGAAACGGCGGGCCGCCGCCCAACACCAATTTGCACATGGGCGATCTCTTGAAGGCGCTGACGATTCGATCCATCCGCCGCGCCTTGAGCCAGTCGGCTACCAGAGTTGCGCTTCGCGTGCCGTAATAGTTCCGGGGATGAGTCATCTTCTCGGAACCGTGCACGAAACCGCGTTGCCAAGCGGTGAGCGCAAAGCGCGGTACGCCGATGAAATCCAATACTTCATCCAGGAATCCCTGGGGATCGGTGCGGAGATCATCGTAGATGCAGGAATGGACGTTGGCGGCTCCAAAAGATCTTTGCCAGAGTTTTAGATGGCTCGCATATCGGCCAGTTTCCATTAACTCCGGATCGCGCTGGACCGCTTCCTCAAAACTCCAGGGAATGAATCCATAGGCGCGTTTCAGCCGATAGAGCGAGACAATCCGGTCCACCGGATTGCGGAATACGCAAACGATTCTGGCGCTGGGTAAAAGCTGTGCCATGCGCTCACGCGCTACAGCTGAGGCGAAATAAGTGGGAGCGACTTCTCCGATGCGCCGCCCCTGCGATTCTTCGTAGCGATAATGTGCGAGATACCACTTCACGCCCTTGTGAAAGTGAGCGTCGAAAAACCTGGTTTCTTTGGACGGTCCGGGCAGGAGTGTGTGCTGATCTAGAACGTGATGCAGCCAACTGCTGCCGGTGCGCGGGGGGCCGACTATAAAGAAGGATGGGAGAGTGCGGGACTCTTTTTCTTTGGCAATTGGCCGGACTAGAGCCGGTGCCATGGCTGCGCAAAGGTCTTCGCCGCCTCTAAATTCTCCTGTCGGCCTAACGCACGTGAATTCCACTGCCCCCTTGGGCTCGTCCATTTCTTCCTCGTACAATTCCTCGCGCAAGTTTCGATAAAGCGGCTATTTGCCGGTAGATCGATATTCCTACATAGGCCGCTTTAGGAAAAATGGCGCGGAACGTCAGCAGCCGACAACAGGCCTTAGGCTTCTACGGAATAGACCTTAGGCGTTTGGTCAATTTCAGATGAAATTTAGCAATTCCGGGGTTGTCGGGAAAGAAGCGTCAAAGTGTAAAAAAGAGTCAATTGCTCCGAAGTGGTAAGGAGGGGGAGGTGGGCCGGTTACGCCAGACTGTTATTCCCCTGTTCCTTTTGCAGTTCGATTTCCGCGGTTGGATTTCGGATTTCGTCGAGCGGTCCGGCGCGGCGTAGTTCCGGGAACATCCAGGCCCAGATCGCGATGACCAGCAAGGTCCCCACGCCTCCGAGCACAACGGCGGGGACGGTTCCGAACCATTGCGCGGTCAGGCCGGACTCAAATTGGCCAAACTCATTGGATGTTCCGATGAAGACCATATCGACGGCCGTTACCCGACCGCGCATTTCATCGGGCGTGCGCAACTGAGTCAAGGTGGCGCGAATGATTACGCTGATCATGTCCGATGCACCGAGCAAAATCAGCGAGATCAGTGAAAGCGTGAGGCTGCGGGACAGTCCAAAAACGATGGTAAAAACTCCGAATCCCGCAACCGACCAAAACAGCGCGGTGCCAGCGCCGCCGCGCAGCGGCCGGTGAGCCAACGCAACCGCCATCAAGGCTGCGCCTACTCCCGGAGCAGTTCGCAGCAAGCCCAGTCCCCACGGGCCCGTGTGCAAAATTTCTTTGGCGTAGACCGGGAGCAAAGCTACCGCGCCGCCCAGTAATACCGCGAACAGGTCTAAAGAGATTGCGCCAAGGATCAATTTTTCCCGCCAGATAAAATCCAATCCGGCGAAGACGGTCTTGATGGTCGTAGGTTCACGCCGTCTCGCCAGTGGGCGGGTTTTAATGCCGAAGGTGGAGAACATGGCGCCGAGCGAAGTGAGGGTCGCAACTGCGTACACAACCGAGGGACCATGGAACGCGGCATAGAGAATGCCGCCCAGCGAAGGGCCAAGAATGGTCGCGGCCTGAAACGTAGTCGCATTCCAGGCTACAGCGTTGGGGAAGTGTTCTTCTGGCACTAACTGCGGCAGGATCGATCGGCTTGCCGTGCCATTGAAGGAGCGAACCACTCCCAGCAGAATCAGAACTAGATAGATGGGACGAACTGCGTGGGCGCCATGTTTAGTCGAAACCTGTTCGGCCAAAAATAGCAGCAGCCCGGAGCAAACCGCATAACCGGCATAGCACACGCCCAAGACCTTGCGGCGATTGAAGTGGTCGGAAGCATGGCCGGAAACCAGAAACAGCAAGATTCCTGGCAGGAATTGCGCCAACCCGACCAGCCCGAGGTCGAGGGCACGGTTGGTGATCTCATATACCTGCCATCCTACGGCGACGGCCTGCATTTCCACCGCGGCGACGATCAAGAAGCGAGCGATTTCGAACAGCACGAAATCCGGATGAGTGAAAGCTACGCGTCCAGCTTTGGAATCGGCACTTGCGGGCATGGAGCTTCTAATGTGCCATAAAAGTTGAACTCTGTGCGTGTGGGGAATTCAGATGGCGAGGCATTTTGATAAACGCCATTCTGCCATTCCGACCCCGTGCCTCTTGCCGGTAAGGACTCTGGTTCGGGCCGGCGGAAGCAGATTCCTCGCGCAATAAAACCGCGCTTCGGAATGACAAAATTTGCAGGTTACCAGGGCTCGCACATCAGGAAATATCCTGCTAGAAAAGTGGTGCGTACAACCTAAATGCTAGACTTCCGGTTCTAGTGAATCGGAGGTGTGCCATGCGCCATTCGTCCGCAGTTGTTCTGGTCTTTGCGTCGTTTGTGATTGAAGCGGTTGCTCAAACCACTCCGCAGAATAAAGCATCGAAACCGCAGGCTCCGGCGATTCCTGCCACTGCGCTGACCGAATCTGCTGCTGAATCTTCGGATCGGCTACCGGTAAAACGAGTCGTGCTCTACAAGAATGGCGTGGGCTATTTCGAGCACACGGCTCGCGTCCGGGGCACGCAGGACCTCAGCATCGACTTCACCACCTCACAGCTCAACGATGTGCTGAAATCGCTTACCGCGGTGGATCTCGGTGACGGGCGAATTTCGTCGGTGCGGTACAACTCGATTGCGCCGCTCGACGAGCGCCTGAAATCTTTGCGGCTGCCGTTTGGCGAGCAAGTCACGCAGGCCGAGTATCTCTCGGCGCTGCGCGGAGCGCGGGTAGAAGTGCATAGCGGAGCTGTCACTGCGGCCGGACGGCTGCTCAGCGTGGAGACCATCCATAAACAACATCCGAAAGACGATTATGAAGAAGACGTCACGGCTTTCTCGATTGTTACCGACACGGGTGAGATGAGGAACTACGAACTCGGGTCGGGCACATCGGTGCGCATCGCGGAGCGCGAGCTTACCGACGAAGTGGGCAGGTATCTCAACCTGATCGCTTCGTCGCGTGCGCGGGATGTAAGGCGAATGAGTTTTACCGCGGCGGGCGCAGGCGAGCGCGATATTTTCGTGAGCTATGTCAGCGAAGTGCCGATCTGGAAGAGCACCTACAGAATTATCATCCCCGAGAAACAAGGTGAGAAGCCGCTATTGCAGGGCTGGGCGATTGTCGACAACACCATCGGCGAGGACTGGAAAGATGTTCAACTTTCGCTGGTGGCGGGCGCACCGCAATCGTTTATCCAGAACATTTCTCAGCCGTTCTATGCCCGCCGGCCGGTGGTACCGCTGCCGCAGTCGGTGATGCTAACGCCGCAATCGCAGGAGGCGACGTTGGAGGGCGGAGAACAAGATCAAGTCGTCGCGAAGCTAGGTGGGGAAACTGGCGCTGGGATGGCAAGGGCATCGGGAGGCGGGGTTGGCGGCGGCGTGTTCCCGAAAAATACCCCGAACGCGGGGATAAGCGCTCGCAGTCTGACGCAAATGGCCCAAGTGCAATCGGCGGCCCCGGCCGCGCAAGTAACAAACGGACAACTCTTCGGCTGGCTGGAGTCGCAGAGCCCAGAAGCGGAAGGGCAATCCCTGGGCGATTTCTTCGAATATAAAATCAACCAGAAAGTCACCATCAATAAGAACCAATCCGCGCTTGTGCCCATTTTGCAGGCGCACATTGAAGCCGAAAAAGTCACGCTGTGGAACGAGCATTCCATCCCCCTGCGGGCGTTATGGATCAAGAACACCAGCGGGCAGGTGCTCGACTCCGGCTCATTCAATATTCTGGAAGCCGATTCATTTGCCGGCGAAGGGATTTTTGAAACCATTCATCCCGATGAGCGCCGGCTGCTTTCCTATGCCGGAGATGCGGCAGTACATGTGAAGCAGAATTCCAACTGGAGCGATGAGCCCTACCGCCGGATCCGTATTGCGAAGGGCACGATGATGCTTATCAAGGAAGAGCGTAAATCGATCCGATACACCATACGCAATGCCGATACCGAAGCGCGGCAGGTGATCGTGGAATCTCCCGCCGAGGGAGGATGGACCCTCTCGCCGGACACGCCGAAGCCGGAGGAAACTTCCGAATCGTTTCATCGCTTCCGGGTTCCGGTAGATGGCGGGAAGACCGCTGAGCTGACGGTCGAATCCGTCCATCCCCAACAGACGGTTTACCAATTGACTAACCTCGACAATCATGAAGTCGAGCTCTTGATCCAGCAGAAGCGCATGACGCCCACGATGCAGGAGGCATTTGACCGGATTTTGAAGCAGAAGGTGAAGATTGAGGAGTTATCGAATCAAATTTCCCAGCGCAAGCAGGAGAGCGACGAGATCACGGCCGACCAGAATCGCATTCGCGAGAACATGAAGGCCTTGAAGGGAACTTCCGAAGAGAAAACGTTGTTGCAGCGCTACGTGGGTCAATTAGATTCGCAGGAAAGCCGGCTGGCTCTTCTGCGCAAGGAGTCGAGCGATTTGACCGCGCAACAAACTCAGGCAAAAGTTGAATTGGATCGGATGATCATGGAAGTGAATGTGGATGAGAGTTTCTGAGGAGGGTCTTGCAGGACTCGGCGAGGACGGTGCGGTGTCGAGACCTTCGCGATGCAGGGATCCTTCGACCTCCGTTGGCTGCGCTCAGGATGACAATGTTGGTGAGGGTCGGGCTTTTACGCACGACTGAAGTCATGCCCTTCCCGAGCCCAGTCGCGAGGATAGCTTCTAGCCAGCGGCTTCCTTCAAGTCGTTTGATTTAGACTGAAGCGGGATGCCGCTCAAGATCTATCGACTGCGCCGCTGGCTGGCGGTGATGGCTGTGCTGTTCACAGGCGTAGTGGCTGGCATGTATTTCTATGCACGCATGCGCCAGCACAGCGTTCTCAAAGGATTTCCCGGGAAGATCGCATACGACATCAAGCAGACTGCCAGCGGTTTTCAATTTTCAAAATCTGAATCCGGCCGCACGGTTTTTACCATCCGGGCTAAGAACGTAAAAGAATTCAAGCTCAACGGGTATGCCGAACTGCACGACGTAAATATTATTCTCTACGGCCGCGATACTTCCCGCTTCGATCAGATTTACGGAAATGATTTTACATTCGATCCGAAATCGGGTGACGTTACCGCCAAAGGCGAAGTGCAAATCGATCTGCAGGCGAATCCTAGCGGCGTGAGCGCTCCCGATCAGGCGACGCCGACGGAACTAAGAGATCCCATACATCTGAAGACTACCGATTTAGTGTTCAACCGCGACAGCGGAGACGCTACCACGGATGCCCGTGTCGATTTCCAAACCTCGCAGGCTGCCGGGTGGGCGGTTGGGGTGCGGTATACGGCAAAAACCGAGACACTCACTCTGGCCTCACAAGTTCACATCACGCTAACCGGGCAGCAAACAGCCACGCTTTTTGCCGGCCATGGGAAGATTACGCGCGAGCCGCGGTTAATTGTGTTGGACCATCCCGTGATGAAGCGCGACGGGGGAACACTGCAATCGGAAGAAGCTACGCTTTTCCTGGGACCGGAGAACGAAGTACAGCGCGTGCTGGCCACGGGAAATGTGAATGCGAACTCCGCTCCGAACGTTAATGACATGAATGACGACAACGAAGAGATGAAAGCTCGGGCCGACGAAGCCGAGCTTTTCCTGACAGGCAAGCAGAATTTGCTGACCACGGCTACGCTCACAGGAAATGTGCATGTGGAACGCAGTGGAGTTCAGCCGATGCAGGGGGACGCCGGAAAAGCGATTCTCGATTTTGCCGGCCAGAACGAAATACGAAAAATTCACGCCTTCGATGGAGTGCGCCTGGAGGGGCACCCAAAAGGCGGTGCGGGAACCGTCATCGTGGCAGATGGTTCGGCGCCGCAGGATACGGAGATCACCGCCCCGATCATCGATTTCTTTGTTCTGGATGGACGGCGTCTTGATCATGCCGAGACCTCCGGCGCAGCCAAGATCACAATAACTCAGCCGCAGGGCGTCGATTCAGCTCCGCAGCGTGCTGCGGTCCAACGGGCCTCCATTCAAAAAAATACAATTCAAAAGACCGTAATTACCGCCGGCCGCTTCGACGCGAAGTTCAACGCGACTGCCGATGGCAAGAGCCGCATATCTTCTCTTCACGGAGCGCCCGACGCGAAGATTGTGAATGTTGCGCCCGGGCTGCCTGACCGCATCAGCACCAGCCAGGTTCTGGACGCCACATTTCTACCCGAGGGCGGAATCGCTTCCATAGTGCAGCAGAGAAGTGTTTTCTACACGGACGGCCAGCCGCTCGACAAACGTACCCAGGCCTGGGCTGACAAAGCGCTCTACACTCCTGGCGATCACATCCTGCTGTTAACCGGCAGCCCCCGCGTGACCGATGGCGGCATGAACACGACCGCGAATACCATCCGCATCAACCGGGCGACGGATGTTGCCTTTGCAGAGGGAAGCGTCAAAAGCACCTATAGCGAATTGAAGGAACAACCGAACGGCGCCCTGCTGGCGTCTGCTTCGCCCATCCATGTGACAGCGGCCACTATGACGGCGCACAATTCCCCGGCGATTGCGCTTTACCAGGGCAATGCGCGTTTGTGGCAGGATGCGAACTTGATCGAGGCTCCTTCGATCCAGTTCGACCGCGACCGCCGCGCTCTGGTCGCCGAGGGTACGTCCGCTCAGCCGGTCTCCACCATTTTGGTCCAAGCGAAGCAGCAGTCAGGATCCCAGGTGACGGGGGCAGGGCTTGACCNGGGGAAAGTATCAGCAAAATCAAGCGAAGATAAAACGAAGATAAAAAATACTCAGAAAACTAAAGACGATGGTCCCGTAACGGTCACTGCGCTNCGCCTGACCTATACCGATGCCGAGCGCCGCGCCCACTACGAGGGAGGAGTTCGCGCGGAAGGAACTGGATTCGACGCCAAGGCGAAGGAGATGGATGTTTACTTTATTCCTAAAAGCCAAGAAGCTGGAAACAAAGAGGTTAGTTCGGCCAGTCGTCTCGATCACATGGTCGCCGTGGGCAATGTATTGGTAACTGAGCCGGGACGCCGAGCGCAGGGTCAAAAGCTGGTTTATACCGCGTCTGACGACAAGTTCGTGATGACCGGCGGACCTCCCTGCATTTTTGATGCCGAACGTGGCAAGATTACCGGCGATTCGTTGACTTTCTTTAAGGCCGATGATAGGGTGCTCGTAGTAGGCGAAGCCGGTATTCCTGTGGTAACGCAAACGAGAGTGGTCAAATAGTTCGCGCCGCCAGACAGAACTTAGACAATGGCAAGATAAATGCGTACCCTAGCCACGGATGAGATTGGCAAGTCGTATCGCGGACGGCGCGTTGTAAATGGTGTCAGCCTGCGGGTAGAGCAGGCGGAAGTAGTCGGATTACTAGGTCCTAACGGCGCGGGCAAGACAACCACGTTCTACGCCATCGTTGGGCTGATCCCCCCTGATACTGGTCGAGTACTGTATGACGGCCAGGACATCACTGACGTTCCCATGTATTTGCGGGCGCGCCAGTACGGCATCAGCTATCTCCCACAAGAAGCTTCTGTGTTTCGCAAACTCACGGTGGAAGAGAACATCCTCGCGGTGCTGGAAGCTCAACCAATGTCCTGGCACGAGCGTCGCGAGAAGATGGAGAAATTTATCGATGAACTGGGGCTTGAGCACATCCGGCAGAATCGGGGATATGCGCTTTCGGGCGGCGAACGCCGGCGCGTGGAAATCGCCCGCTGCCTGTGCATCAATCCAACATTCATCCTGCTCGACGAGCCGTTTTCGGGGATCGATCCTATTGCCGTCCTCGACTTGCAAAAGATTATCAGCAGCCTCAGGGCCAGCGGCATCGGTGTGTTGATTACCGACCACAATGTGCGGGAGACTCTTTCAGTGACGGATCGGGCCTACATCATCGATGACGGAAGAATTTTCCGTCATGGCAAGCCGGATCAGTTAGCCAGCGATCCGGAAGTAAGAAGGGTTTATCTGGGCGAGAGTTTTTCGCTGGTGTGAGAAGGGCAGAGCAGGTTTCAAGGTTACAGGGTTTCAAGGAAGAGCCGAAACCCTGCGTTTTTGAAACCTTGCAACCTTGAAACTTTGACATGGTTCTCTTACAACACAAACTAAGCGTCAAATTATCGCAACGCCAGATCCTCACCCCGGGTCTGGTGCAGATGGTCTCCGTCCTCGCGCTCAACAAGCTCGAGCTCAAGGACATGATTAATGCGGAGATGGTCGAGAATCCGGTTCTGGAGGAGCTCGAAGAGTCCGTTCCCTTGATCGACGAGATTGGCCGCAAAGAGGAAGACCGCGACCGTCCGACCCCGACTTCCACCGAAGAAACTCCCATCACCGCTGAAAAGAAAGATCCGTTTGAAGAGATCGATTTCGGTTCGTTTTTTCAGGACTATCTAGACCCTGGCTATCGCACTCGCAGCGAGATGGAAGAGATCGAGCGCCCGTCGTTCGAGAACTTTCTCTCGAAGCCCACGAACCTTACCGACCATCTGGCGTGGCAGCTAGGGGCACTGAGCCTTCGTCCGGAAGTTCGCGAGGCCGCCGAACAGATCATCGGCAACCTTAATGAAGATGGCTACCTGATCGCCAGCGACGAGGAGATGCTGGGCATCGCTCCCCCTGCGACTCCTGAAGCAGATGCCGCGACCGCCAAGAATATTGTCAGCGAAGCGCAGGCTCTGGGGCTGAATGAGCCGGTCGACGAGAATGCTCCCGCGGATGAAGCGATGAATTCCGCCGCGTCAGTGACTGAACCTGCAACCGTTCCTTACGCGAGCGCGGCCGTCTTCAATACGAGCACGAATTCGAACATCGACACGAACTTCAGTATGAACATTGGCATGAATTCTGAGGAGAATTCCGCAGGCTCAGTGTTCGATTCGGCCGTGGGGAATTCATCGCTCGACGCTTCGTTTCCCACAAATGGAAGTGGGGCTGCGGCCGCTTCCACGATTGCCTCTTCCGCCTCTGCTTCTGCCGCCGCGCCTGCGCCTGCTTCAACCGCCGCTGCTTCGCAGGCTGCTTACACGCCGCGTTTTTCCGCCCGGTTCACGGCGGACGATCTTCGCGAAGCTCTCGACGTGGTTAGCCAACTGGATCCTCCGGGCGTGGGTTGCCGCACTCTCCGGGAATGCCTGCTGCGCCAGTTGCACCATCATCAACAGCAACTCGTGCAAAACAGGAACGGAGACAAGCCGGTCAATGGTACGGCGCAAACCTTGCTGGACGCGGTTGCCATCGTTGACCAGCATCTGCGCAGCGTCCAGAGCAAGCAGCACAAAGAAATTGCCAAGGCCATCGGGCGTCCTGCTGAGGCCGTGCAACTGGCCCTTGACTATATCCGCACGCTCGATCCGCGACCCGGTTTGCAGTACAACAAAGTTCAGGCTCGCTTGATCGAGCCCGACGTCGCATTTATTAAGCATGGGGACGAATGGCTGGTCATGATGAATGACGACGATCTGCCGCAGCTTCGACTCAACCCCGCTTATAAAAAGCTGGTCACGCGTGAGACCAACGACAAGAACACGCGCGACTACGTCAAAGAGCGCTACAAAAGCGCCATCCAGCTCATCAAGAATATCGAGCAGCGCAAGCAGACGATCACGAAAGTTTGCTACTGCATCGTAGCCCGCCAGCAGGATTTTCTGGAAAAAGGCATCGATCAGCTCAAGCCGATGATGATTAAAGAGGTTGCCGAAGAGATTGGCGTGCACCCCTCGACCGTGAGCCGCGCCGTGGCCAGCAAATACGCGCACACTCCGCAGGGCGTGTTCGAGTTGCGCTATTTCTTTAGCGAAAGCGTGCAGGGCCCCGAAGGCGGGAACACTTCTTTGTTGATTCTGAAACGCCGGGTCAAGAAATTAATCGACGAAGAGGATACATCGCGGCCGCTTACCGACGAGCAACTCACCAGAATTCTGCAATCGCAGGGAATTCAGGTCACTCGCCGTACTGTCGCCAAATACCGCGAAGACATGCGCATTCCCAGCACCCATCAGCGGCGGGTGAAAGAATAGTCAAAAAGACTGTAGAAAGAGCAAAAGCCAAAAGCTTTACCACAGAGGGTCACAAAGGTGGCACGGCGGATCACAGGGGTGGCTTAGATGTTGATTCTTACTGCACATCGATTTCTGCACTCTAACCTTTAGTATTCGCACCTAGTATTCGCACCGCAAGGAGCGCCGCTAAATGAACGTGGAATTCACCGGCCGCCAGTACGAGATTACTCCCGCCGTCCGCACCGAAGTAGAAACCGGGCTCGCCAAAATCCGCAAAATCCTGGGAGACCGCTTTGAAGCCAAAGCCGTGCTTGCCGTCGAAAAGCACCGGCACAAGGCCGAGATCACGATCACTCCCCGCAACGGTCCGCTGGTGGGGCTGGCGCAGGCCAAAGATATGATGATTGCGGTTGGCCAGGCCCTGGATCATCTGGAAAAGCAGGCGGTGAAATACAAAACCCGCTGGCAATCGAAGAAGCGCTCTGCCCGCAAAAGCGAAGAAGAGAAAAAGTGGAATGGCGCTTCGGTGGCGCAACCTGCGCCGGCCACGAAAGTTGGGCTCACGGAGAAAACTGCTGTCCCGGTCGCCGTGCACCGCTTTCCGCCGGTGGCCAAAATCACGGACGTGCATTTAGTGCGCTCGCCGGAGTCTGTCGCCATGAGGCCCATGACCCTTGAAGAAGCGATTAAGGAAGCCCATTTCCGCGACCGCGATGTCTTCGTCTTTCGCGACCCGAAAGGCAAGCTCATGATCCTGCACCGCACCCGCGACGGAAAAATGGAGCTTATCGAAGCCCCGTAGCTTTTGATCGACCGGTTAATCGTGCTCGATCGTCTTCTTTTCTTTTTGACGGCGCCGGGTTTGCGTGGTTTCCGTCGCTTTCTTCGGGTTAAAATACGCATCGCTGAAAACCACATTGCCCTCAAAGGGTTTCATGCTTTCCTGAAAGCGCTGCCTGGAAATCGCGCTGCGGATTTCGTCTTTCACATCTGCCTGTGTCAGTGTCTCCCGGCTAATCATTTTGTAAATGAAGTGCGCCCCACTGGGGTCGGAGAATACTTGGGAAACTTCGCCAGGTTTTAAGTTCATCACTGCCTCATGCTGGGGTGGCAGTGTGGCGCGACGTACTTTCTCCATCTTCGTGTCGACCATGGTCTCGCCGAATCCCGACTGAGCATAGGCCTCTTGCTGCAACTTGTTGGGATCTTCACCGCTCACTGCGCGCGCGCGGAGGTCAGCGGCAAGTTTTGTCATTTCCTCGTCTGAATCTTTATCGTTCTCGCGTGTTCCTGCGATTCGTCTGGCGCGCGGCACAAAAATACGTGCAAACGTGGCTTCCAGGAACGAGGCCTCGTTATTCTTGTAATAATCTTCGAGAGCAGCCTGCGAGATATTGTTGGCATCTTCCTGTAAAGTGCGGTTCAGGTCCTGGGCCAGCAGTTGCATACGGGCCAAGCGGATTTCTTCTTCGAAGGCTGGAGTCTTATCCAGTCCGCGCTTTTCCGCGGCGGCCGCCATTCTGAGATTGTGCGCATAAGAATTTGCTACCTTGAGTCGCAGAGGCAGCGGCATGCCTGGCTGCAGTGCTTCCGTAAGTTTTTCAAATTCCGCGCGAGTGATCACGGTTTTGCAGGCGCTGGCCTGAGCGGCTTCGACACAAAAATCGTCGATCGTTAGGACCGCGTCGCCGGGAGCAACTTCTACATCAGAAGCGTTTTTTGCCGCCGGCTGTGCGGCTTGGCCATACGCGCAGCCGACGAGCAGGCCACACACTAAATAATGAGAACGCATGGATCAGTCACCTCCAGAGGAGTAAAACAGGCAGGGGAAAATAAAACGGGCACGCGGCAACGCCGCATGCCCGTTTCGATCTATTGTTCAAAAGCTCCCATGTTAATTTGTCCGTTGGAATTGACGCGCGGATTGCCGTTGAAATCAATGGTCCCATAATCCGCCGAACCCAGACTGGCGTTGCCGGTGTTCTCCGCCGGCGAACTGGTCGAGATGTCAAAATCCGGCGCCGGTGAGCAGGTTGTAATCGGCGTGGGAGGACCGCTCTCCTTGGTCGAGGTGCAAGAGGTGAGAGTCAGATAGTCGGGATTTGCGAATACCGAATTCGCGTCCTGGCCGGTTTTCGATTGGTAAGTTGCGAACGAGGAATAGCTCTTTCCGTTCAGCTCGAAGGTTGTGGTGGAGCTGGTCGTGTAGAAATCGTTGTAGTTGGAAGTTACTCCGCTGCCGGAGACGTAGCCATACATAAACAGACCCTCGGCGCCGGTATAAACCACGTTGTTCTCGAAGATAATCCCGGTGGCGCGGTACTGGATTTGGAACTCGCCACTGCCGGTCTTCTGCGTGTCATTGTCATACAGGCTATTGTTCACGATGGTGATGTCGGTGCTTCCACCGGTGCCGGTCTTGGCGTAACCACCTACGGAAATTCCGCAGGAGTTTGCCGCATAGACAAGGTTGTTGCGGATGATCACGTTGCTCGAAACCTCGCCGGAGGTTTCGCTCGCGGCTTCGATATTGAGATCGTTCCCGTAAAGCGTGTTGCGCTCGAAGGTGACATCGGTGCAGCCGTCGCAGTACAGGCCGTCTTCATCGTACTCATTGCCTTCGCCAGGATTTTTGAAGGCGCTGTTGTTGTAGATGAGGTTGCCGTAAACGTCTCCGTTCTTGGCCTGATCATAGCCCGTCGGGCCGACTCCCTCGAAACCGATGGCATCCATCCCAATGTTGTCGTTGTCGTAAATCGTATTGTCTGAGACTACAAAATTCTGCACGTTGCCGTTGTAAGTGGTGGTCTCGCTCTCGCCGGTCAGGCATCCAGTCACGGTATTTCCGCTAACGGTTAAGCTGAGAGGAGTCGCGCTGGTACCGAAAACGCCGATGCCGTAGGCGTTTCCGTTTTTTCCCGCCGTGGTTTGTATGTTCTGAACTTTATTGTTGAGAATGTTGATCCCGCTGCCGCTGCCGGCGATCAGGATTCCGGCGGGAACGTCGTTCTTGCTCGAAGTCTTGTAATTTTGGAGGGTAAAACCTTCAATGGTCAGATAGCTCACGCCACCGGAGGCCCCAATGTTGAAAAGACCTTGGGTGTTGCAGCATAGAAATCCGTTGCTCGTCTCGAAGCTGGGCGTGGTGCAGCAGGCAACGCCCGTGCCATCCACGATGGCTACGCCTTGCCCGTTGAAAACGATGGGAGCCGAGGCCGTTCCCGAGTTAGCGAAGGTGTCGCTCTCGTTATAGGTTCCCGCGCCCACATAGACCGTGCTGCCCGCTTTCGCTTCAAGAGCCGCGTGGCCGATGGTGAGCCAGGGAGCGCTGGCGCTGCCGCTGTTGGAGTCACTGCCGTTCTTGGCGACGTAGTAAACCTGAGCGTGCGCGCAAAAGGGAAGCGCCAGGCAGTTGGCGAGGGAGAGAAACAGAGTGCAAATCAACGCATGCTTTATTAGCTGTTGGGTGGAGTGGTCAAAGCGATGGTTCCTGGAAAAGCTCATTGAAAAGCCTCCTCTTGGATTTGCCGCAACTCGAATTACGGGTGCCACTTTCATATTCAGGGGTTGATGCCGAGTTATGTTTTATTGCTCTATCCATTGCGGACGCTGTCGATTGCTTTCGTATTATTGCGTTAGGCGCAATGGTGATCCTACGTAAAGGTACTTGTCAATACTTTTTATTAAGTGGGTCGATAGGAGTGGCTGGCAACCCGGTAGTAGGTTCATTTGAAGGCATCGTCCCTCAGCGGCTGAAGCTGGCGTTAGGAACGGGGAATTTACCGCAGCGGTGAACCGCTGCGCCAGCCAAAATCCACATCAAGGTTGAGTTATTGACGAAGTATCAAATTCACTTGCCCGGCGCAGCTGCTACCTCGAATCCATAGGTCTTTAATACATTCGCGATCGCAGGCGTCTTGATGAATGATATAAATTGCCCCGCCTCATCCGGGTGGCTGGAAGATTTGAGAATGACACAGGCCTGTTCGATGGGCGGATAATCCGCATCCGGAATTTCGGCATAGCGTCCCTTGCCTTTCATGTTCGGAGACAAAGCCAGAGACAATGCCACAATGCCCACATCGGCGGCTCCAGATACTACGAACGACGCGGTCTGGGCGATGTTCTCGCCTAATACAAACTTGTCTTTGAGCTGGTCGTAGATTTTCTCATTCTCAAGGGCGGCTACCGCAGCCTTGCCATAGGGCGCATGTTGGGGATTGGCAACCGCGATCTTCTTGATTGAAGGATCGAGCAGAGACTTGAGCCCTGCATTCAAATCAAGTTTCGATGCGTTTGGCACCCAGATGACGATCTTGCCGCGTGCATACTGATAGTAGCTTCCGGGCGTAGTCAGTCCCGCGTCTTCAAGCTGCTTTGCATAATCAAGATTCGCGGAAAAGAAAAGGTCGAAGGGGGCGCCATTCTGGATTTGCTGAAAAAAGTTTCCGGACGACCCGTAAGTCGGTTTCACCGTCTTTCCAGTTTGTTTCTCGAATTGCCCGGCAATATCCTGCATGGCAAATTGCAGGTCCGCCGCCGCCGCAACGGTTAATTCCTGCGCAGCGCAGAAATGCGAGAGCATTGCAGCCATCAGTAATAATAAGAAGGTCAGCTTCACTCTTTGTGCTCTCATTCCCCCATCCTCTCGTTCTTGCGCTTTTTATTGCACTTCAACAATCTTCAGTCGTGTCACTTGCTTGACCCAGCGGGCCATGCGCTTCTCATCCGGAATCACGATGCGATACGGACCCTCTTTCGCGTCGAGCGATTTTCCGTCTTTCAAAAAAGCCAGGATGAACCGTTTCTCGCTGAACGCCGGGTCGATTTCAGGGAGCGCAATCACGACTCGATATCCATCGGCCGCTTCCACCAGCAAACAAGAGACCATGCGCTTTCCTCGCAGCGTGTCGCCGAGCTCAATTCCGCCTTTCTCCAAGACCGCCCTTAGCTCGACGCCCTCGAATGTCGCATCGCCGGTGGTTATTTTGATGTGTGGCATGGCCGCAATATCCGCACGCGTTAATTCTGTTTGTTTGCCGCTCTCGGTTTCGACGGTCAGCTGCTGTCCACGCAGCAATCCGGTATGAAGAATCAGACACAGCAGCAAGGCAGGAAGAGTCCGGCGGTTTCTCATAACCTTATGATTCACCAAAGCGGCGATTTCCAATATCAAACCCGCAGAATCATTACCTCGGTGGCTTTGATCAGAGCAGCCGCAGTCTGCCCCGGTTTCAACTGCATTTCTCGCGCGGACCGCGCAGTAATGATCGATGTGATCTGCTGGCCGCCAATCGAAATCCTGACTTCCGCCATCAGCCCGCTAATGCGGACCGCATCGATGCGTCCCACCAGCTGATTGCGCCCGCTTACTTTGCGGATTACGCCCGCGCGTTCCTGCTCGGTTTTTCCTCGTGTCCGGTACAACAGGCGGTCGAGTTCAGTCTGCGGGATGCGGTGATGTCCTCCGGCGGTTTTAATACTGCGGATCTTTTTTTTATAGATCCACTGTTTGATTGTGGGGAAGCTAACCCCGAGTTGCAAAGCCGCGTCGCGCAGCTTCACCAATTCTCCTTTCTCCCGCTCGGATTGTCCGTTTCTCGGCATCGGAACGAAATCGTATATGCCATGGATCATACGGTCAACCAGCGGGCAGTGTTCAATACCTGGAAAGCATTAAAAGAACATATATCCATGTACAAATAGACAACGAAACTATATGTCCTATACACTCCTAAAAAATTATCAGATCCCAGGCCAATCTGTTCGGAGGGTTTATGTGTAAGTCTGCGTTTCTCTTCGTGGTGGCGATGACTTGNCTTGCGATGGCAGCATTCCCAGNGTGGGCACAAACGGGAGTGAACTTTTCCGGGGTCGTAACAGACCAAACCGGCGCAGCCCTCAACGATGTAACGGTGACGATCAAGAACTTGGACACGGGCGAAACGCGCACCATCCTCACCGACGTTGGGGGGCACTATCAGGAGTCCGGACTGCCTCCGGGGCGCTTCGTGATTCGAGCGGCAAAACCAGGTTTCGACCATGAAACGCGCACGGGAATCAGCCTGGCGGTTGGCCAGGAGGCCACAGTCGACATCAAGATGCAGCGGAGCTCCGCCGACCCTTGCACGAGCGGCCACGAGTTTGCCACCACCGATTGCGCGCTGACCTGGCACGGCGTCACGCTGTATGGTGCCTATGATGTCGGGATCGGCTGGGTCAGCCACGGGTTACCGGTTAACGGCTACAACTATGAAGGCGAATCTCTGGTGAACCGAAACGGCTATCAGCACCGATTCCTTGTCGCACCGAACAATCTGCAGCAAACAGGGCTGGGCATCCGGGCCAGGGAAGAGTTTCTCCCCGGGTGGTCGGTGGTGTTCAACGCTTCCACTGGCATCAATCCGCAGTCGGGCCTGCTCGCCAACGCGCCCGCCACCGACACCGCCAACAACGGCCTTCCCCGAGCCAGCTACTCGGAAGCCATCGACGGCGCGCGTGCAGGCCAACCTTTCAATGACGAATTCTATGCCGGCATCTCGTCGAAGCATTTTGGCACGCTGACTTTCGGTCGTGAGCGGTCTCTCGGCACCGATGCCATGCTGCTTTACGATCCGTCTGGCGGAGCCTATGCTTTTTCCTACATCGGGTATAACGGCACGATGGCCGGCGGCGGCGACACCGACGACAGTCGTTGGGACGACGCGATAAAGTATCGCCTCATCCTGGGCCCGGTTCATTTCGGTGCAATGTATAAATTCGCCAATGGCTCTGCCGGCTGTTATACAGGTGCCACTATTTGGACTGCCACCAGCTGTACGCCGGAACAGGCGCATAACAACGCCTATGGATTCGATCTGGGCGGAGGCTACGGCAAGTTGTCTGTCGACGTCGTTGCCCAACATTACAACCAGGCGATCAGCGTATTAAACCCCTTGCTGGGGCCCCAGAGTGTGACGCAGTCCTATCAGTCGACTACGGACAGCATCAATACAAACCCCATCAGCGGCGGGGTCAATCTGATCGACACGAACAACACCGTTTACGGCATCGTGACCGACAACTACGGAACTATGGCCGCTGCCAAGTACACGTTGGACACGATCAAGTTTTTTGCCGGCTACGAATACATCTGGCAGAACAATCCCAAGAACCCGTTGGGCGTCGGCGCTTCGGACCAGGGCGGTTACATCATGAGCGGGGTTGAAGACAACAATCTTGATTCTGAAAAGTTACTCCAGATCTGGTGGACGGGTGTCAAGTATACCTTCCGCAAAAAAACCGACTTCACTTTCTCCTGGTATCAACAGCGGCAGAACGATTTCCGTTATCCGAAGACTTGCTCGCCCTCAGCCGGCTTCCGCAGTTCCTGCGCGGGCAACCTCAGTGAGGTGTCGGGCTATGCGGATCATCACTTTACCAAGCGTTTCGACGGTTTCGCCGGAATTGCATACTCCTATGTGAACGGCGGTCTGGCCATCGCCATTCCTCATGGACCCGGCGTCCCCTATTACCACAACAACAACCTTGCTCCGACCGTCGGTATGCGATTCGCCTTCTGATGATTGCGGCCTGCTACCCGGCGATGTGAGCGATATTGTGCCGCTGAAATTCGATGTCGAGTAAGATATCCGGATGAAGAACCGAATCTGCATACGGATTGTCCTCATTTCGATATTATTTGCTTCGCTATTTGCGTCAGCTCAGAGCGGCGCGCCCCAAGCGAAACTCTCCGTTCACTGGGAAGAACTCACGGCTGCGGATTTCCGCGAGGGAATTCATCGGTCGCAAGGAACGTGTCTGCTTCCCTTCGGTATTCTGGAAAAGCACGGACCACATCTGCCGATCGGAACCGATCTACTCGACGTGCGCTATGCGGCGCTGCACGCGGCGGAGCAGGAGTATGCCATTGTGCTGCCCGATTATTATTTTGGCCAGATCGCGGAGGCGCGGCACGAGCCGGGAACTATGGCATACAGCCGTGAGCTACAACTCGCACTGCTGCAAGAGACCACGGATGAGATGGCCCGGAATGGTTGCAAGAAGATCATTATCGTAAACGGGCATGGCGGCAACGAGAGCCTGCTTCCTTACTTTGCGCAAACGCAGCTTGATAAGCCGCATGACTATGTGGTGTACATTTTTGATAAGCGAAGTCCGGATTCAGGCGGGCCCCAGAAGAAAACCTCCATCGACATGCACGCTGGAGAAAGCGAAACTTCGAAGATGATGATCGCTCGCCCGGATACGGTTCACCAGGATCGCGCTCGCGAGGAATCGGGCGCCGACCAGCACCGGCTCAATCTTCCGGAGGATGTTTACACCGGAATCTGGTGGTACGCGCGCTTTCCCAATCATTATTCCGGTGACGGCTCGGCAGCGACGGTGGAACTGGGAAAGTTTCAAATGGATTGGTGGATCGGCGCCATCGTGAAGGCTATCCGCGCGGTGAAAGCAGACGACGTCAGCTTGCAGCTGCAGGATGAATTTTACGGAAAGAGCAGCCATCCCCTGGATACACGGCCCTGAACACAATCGGCGAGCGCTTAATAGCTAATTGTTTAGAGCGGAGAAGATCTTAGGAACTTCCGATCAGCACTCCGGTGATGAACACCAATACTCCGCCCAAGCCGATTTGCAGGGCGGCGGAAATCCAGGGACTATCCATATAACGCTGCCGGACCCAGGTGATCCCAGCCAATTCTGCAACCACCACCGCGCTAGCTGCCCAGAGTGCCTTGTGGAAGTCATGTATCAAAAATGGCAAAGTATGCCCGATTCCTCCGATGGCAGTCATAGCCCCGCATATCAGTCCGCGTACCCAGGGATGCCCGCGTCCCGTAAGACTTCCATCATCCGAAAGGGCTTCGGTAAATCCCATACTGATTCCTGCACCTACCGAAGCGGCAAGTCCGACCCTAAACGCGTCCCAGCTATTCATGGTGGCGAATGCGGCAGCGAAGACGGGAGCCAGAGTCGAGACTGAACCGTCGATGAGTCCCGCGAGGCCAGGCTGCACGATTTGTAAGACGAACAATCGCCGCTGAGCGCGTTCTTCATCCGCCTTGACGTCGGAAGGAAGTTTTTCTTTGTCCAGTTCCTGCGCGCGCTCTTCGTGCTCACGCTCTTCGTTGATAAGATCGTCGAGCAACTGGCGGATGCTGGCATCCTGCGTGCGCGCCGCCGCCTTCTCGTAAAATCGGCGCGTCTCGACTTCCATGGTGCTGGCTTCCTTGCGGACGGCTTCAATACGCAAGGGGCGAATTAACCAAAGAGCCGGCCGCTCCACGAAGCCGCGCACGTCCTGCCGGCGAATCAACGGGATGTGCTCGCCAAACTTTTGCTGAAACAGCTCGATCAGGCGTCTGCGGTGGCCAGATTCTTCTTCGCGCATCCCCTCGAACATGGCGGCCGAGGCGGGATAATCCTGCCGCAGGCCCTCAGCAAAATCCGCATACACGCGTTCGTCTTCTTCTTCCAGAGCGATGGCCAGCGCCAGCACTTCCCGTTCGCTGAGTTCGTGAAACTTCTTCATGGCGAATTAGCTTACCTTTTGAATGGAAGATGCACAAATTGGTGAGAGGGAATCAACGTAAATCCCTCCACGGACGCGGCCCGCGATGCTACTATCCTTAGGCATGACGCCACGGAAAGTGATCGAGCCGGCGAAACGAAAAGGGGACTCGCGCAAAGCCGTGAAGCAGGCCGCGAAAGTCGTCGCCAGCGAGCCTCATTCCCCGGAACTGGTCATTATTACCGGGATGAGCGGCTCAGGTAAAGCTTCAGTATTGAAGGCTTTTGAAGACCTGGGTTACTACTGCGTCGATAATCTTCCCGTCGAACTCATCCCGCGTTTCGCGGAGATGGCGGTTCAGTCCCGGGACATCCGCCGGACAGCATTGGTGGTTGACGTGCGCGAAGGCTCCAAACTGGAGCTGCTTCCCGCGATCCTGAAGGAAGTGCGCCACATCATTCCGACCAAATTGGCCTTTCTTGAGGCTTCAGACGCGGTGCTGCTGCGGCGGTTCAGTGAGACGCGGCGTCCGCATCCTTTTGGAACGGATTCGCCGGTCAACAGCTCCATACGAACCGAACGGCGGCATCTAACGAAGATCCGCAACCTGGCTGACGTTGTTATCGATACGTCAAAATTCAATGTGCATGAGTTGCGCGCGCACATCACGGAACGTTTTCACGAACAGACGTCGGGCAAAAGCATTCTGGTTTCGTGCGTGAGTTTTGGATTCCGCAATGGCTTGCCGGAAGACGCTGATCTGGTTTTCGACGTTCGCTTCCTGCCAAACCCGCACTTCCTGCCGGAATTCCGTCCACTTACGGGCAGAGATAAGCGCGTTGCCGCCTATATCCGGTCGTTCCCGCAGACGCAAGAATTCATCCTGCGCATTTCCGACCTTTTGATCTATCTTCTTCCCCACTACGTGAATGAAGGCAAAAGTTATTTGACCATCGGATTTGGCTGCACTGGCGGGCAACACCGCTCGGTCATGATCGCGGAAGAGGTGTGCAAGCGTCTTCATAAAGCCGGCTACCGCGTGAAAGTTGTACACAAGGACATGCCGAAGTGAGGAAACCGTCGTTGGCCTTGGGTCGTTTGTCGTTGGCTGAGGCGGCTAACAACTAGCAACGGCTGACCACCAACGACAAATGGTCTGCGACCGCAGTAAAATATGCCCTTGCACTCAATACTTATACTATCGCCGGTAAGCGGCTGCGCGCTGCGTGGAGCGCTATGCGNCAACTGATGCGACTGGTTCGTTATGCGCTGCCGTATTGGTGGCAAATCCTGTCGTCAGTGGTTCTGATGGCGTTGGTCGGCGGNCTGGACGCGTTCAAGTATTTGCTGATTCGGCCTGTCACAGATCGGGTACTGGAGCCGTCGACCGGATCGAAAGATATCCAGCTGTTTGTCATTCCCATTTCGCACCACCCGGTTTTCTTGCAGCAGTTGGTCCCTTCACGATTTACAAATGCCTGGACCATGGTGGCTGTCGCTCTGATCGGGTCCACGATCCTCAAAGGGATTTTCGATTACACCGGTACGTACCTGGTAAACCATGCTGGATTCGGCATGATCACCGATCTGCGCGACGACCTTTACAACGCGATGATGCGTCGCTCGGCTGGCTTCTTTTCCCGGCACAGCACCGGGACGTTACTCTCCACGATAATTAATGACATTGAGCGAGTGCAGTACGCCATGTCAACGGTTCTCGCTGAATTTCTGCAGCAGTTCTTTACCTTTCTCGCTGTCGCTGGCGTGGTGGTGGTGCTGGGCGGAAAATTGGCATGGGTTCTGCTGCTATTTGTCCCTGCAATCGTTTATTCGTCACGCAAAATAGGGACGCGCGTGCGCAGTACGACTCGACATGGGCAAGATAAGCTCGCCGAAATTCAAAATATTCTGCATGAAACGATAATTGGCAATCGAATCGTCAAGGCCTTCAATAGTGAGAAATGGGAAATCTCCCGGTTTCGAGCAGCCGCGCGCCGCTTGTTCCGGGCGAACCTGCGCTCTGTCTCGGCTACAGCGATCAGTTCTCCGCTGATGGATGTCTTTGGTGCTGTCGGAATTGCATTGTTGCTGAACTTGGGCCGCGAGGAAGTGAAACATGGGGCGATGACACCAGGAATATTTTTCGCTTTTATTACCGCGGTGTTCAGCCTCTACAATCCAGTTCGAAAGTTCGCGCAGTTCAACAATAATTTCCAGCAGGCGGTCGGAGCTTCCAGCGAAATCTTTAAGTTCATGGATGTTGAGGATGAGGTCCGCGAAAAGCCGAATGCTACGCGGCTGCCGGTTTTTTCCAGGAACGTTCGATTCGATCAGGTCAACTTCACGTATGACAGCGAGGGGGAAGAGGCTCGCGGCGTGCTGCACAACATCAATCTTGAAGTTCGCCGCGGAGAAGTGATCGCGATTGTGGGGTCGAGTGGAGCGGGAAAGAGCACTCTGGTTCATTTGATTCCGCGCTTTTTCGATGTCACGCAGGGGCGGCTGACCATTGACGGAATTGATGTTCGCGAGGTCACGCTTGCGTCTTTGCGCGAGCAGGTGGGAATCGTGACTCAGGAAACCGTTTTATTCAACGACACTGTTCGCAACAACATCGCTTATGGCCAACCGAATGTGCCGTTGAAGCAGGTGCAGGCCGCGGCCCGCGCCGCATTGGCGCACGATTTTATTATGGCGCTGCCCGCGGGATACGATCAGATTATTGGGGAGCGCGGAGTGCGGCTTTCGGGCGGCGAACGGCAGCGCATCGCGATTGCCCGCGCGATTCTCAAGAATGCTCCGATTTTAATTCTCGACGAAGCCACTTCCGCGCTGGACAGCGAATCGGAGGCCCTGGTGCAATCCGCGCTGCACAATCTAATGAGTGGCCGAACCGTTTTCGTGATTGCTCACCGGCTCTCTACCATTCGCCGCGCCGACCGCATCGTGGTGATTGAGAATGGGGCGATCGCCGATGTTGGCGCACACGAGGATCTTATGACAAGGCTTGGAACTTACCGGCGGTTATATGAGTTGCAGTTCGCCGATTTCGAGCACAAAATGGAGCCTGCACAACCCAGTTAAATATTGCCATTATTGATTTTCAATCACTCATGCCACTACGCTCCATGACAGGCTTCGCGCAGGTTAAAGGTGAACTGGCCAGCCAGGCCGAAAGCGCCGGGTCTTCTTTAGCTGGACCTTCGGCTGCAAACGGCAATGGCCGGGCGGCATTTTCCCTTTCTTTGAAATCGGTGAACCATCGCTTTCTGGATCTGCATTTTCGTTTGCCTTCGGGCTCTGAAGCAATCGAAATGCAACTGCGCCGGTTGCTGAAGGATAAGATGAGCCGTGGCCACGTGGAAGTTACGCTCAGCGTGGAGCGGGGAAGCGGCGAGAATGTTGCATTGAATCGTCCGCTGGTGAGCGCCTACATAGCGGCGTTCCGCAAGGCCGCCAGTGAATTCAATGTGGTCTCAGAACCTGATCTCAATTCCATCTTAAGAATTCCGGGCGCGCTGGATTCTTCCGGAAGCAGTATGGACGGCGCCTTGGAAGCCGCGGTGATGGGCAATGTTGGCGAAGCGCTGGAGCGGCTGAACCAGATGCGCGAGCAGGAAGGGCGAAGCATTGAGCGCGAGCTGCGCGAACGGATGGCGCACCTGCTGGAGGCGGTGAAGGTTGTGCAGCAACACCGCCGTGCCATGCTGCAAGGGTATCTGGAACGGTTGCAGATTCGACTTCAAGAGTTAATGGGCTCGGCTCCGGATCGCGAACGAATGTTGCAGGAAGCCGCGCTGCTGGTTGATCGTAGCGACATTCAGGAAGAAATTGTCCGTCTGGAAAATCATGTGCAGCATTTTCTGGGGCTGCTCGACCAGAATGGTGAAGTCGGGAAGAAGTTGGACTTCTTGCTGCAGGAAATGAATCGCGAGGCCAACACATTGCTTTCGAAAACATCGGGGCTTGCCGGTGAGGCTTTGAAAGTTACTGAGGCCGGCCTGAGCATGAAAGCCGAAATAGAAAAATCTCGCGAGCAGGTGCAAAACCTGGAATGAACGCTCCTGCTCGTAACCCACTGGTCTATATCATTTCGGCTCCGTCCGGTTCGGGCAAGTCAACCCTTGTCAACGAATTGTTGAAGAAAGTCAGCGATCTCGAATTTTCCATTTCCTACACCACGCGGGCTCCGCGCGGCAGTGAGATCAACGGACGCCAATATTATTTTGTATCGCGCTCCGAGTTCGAAAAGATGATTCGCGAGGATGCATTCCTCGAACATGCCGAGGTGTTCGGAAATTATTACGGAACAGCTCGCCGGTTTTTGCAGGAGGCGGAACGAAACGGGCGCGATCTTTTGCTCGACATTGACGTACAGGGTGCGGCGCAGATTCAGCACAAGCTGCCGGATGCCACCAGTATCTTCATTCTTCCCCCCGATCGCAAAACTCTAGAAGAGCGCTTGCGAAAACGCAGCGAAGATGCCGAAGGCGTAATTCAGCGGAGGCTGATAACTGCGACTCGCGAGATTGAGAACTACCAGCGGTATAACTACATTCTGGTGAACGACCAATTGGAGGATTCGATCCGGTTACTGCGCGCGGTGGTACGCGGGGAACGCTTGCAGCGTGCGGATCGGGCACTCTCGGAGGAAGAGCAAAAAATTGTGGCTCTCGCGGATTGCTGTCGTCTCGCCAATGTGCGAGAGCGCCTGGGACCGATCCTGGCTTCCTTCAGCGGTGAGTCCGGGACCGGCAATAGTCTTCGGTAACCTGATTCGAACCTGGGTCCCGGCACAACTTTCGATTTCGTGGGAAAATAGGTGCAGGTTCTTGGCTCGCTGGAGAACGCAGCACACAGTTTTCGGCAATTACTTTCGGCAATCCAAAATCTTGCATCCCGGTCGGGGGGAGAGAGTCCATGAAATTAATCGAAGGCTTTGACAGCAACTATCGGTATATTCTGGTCGCCGCTCGGAGAGCCCGGCAATTGCAGTCCGGAGCTCCTCCGGTGGTTCAAACAAGTTCGCGCAAGCCCTGCCGCATTGCGCAGGATGAAATTCGCGCGGGCAAGGTGAAGTGGGAAATTCCGGAAACTCGCAGCGCCGCGGAACAGGCTGCCGAAGTGCTCAATCAGGCCTTTGGACACGAGGCATAAACCGCGGTGAGTTGAGCGCGATTTCCCGATTCCCTGCGTCGATTGTCTCTCTGTCGATCGTAGCGCGGCGGCAATTATGAAGATTGCTCTCGGAGTTACAGGCGGAATTGCGGCATATAAGGCGGCTGAAATTGTCCGCATGCTGCAAGACCGGGGTATCCGCGTGCAGGTTGTGATGACGCGCGCGGCCCAGGAATTTGTTCGTCCTCTCACCTTCGCGGCGCTCTCCGGCGAAAAAGTTATCACTGGCATGTTTGCCGCTGGAGAAGAGCATGCGGCCAACCCTGATCCGGCCAACATTGATTCGGCAATCGAGCATATCGCGGTCGCGCAGTCGATTGACGCGTTACTGGTAGCTCCCGCTACCGCTGATATCCTGGCGCAATTTGCGCAAGGCATAGCTGGCGATTTTCTGACCACGCTTTATCTGGCGACCGCTGCTCCTGTAATCGTTGCTCCCGCCATGAATGTGAACATGTGGAATCATCCCGCGACTCAGGCGAATCTGGAGATTCTGCGTCAACGTGGTGTAAAGGTTGTTGAACCTGGCACCGGCTATCTTGCTTGTGGGATGACCGGTTCAGGACGGCTTGCGGAGAACGAAGCCATCGTTGCTGCATTGCTCGAATCGCTGGGCGCGTCGCAGGATCTAGCCGGCGAAACGATTTTGATTACCGCTGGTCCGACCCGCGAGAAGATCGATCCGGCGCGTTATCTTACGAATCGCTCCAGCGGGCGCATGGGATATGCCATGGCGGAGGCCGCGGTCCGGCGCGGCGCTCGCGTGATTCTGGTAAGTGGACCGAGTGCTTTGACACCGCCAGCAGCAGCCGAAATTACGCGAGTGGAATCCGCCGAGCAAATGCTCGAGGCCGTGTTGGAGTTATTGCCGCAGGCCAGCATCGTTATCAAGACGGCGGCAGTTTCCGATTACCGCATGAAATCTATCTCGCCGCAAAAGATCAAGCGCAAGGGACCGATCGCGCTTGACCTTGAACCTACTGCTGACATCCTGAAAGAAATTTCGGCGCGCAAACAATCGCAGATCGTGGTTGGATTTGCAGCGGAGACGGAGAACGTTCTCGAAAATGGTCGGCAGAAACTCACTGCAAAGAAGCTTGACGCCATTGTGGTCAATGACGTGTCCCGGAAGGGCGTCGGTTTCGATTCCGATCGCAATGAAGTAACCATAATCACCCACGACGAAGTTGTTGAAGTTCCTGAGATGACCAAGTGGGACGTGGCGCAGCGAGTGCTCGATCAGGTGGTGCGCATTCGCCAACGACGCGGTGCAGCGGTTAAAGCCTGAACCCAAGTTCTTCTTCCTGGCGTACAATTCCTTCAAAACTTCTTTAAGGAGCGTGTGATGACGCAGAAAGTGATCGAAGTGGTTGGGACCTCTAAGGACAGTTTTGCCCGGGCCGCGGACAATGCCGTGAAAGAGGCGGCGAAGACGGTGCGTAAGATTAGATGGGCGCATGTGGAATCGCTCGACATGCAATTGGACGGAGCGAAGAAAGTGCAATATCGCGCGACCACCAAAATCTATTTCGATTTGGAGAGCTGAGGGCAGTCGAGATTCAGCAGCACAGCATCCCAATGGCCCGAACGCTTGATCCTCATCTCCGTAGCGCCCTTGCCTCCCGTGTGCGTTTTTATAACGAGATGGGGATCTACGATTTTTACAGACGTGGATCGTTAACTTTGGAAGCGAGTGCGATTGACTCCGACACGAGCGAGCTTGTCGCTCCGGCTTTGTCTCCGGCCCATTCAGATTTGAAAGAGGAAATGACCGCAAGGAAAACCGCAACTATATCCACCGGAGATCAGAATCTTCCAGCCGTATCGCCGCAACCGGAGCACGGGGTTGCCGATCCGGCTGCCGCTCTCAAAATAATTCGCGAGGATCTGGGCGAGTGCGTGCGTTGCAAACTCCACACGGATCGGCACAAGATCGTCTTTGGCGTGGGCGATCCTCATGCGGCGCTGATGTTTATTGGCGAGGGTCCGGGCGCGGACGAAGACGCGAAGGGTGAACCGTTCGTTGGCCGCGCCGGACAATTGCTCAACAACATGATCAAAGCCATGGGCCTGCGGCGCGAAGATGTTTATATCGCAAATATCGTGAAATGCAGGCCGCCGGGAAACCGCCAGCCGGAGCGTGACGAATCGGAAACCTGTTCGCCATTTCTAATGCGGCAAATTTCAGCGATTAAGCCCAAGGTGCTGGTCGCGTTGGGCGCGACTGCGGCGAAGAATCTTCTGGCCCTCAGTGCTCCCATGACCGAATTGCGTGGCCGCTGGTATGACTTTAAGCCGGTGGGCAGCGATCCATCGTGGCCTGGGGCGCGCCTCGCCGTCACTTACCACCCGGCATTTCTTTTGCGCGATCCGCGGCAGAAGGGCGAAGCGTGGAAGGATTTGCAGATGGTGATGAAGTATCTCGGAATTGAGCCGCCAAAGAAAGCTGCCGATTAAACCCTGTTCGCAGGAGGCCGGGCTGAGCAGCCTCTGAATCTTCTGTCGTTTATTCTTCCAATCGTTTATTTTTCGGATCGTTTATTCTTCCAATCAATGCCTGAGTATTGCGATGTAGCCCTGCCCGTGCCGCTCGATATGGTCTTTACCTACCGTGTTGCCGCGGACACGCCTCCCGTGGTCGGGGGCCGCGTGCTTGTTCCTTTCCGCCAGCAGCGTCTTACGGGCATAGTCGTTGAGCTGCACGATCGTAAACCATCTGTAGCAATCAAGAATANTCTTCGCGTGCTCGATCCCGCGCCCGTTCTTGATGAACCATTGCTGAATCTTGGCCGCTGGATTGCAAACTATTATCTGGCTCCGATCGGGGAAGTTTTTCGTTCCATGCTGCCGCTGAACGCGGAATTCAATCGCGTGATTGCTTACAGGATTACCCCTGAGGGCCGGTTGGCGCTGCATCTGGCGGGCACGTCAGGTTCATCCACGCGTTCGAGTCGCACGCCGGAAGAGCAAGCCGCCGAGTTTCGTGTTCTCGATTATTTCTCCGACCAAGATTCCGCGGGCGAAGAATCCGCTCAGGTACGGGAAGAAACTTTGCGCTCCGCGACCCGTGTTTCGAAATCAATGCTGAACGGAATGGTGCGAAAGAAGTGGCTCTTGCGTGAAGATCTCTCGGGAGTTCAAGATGCGGTCCGCAGAGTAAAGATTGCCGTGCTCAAGTCTTCCGAGGGCAAGCTGAATGAGAATCAACGGCGGCTGGTAGAAACGCTGGTTGCGTCCGGCGGAAGGATTCCGGCAAAAGAGCTGCAAGCTTTGGATGTTCCGCGGACTACGCTCTCCACGCTTATCAAGCGTGGTCTTATCGAGATGGTCGACGAAGTTGCCGCAGTCTATATTTCGCGCGCCAAGTCGCGAGTCAATTCTAGAGGCCCAGGCAGCGAATTCGAATTTAATTCGGCGCAGATAAATGCGCTGGAACGCCTTGAAAAAGCCGTTGCGCAAAAAGAGTTTGCCGGCATACTGCTGCACGGCGTGACGGGTTCGGGCAAGACCGCAGTCTATCTTGCGGCTATGCGGACTGTGCAGGAAGCGGGCCGCTCCGCGATTCTTCTGGTTCCTGAGATCGGCCTGACTCCGGCGGTGGCCGCCGATCTGCATCATATCTTCGGCGACGAAGTTGCAATTCTCCATTCGGCGTTGTCCGACAAGGAGCGGGCGCAACAATGGCACCGGATCAAGAATGGAGAGGCACGCATCGTGGTCGGCACGCGCTCCGCAGTTTTCGCCCCGGTCGCCGATCTTGCTCTAATCATCGTCGACGAAGAGCACGATTCCTCTTACAAACAGGAAGAGACGCCGCGCTACCATGCCCGCGACGTTGCGGTGATGCGGGCAAAGATGGCGAGCGCTGTGGTGGTGCTGGGCTCGGCTACTCCTTCGCTCGAATCGTATTTCAATACAAAGAAGAACAAGTACGCCCTGATTGAATTGCCGGATCGTGTGGAGAGGCGTCCGTTGCCGGAAGTCGAGATCGTGGACATGCGCCAGGAATTTCAGGAAACCGGGCAGGAGCAGGTGATCTCGCGCAAACTCGCCGCGGAAATCAAAGACAGGTTCGAACGGAAAGAACAGGTGATGGTGCTGCTTAATCGGCGCGGGTACTCTCCGGTCGCGCTGTGCCGCACCTGCGGGAAAAAACTGGAATGCCAGAATTGCGCCATCGCGATGACGCATCACAAGCGTCAGCACAAAATGGTTTGCCACTATTGCGGCTTCGTCGCGCCTGTGCCAAAAGTCTGTGGTCACTGCGGCAGCGAGTATGTATATTTTCTCGGGACCGGTTCGGAGAAGCTTGAAGAATTGCTTCACGGAATGTTTCCGCAAGCCCGCATCGCCCGCCTGGATCGTGATACGGTTCGTAGCCACGAAGATTTTGAGCGCACGCTCAATGCGCTGAACGAAGGCGAGCTCGACTTGCTGGTGGGCACGCAGATGATTGCCAAGGGTCATGACATTCATGGCGTTACTCTGGTTGGGGTGGTGGGTGCCGACAGCGCGTTAGGTTTGCCCGACTTTCGCGCCGCCGAGCGCACGTTCCAGTTGCTCACCCAGGTTGCGGGACGAGCGGGTCGCGGACAAACTCCCGGCAAAGTAATTCTGCAAACTTATTTTGAAGACCACTATGCGGTGCAATACGCGGCCCAGCACGATTTCGCGGGATTTTATGAAAAGGAACTGCGTTTCCGCAGCTGGATGCACTATCCGCCCTATGGCGTGATCGCCAACGTGCTTATCCGCAGTGACAAGCTGGATGAAGCGCTCCAGTGGTCGGGCACAATAGGGAAATGGTTCGAGCAGACGCGGCATGAAGGCGTGCGGGTGCTCGGTCCTGCAACCGCGCCGATCATAAGGCTAAAGCGCGATTACCGTTATCACTTCATTCTGAAGTCGCCCAGCCGCGGCAAGCTGAACGACACGCTGCGCGCCCTGCTGGCATATGCCGCGCAACAGAAGATCCCGCGCACGCAAGTAATTGTCGACGTGGACGCGATTTGGCTAATGTGATGCAGCTCCGATATTTCCTCGAATCACAACGACCGACGCTGCCGGCAGATCGTAGATCGTGCTCTTGTCCGCGCTGAACTTCGCATGAACAATTGGTCCGTCGGGATCGGCCCATCCTTTACTCGTGGTCACAATCGTATTCTGTGCTCCCGCTTCCGCATGCGCCATAAAGCGGGTTTGCGATGGGTGCCATTGATACTGCGCGCTTCCGAAGGTTGAGATTTCCACCGGGCCGGTGAAGCTGTTCTCTTTTTCCGAGGGGCCATCAAACACAATCCGCACGCGGTGCGGAGTTTCCTGGTCTCGATTGACAATCATCAGTGACCACTGCCCATCGGGGCGCTTGGCCGCATAGGCTGTCACCAAGTCGTGCCCGGCTCCATCCTGTACATCGCTTTTCGCAGCGAATACCTGATGATCGCCTCCTCCGGGCTGCGCCCACTCCAGATTGATCAACTGCGCCACAAAAAACTGCGCCAGCGGCTGCTGAATCTGATAATTCGCATCGACCGTAGACATGCCAAACGTTCCCGGAGATCCGTTGCACCCCGGCTCCATTTGCAGTGGCAAGTAATGGAAATAGTAAACGGCGTTCCCTCCCGCATTCAGAAACGATCCGATGTAATCGGCCAACCAGAGTCCGGAAAAAATATCCTGATAAGTTTCGCTGGCGGCTGACGAGAGATTTCCCTCGGTAATAAACATCGGCATAGTTGTTGGAATTCCGTCTTCATGCCAGACCTGCATGATGTGGCTCACCAGCTCAGGCTCATCGTAGAGCGATCCCCAGGGTATGCGGCAAGGATCCATGGGATAGTGCTCGAAGGAAAAAAATGCCAGATCGTTCATGCGGCCGTGCTGCGTCAGATAATCGATAAAGCGCGCGGTCCAGGAAACTTTTCCGTTCGCGTCAGGCCAGACCTCAATATCTCGATTCACGCCCTGGAACGAGGGGCCGCCCAGCTTTAGAGCTGGGTCCACGCGGTGCAGCGCCGTCGCCCATTGCACATAGAGCGCCGCATAGTCCTCCGGCAGCATATATTGGCCGTCGGCCTCCTCGCCCATCTCGACATAAGAAATCGGATAGCCGCGTTTTTCGAGATAGGCAATCTCGGCTGCGGCATTATCAGGAGTGTCATAAAGCAGGGCCACCGGCATCATGGCTGGAAGCCCGCGGGTAACGCCGCTGGTGTAGAAAAGGTCGAACCCAACCTGTGCCTGCTTGGTTGATCCCAGGTCTGATGGCTTATGCCAGGGATCGACCGACGACGCGTAAGTGCTGGTCTGCTCCTGGTCGACGGTGTGGCGCAGAATGTCGTGAAATGCACCATCTGCCGTGGTAGTGCCAAGATAAAGTTCGCGAATGGCATAGCCCACGCAGTTTCGCGGATCGGATGGACCGTCCGCGTCGCAGGTATTGGACGACTCGGTCATCCAGATTCTGAGGAATCGCACCGGCATGGGAGTGCCGCTCAAGCGAATTGTTTCGGTCTTGCCTTTTCCATCGGTGATGGTTCCCTGCGGGAACGTCTGCCAGACGCCGCGAGTCACGGCTCGGATGGGGTCATCCCCGCCCGTCCAGTACTGGACCGCATAGTGGTGCGCGTAGGGTTCGGCCCATGCGATACGAATGCTGTCGATCGGCTGAACCTGCGCCAGATCGATTACCACCCACTGGGGATGCAGCGTATCGCTCTCTCCAGTGAAGTGTTCGGTCAGATAAGGATTGCTCTTCCAGAATGTGTTGAGGTCGCCATCCGTAAGACGGGAGAATCCAACGTTGTCAGTGCCGTCATTGCGCGTGGTGCCGCGGCGCGGCAACGAGTAGCCATAGGAGTAGCGAATCATTTCCGTGGGAGTGGAGGAGCCGGTGAAATAACCTTTGCCGCTCGCATCGCTCCATGTGCCCTGCGGATTCCAGTGCCAGGCCTCAATGGCAAGCTCGGTGTTCTGCCGGTACGTGACCGGTTGCCAGCCTGAAGACAGGGTCTTGTCGAGCACCGGCTGAGCCAGATCCTTGTCGATGGCCTCAACGGCAATGCGGTCTACTCCCGCGCCCAAGGTTTCCTTGGGAACGAAATGATTGGTGGCGTGCGAAGTCTCGACCTGGATGGTCTGGGCTGCGCCATGAAGCGTGAAAGACAAACAGCCGGTTAACGAGACTAGAAGGGCAGTGAGTTTTCTCAAAGGAGGTTCTCCCAAATCGAGCCAATTAAAACGATTGAATACCGGAGTATACGAGAATTCGAGAAGGAAGCGGTAATGGTTTTTGATTTAGGCGCAAAGGCAGATTCCTCACCGGCAAAAGGCTCCGGTTCGGAATGACAAAATAAAATATTGTTCAAACTGCGGACAAAAAGCAGATTCCTCGTTTTCAGCTTGCTCCACTACCGTAGATTCACCGTCGGAACATTTGGGAGATCTGCGGGGCTATCTCGCGCAGAGAAAAATGCAGGAAGGGTGCGGGGGCGAAAGTGAGCAACAACATGGCGACTGCGCAGGCCGCCAGTACGGCGCGGCCGCCTTGAACTCGTGGCCACTCGGCAACTTGAGGATGACGCAGGCTGCTCAGACGCAGCATGATCGCCCACATCACCCAGATGTAGCAAAGGTAGTAAGCCATGACCAGAAGCCCGAGAGTCGTGATCCAGGAGATCCAGCGATGGGCGCGGGGAGCTATCGAAAACACGATATGGCCGCCATCCAGCTGGCCGCCGGGAAGAAGATTGAGCGCCGTGGCAAACATCCCCACCCAGGCAGCAATCGCCATGGGATGCAGCAGGATGCGATGCAGCGGGAGCCCGCCTACGGCACTTGCTCCGCTGCTGGCTAACAGACTGTGCACCAGATGAAAAATGAGTGGGAAGCCGATTTCCAAGTCAGCCGGTGGAGAGCCGGCGGGAATCGGGCGCGACATACCCAGCGATACCACAAGAACGCCCACGGCTACGATAAATCCGGCGATGGGGCCGGCGATTCCGATGTCAAACAACGCCGTGCGCGACCGTATGGGAGAACGGATGCGGATAAATGCTCCGAAAGTTCCAATCAATGTTGGCGCGGGAATAAAGAAGGGCAAGGTTGCCCACACCCCATAATGTTTGCAGTAAAGGTAGTGGCCCATTTCGTGGGCCAGCAGAATTAACATTAGCGTGCCCGCGAACGGAATTCCAAGTAGCAGTCGCGAAGGATGAGAGAAAACCCACTTCACGGGGAAAAAAGAGGCTGCGTTATCTACATAGAAGACCGGCCGGCCCTGGACAAAGTTCAACTGCATGCGGGCCCCGACTACCAGCGTGGTAAAGCAAGTCAGCAGCAATAACAACGCGTGCAGCCAATAGCGCTGGCGAGGCTGGCGCGCCGCATAGGTCGGCACTGGACGAAGATATTCGACAGTGGAAGTTGTGGGCAGGCCGGATTCGGACATACCGTTTAATTAAACCGTCTGGTGAATGAAATCCAGTGAATGAAATCCAGAATTTAAAGCTCCATTCTTAGATGCTACTACGAGCGGGTAAGAGACAAAGGCAGTACGATTACTTCATGGCGGCGGCTCGCTTGGGAAACATTTCTCCGATTCGTTTGATTTGCGCGCCTACTCCGCGAAGTTTTTCCTCGATGTGTTCATAGCCGCGATCGATGTGGTAAACGCGGTCGATAATGGTTTCGCCGTCGGCGACGAGCGCCGCAAGCACCAAAGAAGCGCTGGCGCGCAGATCGCTGGCCAGCACGGCGGCGGCGCTGAGCGGAGTTTTGCCACGGACCACGGCACGGCTGCCTTCGATTTTTATGTTTGCGCCCATGCGAACTAGTTCCTGCGCATGCATAAAACGATTCTCAAAAATATTTTCCGTNATGATCGACGTGCCCTCCGCTTGCGTTGCCAGAGCCATGAACTGAGCCTGGCAGTCGGTGGGGAAGCCGGGAAACTCTTCGGTGACCATATCTGCGCCGGTGAAGGGATTGTCGCCCATGACGCGGACTGAATCGCCATTCGATTTGGTTTTCACACCGACTTGGTGCAGCTTGCCGATTACCGCGCTGAGGTGAACGGGATCGCAGCCGGCGATATTGAGATCGCCGCCGGTCATCGCTCCGGCAATCAAAAAGGTTCCGGCTTCGATGCGGTCGGGGATGATGCGGTGCTTCGCGCCTTTCAGCTTGCTCACGCCTTTCACGCGGATGGTCGCGGTGCCGGCGCCTTCAATCTTCGCTCCCATTTTGTTGAGCAACGCGGCCAGGTCGGCCACTTCGGGTTCGCGGGCGCAGTTCTGCAAAATGGTTTCGCCCTCGGCGAGTGTGGCGGCCATGAGCAGGTCTTCCGTTCCGGTGACGGTGATTTTGTCGAAGAGAATTTCTGCGCCGCACAGCCGGTCGGCAACGGCTTCCACGTAGCCATGATCTTGGGTGATTTTGGCGCCGAGCTGTTCGAGGCCCTTGATATGCAAGTCGATGGGACGGCTTCCGATGGCGCATCCGCCGGGCAGTGAAACCCGCGCGCGGCCGCAGCGGGCGACCAGCGGGCCGAGGACCAACGTGGAGGCGCGCATGGTCTTGACCAGTTCGTAGGAAGCTTCGGGGCTGGCTAGATTTTTGCAGTGAATGCTGGTGCGGTGCTGGGCGCGTCCGTAGCCGAGTTCGACCTCAGCGCCCATGGCGGTGAGGAGGTTACGCGTAGTTTGAATGTCGCGCACCTGCGGAATGTTTTCGAGGATGACTGGCTCGTCGGTGAGCAAGGCAGCCGCCATGCAGGGAAGCGCGGCGTTTTTTGCGCCGCTGACGCGAATGGTGCCGAGCAGCGGCTCACCGCCGCGAATGACGAGTTTATCCATTGAGTGAGGTTCTCAGAGTAAGGCTTTATTTTAGCTGCGAAGTTGGGGCGGGATGGGTAATCGGGAGGGCACGGCCTTGTGGAGCGGGCAGATCGCAGCCTGAACCCCTCCGCCACCCGAAAGCTTAAACCTACAGGCGGAGCAACTTGGAAACGCTTGATGCGGCTTTTGTTGGTCGAGGATTACAGATGTCCTTCGGTTTCGCCTGGCGATCCCCTTTGGGTCGCCAGACTACGCTCAGGATGACAGTTTTTTCGGTTGCAGTTACTTAAAACGTTTTCCGGAACAGCCAGAACAACATTCCTGAGAGACTCATGGCGACGGGCAGGGTGAGAACCCAGGCCAGCGCCAGATTGCGGATGGTGGACCACTGGATGCCGGAGTGGTTCGCGGCCATGGTCCCGGCGATGCCAGAGGAGAGGACGTGGGTGGTGCTGACGGGGAGACCGAAGCCGTCGGCGGCGCCGATGGTAGCCATGGCGGTGATTTCGGCGACCGCCCCCTGGGCGTAGGTGAGATGGCTCTTGCCGATTTTTTCGCCCACGGTGACGACGATGCGCTTCCAGCCGATCATCGTGCCGAGGCCGAGGGCCATGGCGACGGCGACTTTCACCCAGAGGGGAATGAAGCGGGTGGCGTGGTCAATGTGTTTTTTATAGTTGGCGAGAACGTCGTTTTCGGAGGCGGTAAAGTTGGGGTTGTGACTCTTCTGCATCAGGCGGATGGCCTCGCTGCACAGGTACATGTCGTTGCGGAAGTTGCGGAGCTGGTCGCTGGGAATGTTCTTCATCTCTTTGTAGAGAGCAGTTTCATTCCCGATGTCGCTGATCAGTGTGCGCAGGGCGAGCATGGTGTTGGGGGTGAAATTCTTATCGCGGATGTAGGCGGTTACGTCTTCGTGAGCNTCGCCAATGGCGGCATTCGGGCTCACATATTTATTGAGAACGTCGGCGGCTTGCTCGGAGACGGCGATGAAATCCTGGGAGTCTTGATAAGTNACGGCATGGTTGAGCGCGTAGGCGGTGGGCACGGTGCCGATAAGAATCAGCATGATGAGGCCCATGCCTTTTTGGCCGTCATTGGAGCCGTGGAAGAAGCTGACACCGGTGCAGGTGAGAATGAGCAGGCAGCGAATATAAAACGGTGGCGGCTCGGTGCCTTCGGGAGCGGCGTAAAGTTTCGGATCTTTAATCAGGGCTTTAGCCAGAAGCAGAAGCAAGCCGGCGCAGACAAAGCCAACAATCGGCGACAGCAACAGCGATTTGCCGATGTTGGCGGCCTGGCTCCAATCCACGCCGCTGGTGCCGCTTCTGCCGTTCATTAGTTGGTTGGCAATGCCGACGCCGATGACCGAGCCGATCAGCGTGTGCGAACTGGAAGCGGGCAGGCCGAACCACCAGGTGCCGAGGTTCCAGAGGATGGCAGCAACAAGCAAGGCGAAGACCATGGCGAATCCGGCTTTGCTGCCAACCTGAAGAATCAGTTCAACGGGCAGCAGCGAGACAATCGCGAAAGCGACCAGGCCGCTGGAGGCGAGCACGCCAAGGAAATTCCAGAAGCCGGACCAAACCACGGCGATGTGCGGTTCGAGAGAATGGGTATAGATGACCGTGGCCACGGCGTTGGCGGTGTCGTGAAAGCCGTTGACGAATTCGAAGCCGAGTGCAACCAAAAGAGCGATCCCGAGAAGTACGAAGGGCAGGACGGAGTCGCTGTGTACAAAGGACAGGTCGTGCAGCAGGCTGGAACCGGCATAAGCGATGCCGATGACCAGGACGATGCCGAAGACCAGCATCCCGATCTTGCCGGGAGAGCGGGAAAGTTTTTGGTCGAGTACGGATGGGGTTGCCGACGCGGACGCCATAGTTATCCTCGGAGAAAGTTTCGCTAGGGGGAAACTATACGAGAGCTTTGTTACGGCAGTGTGAATTCGCATGGGTACTGCCTGAAATGTGCGTTGCTAGGATTTCCGAGGTTTTGACCGCTTTTTTTTCTTCTTCTGACGTGATTGGGTAGCTTTATAACGTGCGGCGGCAGCCTTGGCATCGGCGAGGGGGATAATTGTGATGGCGTGCTTCCGCTTTGTCGGCATAGGGCAGCAGGCTGCTACGCGGTTGCGGAAGATACCATACAGTATTCCAAGTAAGTAATTAGTCCATCACTAATTAGTTTTAATTACTAATTAGCCTACTTATTAGGAGACTGCGGCGAGCGGGAGTGACTTAGTGAAAATCGGGCGGCTATGTGACGAGTGCTAGTTCGACTTTTTTAAGGACATTTGCGTGCTTCGTTTGAAGCCGGAAATCAGGCCTCTAGGCTGGTGGAAGCGGCTTTTCGCGGTAGGCTGATTGGGCGGGACTGCATGGTATTCTGAAATGCCTTATGGCTGATCTTAAAAATTCGCGGGTACTTGTGACCGGCGCGGATGGCTTTATCGGCTCTCATCTGGCGGAGCAACTCGTCGCCGCGGGCGCTCGAGTCCGCGCGTTGAGCCAGTACAATTCGTTCAATGACTGGGGCTGGCTCGAACAAGTGAGCTGCCTGAAAGAAATCGAAGTCGTCACCGGAGACGTTCGCGATGCCCACCTGTGCGACGAACTGACGCGAGAGGTTGACGTGGTGTTTCACCTGGCGGCGCTGATCCCCATTCCGTATTCGTATCGCGCCCCCGGCAGCTTCGTCGATACCAATGTTTCCGGAACTTTAAATCTTTGCCAGTCCGCGAGGCGCAACGGGGCAAAGCGATTTATTCAGACTTCCACAAGTGAGGTTTACGGCACGGCAAAATATGTGCCTATCGATGAGCAACACCCGTTGCAACCTCAATCGCCTTACAGCGCGACAAAAATTGCCTCGGATTGTATAGCTCTTAGCTTCTACTATTCCTTTGGGCTTCCGGTGGTTGTGGCGCGGCCGTTTAATACTTATGGCCCACGGCAGTCGGCGCGCGCGGTAATTCCCAGTGTCATCATCCAGGCGGCTGCGGGAAAATCCACACTCTCTCTGGGCAACCTGACGGCCACGCGCGATTTCACATTCGTTGAGGATACCTGTCGCGGATTTATTGCCATCGCCGAGTTGGAGGATGGCGAAGGCGAAGTATTCCACATTGGATCGAATCAGGAGATCGCGATCGGCGATCTGGTTAAACTTATCGCGGAGGTGATGGGCGTCACTATTCAGGTTGTCTGCGAGCAGGAAAGGTTGCGTCCGGAGAAGAGCGAAGTCCAGCGTTTGAAATGCGAGAACTCGAAATTACGCAAGGCGGCCGGATTTCTTCCGCAGGTTCCGCTCCGCGAAGGTTTGGAGCGGACGGTTCGCTGGTTCAGCCAGCCGGAAAATCTGCGCCGGTATAAGGGCGAGCTCTACAATGTCTAAGCGCGCCGTGGTTTTGGCTGGAGGGAAGGGAAGCCGGCTCCGTCCTTACACCGTAGTCCTGCCCAAACCGCTGATGCCCATCGGCGAGTACCCTATTCTTGAAGTTATACTTCGCCAGCTGGCCAGCCAGGGTTTTGATCGCGTTACTCTGGCCGTCAACTATCAGGCGGAGATCGTTCGTGCTTTCTGCGGCGATGGATCGCGATGGGGCATCAGCGTCGATTATTCGCTTGAAAGCGTGCCGCTCAGCACCATCGCTCCTCTTTGCCTTATCCGTGACCTTCCGGAAAATTTTCTGCTGATGAATGGAGACGTCCTCACCGATTTATCCATGCAAAAGCTGTACCAGGAACACGTGAGCCAGAAAAGGCAGTTCACCATCGCCGCCTCGGAACGCACCAACATTGTCGATTACGGAGTGCTGCATGCGCGCGAAAACCGGCTTACGGGATTCGAAGAAAAGCCGAAGTTCAATTACCTGGTGAGCATGGGAGTCTACATCCTTAATCGGTCGGTGCTTGATCGCGTACCCGCCGGGCAGAAGTATGGCTTCGATGATCTGATGCTCGACATGCTTGCGCACAACGAATCCGTCCATGTAGAGCCCCATTCCGGCTATTGGCTGGATATTGGCCGCGTTGACGATTACATGCGCGCCGTGGATGAGTTTGACGATCGCCGCAAGCAACTCTTGCCGGATGAAAAATGCCAGACGAAAAATGAAAGATGAAAAATGAGATCCTGGTCACCGGAGCGACCGGCTTCCTCGGCCGCCATCTGGTTCTTGCGCTGCAATCGCGAAACCTTGGCGTGCGGCAGCATTCGAGCGCGGATGGCGATATCGCTACCTGCTCGCTTCCCATGGACGGGGTGAGTCACGTGTTCCATCTTGCGGGCAAGAGTTATGTGCCTGATAGTTGGCAGAATCCCCAGCGCTTCTACCAGACCAACGTGATGGGCACGGTGAATGTTTTGGAGCACTGCCGGCGCAATAAGGCCGCGCTTATCCTGATAAGCTCCTACGTCTACGGCCAGCCGCAATGGCTGCCGGTCACGGAAGACCATCCCTTGGTTGCGGTGAATCCCTACGCTCATAGCAAGATTCTCGCCGAGGACGCGGCGCGCTTCTATGACCAGCGCCTCGGAGTTCCTCTTGTGATCGTGCGGCCTTTTAATATCTACGGGCCCGGACAGCGCGATTCGTTTCTGATTCCTTCGATTGTGCGGCAAGTGTTCGATCCATCCGTCGAAGCAGTGCGCGTCCAGGATGTTGAACCGAAACGCGATTATCTTTACGTGGGGGATGCGGTCGACCTCCTTCTGGCTTTGCTTCGTCCTGGAGTCGGCGGCGTATTCAATGCCGGGAGTGGATCCTCGGTCAGCGTCGGGGAAGTTGCCGCACTGATCAATCAGGCTGCGGGAATTTCGAAACCGCTGGTGAGTAACGGCGAGCGCCGTCCCGGAGAAATCATGGATGTGGTCGCCGACACTTCGCGAGCCGCCGCCGAACTTGACTGGCGTCCGCGCACGTCGTTGGCGGTTGGCATCGCTGCCGTGGTCGCGGCGGAGCGTGCCACCCATGGCTGAGCAGACAAGATTGCTTTACTTAATCGGCCAGTTCCCGGCCATCAACCATAGCTATCTTCTCGCTGAGGTAAAGCATCTTCGAAGCCTGGGATTCGAGATTCCCGTGGCGTCCATAAGCCCGCCGGATCGTCCCTTACAGAGCCTGACTCCTGAAGAGCGCGAGAACGCTGACCGTACTTACTACGTCAAGTCTCTGCCTGCGCTGAAGGTTGCGTTTCTCAACGCCAGTGAATTTTTCCGGCATCCGCTGCGGTATTTGCGTGGATTGATCTTTGCTCTGGGCTTAAGCCGCGGGAACCCGCCGCGTGCAGCCTATTATCTTGCTTATTTTGCGGAAGCGATTTTAGTGGGCCGCTATATGCGGCGATGTCGCGTTTCTCATGTGCACGCCAGTTTTTCCGCGACCATTGCTCTTATTGCTGCGCGGACGTTTCCGGTGACAATGTCGTTTGGAGTATATGGTTTCGGGGAACTGCACGATCCCACGAACACGCACCTGGCCGAGCGGGTCAGCGGCGCCCGGTTCGTGCGCTCGATCAGCCGCCACGGGCGTGGGCAACTCATGCTTTCCTGTGATCGCACGGAATGGCAGAAGTTGATTTACGTTCCGCTGGGCATCGACGCCTCACAGTTTTCTCCAAGGCCGGCACGGCCCGTCTCCGTTTCCGCCAATATCCTCTGCGTGGGCCGATTGGCGCCGGAAAAGGGCCAGGCACTGTTGCTGGAAGCTGTCGCGATCTTGGCCGCTAAAGGCAGGCCCGTGCGTCTCCGGCTGGTGGGTGACGGTCCCGACCGCAACTGGCTGGAGCATCGCGCGGCTGAATTGGGGATTGCTTCGAACGTAGAATTCGCCGGTTGGGTCGATCAGGACCAGTTGATGGCTCTGTATCGCGAAACTGATCTGTTCGTGTTGCCCAGCTTAGCCGAGGGCATTCCCATGGTTTTAATGGAGGCCATGGCCATGCAAATACCTTGCGTTGCCCCTTGCATTACGGGCATTCCTGAGTTGATTGAGCATGGGGTTGACGGCATGCTTTTCCCCGTGGCCGATGTGGAGGGTATTGCGAAAAGTATAAGCATTCTGTTGGACTCGCCGGAGCTTTGCGCGCAGATCGGCAGGCAAGGAAGGGTTCGCGTGCTGCGTGATTACGACATGGCGAGGAACACAGAACGATTTGCCGTGGTTCTGGCAGATCGGTTAAGGGCAAGCTACCAACAGATGCCCTCATAAGAATTGCTCGCGGTGGGCCGTTTGGATTTCTCCAGGTTCACCAGATCCACCACAAAATGAGTGGGCCGAAGGTGTGAATCGAGAACACTCTTGTCGATCCCGCGGGTGCCGATAATGACCACTTCTGCCCGTTGAAGAACCTGCTCGAGATTTGTGCTGAGCAGCGAGCCGACATGTGGAATTACTTCTTCAATGTATTGCCGATTCGAACCAATCAAGCGACCCAGAGAAACGTTGTCGTCCCAGATTTGTATTTCACGGCCTTCCCCAATCAATCGCTTTACCAGTTGCACCTGGGGACTTTCGCGGAGATCGTCCGTCGCTGCTTTAAAGCTGAGGCCGAGGACGGCAATTTTCTTTTTCCCGGTAGCGAGCACCATGGCCACGGCGCGTTCCAGATGAGACTCATTGCTGGGCAATAGAGATTCGAAAAGAGGCAACTCAAGATCGAGTTCCTTGGCGCGGTAGTTCAAGGCGCGGACATCCTTGGGCAGGCACGACCCGCCAAAGGCAAATCCCGGTTTAAGGTAGCTGGAAGAAATGTTGAGCTTGGTGTCAGCCAGAAAAATTTCCACCACCGATTCCGCGTCCACTCCCAGCTCTTTCGCCAGAGCTCCTACTTCATTGGCAAACGAAACTTTGGTAGCGTGCCAGGCGTTGCAGACGTATTTCACCATCTCCGCGGAACGAAAAGAGGTCTCAAAAATGCGGCCCGGGGCCCAGGCATAGAGTTCACGCAACATCCGGCTATGGCCCGGTTCGCTGGCCCCAATTACGGTCATGGACGGTTCCAGAAAGTCGTTAACGGCCGTGCCTTCGCGCATGAACTCAGGGTTTACGCAAACTCCGAATTCCGTTCCCATGCGCTTTCCACTGGCTTTCTCCAGCGCGGGAACCACAATGGATTCGGCGGTTCCGGGCAGCACCGTGCTGCGCAACACGATCAGGTGAAACGAGTCTTTTTTCTTGAGCGTCTCGCCAATCTCGCGGCAGACCGGCTCAATGTGGCCTAAATCAAGCTTGCCGTTGCGCAGGCTCGGAGTGCCCACGCATAAGAATGAAATATCGGAGGTCAATACGGCGGCTGCGGAATCGCTGGTGGCGCGCAAAAGGCGCGACTGGTGGCACTGGGCAATCAGGTCGCCCAATCGAGGTTCCACGATCGGGCTTCGGCCTGCCTCCATCGCTTCCACTTTGCCGGGACTAAGATCGACGCCAATGACCTCATTGCCTTGATGCGCGAAGCACGCGGCGCTTACGGTTCCGACATAACCCAATCCAAAAACGCTAATCCGGCTCATTTTGAAGTATTTTCCTTGGTTGCTATGCGGGCGTTACCACGCATTCAGATATCCAGGCAAGTCTTATCTAGAAAATTGAACAGTTCATTATTGAACAGTTCATTGAGGAACAGTTCATGGATGAGCGAAGGACCAGCGATGCCCACCCAACGGACCAAACGACATAAAATCCTAGCACGAAACTACCGCGAGATTGGGTAACGGAGAATGGCGGAACGCCGAATGCCCGGCACTGTCGCAAAGTTGTCTTAAGATTCAGACTGGTTTCGCGGAGAACTTTTCAATCATCGATGGTGCACGGGTGCGTGATAGACAAAATTGATCGTACTTACCGAGGAACCCGCAGGCACGGCCCGATGGGAAGGAGCGATCTTGGGTGGCTTTTCAGCGCTGCCCTTGGATGCGCTCAGGCTCTGCCGTTCGATCTGGTCGAGTTGCTGAAGCGGAGCCTGCGTCTTCGATGGGAATTCAGATGACTGTGCCAGGGCGGTGGAACGGAGCAACCTATTGCTGCCGCTTTCCTTGAGGATGGGATCTTCCCAAAGTTTCTCAACTGAAGATTTCTGGGCCAACGCAGGTATTGCCGCGATTGCAATGACTGCGATGAGCGCAAGCAGAAGTATTGCGCCTGAAAGACTCGGGCCCGAGAGTAACAATTTACCACGCATAGATCCATCTGCCTCGGCGCACAAATCCCATTCCACTACGTGGTTCAGGAAGTGCAGCACGCCCGAGCGATCAGCCCTGGCGCATTAGCCTGCGGCGAATAATCCCGGCCATCGACAGCAGACCGGTTCCCACGAGCAATAGCGACTGGGATTCAGGAACCTCAACTTCCGATGAGCAGGATCCCGAAAAAACGCAGCCCGCCGCGGCCGGCTCGCCGAAAGTCCAGGTTCTTAAACGAGGAGCACTGGTTTCGAGCGTTGACTCGGCCAATTGGCTCGCCGACAAGGTTGCGTTGTGAAGCACAAGCGGCTTAGAACCTTGAAGCTGCCGCCCGTCAAAGCCGGCCACGGGCGTGGCATGAATAATTCCGGCGAATAAAAGAACGACCATGGACAGCTTTCCTGCTTCGCTCAGTAGAAACTTGCTCGACCAGCCACCGGAGCCGAAAGAAAACCGTTCGTTCGCGGACATTTTATCTCCCCCTGTAAGTAAGGCCCAAACGGAAGCCTCGGCAATTTCTCATGCTCTCGGACGGAGCAGAACGATACGATCCTGCCCGGTATTGTTTCCGATCGCGATAATCTCTCCATGATTGTTAATGCCCAGTCCCTGAAGAACCTCCCATCCCGCTTCAGGATCCAGGAAAGAATTCAAATCGTGGAGTTGATTGTTGCGGTAAACGAAGCCGTGGAAGTTTTCATCGCCTTCCGTCAGTGAGCCCCCGACAATTTCACCGTTGTTATTCAAATCGCGGGCAATGCTGAAGGAGCCACCCAGCGTTCCCAGCATGCTGCGGGTGCCGTCCTGCTGTCGGAAGCCCTCGATCCGTCCTGTTTCTGGATTGAGAGACACGCCCACACATTGCGACATGTCGTTGATCGCAAGTACATCATTGCGATTGTTGTCGAAAGGCCCGAGGTCAATGACGTCGAACCTCTCCGGGGTGTCAGCTCTTTTGGGGTCTTGAGCTGTTTGCAAAGTTCTAATTGGGTTCATAGGACTTAACTACTCCCTTACAGCCAAGCTACTTTCACCAGATAGATAGTCGATGTGGGCCCGCATGGTATCCATGGCTTCCGCCAGATCGCCTGCTGCCCCGTCAAAAAGGTGTTCGCCTGTCTGTGTGCGCCAGAGGGAGTAGCGATAAAAGCTAGGGCGCGTGTGCAGGCTGAATTCGATGTTTCCACGGAAATCGTTATCGTGAATTACACAGCTCTCCATAAATACTCCTTGCTCCTTAAGCATCATCTTGGACAGTCGGTAATCTGTAATCCCCCAAATAGGGTATTGTCGAAGTCCCGTCACGGCCTCCCGAGATCGGGTCTCAAAATTACCGACAAGGCGAAGGGATACCAGGGCAAGGGAGTGCCCTGGACATTCTCAGCACTGGAACCCTGTACGCCTACGAAGGCTTTTTGAAATGCGCAAGAAGCTCCCGGAGTTGACGCCATCGCCGAAGATGCTCGCAGTTACTCCTGCCCCTTCATTTTTCGGCGAACCGCAAATGCTATCCCGAGTAGACCAGTTCCCATCAAACCCAGCGTTCCAGGCTCCGGAGTCGCTACTATCAAGTCCGTGGTGCCCCCGGTGTCCTTGAGATAGGTGTGCCCAAATCCACCGGCGTAAGTCGGCGGATCCGAAAGTGAACAGTTCGCTCCCACGGTGCAGGAAGTGGTGAGAAAGAGTTGCACGGTCGCGCCGTTCACCGTTTTTCCCATGTATTGCCCGGTGATGGAACCGTTCAGGGCGTAGTTGCACGAGACCGTATTGCCCGCTTGACCACATCCCTCAGCCAACCAGGCGATGCTTGTTCCCGCAGTAAAAGCCCCTTGAAACAAGTACCCGCTGAGACCGGTTTCCTTGATATCAAAAACACTCCCGTTTGCATTCCAACTGCCGCCGGTTGCCAGGCTCCCTGTAAAGGTGCTCCCGGTGGTGAAGTTAACCGATCCAGTGATGGGATTGCCACCGAGCGTGGCTGTCATCTCTGAACCTGACAATGTAAACGGGCCAGTGACGCCGACAGATGGAGTTCCGGCCATGCCGTCGTGGTTGGTGAATGTAATCTCGTCAGCGTGGGCGGCCAAAGGCAAGAACAATGCCAAAACCGCAGCTGCCACGAGATGTTTAACAGCGAATGTTCGGGCGTGACATATTCCGAGCATTTTAAAGCCCTCCTGATAGCGTACTTTCGAGGAACCCGCAATCTGTGTAATCCCTCAAATGAGGTATTTCGCGGTATATTTCTTTACCTGCATTCCCACGGCGAAGATTCCAGGATTTGACCGCAACTGCGGTCGGGGTAGCCAGAGAAGAAAAGTTGCAGCGAAATGCGGCTCCGGACAGGTGTTGGCGCTTACATTCAACAGAATGGGGAATTGCTACAAAACGGACGATGAAAACATACGGACCACAAGTTCGTGCCGATGGGTGTCGGTCTTCATGAAGATGCGCTTCAGGTGAGTGCGGGCGGTGTGCGGGCTGATGAACAGCGCCTCTGCCGCTTCTTCGATCGATTTTCCCTT
>JGI12635J15846_10000064_pt1 | contig 67946 bp, 59 predicted proteins | sample BlaSpr_A8_OM2_M2_FD_15846 | JGI IMG/M metagenome (IMG submission 15846)
GCGNGAGGCAACGTTGATCACCCAACAATCCCCAGTTGCGCGCAAACATCCAGCCGCCGATAAAAATCAAAATCACCGGCCAGAAGCGATCAAGCCCAAACTCCGTCAGCCCCATCGTGTGCAACAGGAACAGTACGCCCAGCAAAATGAGCACGATCGCGCCCGTCGGAATCTTGCTCGTCTCGATCTTCGCCCCGCCGCCAAACGTAGCCGCCAGCCCAAACGGATCCGGCACCGGCTGGGCAGTCTGAATCGCCTTCGCCGATCGCACGGCATCGATAATCTGGTACACATAAAAAAAGGCGATGCCCAAGCCGCAAATGATGCCCAGTGCCTCGCCGTGTGGATGGTCGCTGGCACTTGCCCCCGCGATAAGCAACGTCATCACCACCAGGTGCGCCAACCCCTTAGCATATTGCCCCGTATAAACCGCGCCCACGCCAAAAGGAAAAAATCCCGCCAGAATTCCAGCCACCGTAGGATTCGGCCCACTACCGCTTCCCACTGGCGGAGGCGGAATCGGCCGAGTCGCTCCCGGAGAAAATCCCGGCGCCACAAATCCCGCACTGCTCGCGGAAGCGCCAGCATAGCCTCCCGCAGCACCCGCCGCCGGAGCACCTTCCATCTTCGCTCCCAAACAATCCTCGCAATAAATCACTCCCCGCACCGGACGTGTGCAATTTGCGCACAACGGCTTTCCGCATGTGCGGCAATAAGCTACTGCCGGCGCATCCGCATGATTCGCGCAGTTCATACCAGCCTCCTGTTCGTGGTCCTGGTCACGGCAGGTGGCCCATGCAACGCGGCTAGCATCGGCTGGTTATATTCCTGGGAATAGTTGCGATCCTGTCTCTGATCTGGCTGCCCACTTGTATCGTTGTTGTTCTTGCGTTCCTTAGGTTCGGAAGGCGCATTCTCCGCCGGCGTGTTCGCCCGCTTCAATTCGCGCACCTTCGATTCGATCTCATACACAAACCGTATATTGTCGTAAAATTTCACCACTTTGATTTGCGCGTCATTATACGCATGACGCAACGCCGCCGGCCGCAGATCCACCTTCGCCACATCCGCCGGCTTCACTCCCGCAATGCTCAGCGCCAGCGAAAACGAAAAGAAGATCATCCCAAACGACATCATGAATCGCGGCTGCCGCACAAACGACGTCACCGGACTAAAGAATGAATCCCACCACTCTCGCGCCCGCTCCACTAACGGAGCCGTCCGCCCGTCCGCCAACACCGTCCGCCGGCTCTCCACTCCGCTCGTCGCCGCCAGAATGTTGTGCACCAGATATGCCGGAGGCTCAACTTCCTCCAGCGTTCGTAAGAATTGCCGCCCCGCCCGCGCCTCCGCGAACATCGGCCCGCAAGTCGCGCACATGCGCCGATGCGCCTCAAACTTCTCCCGATCCTTGTCGGTAAGACCCGAACTCAGCGAGCTGCCATCCAGCGCGTCGCTAAGCAGCGCGTCAAACTCCGCGCACGCCATCCCGTGTTTCATTTCCTCTGGCATCAGATCACCTGCCTATATGTACGTTGTAGGAGCCGTGCAAGTTCCGCGCGTCCCCGGTTAATTCTTGACTTGACGGTTCCCTCCGGAACCCTCAAAGCCGTAGCAATTTCCCGATAGTCCATGTCCTGTAAGTCCCTCAAAATGACCGCCTCCCGCAACTCCGGAGACAGCTTCTGCAAAGCCGAATGAACCATCTCCCGCGTCTCCCGCGACTGCACCGATGCATCAGGAGGAGGCGCTCGATCCGCAATCCGCTCGCTCAAAGGCTGCGCATCCTCGTGCTCTGAAGTTGTTGAATCTAAAGAATCTGTGACCCGGTCACCCTTGCTCTTGCGGAAATGATCGACCAGCAGGTTCCGCGTAATCGTGGTTACCCAGGTCATGAACGCCCCCTTACCGGAGTCATAGGTATTCAATGTCCGGTACATCTTGATAAAGACCTCCTGGGTGAGGTCCTGGGCGTTCTCCGCATCCCCCGCAAAGCGATAGCAGACGTTATAAATCCGCCGGTGATAGCGCTGGACGATCTCCTCCCAAGCCGCGGCGTCGCCAGAAATGCAGCGACGGACCAGCAATCCGACAACCTGGGCATCGTCCAAAACCAAACTCCGCAACCGTCGTCTAAAGACAAGCCCCTGAGGGGCGATTCAGCTTAGCCCAGCGCTTCAGCGCTCGGAAAAAGAAAACGAAAATTCGAGTCTCGGCGGACAACCCATTGCGCACGACCCCAATGTCCGAGCGTCGCAGGTCTGCCACTCCCACCTCGTAACAGCACACCACAACTACGTTTTTGTATGACAGGAAGTTCCCTCGAATCATAAAGCTAGCGATTGTAGCAGGGAAGCAGATAAGGGTAGCCTCCGCCTTGTCTACTGTGGTGCTTAGGAAAGAAATTTTCTCATTCACAGCCACGAACCCCTCGGCAAAGAAAAATTACTCCGCCATCTCTGAGGGAAGGCAGAAGGATTTGTCGCCATGTAGAGTAAGGGGGAACAAGGGTATGAGATCCGCACCGGCTGGCCGGATCTCATATCCATGTCGGAATGACAATCGCTGTGGATGGATGGGGACATATGCGTCGGTTTGCGTTCGCTGTTCTCTTGCTGGTTGCTTCACAGACGATGGCCAACATCGGGGGTTCCGGGGGCGAATTCGTCCAGCGGATCAACGATGACGTCTGGGCTGTGCTTCATCGCACCGATACACCCGGCGCGACCATTCTAGTACTCAGAGACGGTCATCCACTCTATAGCCATGCCTATGGGTTCCGCGCGCTTGACGGCCAGCTTCCAGCCAGCCTCGACACGCACTATGAAATCGGGTCGATAACCAAGCAATTCACCGCGGCCGCCATCCTGCAGCTTCAGGATGCGGGCAAGCTCCACATTGACGCAAAGGTGTCCACCTATCTCCCCGATGCGCCACATGCCGGCCAAATCACGCTTCGACAGCTTCTCACGCACTCTAGCGGGCTCCCGGATTATCTCGGCTTAAGCAGTGACGAGCAGGCCACAAAGTCGGCCACGTTCCAGCAGCTCATGGGTCTGGTTGCCGACAAGCCTTTGGATTTTCCGCCGGGAAGCAAGGCCTCGTACTCCAATACGGGTTACATCATTCTCGGCCGCATCATTGAACTCACATCCCATGAGTCTTACCGACAATACGTCCGGGCGCATTTGCTGCAACCGGCTGGGATGACCGAGACCTACACCGTCGCCGACGAGCCGTCGCTTCCAACCATGGCCAAGGGGTACCGGCATGCAAATGGAAAGCTCGAACGCGGCCCGACCATCAATGACTCCTACGGCTGGTCGGCCGGTAACATTGTTTCCACGGTTGGCGATCTCGAGAAGTGGAACGAAGCCTTGACGAGCGGGAAGATTGTGCCGATGGCTGACTACGCATTGATGATGACGCCACAAATCACCACCGGTGGCGAGAATTCCGGATATGGCTTTGGTCTATTCATCGACACAGTGAATAATCAATCCCGTATTGGGCACACCGGAGGCAGCTTTGGCTTTACGGCGGCGAATTTCTACTTTCCGGAACAAAAACTCCGAATCATTGCGCTGACCAACAATGCCGATGTCCCCGAGCCCGGAGAAATGCTGACGAATGTCATCTTCAATGACCTCTATCCTGATTTGGCCCGTGCAGCGGCCCGGCCGGCTCCCGACGAAGACCGCACTGTCACCTCAAAAGTGAAGACGGCCTTTGAGCATCTTCAAGCAGGAACCGATGATGCATCGCTGTTTGGCGCAAGCCTGAACACAAAAATGAAAGCCGGTCTTGCCAAGCGCATGGCCGATGAGTACGGACCCTATGGTGCACCCACTGCGTTCGTGTTCAAAGGGCGAAGGTCAGACAGCGGAAAGAATTGGTCCGATTATCTGATTGAGTTTGGTCCCGGCAACACGCTCAAATTCAGTGCGGCACTGGACGGCGAGGCGAAAATCATTAGTCTCGGATTCAACTCCTTTTGAGCGCCGGTCGCCTGCGCGGCCTAGATTTTGGCAACATAGGAATGGCGAACTGCGCTACTCTCGTAACCGATATGTCAGATATTCTGGCGACAGTTCTCGGCAAGGTCTTTATCCATCCCGCGACCAAAGAGGAATACGGACCGATTCGTCTTCCCCGCCAGCATGCGAAACGTTTTTCGAGGTCAGATGGCAGCTCCTTCGAGGCCATCGCGGAGGATTCCAGCGGCAACTATTTCACCGCCATGGAAGATGGTGCGGTCTGGTTTTGGGATCATGAGACGGATGACCTGATCTGTCTCGTAAGTTCAGTTTCAGAGTTTGTCAACCATTGCGAGAATCCCTCGCCTGTCAAATTGGACCTGAAGCAAGTGAAATCCGCATGGATAGATCCGGAATTTGCCAAGTCGATTGGAAAAATAGTCCCGAAAGATGGCTGGGTCAAGAAGCCGTCGAAGGGACAATAGGACTAATTGGTCGGTTAAATAGTGGGGAATCCTGCTCGCCCTATTAGCTCCTCCGCCGTCAGTCTTTTGAAGCTGTCGACAATGGCCCGGGAAGACAAGCCCAGATAAAGCGCGCGGGCATATACTTGGCATCCACATGCACACGACCGTTCTCGCCACATTTTTTGCGATCTCTTCCACCGTGGTTGCGATGTGCGGCGCCGGCATCCTAGTTGCCTCGATTGCGCTGTGGGCCGCGAAGACCGATATTGCGTTGGCCCGCGGCCTGGATAAGATCGTCGCCTTGGCCAATTTGTGTTTCGCCGTCCCCTTGGCCGTCTTCGGAGCCCTGCATCTCTCGGCCGTGGAAATCATCGTGCCCATGGTGCCCAAATATATGCCGTGGCGATTGTTCTGGGCTTATTTCGTGGGCTTTGCGCTGCTCGCCGCTGCTTTGAGCATTGCCACAAAAATTCAGGTGCGCTGGTCGGGCCTGCTTCTCGGGATCATGATGTTTACTTTTGTGGCGATGTTGCATATCCCGCGAGCTCTCGCCAACCCCAGAGACAGGTTTGCCTGGATAATTGTCCTCCGCGAGATGTCATTCGCGGGCGGCGGCTGGATTTTTGCCGGAAATGCTCTGCGCGAGCAAAGTCGCGAACAAGGCCGTGGGCTCGGCAGGAAGCTCATTACCGTGGGCCGCATATTGGTCGCGATCGCCGCTACATTTTATGGGATTGAGAATTTTCTGCACCCACTCAACGTTCCCGGCGTCCCGCTCGAAAAACTGATGCCGCTGTGGATTCCGGCCCGCTTGCTCATCGACTATGCGACAGGCGCAATTCTTCTGCTCGCCGGAGCAAGCATTCTGCTGGGAAAGAAAATCCGGATGGCGGCAACGTATCTCGGCACCTGGATTGTGCTGCTGGTCTTGATCGTCTATGGGCCGATCCTGATCGTTTCGCTGATGGACCCAAGCACCGGGGTGAAGATCGAGGGCATCAACTACTTTGCGGACACGCTCCTGTTCGCCGGAGCGATTCTCGCCCTCGCCAGCGCGACGCCGCGGACCGAGTAGGGAGCAGCTGTTGTTGAAATATCGCGCTTACTCACCCATTAACCGGGCTCTGAGCGTAAAACGCCTGCTTACGCCCATTGACTAGCAACGTCTTAAGGGGGGTGGGGGCTCTCGTCTTGAAGAAATCACGTCAGAATGAGTTTCGCTTGTCGCGGACAGGCTTTGTTCTTTCCGTGGCCTTTGTATTGCTGTCTGCTTGTTTCGCGCGAGAACGAGGACCGCGGGTTGAGGTGGTATGCCCGTCACCTCCCGTTCCGGTGACGATTGGCAAGAATAAAGTCTTGGTCTACGAGCTTCATATCACGAACTTTGACGCCGTGCCCTTGACACTGAAGCGGGTAGTGGGCTACTTTCATTTTGAGGCTGGCTCGGATCGTGGCATACTTTGGTTATGCCAAAGCGCTCCCGCAAGCCAAGACAGCCCAAGGATGTAAACCAAGCCGCATTCGCCATGGTCGCCCGTTCTACGGGGCAAGATGCGCCTGAGCCGAAGATAGCAAAGTCCGAAATTTCGCGGATTATGGCTGCGATGGGAAAGAAGGGCGGCAAAATGAGCGCAAAGAAGCGAATGGAGAGGACAACCCCAGAGCAGCGAAGCAATGCTGCCTCTGCCCTAGCCAACGCCAGATGGCATCCTAAGAAGGGGTAGATTCCTCTCTCGCTCGTCGGGCTGCTCGGTATTTGCCCCGTCCATGCTTGCCAATCTTCTTCTCACTTGCCAATCGAGATAACGTTCCACGAAGCGTTTTAACATTTACTGGCGCAAGGGCGGTTTGCATTTCGGCAGTTTTTACTGAGCGCCCCTGCTGCGCTTCCAGAAATGTGATGATCTTGTTAGCGATGCTGGGGGAGCCTGTACTTTCGACAGGTACAGCCCCAGCAACACTGGTGCGCGACATTAGGCGCTTGATGGCCCTAATCCCGTCCTCCGCATCCTCTTTCATCTGCTGAAGGTCAGCCAAAACAACGTCGTAATGAGGGTTACCGGACAAGATTCCTCCCTAAAACAGGCTGTGCTATACTCCACAGCGGGAATGGCCCCGGCCAGAATTCTCTGAGCTATGGGGCCGTTTGGTGATTCACAAGGGATGCCCAGACCTTTAAGCCTGGACACCCCTAACCATTATGGAATTGTCTTGCCGCCTTTCGAGGGCGTCAGGTCATCTCATATTTATCACCACTCCCTTCTCGATGACGGCGCGCGCCAATCGGCCCGCGAAGCTTGGTTGGTCGCGCCAGTCTTTCATCCTCTACAATTTAGCACACAGTGAGGCATAAAAGTGCAACTATTTGCCTCACTGCGATGCCTCGTCCCCAAAACATGCCACACTCAGAATGTACTTGACATGCGGAAGCGCTTCCGCATAGACTACCAATATGAACAGGCTAGATTCAATCCAGCGCTCACAAGTAATCAACTGCCTCATTGAGGGCTGCTCGATTCGCGCCACAGTCCGCATGACCGGAGTTGCGAAGAAAACCGTCATGCGGCTCTTGGTAGAAGTTGGCGAAGTCTGCGCCGATTATCAAGACTATGCGTTTCGTAATCTGAAATCTAAGCGGCTCCAGCTCGATGAGCAGTGGTCTTGGATTTACTGTAAGGACAAGAACCGTACAGAAGAGATTGCACGTAAATGTCCCGATGCTGGCGACATTTGGCTTTGGGTGTGCATTGATGCGGACAGCAAATTGGTTCCTTCGTGGCGGCTTGGACAGCGCGATTTAGCGACCGCGAAGGACTTCGTAGAGGACATTGCAAAGCGCGTCAAAGGCCGCGTACAGATCACTACGGACCAACTCCGCACTTACTTGAACGTAGTGGAAGATGCCTTCGGCGGACAGGCAGATTTCGCCCAACTCCACAAAATCTATCGAGCCAGCGGCGATCCTGATACGCGCTATTCCCCAGCGAAGTGTATCGGTTGCGAAATGAAAGAAGTGAGCGGACGGCCTGACCCGAAGCATGTTTCAACCAGCTTCGTAGAAAGGCAAAATTGGACAACTCGTGGCACCATGCGCCGCTATACTCGGTTGAGCAATGGATTCTCGCGCAAGCTAGAGAACCACGCGGCTGCTACGGCCCTAAATTATTTCTCCTACAACTTCATCAAAATTCATCGTACACTTCGCACGTCGCCAGCGATGGCCGCTGGCGTGACAGATCGCCTGTGGTCGGTTGAGGACTTGGTAGCTCTCTGGGAAGCCTACGAGCAGCGGAGGGCGGAAAGAGCGGCATGAATAGCGCCGTGCAAACGTTCGCTAATCTGTTTTTTCTCGCTTTCAGCATTCTCCTTATAGCAGTCGCATTCTTGGCTCCTAGGGGAAGAGGGGAACTTGGTGCCAGACTCAAGCGAATCGCCCTTTTCATCGCTGGATTGATCGGGGTGGTTAGTACGATTCTGCGTCTTATTTCAAAGTAGCCCACTACCCTGAAGCGCATTTCAATCTTCTCCGCTCGGGAAGATCCCGATCCGCTGACTACTCTCGAAGGCGAGAAGTTGTCGACTGCGATGATTCGTATTGGAGCGCCAATGATGATGTCGGGCGGTTCGAGTGCGGGCAGCGGTAACACTCGAACGCTCGATCCGGGGGGTCGAAACGTCGTCTTCTTGTGGGTCGAGTTGCTGGCGAATCAATCTGCGCCTGCGAATCTCAGGCATCGGCTGGTTTTTTCGTCAACTCCAGCAGGAACTGATCAAGCCAGCGATGCAACGCTGGAAGATTTTCCGGTTGCTGTAAACCAGAATCCGGTCCCCATCCTGAGTCCCCCCTTTGACGGGGGCATTTGGCTCGCTGGGGATGGTCCGGTCAATGATTCGAACCACCGCCGCAGTATTTTCGCGGTGGATGGGCACATCTACTCGCCGGAACGCTTCGCCATTGACTGGGTCAAGGTCGGACCAAATGGCGACACCACTCACGACGGGGCCAGCAAAAACGAAAATTGGTGGGGCTGGCGAGAACCAGTTCTCGCCGTAGCGGATGGGGAGATCACGGAAGTTGTGGACGAATTTCCCGACAACACGCCACGCGTCCTACCTCCGGTCACGCTCGACAACATTGCCGGAAACCACATTGTCCTTCAGATTGCGCGAGACCGTTTTGTCACTTATGCCCACCTGCAAAGAGGAAGCATCAAGGTGCGAACGGGCGATCATGTTCACCGGGGAGATATGCTCGCGCTCCTTGGTAATAGTGGGAACGCGACCGGCGCTCACCTGCACCTGCAAGTGACCGATCACAACTCGGTGTTGCAGTCGCAGGGGGTTCCCTTCGTATTCGCTGCTTTCACCTATCTTGGGCCGGGATCTGACTATCCCGAAAAGCAGGCTTCGGAGCCATGGCACAACTCAATCCCGCCCGGCGATGGAGTACTTAGGTTCAACGCTGTGAAGAAGTAACACAATTTTCAGTGCGTTAGCGGTACGTCGCCATAACACTCACACACTCACCATGGTCAAAATGCGAAACCTGTTGAAAAACTCTTCACGCGACGGAAACTGAGTTTTCCAACAGCCACGCATGTTCCCAGCAATAGTATCCCGCAACAACATGATAGGGGTCTCGCCTATCGTGTTGCAGCGAATCACAGATAAGAGAGCCACCAATCGTGACGTCGCTTCTTGAGCCGCGAGAACCATAGACATAGCGGATATAACAGCACCAGAACAACAACCCATACGGCGTATACGGTCCAAAGTGGAAATCCGTAGTCGGATGGGAATGACGCTCTTGGGCTCCCCATCGACGGGGGCGCGATCAGCAGAAAAGACGTTCGGCCATAGCGTACGAAGTTCAACACGATCGCGATGAGATGGGCGGCGAGCAGATGCCCGGCATAGAAAAAGAACGGTACGCGCCCGAAGACAATCAGCGGATTGCCGAGGGAAAAGTGGAAGCGTTCGAGCCACGCCATAGCGATCAGTGCCGGCCCCAGCGTCATCAGGAGAAAGTCCAACGAAGGTGGGTATTTGGTGGTGTTGAGGAAAGAAAGGGCGGTGAATAGCGCGGATGGTTGGTGACTCCAGCGCGCGGGGTCGCCGTAGACGTTGATCGCGCGCAACACCACGAAGGCTACGCTCAGCGCAAGCCCCAGACGCACTAGGATGCGTTCGCGGCTTGCGGAATCCCGTGTAAAAAGTGTACCCAGGCAATAGCCGCCGGCCATGACGCCGATCCAGGGCAGTACGGGATACGCTGTCCTAAACTTTATTCCTGCGAAACTCAAGAGACCTTGTTGGTGCAAAATGATCCACAGAGGGGCAGCGCGGCCAAAGCGCGCCGCGGGAATGCCGTCGAGCAGATTGTGCAAGGCGATGATGGCGATGCTTAATGTCGCCAGAAGGCGGATCGGAAGATAAATCAATGCGGCAAGGGCAATCATGGAAAGCCCAATAGCCCAGAGGATCATCAGAATTATCGGCGCCCCGAAGAAACTGATCTGAGAAAGTAAAATCAGGCGCAGCACGGTAATTTCGAGGAATATAAGCCAAATACCGCGAGTGATCAGGAAACGTGACAGCTCGGTCTTCGAGTGATGCCCGCGACTCATCCAGAAAAATGCGCCGAGGCCGGCGGTGAGCATGAAAACCGGAGCGCAGAAATGTGTGATCCAGCGAGTAAAGAAAATCGCGGCGCTAGTGCGGCTAAGATCCGTGGGCAAGAACTGCATGGCACTGCGGGCAACATAATCGCGGACGTGATCGATGGCCATCAACATCATGATGGCTCCCCGGAGAGCATCCACGGATTGGATACGAGGGGCGAGCCCGGACTGAGAGTGAATTGCTGAAGACTCCATCGCTGTGCCGACTATTTTCACACAACGTTTACCAAGGGTTCAGACAATTTCGCACGGGCATCAGCCAAAGTCGCCACCGTGCGGTACAGCGCAGGCAACCTCGACGGTACCGCGTCCCAAGGTGGAATACATCAACTCTCCGAAACCACTGGGGGCCGAGCTTTACTCGTCGGCCGAATCAACACAACCTCATGTTCCCGGCAGCCGATCCTCCAATGTCTGGCTGAGCGATTCGATAGAAGTGGTCTGGCTGAGTTCACGAATCTCCTTGTCTCCCATGATGTCTTGAAGTCCCATATGTCCACAGATTGCGCGCACCATCTGTAACACCTTGGTGATCTCCTTTTCCGCCAACAAGTCAACTTGCAGATTAAGGTGGTCTCGAAGCTCGCCTCGACGCATCATGCGATTCTGACGCATGAGTATGAAACTGGAGAGAATCACCGCTTCCATGGCGACAATCATTCCTAGTAGAGAGAAGGGGTAAGGGTCAAACGGTCGAAAGCCACGAATCTCGCCGCCATTAACCAGCAGCCAGGCGAGCAAGAGCACAATGTGAAACACAACAAAGGGAAGGCTGCCGGCGAAAAGCCCCACACGATCGGCGAAACGTTCCGAGCTGGAGCGACGTTCCAACGCTTCCTCCTCTTGCCTCACCATCGAGTCGATGTGCGACTGGCTCTGCCGGGTGTTCTCGCTCATGAACCACCTCCTATCTACAGAATAAGAATACGCTGCAGAATACGCCGCTTCCTAACTCCGCCGCTCCAGACCGTCGCAGAATGCGTGGCGTTAGAGAATTCTCTGAATACGTGTAAACGCTTGTTTAGAACAAGTACGCTTAAAGGGCCTATAGTCGGTAGAAGTTCAGTCGGAGGAAGGCCATGAGAAGCGTTCTCGTCCCGATGCTCTTTGCCGTATCCGCATTCGCCCAGGAACAGCCCGGCGCCATTGCCGCAGCTTGCGGTCCCAAGGAGGCCTTCGAGGTAAAGCTGGAGCAATCCCAGCACACCCTCGTCCAGCCCGCGCCCGGGAAGGCCCGCGTTTACTTCGTTCAGGACATCGGCGCAGTGAACTGCCTTGGAGGCTGCGGGACGAAGATTGGCCTGGATGGAGCATGGGCGGGCGCCAACAAGCAAAATTCCTATTTCTCCGTTTCCGTGGAGCCGGGGGAACATCACGTGTGTGTGAACCTTAGCCCGAAATTCTCGCCGCATACAGTGGCCTTCGCGCGTTTCACAGCGGAAGCGGGGAAGGTGTATTACTTCCGAACGCGACCCTTTTTGGCGAAAGACCAGCTCTTGAGCATTGATCCGATCGATAGTGACGAGGCTAAATATTTAATCGCGTCCTACCCTCTGAGCGTGTCGCAACCCAAGCCGTAAGGTGCGGAGCATCCGGCTTGAGGAGCGTCCCGTCAAGATTATTGGCGAAAATCCCGATTTCTCTCATTCACCGGATAGTAAGCGCAAACGCCGGGTTGCAACAGTTGAGTTTGCGCGCCCGCCGTGTCAGCATAGGAAGTTCGTCGCAATTTTCTCATGCTCACACGAGTGGTGAATATGCTGGACGCGTCTGACCAACGCCTGCTTGAAGCTCTCCTCGACTCCTGGGACCGCAACAACACCATTCTGCTCAACCTGCTCCGCGCCCTGCCGGAGGGCGGACTGGAGGCCAGGGCGATGGAGGGTAGCCCGTCGGTTGCGCAACTTTTCACACACATCCATTATGTGCGGCTTGTGTTTGTCTTCGAAGACGCCCCGGAATTCGCGAGAAGCGTGCCCGAAGAAGAGTGGGGCGTCGAGCGTGACCCTGCTCGCATCGCGCCGATGCTCGACGAGATGCTGAACGACAGTGCCAAGGCGGTGCGGGACGCGGTCAAGGGCAGGGTGGAGTCAGGCCGGGCCATGGACCTTCACTACGACCACCCGATCCTGCTGCTCCAGCACATGCTCTGGCATGAGGGTTACCATCACGGCCAGATAAAGCTGGCCCTCAAGATGGCGGCCATCCCCATCAGCGATAACAAAGCCGGACCGATCACGTGGGGCGTCTGGATGCGCAAGAAGCAGCTATAATCAGCAACGATCAGGCCCGTTTTATCAGGCGTGTAATTCCGACCAGGATCACCGCTCCGACAAAGGCCACGATAATTGCGCCGATCATGCCCCCGCCGGGCCAGATTCCCAGCATTCCGAACACCCAGCCGCCGATAACGCCGCCGAGAATCCCGAGAATGATGTCAACGATTACGCCGTAGCCGCCACCCCTCATCACTTGGCCGGCGAGCCAACCGGCAATCAGTCCAACCACGATCCAAACAATAAATCCCATAAATGCACCTCCTCCGTCCCCTTCGCGGAAGGCCGGACTGTACACCCGTGCCCGTTAATACTCAAGTGCCAAAAACAGGTGTCGGGGGACACCTAGTTCCTCGAAAGCGCGTTCGTAGAATGGAGCCTTCTTAGTAGTCACAGCGTAATAACTACTCGCCAGTGTCCATTTAGCCGCACCGACGCCCAAGCATTATCAAAGACGTACTGTTACACATATTATTGTACATACACAAATAAACCACAAACAATCCACGTGGAACGTTTGCACATACATTCTTCCGGAGCCGGCAGCTTGCTCTACGAGAAGCGGACCTTCACATCCGGCCCCTTGTCCAGGTGGATGCTCTCAATGAACCGAACCCGTCCCGTCTTTAAAGTCAGGACCACCGACGAGGTCCGCGTTCCCTCGGCAAAGAAGCGGACGCCTTTCAGCAGCGCGCCCTCTGTCACCCCCGTAGCGCCGAAGATCATCTGCTTTCCGGGGGCGAGGTCTTCGGCTTCATAGATTCTCTTTTTGTCTTTGATTCCCATCTTCGCTATACGTTCTTCCAGTTCGGGCTTGTCCACGACCAGTCGACCGAGCATGTATCCGTTCAGGCAGCGGATGGCAGCCGCGGTAATCACGCCCTCCGGGGCGCCACCCGATCCCATAACCGCGTGCACTCCGGTTCCCATCACCGCGGCCGCGATGCCCGCCGACAGGTCGCCGTCGCCGATCAGCTTGATGCGCGCTCCCGCCTTCCGAATATCGGTGATCAGCTTCTCGTGCCGCGGACGGTCGAGCACAACGATGACCAGGTCGTCCACGCCGCGCTGCATCCGCCGCGCGATGTTTTTCAGGTTGACGGCAACGGGTGCGTCCAGCTCGATCGCGTTCTTGCAGGACGGGCCGACCACGATCTTCTCCATGTAGCAGTCGGGAGCGTGCAACAGGCCGCCTTTCTCCGATGCCGCCAGAACTGTGATTGCGCCGGGTGCGCCGGTGGCGCAGAGGTTGGTTCCTTCCAACGGATCGACGGCGATGTCGACGTCTGGAACGTCGCGTCCGTCGCGGTATGGGCCGCCCACCTGCTCGCCGATGTAGAGCATGGGAGCGTCGTCGCGCTCGCCCTCGCCGATCACGATGGTGCCGTGCATGGGGACGGTGTCCATGGTCTTGCGCATGGCCTCGGTCGCGACCTGGTCACTGAGCGGACGGTCTCCCTGTCCCATGGTGCGCGCCGATTCGATGGCGGCGTTCTCGACTACACGCAGGAATTCCAACGCCAGATCGCTTTCCAGGTTCTCGCCAAAATTCTTGGCGTACGGCTCGGGACGGGTAGTGTCGGTTGCCATGAATGCTTCCTCCAGGTGGATGCGCGACCAAGAAATATATTCTCTTCGGGGCAGAGATGGAAGGGCCAGCGTTACGCTCGACAACGCGGCCGCTAGGGCGTGTCCCGCGGGCGATCTGCGTAGGAGGCCAGCATTCCGTATAGCTCGAGGTCGAGGAAGTTTCCCCACTTCAAGATGTGCTGCGGGAAACTGCCCTCGTGGCGCATGCCGATTTTTTGCAAGACTCTAGCAGAAGCGATGTTGTCGGCGACGTGGCCGGCGTGGATGCGGCGCAGTGCAAGCCTTCCGAAACCATACTTGACCAGAGCGCGGGCAGCCTCAGTGGCATAACCATTTCCCCAGTAGGAAACTCCGATCCAGTAGCCGAGTTCAGCGCGATGATGACCGGGTTCGAAGCGCAGCCCGGCGCCGCCGCAGAGCGCGTGGTTCTCACGCAGTTCAAGGCAAACATGCAATTCACGCCCGGTCGCGAGGTCCTGCTGAGCAGCGGTTATGAAATCGCGAGCGTCGGCCTCGGTATAAGGATGCGGAATGCGGAGCGTGGTAGCCGCCACGCGGCGGTCGCCGATCAGCGGCAAGAGAGCTGGGATATCCGAGAGCTCGAAGCCGCGCAAGGTCAGGCGGTCGGTTTGCAGGGGAGGGAATTGCATCACTTTACTCTCGTCCTTCTTGCTCTAGTTCTTACTCTAATTTTTACGCTAGCGCGAATTTGTAATCGTATATTGTCGTATGACGATACCCCATGGCCAGACAAGATAGTCACGAGAAAAAAAATCCAATTGGTAAGTTGATGATTGTGGCGGTGATTTTGCTGGCAATTTTTGTCATCACCCGCCATCGGGAGATTCATGTCTATGACGGCTTTGAATCTTCAGCCTTAAGCTCGGACTGGATGGAGTGGCGAATGGTGCGCGGCGCTTTCCGGGTGCAATCCCAGGTCGTGCGTGCGGGCCGGAGCGCGGCCGAAATCACGGTGCACTCAGGCGATCGCCGAGAGGCCGCGAGTGACGACGGCAATGCGACGGAACGCGACGAGCTGATGGAGGCGTGGTGGCTGGTGGCGCACACCCATCGCACCTATCGTTATTCTTTCAGCCTTTATCTGCCTGCCGATTTTCCGATCGTCCCGACGCGGATTGTTTTGGCGCAGTGGAAAGAAGTTTGTGAATGGAGCCGATGCCGCCCACAGAATCCTGTGCTCGCGATCCGGTATCAGAATGGGGAACTGCAAATTACGCGGCAGGACGACCACGGGAAAACGATTCTTTATTCCACTAAAGAGGAGATGCGCGGACGCTGGCTCGACTTCCGCTTTGCGACGCGCTTCTCGCGCGGCGATGACGGCCAGATCGACGCGTGGCTGAACGATGCCCCGATCATTCACTATCACGGACCGACTGCTTACACACAGCGCGGCTACCCTGACCATGGCTACGTCTATTTCAAGACCGGGCTCTACCGTGATGAGATGCCGCAGCCGATGACGATCTACGTGGATGAGTACAGGAAAGATGAATTGGTTCCCTGACGAGCATTTTCGGTCCGGATTCCTAGAACGCGTCGATCCCTGTTACGCTCGCCCCAATAATCAAGGTGTGGATGTCGTGCGTGCCTTCGTAGGTTTTTACCGATTCTAGATTCATCAGGTGGCGCATGATGGGGTAGTCGTCGGCGACCCCGTTGGCTCCGAGGATGTCTCTGGAGAGGCGGGCGCACTCTAGGGCCATCCAGACGTTGTTTCTTTTGGCCATGGAGATGTGCTGGTGCTCGACTTTGCCGGCGTCTTTCAGGCGGCCTACTTGCAAGACTAATAATTGTGCCTTGGTGATCTCGTTGATCATCCAGGTTAGTTTTTCCTGGACCAGTTGATGCGAGGCGATGGGCTGATCGCGAAATTGTTTTCTCAGCAATGAATATTGCAGGGCGCAGTCGTAGCAGGCCATGGCGGCGCCTACCGCTCCCCAGGAGATTCCGTAGCGGGCCTGGTTGAGGCACATCAGCGGAGATTTCAATCCTCCGGTGGCGGGGAGCAGGTTGGATTCGGGGATGTGGACATCTTGCAGCGAGAGGCCTGAGGTTACAGAGGCGCGCAGCGACCACTTGCCGTGAATGTCGGAGGCTTTGAAGCCGGGACGGTCAGTCTCTACGAGGAAGCCGCGGATTTTGTCATTTTCATTTTCAACTTTGGCCCAGATCACGGCTACGTCGGCGATGGTGCCGGAAGTGATCCACATTTTTTCGCCGTTGAGGACGTATTCTTTGCCGACTTTTTTTGCGCGGGTGCGCATGCCGCCGGGATTCGATCCGAAGTCGGGTTCGGTTAATCCGAAGCAGCCTAGCTTTTCGCCTTTTTGCATGGCGGGGAGCCAGGTATTTTTTTGATCATCGGAGCCGAAGGCGTAGATCGGATACATGACGAGCGCCGATTGCACGCTGACGAAGGAGCGGACGCCGGAATCTCCGCGCTCTAATTCTTGCGTGACGAGGCCGTATTCGACGTTGGACATGCCGGCGCAGCCGTAGCCCTGGAGCGAGGCGCCGAAGAATCCGAGATCGGCCATGGGCTTGACCAGTTCGCGGGGGAAGCGGCCGGCGCGGTTGCACTCCTCGATGATGGGGATGAGGTTGTCTTCGATGAAGCGGCGGGCGGTGTCGCGGACGAGGCGCTCGTCGTCGTTGAGCAGGGTGTCCAGGGCGATGAAGTCGACTCCGCGGAATTTGATGGCTGGCATTTACGGTCACCTCTTTTGTATGGCGGGAAACTAATCACGGTAGCAGAGGGGCGGCGTAGTGGGCAATGCGGGGGACGACATGCGACGACATGCGGGGATGACAAGTGGCGCGTTATTCGGTGACAATGATTTCGTCTTTGGTCTTAGGTCTTGGTGAATATTGAGGGGCGGAATCTTATGGGCGACTCGCGGGAATTTCTGCGGCATACCCTGGCCACGGTGGCTTATCGTGGAGCCAAGGCGATACGCGGGGCTGGGCCTGACTTTGCCGAGTATGGCTCGCCGGAGACGGCTCGGACTCCGGCCAAGATTCTGGCGCACATTGGCGACTTGATGGAGTGGGGATTTTCGATGGCGGATGGCAGCCGAAAGTGGAATGATTCGGCTCCGCTTGCTTGGGAGCAGGAATCTCAGCGCTTCTTTGCGACGCTGAAGAAGTTTGATGACTATCTGGCTTCGGACAAGCCGCTCGAAGTGTCAGCCGAGAAATTGTTTCAGGGACCGATTGCCGACGCGCTTACGCACGTGGGGCAGATTGCGATGCTGCGGAGGTTGGCGGGCGTCGCGATCAAGGGCGAGAATTACTTTGTGGCTGAAGTAATTGTGGGTCGCGTGGGGGCGGATCAGGCGGCGGCGCGCAAGGAATTTTGAAATGCGAGGGTCTGGTCGGTTGCCGCGTTGTTAACCGATTAAAAAACAGCCCCGGAAAAGAAACTCCGGGGCTGATCGATGATCAGATTGTCTTATTGGTGGGCGACGTCGAAGCGATCGTGGTTCACCACCTTGGTCCACGCTGCCACGAAATCCCTCACGAACTTTTCTTTGGAATCTGCGCTGGCATAAACTTCCGCTAGGGCACGCAGCTGCGAGTGCGAACCGAAGATCAGGTCGACACGGGTGCCGGTCCACTTGACCGCGTTCGTCTTGCGATCGCGTCCTTCGTAGATGGCTCCGGAGCCGTTGGATTCTGTGGACGGCTGCCATTGCGTGCTCATGTCGAGCAGGTTGACGAAGAAGTCGTTGGTCAGCGTCTCCGGCCGTTTGGTGAAGACGCCGTGCATGGACTTCGCGGTATTTGCGCCGAGGACGCGCAGGCCGCCAACGAGAACCGTCATCTCGGGTGCGGTCAGCTTTAGCAATTGCGCCTTGTCGACCAATAACTCCTCAGGCGACAGGCGCTGCTTGCCGTGGAGATAGTTGCGGAAGCCGTCGGCTCTTGGTTCGAGCGGCGTGAAGGACTCGACGTCGGTGTGTTCTTGCGATGCGTCCATACGGCCCGGCGTGAAGGGGACTTTCACGTCAAACCCGGCAGCCTTCGCGGCTTTTTCGATCGCGGCGTCGCCACCGAGAATGATCAGATCAGCGAGCGAGACTTTCTTGCCGCCGGATTGTGCGGCGTTGAAGTCTTTCTGGATCGCTTCGAGTTTCTGCAGCACTTTTGCGAGTTCAGCGGGCTGGTTGACTTCCCAGTCTTTCTGAGGCGCCAGGCGAATGCGTGCGCCGTTCGCTCCGCCGCGCTTATCGGAGCCGCGGAAGGTTGACGCCGACGCCCAGGCGGTCGAGACCAACTGAGAAACGGGCAGGCCCGAAGCGAGAATCTTCGTCTTCAGAGCGGTAGCGTCCTGCTCGCTTATCAAGGGATGATTTACAGCGGGGATCGGGTCTTGCCACGGCAGCTGCTCCTTGGGAACGAGCGGGCCGAGATAACGTACGATGGGGCCCATGTCGCGGTGCGTCAGCTTGAACCACGCGCGGGCAAAGGCGTCGGCGAACTGATCCGGATGCTCGTAGAAACGCCGCGAAATTTTTTCGTAAGCAGGATCGAAGCGCAAGGAGAGATCAGTGGTCAGCATGGTCGGCGCGTGACGCTTTGAGGAATCGTGCGCATCGGGCACTGTGCCTTTGCCTGCGCCATTTTTCGGCGTCCACTGATGTGCGCCAGCCGGACTCTTGGTCAGTTCCCAGTCGTAGCTGAAGAGGTTGGTGAAGAAGTGATTGCTCCACTTGGTGGGCGTCTGGGTCCAAGTGACTTCGAGGCCGCTGCCGATGGTGTCAGCACCACAACCTTTGCCAAATTTATTCTTCCATCCCAGGCCCTGGTCGTGGATGTCGGCGCCTTCTGGTTCGGGGCCGACGTAGTCAGCGGGAATCGCAGCGCCGTGGGTCTTGCCGAAGGTGTGACCGCCAGCAATTAGCGCGACCGTTTCTTCGTCGTTCATCGCCATGCGGTGGAAGGTTTCGCGAATATCCCTGGCCGCTGCGACAGGATCCGGCTTGCCGTTCGGGCCTTCCGGGTTCACATAAATCAATCCCATTTGAACCGCGCCGAGCGGACTCTGAAGATCGCGGTCGCCGCTGTAGCGCTCGTCCGCCAGCCACGTGCCTTCGGGACCCCAGTTGAGTTCTTCGGGCTCCCACACATCGGCACGACCGCCGCCAAAGCCGAAGGTCTTGAAGCCCATCGACTCGAGAGCGACGTTGCCGGCGAGAATCATCAAGTCAGCCCAGGAAATTTTGCGCCCGTATTTCTGCTTGATCGGCCACAGCAGGCGGCGCGCCTTATCGAGGTTCACGTTGTCAGGCCAACTATTGAGCGGTGCGAAGCGTTGCTGGCCGGCTCCGGCACCGCCGCGACCATCGCCGATGCGGTAGGTGCCTGCACTGTGCCACGCCATGCGGATGAAAAGGCCTCCATAGTGGCCGAAGTCGGCCGGCCACCAATCCTGCGAGTCGGTCATGAGGGCATGAAGGTCTTTGACCACAGCATTCAGGTCGAGGCTCTTGAATTCCTTGGCGTAGTCGAACTCCTCGCCCATGGGATCAGACAGGTCTGAGTGCTGGTGGAGAACCTGCAGGTCTACTTGATTGGGCCACCAGTCGCGGTTGGTGGGAGCGGAGGCTCCGTGGTTGAAGGGGCACTTGGATTCGGTTTTGCTCTGATCTTTACTCTGATCCTCGGGGGAAACAGTCCCCGAGGAAGAGGCAAGTGTGTTTTCCATGTGTTTTGGATTTTCCATATCTTTTTCCTTTGAACGAGTTCAAAACGGTGGATGATCTACGAACCCATCAGACTGCGGTTCGCACAATTAGCTGCCGACGCGCTTCTTGATCGGCTGTCCCAAAAGAATCCGCACACCTCTAGGCTTACATCTCCAGACTTAACGAGAAGCTCGCCGCGGAGCACACTTCGTGCAGAGCCCCCGGAAGATGAGTTCGCATTCGCGAAGAACCCGCTTACCGAGGGAGCCAGGGCCAGGCTTGGGCACGTCATACCATTTAATATCCTCGACGTTGCCGCAGCGGTCGCAGATGAAGTGGTGATGCTGCATGCCCTTGGCATCGAAGCGCGCGGCCCGACCCTCGATGGCCACTTCACGCACCAAGCCCGCCTTCACCAAGTCCCGCAGATTGTTATAAGTAGTGGCCCTGGAAGAGCGCGGGTCCACGCGATTTACGGCTTCGGAGATTTCCGCAGCCGTGGGATGCCGGTTGTGCTCCAGCAAGAATGCCATCACGGCGTAGCGCTGCGAAGTGCAGCGCAATCCGCTGCCATCGAAGGCCCGTTTAATTGCCTCGGCGTCCATTAGGTGTTTAGACTATGTCTAATGTGAGATTTTGTCAAGACTTGTGCTTTGGTGTGCTTTGGTGGTGGCGATTTTACTTAGATCCCTCCATGTGAAATTAGGATGTTACGCCAATCATTACAGGACAGGCACACGACTCGATTTGATTTGCTTGTGGCCATTGTCGTATTCGTTTCTGCTCTAGTTTTCAGTATCAAGGTGCATAACGAGTAAAGACAAGGTCGGTCGCTTTGGCCTTCTCGTGGCAAGGGAAGCAGCTCTTCATAAACGCCGCGTCGCCAGGTTTGCCATCTGCGAAGTGACCGAACCCCCAGCCGCCGGTTGCGGCGTACTTTTTTGAGTCCTTGACCATAAACTGAATGTTCGTGGGCGCCCCTGGAACAAAAGATTGGACCTGGCCAAAGATTTTGTTGTTTTCATCCGAGGGGACGTTTCGGTAATGCAAAGCCGCAAGGATGGTGCCGTCAGGAAACGGAAGTTTTCCTTCCCGGAAGGCATTGATCGCTACATCGTTGCCCAGGAGGGCACCTAAACTGTTGAGCTTGCCTGCTTCATGGGCCGAGGAGATCCACCTCCAGTCGCGGTACCCGTGAGGAATTTCGGTAACGAATGGGGCGGGTTCCCCATCCGCGTGTCCTGATGCAGGGGCAATCCAGGCGACAAGGCCGGCCATTGCTGCAACTGCAACCAAGAAGAATGTGAAGTGTTTCATAAGGGATCCTCCATTCCAAATATGCTTAGGTGAACTGAAATCAGGGCCTTAACTGTTTCGCCTTTAAAGCTGATGTCGATGCGTTTTCGATCGCCAGCAGCTAGGCGCGACTCACGCGCAACAATATACAAGAGAACTTGTATTGCTGAAATGACAGTCTTTGGGGCGGGGTTTCGCAGATACCCCCGCGCATTTCCGCAAAATCAGGACCCCTCAATTGCTGTAACCAGAGATACGAATCGGAACGTCGCCGTTTCCGGGCTGGTTTGGTCCCAAGGCTGGCCCTGAGTAAAATAGCGAAAAGCGGCTGGTGGGGATCGCATAGGAGATTCGATGGCTTCGGGCGAAACGGTAACTGCGGGCACGAACGCGGCTCCGCAACTTCCTAATCACAAAGTTAAGGTCAAGAAGCCGGGGCAGCGCGCCTGCAATGAGAAAAACGCAAAGGGAAAGTTCTGCGGCGGGCATCTGAAGCGCTGGTTCTACACGGCCGACGTGCTGGAGCAGGAGTGCGGTTGCGTGGAGAAAGCCTGGGGGGCGGATGCCGAAGTGTACCGCTGCGAATTTTGCCAGACACTGTATCTGCCGAATCCTGAAGATGCGCGTGGGATGAATGTGGCGGGGCCGGGGCAGTTGTCGGTGTTCGGATTTGCGGTGCCGGCGAAGGAAGGCAAGTGAAGGCGGCAGGTCGCAGGTGACCGGAAAGTCCAAGACTCGTTCTTGCTTTTCCTGTCACCTGTCACCCGACATCTCATACGTATCACTTGAATGATTGTGAACACGTCTGAACTTATCTTCGATTGGAATCGGCGGGACTTGCTAGCGTGGCGTCCGTCGAAACCGGTGCGGCTTACGGATGAGACTTTGCGCGACGGGTTGCAATCGCCTTCCGTTCGCGATCCCTCTATCGAGCAGAAGATCGAGATTCTGCACTTGATGGAAGCGCTTGGCATCAACACACTCGATCTTGGGCTTCCGGGAGCGGGGGCGCGGGCGGTTGAGCATGTGACAGCGCTGGCGCGGGAGATGGTTGCCAACAAGATGAAGATCACGGCATATTGCGCCGCCCGTACGCACGAGAATGACATTCGGCCGATTGCCGAGATCGTGCAGAAGACGGGCCTGCCGATCGAAGTCGCTGCGTTTATCGGATCGAGTCCGATACGGCGCTACGCTGAGGGGTGGGACGGCGCGTTTCTTCTGCAGACCACGGAGAAGGCAGTTAGGTACGCTGTGTCGCTGGGGCTTGAGGTGATGTACGTCACGGAAGACACGACGCGGTGCGATCCGGCGACGGTGAAGGAGCTCAACGCGGCGGCGATCAATTGTGGAGCGCGCACGCTTGTGATTTGCGATACGGCTGGACATGCGACGCCGGCCGGCGCGGGCGCGCTGGTTCGATTTGTGATCGACGAGGTGGTTCGGCCTAGCGGCGAAAAAATTCGTGTTGAATGGCATGGGCATTGCGACCGGGGATTGGCGGTTGCGAATTCGATGGCGGCGCTCATGGCGGGAGCGGATTGCGTGCACGCGACGGCGGTTGGCATCGGAGAGCGCGTCGGAAACACGCAGATGGATCAGATGCTGGTGAATCTCAAGCTGATGGGCATTGCGCCGTGGGACCGGCAGGACCTGACCAAACTGAAGCAATATTGCGAGGCGGTTTCGGTCGCCACCGGCGTGCCGATTCCGGCGAATTATCCGGTGGTGGGTGAGGATGCGTTTCGCACGGCGACTGGCGTTCATGCTGCGGCTGTGATCAAGGCCTATAAGAAAAAAGATATTGAATTGGCGAATGCTGTCTATTCGGGCGTGCCCTCGCACTACTTTGGATTGGAGCAGATCATCGACATTGGGCCGATGAGTGGAAAATCGAATGTGCTTTTCTGGCTGGAGCGGCGCGGACTGGCCGCGAATGAAGAGGTTGTCGAGCGCATTTACAAGTGCGCCAAGGCGAGCGATCACACGCTTAGCGAGGCGGAGATTATGGAGTGCGTGCAGGCGCGCTGATCTGTTCTCGCCGTTAATTCCTATACGGCTTGACACTCGATTCGTCGTCCTGTAGTGTCCGCCTGCAAGAGTCGTCGGTTCAAGGATCCCATGGAACCTGCAGATTCGAAGCCCGACGCGACGCCGAAATCACGGCGTGTGCCGGAGGCCTCGCGCAAAAAGTCGGCCGCGGTTACGATCCGCGATGTCGCCGAGCGCAGCGGATTTTCTTCGGCCACCGTTTCGATCGTGCTGAACAACGCTCCGCTTGCGAGATACATTCCCGACATCACCAAAGGGCGCATTCAGCGCGCGGCTTCGCAGCTCGGCTATCGTCCTAATCTGTTTGCGCGGTCGCTGCGGGGGCGGCGCAGCCATACGGTCGGCGTCATGGTGTTCGATATGACCGACCCTTATTGCACGCTGGTTTTGCGCGGCATCGAAAACACGCTCTATCAGTCGTCGTTTCTTCCGATCCTCACCGATGTGCACAATGAGCGCAGCCGTTTCGAGCGCTATCTTGAAATGCTGTTGGACCGCCGCATCGAAGGGCTGGTGGTTCTGGCGAACTGGCTGTTTGTTGATATCAATGTGCTCGCCGATCTGGAGAAGAACAATATTCCGACGGCGATTGTGGGACGCGAATTAGGCAACGACAGCATCAGCTCGGTGATTGTCGATAATAATCTGGGTGCGCGCGCCGCTTTTGAACATTTGTATTCGCTGGGTCATCGGAAGATTGCCTTTATCCGCGGACCGCGTTCACTCTCAGACACGGAGCCTCGCTGGCGCGGAGTGCGGGCGGCGGCTCGCGAGTGCAACCTGAAACTTGATTCGCGGCTGGTGGTTGATCTGCCGGAGTCGGGCGATCCGTTTTCTAGTTTCGAGGTCGGATACAAGCTGACCGAGGAGTTGCTGCACCGGCGGCATCCGTTTACGGCGCTGATGGCTTTTGATGACATGACGGCGTTCGGCGCGATTCGCGCGCTGGCGAAGGCGGGAGTTCGCGTCCCGGAAGAATGTTCGGTGGTGGGATTCGACGACGTTGCGCCGGCGGCCATTTATTCGCCCGCACTGACCACGGTGCGACAGCCCATGGAAATTATGGGAACGGCAGCGGCCACGATTGTGCTTGAGGCGATCAACTCTAATGCGAATGCAAATGCGAGCGCGAGCGCGGAAAAGAAACCGGTTCGCACGATTCACCGCAGAATTGTGCCAGAACTGATTGTGCGCGAGTCGACTTGCAGCGTGAAGTAGACGCGGTCAACAAGCTTCGATCCGTCAGCTTCGATCAGTATTCCAGTTCGATCAGTCTTCCAGCGGAATTTCGTGCACAAGCATCGCACAGCGCTAATCCGCTACCACAGCCTCTTTTCGCGTGCTGGCCAGGACTGCCAGCCCCTGATCGAGATCGGCGATCAGGTCATCGACATGTTCGAGGCCAACGGAGACGCGGATCATTTGATCGGTCACGCCCATTTTCTGGCGCAGTTCGGGCGCGATCATGGCGTGCGAGGTGATGACGGGGATGGTGACGAGCGAATCGACTCCGCCGAGGCTGGGGGCGAGCGTAAAAAGATTGAGCGCCTCAGCCACGCGGCAGGCGTCGGCTCCGTTGCCTTCGACTTCAAAGCTCAGGACGCCGGCCGCTCCGGCCAGTTGCTTTTTTGCGATGGCGTAGTCGACGTGATCTTTGAGGAAGGGATAGTGCACGCGCGCTACCTTCGGATGCCGGCTAAGGAATTCGGCGACGCGCAGGGCGCTTTGGTTCTGGCGCTCGACGCGGACGGCCAGGGTCTTGATTCCGCGCAACAGCAGAAAAGCGGCATGCGGATCCATGCAGCAGCCGAGCGTGGTGCGAGTGTGATGAATCTGCTCGATCAAATCGCGGCGGCCGGTGGCGATGCCGCAGATCAAGTCGGAATGTCCGGCAAAGTATTTGGTGCCGGAATGCAGAACCAGGTCGATGCCCCACTCCGCAGGTCGGCAATTGATGGGCGTGGCGAAGGTGGAGTCGATGGTTGAGACCAGGTTGTGCTTGCGCGCGAGGGCGGCAATTTTTTCGAGATCGACGACGCGGACGGTAGGATTAGTCGGCGATTCGATGTGGAGAATTTTTGTGTTGGGACGGATCGCGCGCTCCTGCTGGGCGATGTCGTTGGTGTCGACGAAGGTGGTCTCGATGCCGAGTTTGGGGAGCCATTGCGACAGAAACTTGGTTACGCCACCATAGATATCGCGCTGCGCCACGATGTGGTCGCCGGCTTTTACCAAGGAAAGCATCGAAGTGGTGATCGCAGCCATTCCGGAGGAGAAGAGCAGCGCGGCATCCGTGCTTTCGAGTTGGGAGATGGCATTCTCGGCGACGGTGTTGGTGGGATTGCCGTAGCGCGTATAAAAGCTGTCGGTCGGAGTGACGCGCAACTGCTCCTGCATATCGGTGACTTCGAAGGTCGAGGTCTGATAGATGGGCGTGGCGAGCGGGCCGTTCTTCTTGGCTAGGCTGGTGCCGCCGTGGACGGCTTCGGTTTCCTGACGAAATTTGTGCTTCTTCATAGCAACCTCCTCGGCGAATCGGGCAGCTAGCTTTGCACGGCTGCGGCATTCAATGCGGGCACGGGCGCAAGCCAATCGGCCGACCGGGCGTGGCGGCCGTTTACCAGTTGGTCGAATTCGTGTTGCAAGGCGCGCGTGACTGGGCCGGCTTTGCCGTCGCCGATGGTGCGGAAATCGATTTCGCGCAGGGCGACGACCTCGGCCGCTGTGCCGCAGACGAAAACCTCGTCGGCAATATAAAGCTGATCGCGGGAGATGGGCTCCTCGACGACGGAGTAACCCAAGTCGCGGGCGAGCGTGATGAGGCTGTCGCGAGTGATGCCTTCGAGAATTCCGGCGCGCGGGGTGGTGGCGATAGTTTTGTTGCCATTGTTACTGCGGTCTTTACTACGAACTATAAATAAATTCTCGCCGGTACACTCGGCGACGTAGCCGTCGGGGCCGAGCATGATGGCTTCATCGAAGCCGGCGCGATGCGATTCGGTCTTGGCCAAAATCGAACTCACATAATTTCCCGAGACTTTGGCTTTGGTCATCATGATGTTGGGATGCAGGCGGGTGAAGGACGCGATGTTGGCGCGAATGCCGCGTTCCCTCGCTTCGGCGCCGAGAAAATTCTTCCACTCCCACACAGCGACGACGAAGCGCGGCTGGCCGGATTCGACAGTCATCATCATAGCGCCGTCGAGGTAGATCATGGGACGGATGTAGCAGGCGGAATACTCGTTGGCGGCAATCGTCTGATTGATGGCGGCCTTCACCTGGTCGACGGTGACGGGCAGGTCGCGGAAGCCGATGATGTGGGCGGAGTCGAACAAGCGCTCGACGTGCTCGTTCATGCGGAAGACGGCGGGACCGTTGTCGGTGGAGTAGCAGCGGATGCCTTCGAAGACGCTGAAGCCGAATTGCATTCCGGCGCTGATGAAGGGGACAACGCCTTCGCTGGCGGGTCGCAGAGAGTCGTCGATCCAGATGTAACGAGCGGTTGCCATGTGTTGATCCTTGTTAAACGATCGTTGTTAATTGATCCGGTTAAACGATCGTGAGAAAGCTGGAATTACTTAAGATTACCTGCGCCCGGCGGACGCGGCAAGCCGCGTTGCTATGGGGGAGTGGGAGGAGGCGAGACGCGGGCTCGCGCACACCTTATAATGGCGCGGCTATGGAAACAGGACTCCAGAATCGCGTGGCCATTGTGGCCGCGTCGAGCCAGGGGATTGGGCGCGCTGCGGCGGAGGCCTTCGCTGCGGAAGGTTGCGGTCTGGCGATTTGCGCGCGCAATCGGGAAGCGCTCAATACGGTCGCCGAGAAAATTCGCAGCCAGCACGCGGTAGAAGTCTTTGCCGAGGCGTTCGACGTGGCGGATGCGGGCGCTGTACGCGATTTCGTCAACGCAGTCGTGGGTAGATTGGGCAGCGTCGATATTTGCGTAACCAATGCGGGAGGGCCGCCGGCCAAGGGATTTCTGGCGACGACGATCGAGGAGTGGAAGCGGGCGGTCGAAGTCAACTTCATGAGCGCGGTTTATTTTGCGCATGAAGTGATTCCGCACATGCAGAAGAAAAAATGGGGACGCATTATTACGGTCACGTCGATTACCACCAAGCAACCGGTGGCCGATCTGGTCTATTCGAATGCGGTGCGTGCGGCGGTGGTTGGGCTGGTGAAGAGTTTGGCGAATGAATTCGGCAAAGATGGCATCCTCGTCAATAATGTTGGCCCGGGATTTACGGCTACCGATCGATTGAAAGAATTGGCGCACTCGCGCTCGGCGGGCTTGGATAAAAGTGAAAAGGAGATATTCGAGGGATGGGCCGCAGAAACCGCGCTGAAGCGGTTGGGCGAACCGCGCGAACTTGCCGATACGATTGTCTGGCTGGCCAGCGAGCGCGCTTCGTATATCACTGGACAGACTGTGCTGGTGGACGGCGGCCTTTATAAAGGTTTGTAATTTAATCAGGAGACATTCTTATGAAAAAGAAAAAACTGAAAGGGAGCGCGCGGAAGACAGCGGCGGCGCCGAAGAAGACAGCAACAACTTCTCGTTCAACGAGTACGGTCGCGCTTCAAGGCACTGTCTCAAAAGCCAAGTCGCCCAAGGGGGAGCTGCGCCACGTTTCGTGGAGTTCGGTTGCGGTTGAAGCGCTGAATCCCTTGCTGGGGCTGCACTTTGTAGTGGGAGAAAACATTATGCTGGCGCGCGTACTTTTGAAGAAAGGATGTCTTGTGCTCGAGCATAGCCATCCCAACGAGCAGGTCACCTTCATCGCGAAGGGTGCGCTCAAATTCAAGATCGATGGCCGAGACATCGTGGTGAATTCGGGAGAGGTTCTGACGATCCCGCCAAATATGCCGCATTCGGCGGAGGCACTCGAAGACACGGTAGATTTCGATATCTTTAATCCGCCGCGTGCCGACTGGATCAATAAGACAAACAACTATTTGCGTTGAGCGAAACACGGGTTGGACGGAAGCGGTGGCCGTGCTAACATCTTCAGTCCACGCGGTTCGGGAGACTCCTCATGCGCCTTCTGCTAGCTTATTTCGCAGCATTCTTGTTGCTCACTTCGCTGTCGTTTGCTCAAAGTTCAACTGGCTTCGCTCACCACGTAGCACAAACAGTTCCGGTTGATTCATCGCGGCGCGAGCTTTCCGCGGAGCGTCCGCAAGCGCCAAGTCAGGCCTGGGCTCAACCAGCGGCCACGGAGCAGGGAGGCCAGGGTAATGACTGGCAGTTACTTGCCACCTTGCCCGGAGTGATTATTCATGACATTGCTTTCGCGACCGCCAAGATTGGTTATGCGGTGGGTGAACTGGGCCAGGTCTGGAAAACGACCGATGGGGGAAATACCTGGGTGCAACAGGTTCTGAGTGGCGGTGAGAGCGATTACTTCTACGGCGTCGATGCTCTCTCGGAGAAGGATGTTATTATCTCCGGTTTTTACGATTCCTCCGAGGCTTACGGCGTTTTCCGCTGGACTGAAAATGGCGGCAAAACTTGGACTAGCGACATGAGTCCCGGCTCTGAGTGGTTGCAGCAAGTCCGCTTCGTCAAGAAACAAAATGGAATCATGATGCCCCTGGCCGCGTCGGGCGATTCTCCGACGACGGCCGAGTACACGACCGACGGGGGCGCGACGCTTTCGGATTGGAACAGCGCTGTCGCGAATCCTTCCGGAGCATGGTTCGCTCCGCAATTCTCCTTTCTCCCTAACCTTCATGCTCGGGCGTCGGGCGTCAACTTTTGCACCAGCCTCACGGGTGGATCAGCTTGGACTTGCGGCCCGTCGGTCGATTCCGTCTTCGACGGTCCTGTCTTTTTTCTCAACGATAAATTTGGCTGGGTGGGCGGCGGCGAGATTTCTCCCAATGTGGAAGGTTGGATCCACGTCACCACCAACGGCGGCAAAACCTGGAGTGGTCGCACTCTGGATGGACCGTGGCCCATTCGCTCTCTCTTATTTCTGAACAGCAAGACGGGTTGGGCTGGCGGCGGCAATGTGTATACGGACGTGGGCGGCATTTACTTCACGACTGACGGCGGCAACACCTGGTCAGTCGACGTCACCACCAACTCGGAGATGGGTTCGTGCGCCGATCGCGCGATTGCCGGAGGCCATCATCAGGTGTGGTGTGCCGGCTTTAACTACAACGGAAATTTTTCCAGCGTTATCTACAGCACTCAGTATTAGTTGATGTGGCGCCGACACTCCCTTCGACTTCGCTCAGGGCAGGCCCTGCCCGCGTGCTGCGCCGCGCGAAAAACATAAGTGTCGCATCGTATCTCGCTGCTGGTGCCGCCGTGCCGTATCATGTCTGCAGGCGAGCGTTTGTATTCCGCCGATAACTGGATCACAACTCTTTGTCGACCATTCCAAAGCTGGAAGTTGCTTCCCGTCTGCGTTGTATATCGTGCGGCGCCATATCGGATTCCTCCGCCGCAGACTTCCGTTGCGCGGTGTGCGGGAATCTGCTGGAATTCTTTTTTCCGGGATGGACTTCGGGAACGGCTGCTTTTGAGCCGGCTGTGCTGAAAGCGCTGTGGCTTGCCCGGCGCACTTCACGCGACGCTCTTGACCAGAGCGGAGTCTGGCGGTTTCGTGAACTGCTGCCCCATATTCCGGCGGAACATGCCATTACGTTGCGCGAAGGGAATACGCCGCTTTATCACATGCCTCGATGTGCGCGCGTGGCGGGCGTCGATCGTCTTGAGGCCAAGCATCAGGGGATAAACCCTACTGCATCATTCAAGGATACGGGGATGACGTTTGCGGCGTCGTCGGCGCACCAGAGGAAATTCAAGTGGGTGGCGTGCGCTTCGACGGGAAACACATCGGCTTCGATGGCGGCTTATGCGGCACGGGGCCAGATGCACAGCCTGGTCCTGATTCCGGACGGAAAAATTTCCTGGGGCAAGCTTTCGCAGTCGCTCGACTATGGCGCGCTCACCTGCCAACTCCGCACCGATTTCGATGGCTGCGTGCGCATATTGAATGAGCTGGTTCGGCAGAAGCCGGTGTATCTGCTGAATTCGGTGAATCCTTATCGCATTGAGGGGCAGAAGACGGCAGCGATCGAAGTGATGGAGCAACTGGGGTGGGAGCCGCCGGATCATATTATTGTTCCGGGCGGCAATCTTGGGAACAGTTCGGCGATCGGCAAGGCGCTGCTTGAAATGCATGAGCTGAAGCTGATTTCGCGGCTGCCGAAGCTTTCGATCATTCAGGCGCAGGGGGCGAATCCGTTTTATCGCAGCGTGAAGGAGTTTGGCGGAAAGAAGCTGGAGCCGATGACGGCGGACACGTTGGCGACTGCGATACGCATTGGGAATCCGGCGTCGTGGAAGAAGGCGCTGCGCGTGTTGCAGGCCACGGGCGGGGAAGTCGAAGAGGTTAGTGAAATCGAGATTGCGATTGCCAAAGCGGAGATCGGGGCTGATGGGATTGGGTGCGAGCCGGCCTCAGCGGTCACCCTGGCGGGGCTGAAGAAGCTGCGGCGGCGGGGATTTGTTAAGGCGGGAGAATCGGTGGTGCTGATCCTGACGGGGCACTTGCTTAAGGATCCAGATTTTACGATTCAATTTCATCGTGGCGATTTGTTGGCGGGATCGAGCGAAGAGTCCGAGAATGCGCAGGCAAAATCTTTGCAGCGCGCTCCGGTTGTGCTCGACGCCAATCTTGAGGCGGTCATTGCCGCGCTCGATGCGGCTGAGAGAAATTCGCGATGACGACGGTTAATTGGGGTCCATGCTGTTTCTGTGGAAACGACGTGCAGTCGTCAGACGTCGATCCATCTCGAGTACAAGTATCAACATCCGGCGGCAAGTGGCAGCTATGGGTTTGCCATGCCGCGTGCTTAGCAGCGGATCGCAATGTTCCGGAGGCACCCCGCCTGCTTGACCCAACTCACTTCTAGACCTAAGGATTTATCAGCGCATGACGGCAGCCCCACAGAAATTCGTAGCACTCTGCCGCAAACTCGTGTATAAAACACAGTTCAACCTCCGTCGCGACGGTTAGCGATTCTGGTTTGTGCAGAATCGGGCTAACGCCTTCCATTTCTATTGTTTCGGCCAATTTTGGTCGCCACGGAATTTGCTCTCAAACTATGCCTTCACGTCCTGCATCTTTAGACCGTTCGTTGCGGCTAGCGCTGCCCGCGACCTCCGCCAATCTGGGCCCGGCGTTCGACGCCGCGGCTCTTGCCCTGGATTTCCATCTGCGATTGCGCGCCGAGCGCGCGCCTGATTTCTTCGTGACCGCCGAAGGGCGCGATGCGCAGATCTGTAGCCGCATGGAGAACCACCTCATCGTCACGACTTATTGCGAAGTGCTGGAATCGGAGAATCGCAAGATTGCGCCGCTGCGGATACATATTGAAAACGAGATCCCGATTGGGCGCGGTTGCGGATCGTCGGCGGCAGCACGGCTGGCTGGAATTGCGCTGGCGGTACACTTTGGGCATTTGCGTTGGAAGAACGATCGGATTGTTGGCGAGGCTTCGATGCGCGAGCAGCATCCTGACAATGCTTCGGCGTGCTGGATGGGCGCGCTGACGGTGGCGCGCATGGCCAACCAGGTGCAAGCGCAGGTGGTGGAAGTGAAGCCGAAAGGGAAGTGGCCACTGCTGCTGGCGGTGCCGGATGCGCCGCTTTCGACCGAGCAAGCGCGGCGCGTGCTACCGTTTCAGTATTCGCGCGCCGACGTGACGACCAACATTCAGAATGCGATGCTGCTGCTCGCGGCTTTTACGCAGGATCGACAGGATTTGCTCTCATCGGCGCTCGAAGACCGCATACACCAGCCTTATCGTGCCCCGCTTTGTCCGCTGCTGCCGGCTCTGAAGGAACTCACTGGAGAGTCGGCCGTGCTGGGCGCGGCGCTGAGCGGGGCGGGGCCGTCGGTGCTGGTGTTTCTTGATCCCAAAGTGCCGACGAAAAAGGCGAAGCAGAGGATCGCGGCTCATCTCGCCAAGCGCCGGCTCACGGCGGAACTCATTCTCACCGAGATCGCGCAACATGGCGGACGCGACGGCGCGGACTGGAAAAAGCATCACGGCCCGACAAAAAAATAGTTCCTCTGCCTGCGACGGTTCTTACTTGCGACTAGCCGGAGGCACGATGCCGTTCATGCGCAGATATTCCACCATCTGTCCGTAGTGGTCATAACCATGCCATGCGAACAGCATGGCCAGGCTGAGTCGCGTGGTCGTTGACTTGCCGTCGAAACCGGGAATCGGTTCCACGACATTTGCCTCGGTGATGGTGGCAACGGCCTTGTGGGCGTAGGCGTAGGAGTCTTTCAGATATTTGAGAATTTCGGCCTTCGACTTCACACTATCGGGGCCCTTTTCGTCGTTCACGTCGACGGGCGCCTTTTCGCCAAGGATCAAAGACGCAACCAGGTAGTTGGTGGCGGCGACGTGTTTGATCTCCTCGGCGAATGTGCGAACGCCTTTAAACTCGCCGTTGGTTGGGGCGAAGCCGTATTTATCCTCGGGCATGGCTTCGGCGGCGGGAACAAAATCGTGTTCCACTCTTTTGGTCGCGCTGTCGACGACCTGGCTGATGGTCTTCTTTTCGTCTTTTGTTTGGGCTTGCGCTTGGGTTAGTCCGATGCTGCAAAAGGTTAACGTGGCCAGCAGGATGGTCGCGATCGTTTTCATATTTCCTCCGGGTAAAGTTAAGCGTTGCATCAATCTCTCACTACTGCGGGCGTTAGGTCGAGTTCAGTGATGGTGATGCGATGGCCGCGCAAGGCGAATACTCCGAGCGCGAGCACGGCAGCGGCGGCGCCGAGGGCGTCGGGGACGCCGATTGTTTTCGCCAGTGCGCCCCAGAGCGTGGCGCCTATGGCCATGCCTCCCTGCAAAACCAGCAGGTAGAACGACAGGGCGCGGGCGCGGATGTAGGCCGGGCACATGGTTTGTGCGGCGACGTTCAAGCAGGCCAGAATGCCAATCCAGGCGGCGCCTGCTATGAGCATCAGCGCGCATAGAAGGATGAAACTCTCTGCGCGCCCTACGGCAAAAGTCATGCTGGCGAAGATCAGGATAGCGGCGCCGACTACGCCGTCGACCGACAGTTTTTCGCGCAAGCGCGGCAGCGCCAATGCTCCGAAGAGCGCGCCCAAGCCAAAACAGCCGAGCAGCACGCCATATCCGCTTGCGCCGTAGGGAAGGGCAATGATGGGCAGCAAGGCCAGAAGGGCAACGGCTGCCAGGCTGAAGGTTCCCGTGCGCAAGAGGACTGACTTTGCCAATCCACTTTCGCGAACATAGGTAAAGCCGTCGGCAATGGCCGACCAGACGCGCTGAGGATTTGGTCGAGGCTCGACTGGGCGCCGCCAGCGATAGAGAAAGAGGATGACGCCGAAAAATGAGATCGCATTCAGGAGGAAGGTCATGCCGCAGCCTACAGCGGCAACGACCAGGCCGCCGAGCGCGGGTCCGACGGCTCGGGCTACGTTAAAACCCGCCGAATTGAGAGCGACAGCCGAAGCATGTTGCTTGCGCGACACTAACTCCGGCGTGATCGCCTGCCATGCTGGATCGTTCATCACTGCCCCCAGGCCGAGCAGGAAAGTAAAGAGAAGCAGGACCCACGGCCCGATGCAACTGGTGAGGGTCATGATGCCGAGAGTTGCGGAGGCGAGAACCATCCACCCCTGGGTGAGTAAAAGAAAACGGCGGCGGTCAACCATGTCGGCGAGAGCGCCCGCTGGCAAGATAACGAGGAATACCGGCAGCGAGGCCGCAGCTTGCACCAGACCGATCATCAGCGGGTTCGTCGTCATCTGCGTCATCAACCAACCGGCGCCGACATTCTGCATCCAGGTGCCGGTGTAGGAGATGACAGAGGCAATCCATAGAGAGCGAAATAATGGCTCACCGAGCGGAGCCCAGGGCGACAGCGAACGCCTCCCGGCAATCGGACCGATCGGCATTTTGATCATCTCAGCCATTGTGAAAACTCTTTTGCCGCTGATACTTGCGCTAACTCGGCGCTTGAAACACAACTAAGCTGGTGCCGCCTAATCGGCGGCCGCAAAGAATCTTCGTGCCATCCGGCGACCAGCGCGGGTTGGTGTACTCGCCCACGGCGTCGGTGAGTTGGCGGACGCTACTACCGTCGCGGTTCATTTCGAAGATTTGAAATCCGTTTTGTCCGTGACGCGAGAACACAATGCGCTCTCCGTCAGGAGACCACGACGGCCACCCGTCGAGGGTCGAGGTGGCGGAGAGATTGTGATCGCCTGAGCCGTCGGCGTTCATGAGGAAGACCTGCGATGTTTCGCCTTGCTGTCGGCGATGCACAATGAGTTTGCCGTCGGGCGAAAACGACGCGTAGGTATAGCCGCCACCGTGGGTGATTCTGGTTAGCTCGCTGCCATCGGGGCGCACTTTCGCCAGCTCCATATCGTCATCTGTCTTCTCGCCGATGATGCGGTTCTCGGCTGGTGCCTGCGCACTATTCTGGGCACTGGCTGCGAAGCGAGTCGTGTTGAAGAGGATCCAGGCTCCGTCGGGCGACCATGCGGGATGAATGTTTTGTCCCACTCCGTTCGTCAACTGATGAATGTTGCTGCCGTCGGCATCCATCAGGAAGATGTGTGAAACGCTGTTGCGGATCGAGACGAAGGCAATCTTCCGCCCGTCGGGCGACCATACTGGGGAGTCGTCTTCCTCTGGGCCGGTCGTAATCTGTTGCATGTTGCTACCGTTCCCGCCGTCGTCTGCATTAAAGACATGCACTTTCAAACCTCCGTGACGGCTGGAGATGAGAACAATCTTCTTGCCGTCCGGTGACCAGGATGCCTCGTAGTCGACCAGGGTGGTGAGTGGCTTGAGTTTCTTGAGCGGAAAATCTTGGGCGCTAATTGTCAGAGACAATGTCGAACAGACAAGTGCTGCGACAGTTAGCGAATTCATGAAAACACCGTAAAGCCGCTGCTCATGGAGATCGGTGAAAAGCTAGTGGCCGGCGACCACTGCCCGCTCGCCAAACGGCCACTCCCTCCGCCGCCAGGACCGCACCATGTAAATCGCCAATCCAACCACCAGAATCACTCCCGCATAACGAATCTCGCGGAGGAAGTTCTTTCTTGAAATCAGGATGAAGGTAAAGCTAGCCGCTGCGATCAACGCCGGGGCTGGATAGAGCCACATGCGAAACGGCCGCGGCAAATCCGGCCGACGGATGCGCAGTACGATGACTCCGATGCTCTGCACCAGAAACTGGAGCACGATGCGGATAACGATCAACGCGGCAATCAGGTCGGCCAGCCGCAAGAAACAGAACAGAGCCGCGACGCCCGCCAGGGCCAGCAGCGAGACGTAAGGAAACTGATATTTGGGATGCACACGCGCAAAGGAGCGGAAATAATTACCGTCGAGCGCGGCGGCGTAGGGCACGCGCGAATAGCCAAGCGTGAGCGAGAATACGGAAGCAAAGGCCGTCCACATTACCAGCACCGAGATAAGCGAAGCCGCACCGTGGCCGTAGACGCGCTGCATCATGGTTGACACGATATAGAGTTTCGTGTCGGACGTGCCTGCCTGCACCAGTTCGCGCCACGGGATGACCCCGAGAATGCTGACATTCATTACGATATAAAGACTCGCGACGGCCAGAATGGATAGCAATAGCGCCCGCGGAATATTTTTTCCGGGATCCTTGACTTCGTCGCCTAGAAAACAGACGTTGTAGTAGCCGCCAATGTCATACGAGGCGATCAGCATCGCTCCGCCGAGGCCGTGAAAAAAGTCTCGGGAAAAGGAAAATGCGCCGGGTGGTAAATCGAATGCCTGATGGGCGTTGAAATGGGTGAGGCCGGTGAAGATGATCCATCCGATCGTGGCCATCACTCCGGCCCAGAGCACGTTGGTGAGACGCGAGATGGCGGTGATGCGCCGGTAAAGAAGAAATGCGGTGAGGGCGCAGACGCCGATGGCTAGTAGCGTCGCGGGCATCGCTACCCAGGAAAGTTGGAGTGGTCCGATGAGCGGGAGGTTGAGGCTCCAGGAGCGGGAGGACCAGACGCGTTCAAGGCCGGGCCAGAAAAAGGCGGCGTACTGCGAGAGGCCGATGGCGCCTGAGGCAATCGAAAGCGGAGCGCTGAATGACAGTTGCCAGATAAATAAAAAAGAAACGAGACGGCCGAGTTTTTGCGGTCCGTAGATCTCTTTCAGATAACGGTAAGATCCGCCGGAGCCCGGCAGCGCCGCGCCGAGTTCCGCCCAGACCAGGCCGTCGCAGATAGCCAGCAGCGCGCCTAGTATCCAACCCAGCATTGCTTGTGGACCGCCCATGGCGGTGACGATCAGCGGGATGGTGATGAACGGGCCCACGCCGATCATATCGATCATGTTCAGCGCCGTGGCGGAGCCGAGGCCGATGCCGCGGACGAGTTGCGGAGGGGGGGAGGTTTCGCCTTCGAGTGGAATGCTCATGAGGGGAGTCGCTGGTCGTTCGCTAATCACCGTTGATTCATAGCGTGCGGTTAGGCGAAAAGCAGGTCCTTCGCTTCGCTCAGGATGACAAGCTTAATTTAGGTTGACGGTTTTCAATAGCGAACTTGTGCAGTAACGACGAGCGACCAGCGACTGACGACTCTCGACTGCCAACCACTAGCGACCCGCGACCAGATTCACAAACAAGCGTACTGCACCTGGCACGCCCGCTGGTAATTGCCTGAAGAACGCATATCCGGTGTAGATGTATGTGCCCTTGCCGTAGTGCGCCACAAGCAGGCCGCCCTTCTGCTCGGGTTCGCTGGGATCATGCGATTCGAGCAGCGGGGTGAAGTTGCTGTCCCACTGGGTCATGAAGTAAAGCCCGCGCTCCTGCACCCAGCCGTCGAAATCTTTTTGCGTAATTTCGTTGGGAGAATGAAAGATCGGGTCGGCGGGATTGAGAATCACAATGGGTGCCTCTTCGACCGAAACCCGCGCCCGGCCCAGGGTTGCGGGATAAGGCGTGAAATTGCCTTTATTGAAATCACCCGTCGCGGAGCCGAGAGTGTTGTATTGCACTACGAGGCGTCCGCCGGCCTGCACAAAATCAAGCAAGCGTCTGTTGTTCGCGATCACATCTTTCTGCGTGTCGTAGGCGCGAATTCCCAGCACGATGGTTTGATAGCTGCTCAAGTCTTCCACGGCAAGCTTCTCTGCTGGAAGCAGCGTGACATCCATGCCAATCTGCTGAAGCACCGTCGGAATCTCATCGCCTGCGCCCATGATGTAGCCGACTTTCAGATCTTTCGGAACCTTCACATCGACGACGCTGATGCGCTGCACCGCCGGCTGGTAGTAGTAAAACGTGCCCAGATCTTCGCGCGTGACCACCGAGTAGCCCTCCTTGTAATTCTGGTGGCCGCTGGTCAGCGAAGCTTGAATTTCTTTTCTTCCTTCCGTTCGATTTCCAGGATGCACGGTGAAATCGGCGCTCTGCTTTTCGCCGCGCTCGTGAAACGCCATCGGCTTTTCGGCTGGATCGGTCCGCCAATTGTCCGGCCCCTCAACCCGCAACAGCCCTTCATCCCTCTCTGGATCGCCCCTCCAGTGCGTCTCTGGTAGCGTCTTCGAATCGAGATTGCTCGACACATCAACCTTTACTGTGGATTGCGGACCGTCTTCGGTGGGTATTACTTGTTCGCTCGGATCCAGTAAGACAGAGAAAGCCGGCGCTACGGCTAGCGGGCGCTCGGCGATCGCGCCGGAAGCGTCTTTGTAGCGCACCATGCAGGTGGCGGAGATCACGCCTGCCCCCGTCGATCCGAGCGCCTTTACTGGCGGCGGAGGGAAGGGGAGATTCTGATATCGCGGGTCGTCAATTATGTTGAGCGCTTCTCTCTCCGGATCATTCCGATGCCAATATGGTTTGCTAAGCTCCGCCGTGGGAGGAACATAAACCTTGAAGCGGGTGATCACGGTGTTTCCTTCGGGCCGATTAGAAAGAACTTTAGAATTCCATCCCGCTGGAAGTGACAACGTTGTGCCGGGGGCAATGGTTGAACCGTCTGCTGCGGAGAGAGTGACCGTGACCTCAAACGTTTGGCCCGGCACCGCCATGAACGCGTCTTCGGGATTGGTTCCGACGGGAGCATCGACGACTACGTGCAGCGTCACCCCTCTCGCCAGGCCGAGTGCTTTGGCGATTTCGCTCCACTTCTCGGTTAGCTCAGGCAGAATGTTATTTTTCGCTGGGGATGAGATGTCAGATTTCTTGATCTGCTCGATGATTTTCTCAATCTGGCCGCCAGCCGCAATCAGAGGGCCCGCCGCAGCTGACGGGTCTTTTTCCGCCGCCACCATGGCCTCGTCGACCTTCAGCTTGACGGCGGTTAATGCATCGCGCAGCCCTGCAACCTTTTTTTCTTCGTCACCCAAGCGCGAAGCTAGTCCCGGCAACGTCGTGTCAATTCCGTCGAAGAAATCTTGCTCGTGCCCGTCTTTATCTTTCGGCGAATCCACGACCGAGTCGACCAATTTGTAGAACGTGAAACGGTCGCCGGGCGGAACGGTGAAGCTTCCCACGCCCTGTGATTCCTGATGGCGCAGGCCTTTCAGTGCAAATTGAACATACGAAGTCCCGAGCACCGGATCTTCTTTTCCTGTATTTAACTTCACCGTGTAGTTGGCTGTATCGCAGGTTGAGGCGCCGAAGCCACATACGTTACCGATGTATAGCTTTTTGGGCTGCCAGGGTTCGAGTCCTTCTTTGATTTGTTCGGGGAAGCGGTTCGGATCGGCGGCGGCGCGGAACGCCTCCCTGGTCAATATCGCGGACGCCTGATGGTGGCCGTGGCCATCGCGATCGGTGCCGGAAAAGCGCGCCACTAGAACATCCGGGCGAAAAGCTCGAATCACGCGCACCATGTCGGCGAGGGCAACGTCATGGCCTTGCCATTTTTGAAATGTTTCTTCGGCAGTTTTTGAATATCCGAAATCGGCCACGCGTGAGAAACGCTGCTCGACGCCGTAATAACGATCCGCCGCCAGCAATTCGAGCGTGCGCAATACGCCTAGTGCGTCGAAGAGATTGCTGCCGAGTTTATTTTGTCCACCTTCGCCGCGATTGAGCGTCATCAGCAGGGTCGAGACGCCTTTGCCGCGCGCCTCGAGCGTCAACATGCCACCGTCTTCGTCGTCGGGATGCGCATCGGTCTGCATCAAGCTTGCAGTCGTTGGCAAGCGCCGCAGCATCAGCTTCAGGCCCGCGGCTCCGGTCTCTTGAGCAAGGGGCTCATAATAATGATCGGCGGGGCCATCGGTCGCATGGTCGGCTGACGGATGTTCCGGCGTTTGTGCCACGGCGAAAAATGCCACAGTGCTCGCCAGCAAGAGGAGGCCTATCGTGATCGCGAAGCGGTTGCGCACCGGCCGCATCCATCCGAACCCGGATTTCTTTTCTGTCGCAAACATGACCATGTGATGGATTTTACTCAATGAAAGGAGCAAATATATTCTCTTCTAATTTATCGGCTCATTCCCTGGGCGGACGCGACTTTTTTCTGGCATTCTGCCGCGGTCAGCACAATGCGGCGGAATTCGGCGTCCCCACGCACATTCGCGAGCAGCGGATCGGATTGCAAAGCCTGGTACGCGCAATAATTTCCGGCAACGGCCTGGCGCAGAAACGCGAAGGCGATCTGCGGTTCGCCGCAGGCGGCCAGCAATGCCCCCTGCTGATACTTCAATTCGGGATTCTGTTTCGTCAGTAATTCGTTTTCTGCCTGCTCGGCCAAGCGATGGATCTCGCTTGCCGGTGCCTTATCGAGACACGCTTCCACCATTCCGCGCATCCACATGGGATTGTCGGTCATCTGCGATATGGCTTGCCGAGCTTCCGTCGTCTTACCTTGCCGCATCAAGATGGAAACGCGCACGGCGTTTGACCACTCCGAGCCCGCATCCTGTTCAATGAACTCGAGCGCCCGGGCTGCTTTGCCAGCCTCGGCAAAAGCGAGAGCGCAGCTTCGCCAGTTATAGTTCGAATCGATCTTCAACGCTTTGTCGCACTCGCTTTGGGCTTCATCGAGGCGACCGGCGTAGCGCAGCACGTACGCCAGAGAAAAGTGCGCGAATGCAGCATCCGGGCGCTTGCGTGCCAACTCGCGCGCATCATCATAGGCACGGTCGAGGTTTCCTCCTTCGGCTTCATTCGCCGCCAGCAGCCCAGCGGCGCTGACGCGGCCCGGTTCGATCGAAAGCGCGCGATGGTAGGCGGCGTTCGAGCGCTGATATGCGGCATCGCCTCCATCCGAGTAAACCGCATCGAAGTAATCGCGACGGCCGAGCGCCTCCCAGGCCGGGGCATAATTTGGATCAGCACTCACGACTTTCTCCAAAATCGCCATGGCCGCCTTATTGGATTTGACCTCGTGCGGGATGGCGAGCGTCCGCAAATACGCTTCGTACGCATCGCGATTGGCCGGGGCGCTGCCGGTTTCGACCGAACCTCGGTTAATGCCCAAAGCGGGTACGAGTTCGAGGCGTACTTTTTTCGCCATCTGGTTGCGCAGATCGATCAAGCTATCGGTTGGCGAACTGAGAGTGCCAGTCCAGATGACCTTATTTTCTTTGACGTCGACTGCTTCGAGAGTTACCTGCACCATTTTTCCCTGGCGCAGAAAATGTCCGACGACCACCGTGCTCACGCCTAATTCGCGACCGGCTATTGCCGGGTTGGCTTCCTCGTTGCCATATTTTTGTGTCGCAGTCGAGGGCCGGATCTCCAGCGAATGCGCATAGGTGAGCGCGTTGGCAATCTCATCGGCCAGGGCGAAACGCAGAAACTCGCTTTCGGCGTCGTTGTTGACATTTTGCAGCGGAAGTACGGCGATGGTGCGGTTACTGTCCGTTGCCACCGTCACTCGATGTTTAAACCACCACGTGCCTACGGCCGCGACTAGAGTTATTAGAACGGCCGCGAGGCTGACGATGATCCAGAGCTGGCTCGACCTGGTCTGCTGAAAAGTCTTGGGCATCGCGCGCATGCCGACAGCTTGCCGAAAGCCGCTGCGCAGCGCGGGGTCTGTGCCTTTCTTAATCGTTAGCTGTAGCTTCTCGAGGTCGGCCTTCATCTCGGTGGCGTTTTTGTAGCGCAGGTTGCGATCCTTCTCCATCGCTTTGCCGATGATGGCCTCGAGTTCGGGGGGCACAGCGGGATTGATGGAGCGCGGGGGGGCGGGCTTCGAATTGATGACGGCATGGAGGGTCATCACAACGTTTGTGCCGGTGAATGGCTTCTTGCCCGTGGCCATCTCGAACAGCACCACGCCAAACGAGAAGATATCGCTGCGCACGTCGAGGTCTTCGGAGCGCGCTTGCTCGGGCGACATGTAGACGGCGGTTCCGGGTATGACGCCAACCTGCGTCAGCGATTCCTCGAGCGACGAATCGGTGGTCATTCCCAGCCTTTGGTCTTTCGCCAGCTTGGCCAACCCGAAGTCGAGAATTTTTACCTGGCCACTTGCCGTGAGAAAAATGTTTGCCGGCTTGATGTCGCGATGAACAATTCCTTTGGCGTGCGACGCCGCCAGCGCGTCCGCCACCTGCACGGCGATGTCGAGCAGGTCTTCGATCTCGAGAGGCTTGCCGTGGATACGCTGCTTGAGGCTCTCGCCTTCGAGCTTTTCCATCACAATAAACGGCTGCCCGTGGTTGTCTTCAATGTCGTGAATGGTGCAGATATTGGCGTGGTTGAGCTGCGAAGCGGCTCGCGCCTCGCGCATAAAGCGATCAAGCGCGCGTTGGTCGTTGACGAGATGTTCGGGGATGAATTTCAGCGCGACATGGCGGCCGAGGCGGAGATCCTCCGCTTCATAAACCACCCCCATACCGCCGCCGCCAAGCTTGGATAGGATGCGGTAATGGGATACGGTTTGGCCGATCATCTCCATTAGTTAGTAGCGTGGCGCGGGCGCCTCGCCCGCAGCTGTTGACTCTGATTCTATTTGTAACGCCGAGAGTTTACCGCTCCCGCGAAGGCGTAATGGTAGGCGGTCAGCGCGGTTGGGTCAACCGAGAAGCTAGCGAATCAGCGCCGCCGATGAGCCCACCCATTTCATATTTTTGTTTTGATCGACGCCCATCATCAGGCCGCGGCCCATGCGGACGATCGTCAGCACGGGCAGTAACGTTTCGGCCCAGATGTACATGATCCGCAGTTCGACCTTGGTCGGGCCGTATGGCGTGTCTACTACAGGCGTGAAATTCAGGCGCTCTTGCAAAATATAGCTGCTCCGTTTTGCGGATGGAATCGCGTCGATGTCGGCGCGCGACGGGGCAATGAGTACGCCGAGGCCGGCGAATGAATAGAGCGGCTTAAGGACGAAGTTTTCGAGATCTGCGGGCATTTCTGGCAGTTGATCGAGAAACCAGGTTCGCGGCACGGACGGATGTCTTAGATAAGGGATCGAATATTTGCTGATACGAAAATACCAGTTGGGATGACCGGCCCACTCGACATCGAGATCGTCGCGAAAATCAAAAGGCAATGCCACCCCCTTGCGTTCCAGTTCATCCACGATGGTGCGGTTATAGATTCGCTCGATTAGAATTTGGCGGCCGTTCTCTTCATAAAACAGATGGCGCCCCTGTTTGTGAATCTTGGTGATGCATACGGTGCGAATTCCGAGCAACTTTTCGGTGAGCAAGAAATCAGGGCGCGTTTTTTGCTCCTCGGGATGAACCTCCATGAGCACGACGTTCGATGGATCGTGGCCGGCGACAATTGCGTCCTTTAAGAGTTGCCGGTAGGAAGCCGAGTCCAAGTCGCTCAAGAAGTAGCGAAGGTTTACGTCGAGCTCGAACACATCAATATAAGTCTGAGCCAATACAGGCTGGTAGGCGTAGAGTGACGGGAAGGCTTGTAACTCGACCAACTTGGGTTGTAAGTCGCCTTTCGAACCGCGGACCAGGCCAAAGTCGACTTGGATAAACATTGGAACCGGCGATTCGTTGGGCACGCGAAAGTGCGCGGGGATAGAAGCTTCCGAGAGCTCGCGGTACCTCTGATCCTCGACTAACTGCAAAATAAGAGCCTTTCCATCTTCCGCCATGCGCCGGACGAGAGCGTCGGGGAAGAAGCAAGGAGTCTCGCACAGGGCGAAGGGAACTTCCATCTCGCAGCGGGAAGCCATTTCGCGCTGAAGGCGTTCGTACTTTTCTGGAGTGAAGCGTACGTTGAAGTCCTGCCGATCGGAGGGGATCATTGAGGTTGAATGCGCGCTATCTGATCTCGGTGCTCTCCGCGCCTCGGCGGTGAAATTCTTTACGCCTCAATCAAAAATTGCCCGCTGCGCATGATCTGTTCGCCATCCACCCATATATCGAATTTCCGTCCCACCACATCAATGTGGGTTGCGGAATACCACTCCGCACCAGTGTGCGCGCCGTATGGATTTCCGAAAGCGATGTGAACGCCGGGGTATTTCTCATCTTGCAGAATCTCGCCGATCACATCTTTCAGTTCGATGTTGGTGCCGATGGCAAACTCTCCTACACGATTGCTGTTTTCATCAGTGTGGGTATAAGCCCAGAAATCATCTTTCAATTCTTTGTTTGAAGAGTGCGCCTCGATTACGCGATTCTCTTTCACCAGAATGGTCAACGGATTCGTCTTCAAATCGCCAAACTTCGCGCACAAGTAATCGCCGACGACTCCATCGATCACGAATGTGCCATTCACCTCGCCGGGCGTGGTGAAGACTTCACCGCCTGGAAGATTACCCCACTTTTCGGTGCTGATAATTCCACTGGTTTTTACCCAGCGATAGTTCGGATTCAAATCCGCCACTAGATCGGTTCCTGACATGGTCTTCGCGCGAATCTGTTTTGCCTTACGTACTGTTTCCAGCACTTTTACGCTCAGCCGGTCAACCTTCTGGAAGTCGGCGCGCATGCCTTCCAGCATGATGCGCTTGTTGATGTTGACCATGTGCGCGTGGCGGATTTTTTGCCGGTTAACAATGTCGGTCATCTGCATGCGCGACCTGAGTTCGTTGGTCTGCGCCTGCACAGCAAAAATGCTGACCTGACTTGACTCCAGATCTTCCGCGATCACCAGCGGCAAGTCGGTCAGAGGACGAGAAGCGACATCTTCGAGCACCCAGGTTTTGTACGGGCAGCCAACTTCTTCCAGTTCGTGGACGATGGCTGCCGCGATCTCAAGGCTGACTTCGTCGGTAATGACCGTGACTTTTTCGGATGGCTGTACGCGCAGGCAAACGCACACCGCATTGCGAGCCCCCAGGCTTAGCTGGGGATCAAACGCCATCTGATTCAGTTGGCGGCTGGATTCTGCGTTTAGTTGTGCGTCAGTTTTCATCAAGCTCATTAGACGGCGCGCGCGGTGGGCAAACTATCAAGTTGGTCGACGCCCACCTCTGTCTCCTCAATGATGTAGTCCATTACCGCTTTCATGTCGCCGGTTCTGCGATAGACGTCCAATTGTCGGTCAGCGCCCGTACCCATCTTCATAATCTCGCGAATGTACTCAACTTCTTCGCGGCAATCGAGTTCGTCGAGCACATCGTCGACGAAGGCGAGATATTCCTCGATCAGGTCGCGTTCGGGAACTTCCATCTGCTTGCCGAAGTCGATGAGTTTGCCGTTAATGCCATAGCGCGCCGCGCGCCACTTATTCTCCATCAGGAGCGACCTGCGGTAGAGGCGGAATCCCTGATTCTGCGAGTACAACTTGTAGAGCTTGGCCACGGTTGCCTGAATCAGGGCCGCCAGCGCAATGGTCTCGTCGAGACGCATCGGCAGATCGCACACGCGGAATTCAAGCGTGTTGAAGAACGGATGGGGACGCATGTCCCACCAGATTTTCTTGGCGTTGTCGATCGAATTCGTTTTTACCAGCAGCTTGACGTAATTTTCGTACTCGCCCCAGCTCGGAAAATAATCGGGCAGGTTGGTGCGGGGAAACTTGTCAAACACTTTGCAGCGGTACGAGTGTAGGCCAGTATCCATACCCAGCCAGAAAGGAGAATTGGATGACAACGCGAGCAAGTGCGGCACAAAATAGCGGGCATGATTCATCAAGTGGATTAGGGTTTCGCGATCTTCGATGCCCACGTGCACGTGCAATCCGAAAATCAGGTTGGCCCTGGCCACGAGTTGCATATCTTCGACAATGTTCTTGTAGCGTTCCCCGGGAGTGAGCGCCTGCACGCGCCAATCGGCGAAGGGATGAGTTGCGGCGGAGGCGATTCGAAGGCCATTTTCGCGGGCCAGCCGGATGATGTGATGCCGCAAATTTCTTAGCTCTTCGCGGGCGTCTTTAATATTGGCGCAAACCGACGTGCCTACTTCCACGACAGATTGATGCATCTCCGTCTTGACCCGCTCCTGCAGGATCATCTTGCCCTTCTCGATGATCTCGGCGTGAATGTGCGAGCGAAGATCCCGAGTCTCGGGATCGACGGTCTGATATTCTTCTTCGATTCCCAGCGTGAATGTAGGCTTCATCGCGGCATCCGCAGCTGCCTGAAAGTGGCAGGCAGTAAGTCAAACTAGTATATCAATGAGCTGGTTTGTTGCGGACGTTGTTATCGATCTTCGATTCGGCAGAATCACCACAGGGCTTATGCCTTTTTCCTGACTCTCGGCGCCCGGCTTTCGGCTGGTGTTGGGCCATTCAGAAAAGAGGCCCAGCGCAATTCGTCTACTGGATTTTCTCCGCTCAGCGCCTTCTTTACCGCCATTTCGGCCACGGCGTCTACGATCCACTCAAAATTCTGTTGCCCTACTGAGGTAATCTCGGCGTCCGGCGCCGGATTCATGAAATCGATGGCGTAGGGGATGCCGCCCTCCACCGCGAACTCGACCGTGTTCAGGTCATAGCCGAGCGCGCGGCACAATGTCAGCGCATCTTTTTCGATGCGCTCTTTTAATTTCGCTCCCGGCTGGGGGTTGCCCTTCACGTAGCGCTCGTGATGCGGAGCCCTGGGATCGTACCTCATGATGTGTACTTTCTCCTGGCCCACTACATAACAGCGGTAATAATCCTCAAACTCCACGCCATGTTGCAGTGTCATGCAAAGATCGGCCGTCTGGTTGTAGTTATGGAAGAAGTCTTCGGGAGAATGCACTTTGTAGACGTGCTTCCAACCCCCGCCGGAGTAGGGTTTCAAAAANGCCGGAAACCCGACGTAGGCAAAGAGCTCTTCCCAATTCAGCGGGTATATCAGATTTCGCATCGACTGATCCGTTGTATCCGGCGGATGCTCATGGTGCGGCAAAATCACCGTAGGTGGAATGGCGACGCCCATCTTATGAGCGAGCGCATAGTTGAAGAACTTGTCGTCGGCCGTCCACCAGAAGGGATTGTTAATGACAATCGTTCCCTGCAACATCGCGTTCTTTAAGTAGGCTCGGTAAAAGGGAATGTCCTGCGAAATCCGGTCAATGATGACGTCGTATCTCTTCGGCTCATCCATGCGAATGCCGCCAATAGAGACAAACTCAGCGCTAATACCATCGACCTTCCTGTCGTTAATTTTCTTAACCAGCGCCGGCGGAAAAGTGTTTTCCATGCCGAAGAGAATTGCGATTTTCTTGTTTGCCATAATTTTGATCCTAGCCCATGATCTCTAGTCGAGCCGCACCGAACGAGCCCCCGCGCCTTTCTTAAGAATATTTTCCTAGAAATGTTTTTGCGCCATGCGCTGCCACAGCGGCCAGTCGTGCTTGCTGTTGTCTCCGTAAATGTCAAGCCAGTGCGGAATCCCTTTGCCCTGGAGAATGGCGGACATCTGCACGTTTGCATCGAGACACAGATCCCAGTCCGATGACCCGAGAACAATCTTCATTTGCCGGATGCGGCTCAGGAACCACTCGTCATTCATGTTGGAAAGGTAGTCTGGAGGATTATTAAAGTAAACATTGTCGTCGTAGTAGCCGTCGAGAAAGCTTTTGATATCGAATGATCCGCTCATGGTCACGCAAGCGGATACCAAATCAGGTTGGCGCATGGAAAAATTCAGAGCATGGTAGCCGCCAAAACTGCAGCCGGTCACGGCGATTTGCGGAGACCAGTTCCTCCACTTTAAATAGGGGAGAAACTCGTTCAGCAGATAGCGTTCGTACTGCACGTGGCGCCAGATGCGCGCTCCCGGATGCACACCTTTGTTGTACAAGCTTTCCGCGTCAACGCCGTCAACGCAAAAGACCTGGAGTGCGCCGCCTTCCAGTTTTCCGGCCAGCGCGTGGATCATGCCTGCATCTTCATATTCAAAGAAACGGCCTTGGGAGGTGGGGAAAACGAGGACGGGCTGGCCGGCATGACCATACACCAGCGACTCCATGTCTCGCCCCAATTCCTGGCTATATTGTTTGTTATATTCGCGGTTCATGTGCGCGAGGATTGTAACCGATGAATGGCCGGAAAGAAGATCAAAAGAACGGCTAAGTCTCGGCCATGGCTAATCGTGACTAATGGCTCACAAATTTTGAACGGGGATCAATCTTCAGATGTTTGAGCTTCGATTGCAGTGTGGTGCGCTTCAGGCCCAAGCGCATGGCCGCGCCGTGCAGTCCGCCTATTTGCCCACGGCTTTCTCGCAAAGCGTGCAGGATATGTTCTCGTTCCGTAGTCTCCAGGGTGTCGTCGACCCCAATCTCCGATCCTGTCGCGCTCCTCGGCTGCATTTCGCTTAACGGAGCGACGAGAACCGACCCTTGCGTGAGAATCACCGAGCGTTCGATAAAATTTTCCAGCTCGCGGACGTTACCTGGCCATTCCCAGTCCGTTAGTGCGTCCATGGTTTTCCTGGGAATGCTGGTGATCGATTTGTTCATTCGCCGCCCGCACTTGCGAACGAAATGTTCCACCAGCAGCCGAATGTCCTCCCGCCGTTCCCGCAACGGCGGCACGTGAATGGGAAATACGTTCAGCCGGTAATATAAATCGCTGCGAAATTCCTTTTCGCGCACTGCCACACCCAAATCGACGTTGGTCGCTGCGATCAGGCGAAAGTCCACCTTGAGCGTCTGCGTGCCGCCCAAGCGTTCGAACTCCTGATCCTGCAAAACCCGGAGCAGTTTGGGTTGCAAGGCCAGGGAAATATCTCCGATCTCGTCAAGAAAAAGAGTGCCCTTGTCCGCGAGTTCAAGTCGTCCAATTTTCTTGTTCACCGCCCCCGTAAACGCGCCCTTCTCATTGCCGAAAAGTTCGCTCTCCAAAAGTCCTGACGGTATAGCTGCACAATTCGTTTTGATGAAACTACTATTGGAGCGTTGGCTCAAACGATGGATTGCCCTGGCTATGAGTTCTTTTCCGGTGCCGGTTTCGCCCAGCAACAACACGGTAGCGTCGCTGGATGCAACCTTCGCCACGTTCTCCATTACGGCCTGTAGGGCCTTGCTTTGTCCGATGATTTCCCCGAAGCCCAATTCGGTGTTGATCTCCTGTTCGAGGTAGAGTTTTTCTTCGGCAAGTTTTCTTTTGGCTTCGCACACCTCTCGCACCAGGCGGGCAATCGATTCCTCCGATTTCTTGCGCTCTGTGATGTCCTCGACCAGGCCCATGTGCCAGCGCCGTTGTTCTCCTTTGGCCGTCATCGGGACGCCGAGAATCCGCACCCAGCGCGTCGATCCATCCGGGCGCTGATATCTTTTTTCCAGTTCGTGCTGGGATTGCGCTTCCGCGCTCATTTCGCGTAGGTAATCTTTGGTTCGCGCCATATCGTCGGGGTGGGTAATGGCCGCCAAGTCTGTCAACAGTAAATCTTCTGCGCTGCGCCCGACGATTTCGCAGAACTTCGGATTGACTTGCAGGAATCGACCGGTGCGAGAGTCAAGCAGCGCAATACCGACTGGAGAGCGCTCATAAACTGTTCGGAATCGGAATTCACTTTCCCGCAGCGCTTTCTCGGCTTGTTTCAGTTCTGTGAGGTCGATGGTTGCCGCCACGGCTCCGCGCGGATTACCTGCCTCGTCCAGCAGCGGAACCGCGTGCGTCACCACTTCCCGCTCGGTGCCGTCTTCAAATACGACGGACCATAACTGACCGCACACTGACTCGCCTGTCGCCGCCGCATGCTGTAGGGGGAGCGAATCCGGCGGAATTTCTTTGCCATTTCGCATCACACGGAAGCTGGGCTGCTCCTCAGGCGTGGCGCTCTTGGAGAAGTTTCCGCCCGCCGGCACGCGCAGTTGCTCGTGTGCCGCCCGGTTGCCCGTGATGCGACGGCAGTGGGCGTCATGCGCGATAAAAACTGGCACGGGCACTACATCTAGCAGGGTCTCCAGTTCTTTTGCCCGCGCTCGCTCCCGCTCCTCGCTCTGCCGTAACGCCTCCTCTGCGCGCTTTTGTGGAGTGATATCGCGTAGGACACAAGCCACACGGTCAATTCCCGACGGACCCTCTACCGGGTAATACGCCAGCGATAGGTTTCTGTGCCCCAACTTCGGGTATTCGTAGCTGAGCTCATAGGTGACGGCTTTGCCTGCGAAACACTGATCCAGTTTTTCCTTGACCACGGTGTTAAATACTCCTGGGTTCAGCACCTCACTGAGCAAACGTCCTAGAACCTGTTCTTTCGTCATTCCTCGATATTCGAGAAAGGCGCGGTTCGCGATCACATAGCGGTATTCGCGGTTTACCACCACGATCATATCTTCGACATTCTCGACCACTCGTTCGAATTCGCGGAGCCGGTCATTCGCCTGCTTTCTTTCGGTTATATCGCGCGACACCGCGACGACATATTGGCGGTCCAGTTGCACGGTTCGCATATTCACTTCGACCGGGAACGTCGTTCCATCTTTCCGACGGTGCAGGGTTTCCATAATTACGAATCCCGATTGCCGCAACTGTTGCAAGACTAAGGCGGCGGAGCTTTCATCGGTATTCGGATCGATGTCAAAAACCGTCATCGACAAAAGCTCTTCCCGGCTATACCCCAGCTCCAGGTATGATTTCTCATTCACATCGAGAAAACGCAGACTCTCCGGGGCTATGACCTTAATAGCATCATTGGATTGGTCCAATAGGGTGCGGAACAGGCCCAGCCCCTCGAGCAGGTCTTTCTGTTCGCTGGCGGTCCGGAGCAACATCTCATTGCTCGTGAGCAGCGCCTTCTCCGCTCGCCAACGGTCGGTTACATCGTGCGCTATCCCTCGCACGATCGGCTCCGGTACGCCCTCAGTGCGCAGCGTGTTGTGAAATTGCCAGATCCGCTTTTCGCCTGAACGCGTCACCAACCTCAGCTGTCCATGCGCTACTCCGGTGCGTTCGATCTCTCGCAAATACGCGTCGAATTCGTTGCGGAATTTCGGATCGATAAATTCCCGCATCGGCGTACGCAGAATTTCTTCGACGCTGTAGCCGAGCAGCCGAGCCGGCAAGGGATTAATAGAGAGGAATCGGCCTTTAAGATCGTGGACGCACAACAAATCCTGGCTGTGCTCGACCAGATCGCGATACCAATCTTCGTTGTCTTTAAGATCGCGCCGGATTGGATCCCAGCCGGCTGACGCTTCTTCAGGAAAGTGGCGCTTTCGTTCCCCAGGGTGCAATACCATGGCTCACCCTTCAGCGGGTGCCTAGAATCGTAGTAACTTTCATTGGCCAGATTCGATTCCGGAGGCCGCTTACTTAGATTTTTTACATGACTTTCTACCAGCTTTATCTAAGACCACTTCGTAAGATACGCTTATTTGGCGCTTAGCGGAAGATATATCACGATCTGTGCGGTAAGCGAATGGCACTAACAGGGAACAGAGCGCACTAAAGAGGACGTCATGCGACCACAGCGTATATTTGGAACAAGACTTCCGGACTTTTCTTCGAAATGTCTGAGCGTGAACCTGTCTGAGCGTGAACCTTGACTCTGAATCGTCTCGGGACTAGCCTGATCTCGATTATCCGCGAATGCGCTGGTGGGGGCGCGCCGTGAATTGCTTATCTGCGTGGTTGCTTCTTCTTGGGATCCCGCTTGTACAAGCTGCGGAGACGCCTGGCATTAAGATGACGATCGAACAGGGGCAGCCGGGAAACACAAGCCAGAGAACTGTTTATTTTCAGGCCGACCGGAAGCGTTTCGAATATCAAAATTCATTTGGGCAGCGGCAGGCAGATGGTTCCGTGCGGCCGATCTACGGGCCGCGTCTTGTTTCCATCACGCGCTGCGATTTGGAACAGGCTTTTACGTTGAATCTTGACATGCACGAATATACGTCTGCGCCGTATCCTCCGAAGCCGCTCACGAAAGAAGAAATGGAAAAGCGCGGAAAGCGGACCCGCTTGACCTATATCTCGGATAAGCCAACATTGCAAATCGAGACAACGACCACTGATACCGGTGAGCGGAAAGAAATTTTCGGGCAGACTGCGCGGCATGTCGTTACGACGAGAAAACAGACGTCGCTTGAAGGCTCTGTCTCGCAGGCGCAGGAATCGGTAACGGATGCCTGGTACATCGGCTCGACGATGCCCGGATTCGGATATCGATCTTTACCAGCGACTGTCGTGCGACCGGAAGTGGCCTAAAGGAAAGAAGAGTCACGCTTATATACGCGCGGTCGTCGGAAACCAGCCGATGGATCGGCCCAAATTCGTCGACATCGGCGAGCCTGAGACCGGATTTGCTGTGGAGTCTGTGACGACATGCAAGAGCGTTCGCACGCTGCCTGACGGAACCGAGAAGCAGTTGGATTCTAAAAATGAAATGCGAGTGACACAGTTCGAGATCGCACCGTTGGATCCTGCGCTGTTCGAGATTCCCGAGGGATTTAAGCGCGTGGACCGCATAGAACGCAATCCGCCACAATCGGCCTTTCTTGGCCCACCGAAAAACTTCTGGCAAGAAGCTTGGAGAAGCGTGGCAGAGCTGTTCCGCTAGAAACTTATATTGCGTATTACGGTTCCACCAGCTCTTCCTGCAGCGAATTTGTCACGGGCACTGATACGGGCTTTCTGGCGCGAGTGGTCGTAATCACAATCACACTGACCAGCACCAGGAGCGTTCCAAGAATAGTGCGCGGCCCGACTGTCTCCCCACCGAGGAAATAACCGACGGTCACGGCTACAACCGGGTTCACGTACGCGTAGGTGCCGACTTTGGTGGGCGATTGATGATGGATGAGCCAGACATAGGCAGTGAAGCCCACGATCGAACCGGCCACGATCAGGTAGGCGAGCGCGAACCATGCTCCGCGCGACATGGTTTGAATGTGAAATTCGCGAAAGTTGCCGAGGGCGGCCGCCAGCAGGCCAAGCATGATTCCTCCCGTCAGCATCTGGGCGGCTGCGCTCATGGCTTTCGATTCGGGCAAAGGGAGCTTGCGCGTAAGCGATGACGCGATCGACCAGCTTATCGAGGCAACGACCAGAGCCGTCGCACCCCTGGGATCGATCGGGGCTTCGCCGAAGCTCACGCTGTGGCTTACCAGCACGCCAACCCCGCCGAGACCCACGAGTAGAGCGAGCGCCAGGCGGAAAGTGAGCTTTTGCGTGCGCAGGATAAGAATCTCTGACAACGCCATGAAGACTGGTATGGTTGCGAGCATGACTGCCGCAATGCCTGACGGCACGCGCTGTTCGGCCCAGAACAAACACCCGTAATCGAGGACGAATATGCAGATAGCGAGGAGCGTGGCGGCTCCCCACTCGCGTAGCGATGGATTTGGCGCGCCTTTTAGCCGCATCCATCCATAGAGCGCGATGCCAGCGATGAAGAAACGCATGGCGGCGAAGAGGAAAGGCGGGACCTCATGCACGCCTATCCGAATCGCCAGGAAGGTCGATCCCCAGACAAAATAAATGATACCGAAGGCCAGCAGGGTCTTCCAGACTGGCGGGCGAGCAGATGCTTCCATAGGAGATAGATCGTCGGAGGTTGTTGTAGGACGCAGAGTTTTTCGGATCAGCACTTCAACCGGCTCTTGGCTCGAAGGGCCGGTTGTCTTGGGAAATTTCGGCGACTGCCAAGCTGCGCTCGGCTAGGACAGACGAGGCGTCTGTCCCTACGCCATCAAAGCCTAAGGGCTCTTAGCTTCGCTTTGCAATTTGCTCACGAGCTGCCAATCCAAATCCCCACCGCAAACACCAGCACCCCCCCCACCACCACCTGAAAGGCTGCGGACAGCAGCGGAGTATCCATGTAGCGATTTCTGATCCAGGCAATTGTGGCCAACTCCAACGCCACGATGATCACCGCTGCGGTAAACGCCGCGTGGAAATTTGTGAGCAGGAAGGGAAGCGTGTGGCCGATGCCGCCGGCGGCAGTCATTAATCCTGTGACCGCGCCGCGCAGCATAGGACGGCCGCGGCCAGTCATCGATCCGTCATCGGACAGAGCTTCGGCAAACGCCATCGAAATTCCAGCTCCTATTGATGCAGCCAGTCCTACGACAAATGCATCGTGGCTGCTTTTGGTGGCGAATGCCGCTGCGAAGACTGGAGCCAGAGTCGATACCGATCCGTCCATCAGGCCGGCCAAGCCGGGCTGGACGATCTGAAGAACAAACAATCGGCGTTGGGCGACGTCCTCTGCGTTTTTCTCCGCGGGCGTGATGCTTTCGGACATCGCCTCCGCCGCGACTTGATGCTTGCGCTCGATCTCCTCCAGATCGCCGAGGAGCTTGCGGATTCCGGCGTCGGTGACTTGGCCCATTGCCTTTTGATAAAAGCGGCGGGTCTCCAATTCCATCAGTTCGGCTTGTTTCCGAGCGTCGGCAATCTTCAAAGGACGCATCAGCCACAGCGGCCGCTTCTGCACAAAGCCCTTCACATCCTGACGCCGGAGCAGGGGGATGTGTTCGCCGAAGCGCGTGCGATAGGTTTCGAATAGCGAGGCGCGATGATCCGACTCCTCCACCGCCATGTCATCGAATAGCTTGGCGGTCGCCGGGTAAGCCTCGCGCAGGCCGTCAGCGAAATCCGCGTAGACGCGCCCGTCTTCTTCTTCGAGGGAGATAGCGAGCGCCAGAATTTCGCGCTCGGTCAGATCTTTGAAGTTTCGTGCCATGCGACAAGTTTACTTTTTCTGGCTCTTGTTTCAACCACAGGGATTAAAACAGTCCTAACCGTCTCGATACCTTCGAAATATTTCCCGGAGTCGCGCCGCGCCGCACAGCCGCTTTTGCCGCAGCGGGCCCGGTATAGTTTGCCCACCAGCCATTCCCTTTCGGTAACACGATAAGAGCCAAGACCTGCAATCCGGACAAAATACTCAGGGAGTTTTTCTGGGCCCTAGGCCCAATGCAATGGAAAGGGGCGTGCTTTAGCTTCGCCAAGGTGCAACAGAAATTTCGCCGGTGGCGAGAATTCATCTGCCATTCTTGGCCAGCAGATTTCCTGCGGAACGCTGCTCAATTTCACAGCGAGGTTCATCCATGTCCGTCTCCGCGATTCTCAGCAGTGCGTTCAATCAACCGCAGATCGGCTCCAGCAACCGTCCTTATCAGCCGAGCATTCGCCAGTTGGGGAAGGATTTGCAGTCCGGAAATCTATCCGCCGCGCAATCGGATTTTGCCAGTCTGCAGGCAGCGTTCTCTCGATCCTCCGCCACCACAGGCGCGACTACTAACCCCGCGACGGGATCTACGGCCAGTCCCATTGCACAGTCTTTTAACCGGCTCAGCAGCGACTTGCCGCCGGGCAACGTGTCAGCGGCGCAAAAAGATCTTTCTACGGTTCAGCAGGATCTTCAGAGTCGGGGAAGAATACCGGCTCATGTGCCCGACTAACTTGGCGGAGGCAGCAACTCGGGTAGCCAGAATTCGCTGGTGCAGGATCTGAATCAGATTGGCCAGAGCCTTTCCTCCACGAGCGCTCGCTGGAGCGCAGCCCGTCTATGCCAGCATGCAGCAGGAACTGCAAGAGTTCTCGCTGGGCGCCGGAGCCACTGAGGCGCTGGATAACCTGCCGCTGTCGTTGGCGGTGATTGGATTTACGAGGTGCGGAAGTGTGAATGCTGAGGAAGGGCACGAGAACACTGGCGCCCTCTGTTCTCTTAAACGATTCTAGCCGCCCTGCTTCAATTCCGTCAGAACCTGGCGGGCGATTTCTTTCAGCGTCTCGAACACGCCCACGCCCTGGAAGGCGACTGCCTCCACGACGGCTTCGTTTTTCTTGCGCAATTCTTTGGACAGCTCGTCGACGGGCAGAACGTTGGGCAGGTCGCGCTTATTTAACTGGAGCACGTAGGGGATTTTGTTGAAGTCGTAGCCATGCTCTTTCAGGTTGTCCATCAGGTTATCGAGCGCTTCGACGTTTGCGTCCATGCGCTCTTGCTGAGAATCGGCGACGAAGACGATACCGTCGACGCCGCGCAGAATCAGCTTGCGGCTGGCGTCATAAAAAACTTGCCCGGGAACGGTATAGAGGTGAATGCGGGTTTTGAAGCCGCGCACCGAGCCGAGATCGAGCGGTAGAAAGTCGAAGAACAGGGTTCGATCGGTCTCGGTGGCGAGCGAGATCATCTTGCCCTTTTGTTGTTCGGCTGTTTTCTGGAAGATGAACTGCAGATTCGTCGTCTTGCCGCCCAACCCGGCGCCATAGTAGACGATCTTGCAGTTGATCTCGCGCGCTGCGAAGTTGATGAAACTCAAAAGGCTTCCTCAGGACAACCGGCGAACAGAAACGCCGCGAAAAAGATTGCTCGCGAACTACTCCCTCGATACGCGAGTCTTTCTTTACAAATCTCGCTACAAATTCGCCTGACTACAGTATTCGGTTACTGCTGGTTTTTATACCACACCGAGGGGCTCGGGTGCAGGTTACCCATGTTACTAACGGCAGTCGCCAGCCGCCAGTTGCCAGTGGCCTGCACCCTCGGATCACGTTCATTGTGGCGTGGGCAGCGGATAATATCCGGCTTTTGCATATACCTTTACGTTCGGACGCCGCACGCGGATCTCGATCTCGCGGTAACCTCCGATGCCTGCCCTGGGCGAATAACCGAGTGTGTACCGGTTGCGGGCGCTTCCGATGGCCTCGTTGTAGGCCCGCTCGATTGAAGCTTTCGTCATTTCGCCGAGCACGGTACCGCCGCCGGTCGCGGCGACATATTTGGGGAGGATGTCGCTATAGCCCAACAGCTTGGTCGTCTTGGGCAGGTGAATGCGCTGGAGACGGTCGTAGATCGGGATGGCCGCGCCTTCGACTCCGAGCGCATACACCGTGATGTTCTGTGTCTCCAATACTTTTAGCGTGTCTTTGTAGCTGGCGGTGGAGTTGAGTTCTCGTCCGTCGCTGATGATGAAAATAATTTTGCGGCGCGTCCGATCGCGCGTCGAAAGATCGCGCGCCGCCCGCAGGATGGCATCATTCAGGACGTGCGCTTCTCGCGGAGGATTGTAGACCGGCGGCGCCGGAACATCCACTTGGTTTCCATTAATGATTGGGCCACCGGGACCGAGCGGGCCGCTGACCACCGGAGGGCCATTATTCTCGCCCTTAAATTCCCTGACTTGGTTCAAAGCCGCAGTCAGCGGCTGACCTGCAGTGGTGAAGTCTTCGATCTGGCTGACCGTGCTGCTATAGCTGTAAATGGCGACTTCATCGAACTGGCTGAAGGCTCCCTGCAAGGCTGAGAGCGTGTCCTGTACTTTTTTCAAACCGACGTCGGGCATGCCGGTATCGAAAATTACGGCTGCCGAAAGGGCAAAGGGATCGCTGGTGAAATACTTTAGCTCTTGCTTCTTGCCGTTCTCGAGGACATAAAAATCCTCGGGTCGTAGACCGCCGATCATATGCCCGTCGCGATCGGTTACGGTCACTGGAACCTGCACAAAGGTTGAGTAACCGCGGATGGTGAAGATTTTCTCCCCGGTCTCCACATCTTTCGGAACGCTGCCCGCAGGCACCGTTTTGACCGGAGGCATAGGCGGCGGAGGCGGAACGGTCGAGTCCGAATCACTGCGCGGGATATCGCTGGAGTTGCTGTTCACGCTGGAGCTCTCGCCGGCGGGCGCATCGGGTTGCGACCCGTTATCGGCTCCGGGTCGCGCGCTGGGGGACGGCGGGGGTAGGGGGCGCGTGGCGGAGGGTGCGTCCGGGATACTATTGTCAGGGTTTTGTTGAGCCGCCAACGAGCCTGCCAGCAGCAAGGTTAGCCCCAATATTAGTGCTGCGCTAATTCTCGTGATCATTCCCGGAACCCTCTGTTTTTCTTTCGCTTGTCGTCTTCAGCCACTTTAACAGCACGCCGGGGGCGCGCACCCCAGCCTCAGCCGTTTTTTCCAATAATGAGATGCCTAGGCGCGCCCGTCCGGTGCATCTAACCGTTACAGCCTGTTACAGGATAGACTAGCAAAATCCAGGGATAAAAACTCTGATGCCAAAAGTACATTGTAAACATTCGGCCGGCGCGGGCTTCTTGGCTCTGGGCTTGGTCACCCTTCTCGCGTTCGTTTCAGTGATGGCCCTGGTGATCATCCTTTCGCTTCCCGGTAGTGCGCAGAACGCTCCCACTCCTCCCCCTCCAACGCCACCGCCGAGCTCGACCGGCCCAACGTTCAATACGAATTCCTCCAGTCAAGATTCCGCCAATCCAGGTGGCCAATCCCAAGACCAATCGCAAGACCAGTCGGCTGCGACCGTGAAGGTCAACGTCGAAGTCGTGCAGCTGTTTTTTAACGTCAAAGACAAGCGCGGCGCGCTCATCCCGAATCTGGCGAAGGACAATTTCGACATCTTCGAGGATGGCAAGCAGCAGACCATCAAATATTTCAAAGCCGAGTCTGATTTGCCGCTAACGCTGGGTATTCTCATCGATTCGAGCGGCAGCCAGCAGCGCGTGCTGGATATGGAAAAAGAAGTGGGAGGCTCGTTCCTCGAGAGTATATTGCGGCCGAAGGATGAAGCTTTTGTCATCAGCTTTGACGTCGACATCACGCTGCTGCAGGATTTCACCACCTCGGTAAGCCGCCTGAGACATGCGTTGAACGAGGCGAAGATCAACACTGGAGGGGTCAGTTGTTCAGGTGGTCCGATTGGGCCGCAGGGGCCGGTTCCGTGTTCTTCCACGGGCCCGCGTGGCACGGCGCTTTACGACGCGGTCTATCTTGCGTCGCACGACGAATTCAGCCACGAAGTCGGCCGCAAGGCGATGATCCTGCTCACCGATGGAGAAGACGAAGGCAGCCGGCTGAAGATCAAAGACGCAATTGAAGCGGCACAGAAGGCCGACGCCATCTGCTACGTACTGCTGATCGCGGACCGCGGCTTCTATGGCTTCGGCGGCTATCACGGCGATTCCGAGATGAGAAAGCTGACGCAGGAAACTGGCGGGCGAGTGATTGAAGTGGGCAACAAGATCGATAAGCTGCGTCAGGCGTTTGATCAGATTGCGCAGGAGCTGCGTAGCCAGTACAACATTGGCTACACCCCGACCAATGCGGCGCGGGACGGCTCATTCCGTAAGGTTGAGATCAAGCCCAAGGATGGGGACTATAAGGTGCAGGCGCGCAGCGGATACTACGCCATCGCCCGTCAGGAAGACTGAAGACCGAAGACCGAAGACCGAAGACGAATACCAACAAAAGCTCCGCGGCAGGTGACGAGGGCGCCGCGCGTCCGCTTAGAGGCGCCGCGTCGATCTTCCCTTGACAGCGCCGAATTTCCCCTCCAAACTATCTTTAACCGGGCGCCCCCGCGTCCGCTGACTCTATCTCCCCCCTTTATACTCGCGTTGCTCAAGTGCTTGTGCCTTGCCCAGGAGGTTGTGTGACCCGACTTCGCCGTGCTGCGCTGTCCGCTTTTATCGTCTTTTTCATTTCCATTGCTTTCCTCGCTTGGGGTCAGACGCCGCAGCCAGAGCTGCGTACCGGCATTTGGAGAGGCATGAAGGTCACCTACATATCGGTTCCCGGTAAGGATGGCCGCCCCAAGGATATTTATCAGGGTGACATTGTGCTCGATCACGTTCGGGAATCGCCCAATAGTCCACAAAGCGAAAGCCTCGGCGTCGCCTATGCCAGCTATCTCTGGCCCAAAGTCGGTAGCGTTTATGAGATTCCCTACACCATCGACCCATCATCTGGGGATATGACAAACCTCAACACCGCTATCACGCAGTTCAACAGCACGTTTTCGGGAGTGATCCAGTTGGTCGCCTACACCAGTCAAACCAACTATATCGACTTCGATTTTGATGCCAGCAATACCAGCGGAGTCTGCGAGGCCTACGAAGGAATGGTCGGCGGCGAGCAGGTGGTTGGCGGCTCCGGAACCTGCACCGTCGCGACGATCCTGCACGAAATGGGGCACACCGTCGGCGTCTGGCACGAGCAGTCGCGGCCCGATCGCAATACCTACGTCAATGTGAACTACGGAGCGGTCATCAAAGCTTCGCGATCGAACTTCGATCAACTGCTCGACAATGATCAGGAGCTGACGCCCTACGATTACGCGTCGGTCATGGAATACCCGGCATTCTCCTTCTCGCGCAACGGAGAGCCGTGTATCGAATCGATTCCCGCCGGCATTCCGCTATCGAATCCTAACGGATACAGCGCCGGCGACATCGACGGCATTCTGCGCCTCTACGGCGCGATTCCCACAGAAGTTACCGTGACCAGTAATCCGCCGGGGTTGCAGGCGATTGTCGATGGAGCAACCGTAACCACGCCGCAAGTTTATAACTGGGCGCTGAACTCGACGCACACGCTGAATGTTCCCTCCGCTCCGCAGACGCTGGCGAGCACGGGCGTGAATTACATCTACGGACGCTGGAACGACTCGACTGCGGTCGAGCACACGATCACCATCACGCCGGGCAATAATATGGTGACGCAGCCCGCGACCTCACCGGCGGTCACGGTTTATTCGGCGAACTTCGTCCAGCTTGTTCCATACGTGAACGCGATTTCACCAGCTAACGCTGGAACGGTGACGCCATCGCCCGCCCCGCTTGCCTACACCGGACTCTCCGGCCTCTATTACATCATCCGGCAACTGGTGACCCTTACGGCCACACCCAGCTCGGGTCAGAATTTTTATAACTACATCAATTCGCCTTATTACTTGCCCGGGGGGATCGGAGCGAATCCCAAGACTTTCTATTTGATGGATGACGGCAGCTCCATCAACCTGACCACTTACTTCACCCCCTCGCCGGTGTATACGGTGACGGCCGATCCGTTGGCCTCGAACGTAGGCGTCCTCGTCGACAGTGCCTTCTGGTATGCGCCGGTAAACTTTGCGCTGCCTTACGATTCGAGCTGGACTGCATCCAGCTCCCACAACCTCGGCATCGATTCGCCGCAATACCCGTGGAGTTCCAACACTTACTTTGATTTTTCCAGTTGGAGCGACGGAGGCGCGCAGAATCACTCCGTTACTTTGCCTTCGAGCGGAGGAGCGAGTTATACCGCTAACATAACTCCAAATTACTACGTTACTGACTACCCTCTGGAATCATGTGCTGGGTCAATCAGCGTTTCACCGCCATCGACTGAGAACGGCTATTACTCCAGCGGCAGCCCCCTTAGTTTCTCGGAGGCTCCTAACCCCGGCTGGGTATTTACAGGTTGGGTCTACGACCTGGGTGGAACCGCCAGCCAGCAGAACCTCACTGTCGACGACGAAGTGCTGGTCGCCGCCGATTACAGTACGACTTCAACGCGGCTGCAACTAACCAGCATTAGTCCACCGAGCACAACGGCTGGCGGTGGGCCATTCACTCTCACTATTAACGGTGCGGGTTTCACCCCATCGACCGCTGCCTACATCGGCGGATTCTATCGGGCGGCAACGTTTCTCAGTTCCACTCAGGTTACGGTAGCGCTGACCGCCGCCGACATCGCCACGCCTGGGGCTTTTCAGGTCGCGGTGGGCAACTTCCCGTCCGGGGCCAGTTGCGCCGCCTATGTTCCAACGACGTTCTACGTGCTGCTATCGTCCAGCCCGACGGCTGGCCTAAGCCCGGGCAGTTTGGCATTTGGCAGTCAGGCTGCGGGCACGACGAGCGCATCGCAGGTGGTTACGCTTACGAATTCGGGGTCGGGAACCCTCAGCATTGGCTCGATCGCCGCCAGCGGAGATTTTACGGAGACCAATAACTGCTCCAGTTCGCTTGCTGCGAACAGCAGTTGCACGGTCAACGTGACCTTTAGCCCGCGCATTGCCGGAGCAGATACAGGAGCACTTACTTTCACCGACAATGCCCCCACCAGTCCGCAAGTAGTGACGCTCACCGGAACGGGGGTAACTCCTCTCTCCTTCAAGCCAGCCACGTTAGCCCTGGGGAGCGTCGCCGTCGGGCACACGTCATCGAAGACTGTCACAGTTACTAACAACCAGAGCTCCGCCATCAGCCTTAGCCATACGACGAGCGCCGATTATTCCGTGACCGGCGGAACCTGCGGCTCTTCGCTCGCCGCAGCGGCGAAGTGCACCATCGCTGTGACCTTTGCACCGACTTCCAGCGGTGCAATCAACGGCGCGCTTGCGATCACCACCAACGGCGCGCTCAGTCCGCAGATTGTCGCGCTAACCGGAACGGGTACGGGAGGACCGACAGCTCCGCTGACCTTTAGTCCAGCTACGCTAAGTTTCTCTGCAACCGGGATAGGAGTTACGAGTCCGGCTAAGACTATTACTGTTACTAATAGCAGCGCCAGCTCTGTAACTATCAATACTATCGGCGCCAGCGCGGACTATGCAGCGGTAGGCAGCGGGGCGTCACCCTGCGGAGGCGCGCTCGCCGCATCTGCCAAGTGCACGCTGAGTGTTACCTTCACGCCATCGAACACCGGAGCGACCAAGGGCGCGGTTGCCATCGCCACGTCGGGCGCAGGCAGCCCGCAGATCGTGGATGTGACGGGAACGGGCGCGTTACCGGTGGCGCTCGCGCCGACTAGCCTCGCCTTCGGAGATCAAAAGGTGGGTACGACCAGCGCAGGCAAGACAGTCACTCTGACCAATAACTCGGGAGCGACGATTACCGTGTCAAGCATCGTAGCCAGCGGAGATTTCACTGCTGCGCCCTCAGGCAAGAAGCCGTGTGGGGCGAGCGTCGCCGCCGGCGCTAAGTGCACGTTCAGCGTAACGTTTTCGCCCAACGTGACAGGAGCAATCAGTGGCGCTGNCACGGTCACAGAGAGTGCGCCGCTAAGTCCGGCGGTGATCAAACTGACGGGAACGGGGCAGTAGAATTACGAGTAACGGCCTTGCACATTGAACTTGAACCGCACACAAGTCCGAAATGTCCCGCTGTTTAGCGGATATTTGACGACGCCGTTAGTTCAGCGCGCTTGCGAGAAATCCTCGACTGCGAATAACTCACCGCCACGGTCCACGATGCCGACTCCAATCGAATCCATATCGCGGTCGAGAATATTAGCGCGATGTGCCGGGGACTTCATGAACTGCGCCTGTATGAATCCCGGCGTCGGCCCCTCGCATACGTTTTCGGAGAGCCAAGTGAAATGCCGGCCCGCCTGTTTAACGCGTGCCGAGAGGCTTGGCTCTCCCGCAAATGCGTGCTGCGCCGAACCTCGTTCCGCCATGATCGCGGCATGACGCCGGGCCGCCGTGGCTAGAGATTCGTCCCAACGCAGCGGAGCCAATCCCTGCGCCTGCCTTGCTTGGTTTACCGACGCGAACAGTTCCCGTTCCGCGCGAATTACCGATGTCTGGCCGTAAGATGTCTGGCCATAAGCCGACCAACAGAGCATAATTGCCACCCTCGCCGCCATTCGAGTTCTGATTCGCATGGTTACTCTTCACTACATATAGAACCCGCCTTGCTATAGATCGGCAAGTTACTAAGGACGCGGAGTTACTGTTGCGCGGGCGCTGTTGATTAGAACCCGTCTCGCGGGCTCAAGTTGCGCAGAAGTTACGCTACGGGGTGCGCGGCTTCTCTTTCGGCCGATTCTTGACGGGAATCACGAACTTTAATCCCGACCAAACCTCGGTGACGGCGCAGACCTTTATGTCGACCAGGCCTGCAGCCAGGCCGCTTTCGCGAACCGTAGGTTCCGTGAGATCGGTGGCGACGCCCGAACTTTTCTTGGGCCAGGAGATCCACAACATGCCAGCGGGCGCGAGCGCTTTCGCGGCTGTCATCAATTCGAGATGCAACGCAGCGTATGATTTGGCGAAGAGGAAGATGAAATCCATATCCCGCTCTGCGCGACTGAGGTTGTTTTGAATCCGGCATTTTCCCAGCGCTTCGCGGAGTTCCGACTTCACTTCCTCCGGCACATGCAACAGCGCGGCGCGGTAGTCGTCCTTGATACCCAACTTTTTGGCCAGCGGAGTTCCGGAATATCCAGGCATAGGAACTAGAACCAGGATCAGGTTCGGATTACTGCTTGGGGGAGTAATAACCCTTTTTCGCGCGCACTTTCAGGTTTCGATCCTGCGCGAGAATTTCGATGGTGCGGTAGCGTCCATCCGGAGTGAAATTTGCAGGCTTGTACGCCAACGCGTACTGACTGCGTAACTCCTCTTGGATGGAGAGAAACGAATCGGAAACGTCGCGCATCTGGAAGGGAAAAAATGCGCGGCCGCCCGTCGCTTCCGCGATGCGCTCGAGCACCCTGTCGCCTTTGCCCTTCATGCCGCTGATGTTGGTGCTGATGGTGTAAACGATCGTGTCCGCGCGCAGCGCCATTTCGATCGATTCCTCGCGCGTGACGTGGCTGAGATTATCTTCGCCGTCGCTCAGCAGAATGATGGCACGGCGCACTGGTTTGCTTTGTTCATGCTTCAAAAGCTTATCGCGGCAGGCGAAGTAGAGCGCGTCATACATGGCGGTGCCGCCGCCAGCGCGCAACATGCGGACTCCATTCGAGAGACTCTCCGTGCTATCGGTGAAATCCTGAGTGACCTCAGGCGTGGCATCGAAGCCTACGACGAAAGCTTCATCGTAGCGCGGCCGAATAATGGAGTTGAGAAACTCGATGGCGGCTTCCTGCTCGAACTTGAAGCGATCGCGCACGGAGTTGCTGGCATCGACCAGCAATCCCACTTGGAGCGGCAGATCGGTCTCGCTGTTGAAACTGCGCAGTTCGGCGGGAAGTTGATCGTCGATCACTGTGAAGTCGTTGCTCTTCAGATCCTTGATGTAGCGGCCGTGGCGGTCGGTGACGGTGAAGACGACGTGAACTTCGTTGACTGTCTTTTTGAGTGTCGTGATGGACTCGTCGGACTCCGAACTATCGGGCGCTGTGGGAGTTTGGGTAGCCGCGGGCGGAGGTGTCGAAGCGGGCGCTCCGCTGGCAGGAGGCGTTTGAGCGCTTCCGGCAGGCTGCGTGTTTGTTTTTTCCGGAGGACTCTGCGGGGCGGCCGGCGTGGAAGCAGGCGACGCCGTCTGGCCGACGAGATAAGCCGCCAGCGCGAGAAGAACGAGAAGCAGAAAAATGCGCGATTTCATCGGGACGAAAGGTTCTGATTGATTGTTTTAATTATAGCCTGCAGCCGGACGCTCAGCGAAATCGAAGGGTCAAGGTCAGAAGTCAGATGGCAGAGTTAAGAATCGCCGGTTTTGTCGCCTCTGCAACCTTACCGTTGACTTCAAATCTCATCTTATCCATTCCGGACAGAAGCTTTTCCCAGATTCTCCAGGAGATTCTCGAGTTCGTCGGGCAGAGGGCGCGAGAACTTCAGGGTTTCCTTGGTGCGCGGATGAGTCAACTCTAGCGTCGCGGAATGAAGAAAATTTCGGCCGAGCGCAAGGATCGCAGGCATGCCTGCTGCCCGGCGTTTATTTGACTGGGAGCGCAGTTCGCCAGGCGCGCCGTAGAGGGCGTCGCCCACTACTGGGTGTCCGAGCGACGACATGTGCACGCGAATCTGGTGCGTGCGTCCCGTCTCGATCTTTAGTTCGACGAGCGCAAATTTGCCGTAGGGCGAATCGATCTTGCGCACGACCTTGTAATGCGTGACTGCTTCGCGGCCACCAAAGCCTCGCGTGGTCATGCGGGTGCGTTTTTGCGAGTGCCGGCTGATGGCGCTTTGAATCGTGCCGCGATCCTGCTTGGGCCAGCCGTGGACGAGCGCGATGTAGGTTTTGTGCACCTCGCGTCCGCTGAATTGCTTAGCCAGGAGGCGGTGCGATTCGTCATTTTTCGCCACCACCATCAGGCCGCTGGTAGCCCGATCCAGGCGATGAACGATGCCGGGACGCGATTCGCCGCCGACGGCAGAGAGCGTGGCGAAGTGATGCAGCAGCGCATTGACCAGGGTTCCGCGATTGCGCGCGTCATCGGTTGCTCCGGCGCCGGCGTGCACCATCATGCCGGCGGGCTTGTTGACGATGGCGAGGTCATCATCTTCATAAACAATGTCGAGCGCGATGTCTTCCGCCATGGCGCGTAAGGGTGGAGCGTGCGGCGGCTTGGCAACAGTAATTTGGTCTTCGCCTCTAAGTCGCAGAGAGGATTTCGCCGCACCGTGATCCACCAACACCTCACCTTTCGCGATGAGTTGTTGCACGCGGGCACGACTGACCTCCGATTCAATCAGTTCGGAAAGCTGTATCGCTAGATACTGGTCTAGGCGCTGACCTGCGGCTTCGGGGGGGGTAGTGATCGTGAGAGGAAAAGCAGGCATTCAACGTTCAGCATTCAGCATTCAGCCAGCAAGTGCAAGGAGAATCTTCTAAAGCGACTAGCCAGTAAAGCGACTAGCTGGATTTCTGAGTGCTGAGTGCTGGGAGCCGCGAACTGCTCTTGAACCACCAGATCAAACCACCGCTGATGACCAGAAGAATTGAAATCAATTGCGTTCCGGTCATGAGGCCTCCGAAGACTTCGCCGCGTCCGGGATCGTCGCGCAGGAACTCTATGAAGTAGCGCTCGATTCCGTAGAGAATCATGAATGTGCCCCAGACCTGGCCGTCAAATTTCTTGCGCGGGAGGAGCCAGGTAAGAAACAGAAAATTGATAAACTCGGCGGTGGCTTCGATGAGTTGAGTGGGCTCGATGCGAACGCCCAGCGGAGTTCCGCTGACGGAATTAGCTAAAGGATTCGTGAAGATGACGCCCCAGAAATGATTGGTGGGCTTGCCGTAACAACAACCTGCGGAGAAACAGCCAAAGCGCCCGAGAACGTGGCCAAAGGCGAGGCCCGGTGCGAAGCCGTCGGTGGTGCGCAGCACCGGCATGTGATGACGGCGCATGTACCAGGCGGCCATGACGAGAGCAGCGATCAATCCGCCGGAGAATACGCCTCCCGCTTGCAGCGTGTTGAGGCTGAAAATTTCGCGCCAGTTGTTGGAGTAGGTGCTCCAGTCGTTGATGATGTAAAGAATTTTCGCGCCAATGATTCCGGCGAGCACGACGAGAATACCGAGATTCCAGGCGTCGTCGCCATTAATGCCTTGTTTCTCGGAATTGCGGACGCTGATCCAGAGTCCGATCAGGACGCCCGAAGCGACGAGGAATCCATAGGTAGGCAGGTAGAAACTGCCAATATGAAAAAGTTGTGGAAACACGTTAGTTTAGATGCTCCGGGAGCGGGCTAAGTTCTAGGGAGAGTTTAGCAGGAAGTCAGGTGACAGGTCTTAGGTGAGAGGTGTTCGGAAAAACCAGAGCAACGGCAGGTTAGAGAAAAAGGAAGACTGAATCTAAAATCGCGGTCAGACCAATTTATGGCAACTTTTCCAGCGACCTGCAACCCGACACCTGTGACCTGAACGAAACAAGCCGACCCGCTATGCCGTGTGGTGGGCCGAGAATGAACCCGTCTCAGACGGTGGGAACCCGCCGCGACCCATTAGGCTTTTCCGCATGGCGGAACGTAGCACACAGGATCTTTTTGCGAGTCGAGTCCCCGTTCATTCGGCATTGGTTCAAAAATCGGTTACCACCAACACCAACCTTGCAGGTCGGCTTTCACATAGGATGCTAGGAAACTGCGAGCGGTTTCGCAAGAGGAAAATGGAAAATAGTTGGCAGAAAGTTTGCTACAGGTCAGGTTACCAAGGTGTGAAGAAGATGAACGCACCATTTCAGCCTGCATTTCAGCCAGTGCGACGAGTATCTTCTAAAACCTCATCCAGCGCGCTCGCCAGCTTGCTCGCGCGCTGCCGCGCATCGGGAGAAGCTGGCTCCAGTCGCCGCTTCAGCAGATGATATTCGTCTGCGATATTCAGCGCCGCGAGCACTGCGAGCCGCACTGAATCGACCGTTGCTGTCTGTTCCGATACGGCCCGCATCTTGCCGTCCACGTACTCGGCGAGCTTTACAATGTAGTCGGCGTCGGAGCCGCGCAGGTTGTAAACCTGGTCGAAGATTTCAACGCGCACGCTGCCCGTAGCTGCGGTTGGAGCAGGGATTTCTCGAGGCGGAATCATTTTGGCACGCCCATCTGCGACCGGCAAATCAGTCGCCACCGAATCAGCAGCTATCGAATCAGGGGTCAACTCATCACGATTCAATGAATCCGTCAATGGTTCCTTGCTCGCACTGGCCATTGCAATCCTCGGCGCTGAGTGTCGCGCTCCTTGCGATTAACTGGCCGCCTGTTCCTGGGTCAGAGTTTCCATCTGGCTCAACAATTTTTCCACACGGACGCGAATGTCTTCGCGATCCTTCCGCAGTTGAACCAGCTCGCGGCGCATGCTTTCGTTCTCTTCCTCACGCTCTTCGAGTTGCTCGCGCAACCGCTTCGCATCGCGCTCAGCGGTAGTTCGCCCCTCTTTGGCGGCCTTGTACAACTCAATAGTGCGATAAACTTTCTCTTCCAGCGCCTGAAAATCTTCAGCCGGAACCTCGGCAGATACCTCTTCGACGGTTTTCACAGACATGGGCACTCACTTTCGAGGACGTAAGCAGCGTTGAGCCGAAGTATAACGCAGTTTGCTGTGGAAGAGCCGCACGTTTTGCTCTGTTCATGACCGGCTAGGATGCTCCAACTCTTTTTCAGAATTTGCCCGCACTTTCGATTTAGCGCCGCAGTTTCTCC